>TARA_R110002012_G_scaffold310217_2_pt1 | contig 353640 bp, 331 predicted proteins | sample TARA_R110002012 | Tara Oceans TARA_R110002012 (sample SAMEA4396515) | marine metagenome | biome: Westerlies Biome; feature: [DCM] deep chlorophyll maximum layer (ENVO:01000326); material: water (ENVO:00002006), including particulate matter (ENVO:01000060) such as... | depth 40 m | reverse complement strand
CCCACTCGTCCACCAGCCTGGCATATTGACGCGTGCTTAGGTGGCCATCGGGCACGACACGGCTTGGGAAGGCAAAGTCATCGATGGTGCCGCCGCGTCGCTCGAGCCAGGCAAGCAGGCTGGCTCTTGTGTCAGCCGTGATTTCAAACTGGACGGGTCTACCTGTCTTCTGCTGGATCACCATCGATCGCGATCTGATGGTGGGCCCAGCCACGAGAGTGCCGATCTTGATCTTCACCAAATCGCAGCCTCGGAGCTTGCTGTCGATCGCCAGATCGAAGAGCGCTCGATCTCTGATCCGGCCCTCGCGATCCAGAAAGAAGCGGATCGACCAGATTTGCCTGACTTTCAGGGCTCGTTTGGCGCCAACTTGCCTGCCGGCATTCCAGGCAGGCCTTCCTACAGCAGCAGGGTCATACTGTGAGATACCCATTACATTTCTCCATTGGCCGAAGCGGCCAGGGAGAGAACGAAGATGGCAGGCCAATCCACGGCAAGTGCCGACCCCGTTTCTGCCGGTCGTGGTCCGACCGAAAGATCCAAATAGCAGCCGTTCGTCAGTGCTAAGGGCTCCGCCGACGCCTGATCATAAACCCTTTAGTGGCAGCAATCAGAACAAAGAACAGACTGGCCGCAACGACGATCCCGGTGATTGGTCCAATTCCAATATCGTGTCCGGACGGGCACGCATCCCCGCAATTCAGGGTCGACCAAAAATCGACCCAAAGTCCTATAAGGCACACGGCGCCAGGCAAGAGCACGAGTAAGAACAGCAGCCAGTTACGAGCGGACAGAAGAAAGCCTGATGCGACTAGGGTGCCAGATGCCCAGAAATAGATGTCTTCCACGTGGCGGCCTCTCTGGCATGGGACACTCTGGGCCTAGCCGGCTAGAGCCCAACTTCAAAGTCGTATCTTGCAGGTGCGGCAGCTAACGCTTCGTGTGAACCAAAACCAGACCGTCTCCTTCCCACCCCATTTTAGCCGTTGTCGCGACGTGAGCGGACAGTCCGCATTTAGGAAATCCACACGGCCACCTGAATGGCGGGAATGGGGCGCTGAGCTGAATGGCTGAGGTACGAGCCGACAGCGGACCGGAGCCGCCTTTGGCTAACTTGCAAGCATCCACAATCAGATGATTTCATTTAACACAGGTCAGCGCCGAACGCTTGCTATCGTGCACGGCCTCCCTTATGACATATGACTTATGACATAAGTTGGAGATTTCGATGTCGGACCTGTTCAGCGTCTCAGAAAAAGTGGTGGTTGTGACCGGTGGTCTTGGCCAATTGGGGCGCGAATTCGCGACGTCATTGGCTAAGGCAGGCGCCAAGGTCGCAGTATTCAGCCGGCGACCGGTTTCCAAGGAAACATTCGACGAGTTGTTCGGCGGACTTGCCGATAGCGTCCGCATTTACGAAGCCAATGTGACCGACAAGGCCGCACTGGAAGCTGCAACAGACCAATTGATTGCTGATTGGGGCGTGCCTGATGTGTTGGTGAATAATGCAGGCATCGACTCCAAACCTGATGGTGCCGCTGACCAGAACAGTTCCTTTGAGACCTACCCGCAAAAATACTGGGACGAAATTCTCGATGTGAACCTCACCGGCGTGATGCTGTGCAGCCAGGTAATCGGGACCAAAATGGCCGAAATGGGCCGCGGCAGCATCATCAATATTGGGTCGATCTATGGCCTGGTATCGCCCAATCAGGCACTCTACGCCTATCGTGAAAAGCGCGACGGAGTACCCTTCTTCAAGGCAGTTTCATACGCCGCCTCCAAGTCGGGCCTGTTGAACCTGACCCGCTATGTGGCGACCTATTGGGCAGAGAAGAACGTCCGCTGCAACTCGATCTCTTTTGGCGGCGTGAAAACCGGCAGTTTTGACAAGGAGTTCATCGACAACTTCCTTGAGCGTGTGCCCATGCGGCGTCAGGCAGAAAAGGGCGAGTATAACGGCGTCATTCAGTTTCTCGCGTCGGATGCTTCTTCCTACATGACCGGCTCCAATGTGGTGGTCGATGGCGGGTTTACCGCATGGTAGCCGCTGCGCCCTCCGATCGCGGCAAGCTGCATGCTTCGGTGGTTTCCACCATCGAAGCACAGATACTGTCTGGTGAGCTCAAGATTGGGGAGCGTCTGCCATCGGAGGCGGAGTTGTCGCGTGTGTTCGGCATTAGCACCAGGTCGGTCCGCGAAGGGCTGCAAATCCTTGAAACCAAGGGGATGGTGCGGCGCCGGCACGGCGAGCGGGCCGAGGTTGTTCGCGATGATGTGGATCAATTTCTTGGTTCGCTGGCAGCAACCGTCAAGACACTGTTTGCCAAGGATGCGGCATATCTCGTTCAGCTCATGGACGTCCGAAGGATGTTCGAACTCGAAGTCGTTGGCCGACTGGCTGCCGGTGAGGGGGCTTTGTCGCAAGATGTGTCGACAGCTTTGCGGAGTCTCGCCGATGCGACCGATTTTGCCCAATACGCCGAGGCCGACGCGAACTTTCACCGTGCGCTGGTTCAGTCACTGGGCAATGAGATTCTGTCCAGTGTCTACGGCAATCTCTATGCGCTCATTACTGATGTGATCAGGCTGACCAGCCGGGTGCCTAGCAAGACGCAGGCGGATGGTCTTGCTGAGCATCAGGCCATTTATGCCGCCATCTCAAAGGGGGATGTCGAGGCCAGTCGCGCACTCATCCGCGAGCATATCGACAACTCAACCACATATCTTCAGCAGGCGATTGACGCCGCCAAGAAACAAGGACGAACGCCCTAAATGGCCGACTACGATTACAATCTGACTGACTGGGCCGCTATCAAACGGCTGTCCAACTGGTACTCAGGCGATATTCACGATGTTCTCGATGGCCGCGGACCATATGGCTATCTCAAGGGCATCAGCCAGTTTGGCGTGCTCAAGCCAGGTCAGGTGATCTGTGGGCCGGTCTCAACCGTGCTCTACGAGCCTAGTTCGCGTGTGGGGCAGCCACAGGACATCTATCATGGCGCAATCGATGCAGTGGTGAAGGGCGGGATCCTGCTGGTGGACTCGTCTTGTGCTGAAGGGTCTGGAACGGGCGAGTTGATGTCGAGTGGTGCCAAGACCAAGGGTGCAGCTGCCACTGTGGTCAACGGCACCGTTCGTGACCTCGCTGAAGTGCGAAAGCTCGACTATCCGCTGTTTGCCAAGGGCATGAGCCCGGTGGGCGTCTCCGGCCGCATGGAAGCGACGCACTATCAAGTTGAACTCAATATCGATGGTGTGCGCGTGCGTCCGGGTGACGTGGTTTTCGCTGACGTCACCGGCGTGGTTGTCATCCCCGCAGCGCTTGTTGGTGTCATTGCAGATGCAGCGGATGAACTGGGCAAAAATGAAGTGAGCTGCCGCGAAAGGATTTTGTCGGGCGAAAACCTGCGCGACATCTGGCCCGTCGGCTCGACTGGTCCGGTCTAGTCAATCCATGTCGGCCCGCGGGGCCGGCAACCCAACCTTGCGTCACCAGAGGAGGGGGCGTTGCCGCAATTATCGCGTATAGCCCAGCCGCTGGGAAATCAGATTGGCATGGTACACCACCACCTGGCTCAACTCGTCCACTTCGGTGACCGGGGTTTGCCAGGCTGGTGCACTGACGCTCAGAGCGGCAAAAACCAGACCGGACTGGTTGCGGATGGGCGCACCAACGCAGCGCAGCCCCGGCTGATGCTCACCATTGTCAACGGCGTAGCCGCGGGTGCGCGTCTGGGTAAGTTCAGCCGTCAGCGCAGCGGGGTCAGTGATGGTGGTTTCAGTATAGCGTTCCAGGCCTGCGGCCATGACGCGGTCGACAATTTCCTCTGCTTGATACGCCAGAATGGCCTTGCCGACGCTGGTGCAATGGGCTGGCGAGTTCTCGACCATTGTGGTGGACAGCATTGGTTCGGCCTCGGTGCGTTGAATGACAACGGCCCGCAACCCGTCAAACACTGCCAGATGAACCGCGCGGCCAGTCAACCGATGCAGGGCATCGACGATAGCGCGGCCTTCCCTGTTGAGCTCGAGATTGGCCAGAACCACGCTGCCCAACTCAAACAGGCGCAGGCCAAGCCGATACGTATCACGCTCCCGCTCCTGTTCGACGAAGCCAACCTCGCGCATGGCGGCCAAAAGGCGATGAGTGGTCGAGCGCGGAAAACCGGTGTCGGAACAGATCTCAGCCAGACTCAATGCGCGTCTGGAGGTGCTAAAACAGTCCAGAACACGCGAAACCTTGGTCAGGGATTTGAGGCTTTCATCGCTGCGGGCGGGCTTCTTTGGCACTATGTCCGCGGTTGTTTCGCTCATCGTGGGGGCCTCAATGCCTTTCCGTCGCGACTGTTTGCGGCCGCGGTGAGGTTTCATAGTCTAGTTGCGGTACTGCCTCAAGCAAGTGTGGTACCGCGATGACGTGGATCCTGTTCCGCTGTGATGGCATGGACGATCTCGGCAAGCCCGAGCATGCCGGGGTCATCGAGCCCGATACTCTTGTCAGCAAACATGCGGGCACGTCCCATGGCAGAAGGACGGTCACGAAACTCGGTCAGGGCCGACGCCAGCGCCGCATTTGCCGCCCGGGCGATGCCATCAGGATCCTGCAGCCCATCAATGGCGCGCGCCAGCGCATCCAGACTGTCAATGATCGTTTTGGCGCCAAGTTCGGCCTTGCCGCGCGCCATGGCGGCATCGCGGATCGCGCTCATCAGGGCACCAAGCCTGTCCCATTCCAGCTCGCGCTGTCCCGAGGTGGCCTTGCCGGCAGTCATCATCGCCGTGATGATCAGCGTGCCAAGGCTCGATCCAGTCGATGCGGCACCCGCTTTTGCAAGTGCCATGAACGCGGCGCCAAGATCGGGCGCAGCATGGATATCGACGGCCGCCAAAACACCCAGCAGTCGATGCAGCATCGTCCCGGTATCGCCGTCCCCAAGCTTGGCGTCGGCCGCATTCAGAGTGTCCGTGAGATGTTCCATGCTGGCATTGGCGCGGGCAATCGCCATTGCCAGGGTCTGGATGGTCATACCCATGGTTCAACCCATCCGCCAGAAAGGACAATCGGCCGGTGCCGAGAGCAAATCTTCAATCTGATCATCCAGGAAGCACAGGCTGATCGAGGCGCCGCCCATTTCCATGGAGGTCACATAGGGCCCCACCAGCGGACGAACGACTGTCAGCCCCGCAGTCTCCAACTGCTGTTTGGCGCGCCGGAACAGGATGAACAGCTCTTCGAAGGGTGTGGACCCCAGGCTGTTCACCAGGATCGAGACGCGCTCGCTATCCGCAGGGCGCTCAGCCAACAACATGGCAATCATTTCGTCGACAAGTTCATCGGCCGGGCGAATGGGGCGACGCCAGATTCCTGGTTCGCCATGAATGCCCATACCCATTTCGATTTCATTGTCCGCGATGGTGAAATTGGGCGCGGCCGCCCCCGGTATCTGGCACGAGGACAGTGCGACACCAATGGTGCGGGTGCGCTCACCTGTCTTGCGCGCTATGGCTTCGACCGCATCAAGATTGCCACCGCGTTCGGCAAGTGCACCGGCGGTCTTGTAGGCGAAAATCAGCCCGGCAACGCCACGCCGTTTGTGCGCTTCGTCAATTGGAGCACTGGCAATGTCGTCGGTGCCCAGAACCGTGCGCGTTTCGATATTGTTGATGGCCGCGAACTCGCTGGCCATCTCGAAATTCATCCGGTCACCACCGTAATTGCCGAAAAGGCAGAGTACGCCGGCGCCGCCATTGGCCGCCTCGATAGCGTCCTGGCAGGAATTGATCGTCGGGCCCTCGAAGACATTGCCAATAGCGCAGGCATCGAGCAGGCCTTCGCCGACATAGCCGGTGAACAGCGGCAGATGGCCCGATCCGCCGCCGGACACGACGCCAACTTTTCCCTCACGGATCGGTGCCGCCCGGGCGATGGCGCGGCGATCCTCACCAACACGTTTGAGGCCGGGATGTGCCTGACACAATCCGTCGAGCATTTCCTCAACATAATCGGCCGGGTCGTTGATCAGCTTTTTCATGGTGCCCTCTCAAGCAACAGTCGCGTATGGGGCGGGCCACCAGACGGGCGGCCCGCTCCGACAAGCCTAAGCGGCCGGTTTTGCGCGCACGTCGACCAACTCAAGAATTGGACCAAGCGCGGCGTCGATCTTTTGCTTTTGCTCGTCCGTGACCCGTTCCATCGGCGCGCGTGGATGGAACATTGGCAGGCCCTGACGATGCTGCACGTATTTGACGCAGGCCGGCAGGTTATCGTGACGCATGGCGTTCCACAGGCCGTTGAGCCGGAAGTGGATATCCTTGGCTGTCGGATGGTCGCCGGCCTGAACGGCGTTGAACAGTTTTACCGTCAGGCCTGGCACCGCGCAGGTGAGCGCGCTGATGGCGCCGTGCGCACCCAATGCGAAACTGGGGTAGAGCAGGGCGTCGATCCCGGTCAGTACCAGATTTTCGGGCGCAGCGCGCTGCACCAGATCGGACACCGACTTCACATCGCCCGAGGACTGCTTCATGCCCACCACGCCGGGCACAGCTTCCATGATCGCCAGCATGTCGTCGATGGACAGGTAGTTCCAGGGGATGACGTTGTAGATCAGGATCGGAACCTTGGTCTCTTCCCAGATGGCGCGGAAATGTTCGATCGTCGCTTCACGGCCCGGTTTGAACAGGTAGTGCACCGGGGTGACTTGCAGTGCATCCATCTTGATGTCGCCAAGGGCCTTGACCCGATCAATGGCCTCCCGCGTCGACTGCACGATCAATCCGACGATGAATGGCACGCGCCCCGCATTTGCCGCATGGGCTTCTTTCATCGCCTGTGTGAATTCCGAGGACGACAGGGTGTGGCCCTCGCCGGTGGAGCCACCAACCACCAGGCCACGAACGCCCGACTCGATCATGAAGTCGACCTGGGCCTTCAGCGCGCCTTCGACAAGATTGCCCTTTTCGTCAAACGGCATCGAGAGGGGTGGCAGGATCCCCGTGAGCGTGTTGCGCAGCGACAGCGCGATTGGATTGGTCATTGGTTTCCTCCGGTGTCGAGACTGTGGCCACCGTGGCAGGTCTCGTCTGTAAGTCGAAATTCGCGCATCAGCACGATAAGGGAAATTGGACGTATTCCGTATTGTGGAATGGCGTTCCCTGATATGTATGTGCGGATTGGCGGTTATGTCAACTAAAGCAAAGAAAAATGCCGGATTACGCGGTATTGTGTTCGCGCGATCTGCGTGGTACGTCCGGATTGTGGAATACAAAATTGCAATGCAGATAAGTGTTGCCTAACTGTCGGCTTGCCGACGCAATTCCTGGGAGGGACTGAATGACATTCCTTAAGAAGTTGACTGGTGCTGTGGCGCTTACGGTCTTGGCGGCATCGCCAGCCCTCGCGCAGTATCCGGAACAGGCGATCAATCTGATCGTGCCATGGGGCGCTGGTGGCGGTACGGACGCTACTGGCCGCATCATTGCGACCTTGCTGGAAGAAGAGCTTGGTCAGCCAATCAATGTCATCAACCGCACTGGCGGCGGTGGCATCGTGGGGCATACAGAGATTTCGTATGCGCCGCCCGATGGCTACACTCTGGGTGTGATTACCACTGAGCTGTCCATGTATCACTGGACGGGCGTTTCCCCGCTGAACTACTCCAACTACGAGGCGCTGGCGCTGTTCAACGCAGATCCTGAGGCCGTCTTTGTGCGTGCCGATGGCCCGACAATTGAAGAGTTGCTGGCTGAGGTGCGGGCTAATCCGGGTTCGGTCAAGGCTTCCGGCGCCAATCTTGGCGGCATGGCCCATCTTGGTTGGGCTGGCGTTCTGGTGACCAATGACATCGAGCCAGATGCTGCGCCCTGGGTGCCATCGGAAGGTTCGGCTGCCAGCCTGCAATTGCTGGCTTCGGGAGCTATCAGTGTAGTGGCAACGACCCTGCCTGATGCACGTCCAATGGTCGATGCGGGTGAGGTCAAGCCGCTGATCGTGGCTGCCAATGAGCGTGCTGCCTCTGCACCGGATGTACCAACCGCAGAAGAAGCACTGGGCAACAAGTGGGCCGCCTATGCCTGGCGCGGTATTGCTGCCCCCAAGGGCCTGCCTGACGACGTCAAGGATCGGTTGACCGCGGCGCTGGACAAGGTCCTCAACAGCGAGCAGTTCGGCGAGTTCATGCAGCAGCGCAATTTCGGTATCGATTACCGTGATGCAGCTGGTTTCGAAGCGTTCATGATGGACGCCGACGAGTCCATCGGCAAGGCACTGCAGGCTGTCGGCCTGGCCAAGTAAAGCAAGCTGTCAAAACAACTGGGATGGTCGGGGTTTCGCTCCGACCATCCTCGCATTTTAGCAAAGAGGATTGGGCATGTTCAGGACCTTGTCGTTCGACAGCATTTTGGGCGTGCTATTCGCCCTTTTGGGGACTGCTATCGTGCAGCAGGCGACGGGATTGCATCCGTTGCCGGGCATGAATGTTGGCCCAGGTTTGTTCCCGACCATTGTCGGCGGCGCCATGGCCTTGCTGGGCGCGGTGCTCGCGGTGCAGGGCTGGTTGACCAAAGCTGATCCCGAAGATGACGCACCCAAACTGTTCACCTGGTTTGCGATGGGCATTGTTCTGGCCATCATCGCGGTAATTCTGGCCATGCCCGTGCTCGGATTTTTGGTTTCCGGAACGCTATTTGCTGCCGCCATTGTTCTGTTGAGCGGGGGGCGCTGGCTATCTGCCTTGATCTTCAGCCCCATTGCGACGGCGGCGATATATTTCTTGTTCACTTCTGCGCTTCGGGTTTCGTTGCCGCATGGGATTTTGGGGTAGGGGCAATGGACGCCTTCATTATTGCCGCTGGCCTGGTCTTTACGCCAGAAACACTGCTGACGATTGTTCTGGCATCCATCTTTGGGTTGTTCGTGGGCGCTATTCCCGGTCTTACTGCCACAATGGCCACTGCGTTGCTGGTGCCTATCACCTTCTATATGGCGCCCATCCCCGCAATCGCAGCGATCATCTCCTGCACCGCCATGGCAATCACCGCCGGCGATTTGCCTGGGACCCTGTTGCGCATTCCCGGCACGCCGGCCTCCGCGGCATATGTCGAAGATTCTTTCCGCATGGCGCAGAAGGGCCAAGCCGGTCTGGCTATTGGCATCGGCGTTGTCGGATCCGTCCTGGGTGGCTTGTTCGGTTTTCTGTTTCTGCTGTTTACTGCGCCCATGCTGGCCAAAGCTGCGCTGGGTTTCTCCAGCTTTGAATATTTTTGGCTGGCGCTACTGGGTCTTAGCTGCGCAGCGCTGATCTCCTCAGGTGGCATGGTCAAAGGCGCACTTGCGCTGATGATCGGTTTGTTCATTGCTCAGATCGGACTGGACCCGCTTACCGCGACGCCACGCTTTACCTTCGGCGTGGTCGAGTTGATGGGCGGCATCAGTTTCATACCCGTGATGATCGGCATGTTCGCAGTCGCTGAAATCATGCGTTCGGGTAGAAGGGCTGTTGCCGAGGTCCCGCAGATCAATCTGAAAAACCCATTTGCCGGGACGCTTCGAATGATTTGGAAGTATCGCAAGAACCAGGTCCGTGGTTCAACCATCGGCGCGTTGCTAGGCGCTTTACCGGGCGTAGGGGGGGACCTTGCGGCCTGGATAACCTATTCGCTGGCCAAGCGCACATCCAAGGAGCCTGAAAAATTTGGCACCGGCCACCCCGAAGGTTTGGTTGAAGCTGGCGCTACCAACAATGCTGCGCTGAGTGCTTCGTGGATCCCGGCCATGGTGTTCGGAATCCCCGGCGACGCTGTCACGGCAATCGCCGTGGGCGTCTTGGTGATGAAGGGCATGGACCCGGGCCCTACCTTGATGACCCTGCATCCCGAGAATTTCTACGCGGTGATGATCGTCTTCGCGATAGCCAACATTTTGATGCTGCCATTGGGCTGGGTTGCCGCCAAAAGCGCGCGATGGATCTTTGAAGTGCCCCGCGCGCTACTGAACGCGGCGGTGCTGCTGTTCTGCATCGTTGGCTCCTATTCTATCAACAACACCATGTTCGGCGTGACATTGATGCTGGGGGCGGGCGCTATCGCTTTTGTGCTGGAGTCGCGCATGATTGCCATCGCACCCATTATCCTTGGGATTGTGCTGGGGCCGCTGGTGGAAACCAACTTCACTACGTCGATGATGATCGCAGATGGCAATGTCATAGGTTTCTTCAGTAGGCCCGTCGCGGCCACACTTGGAGTGGCGACACTGCTGATCTGGACTATCACTATCGTCCGGGCCATCCAGCGCTTTCAACATGACCGTCGTAAGGAGCCCGTGTCGGACGCGTTGGAATAGCGCCGAGCAGCTCTCAAACATCGCCACTCGTCAATTGCTCGGCCGCGTTGTTGCTCATGACCCTCATTTGGCGCTTGAAACGCTTCCTTCAACGACCGGAATGGGGGCATTGCTGCCGGCCTGCCATCACCGCCGATTGGTGCATCCGTTCCGCCAGTGAGCGAATGGCGGCTTTTGGGAATTGGCCAAGGCAGTCGCGACGACCGGAATGGGGCGCTTTTCTGCCAGGCCGATTGCGACCCGAGGTTGTGTAAAAATTCGGCACTGAAAGTTACAGCTAGAAAACCATTCCCCAGGACGTTCCAGCACACTGGTTTCAAGCGCCAATTTGCGCTTTTGCGCAACCGACAGGTCGTTTGAACAAGTGAAACGCGAACCCCACGATAATCAGTAGAATCCCTTCTGTCGGCTTCTCGCCGAGCCGAGTTTCTAAACAATCTCGGGCGCAAAGCTGAAGTGGATTGTCCTTAGCTTGGTAGACCGCGCCTTTCCAAAAGCGGGATGTCTGGAGTAAAATCATCGGTATCACGACTGGCACAAATATGTGCTACAATTTGGCACACAAACTGCGCTACACGCGGTTCATTGTACGGTGTTAAGTTATTGATTTGTCGAGTACCGATACATTTATGCGATTCCCGCTACCCGCTCCAATATCTCATGTGCCGAATTTCCTAAAAGTCTGAAAATGCTCTCTTTTCCGTGTGATAGTCGCGTGAATGGGTATTTGACGGCGAAAATCGTGCTGCAAAACGGTCAGAAGATTTGCCACGTCGTCTATCAGGAGAGATTTGCGAGATGGACGGGCGAAGCCGCCGAGTAAGCCACGTTCGCTCACCAGACTCACATTTTGGAGAACGGTGAGCCTCGGTGAAATCAGCGATTGTGCGAGAAGCGTAGGGCGACCCAGACCGGCGGAATTCTTCGAGAGGGGACAATCTGGGGAGCTACCGTCCAATGGGAGCGGTGGCTGTCCCGGGGACAGAGGCCGAAGGGCAGGATATGGGCCGGCAGCCGTCAGATATCAAAAGACTGCTGGTCGAAAGCGGACACTCGCTGCTTCTGCAGCGTGTCGAGGGGATAGGCGTCACACGATCCAAATGGACGCCAATCAATGCACTTGCTGTGATGTCTTCGCGCCTTCAGGACGTGCCTGTAGACCCTTCGGGGTTAGTCCGATTTCATGTGCCGCGGGTTTACCAGACGACGGGGTGGGTTTGTCCTGTGGCGACATTTACCAGGCCATCAGGCGCCAGTGGTGACGGGGCAACCAGTACCCAGCGCCACGGCGCGCAGGTGAGGGTTGCAAATGCCAGCCGCTCGGGGAATCCCGGCCACCAGCGTGGCGAGAAGGTGGGCTCATACATCCAGTCGATTGTTTCTCCCTGGCGATAGAGTTCCTGCATCTCGGCATCCAGCTCGGCTGGCGGGCGTTGCGTCATCAGGCCACCAACCTCATAGCGTACCGTGGCCAGCACCACACCATTGCGTACCAGCGCCCAGCCGCCCTGGGTCTGACGCAAGGCGTTCACTGCCTGCGCCATGGCGCTGTCCGACGAGCCAACCACCCAGATATTGTGCTTGTCGTGGCCCATCGAACAGGCCAGCGCCACATCGGCTGTACTCGGCCCGGTGCCCAGCCAGAACATCTTTGACGTTTTCCCTGCGCCAGAGAAGCGGTCGACAATGGCGAATTTGGTGACGTTGCGGTCACTGTCGCGTTGCACCGCACCATCGCGCACCGGCAGGTCCATGGTGATGAAGTCATCATCCCAGTGGAATGGGCGCAAAACCGCGGCATGCATGGTGTCACGCCCGGGAACGGCAGGAATGGCGAAGTCGTCGGCCGTCATCTCCCGCTCGATATTGATCGTCTGGGTTGCCCATTCTGGCCAGGCAATTGACGGCACCGGCCTGAGGAATTTCGTGCCGGCCGAGACCTGCTCGCCATCGGCCCAGACCTGATCGATTGCCAAGGTCTGCACATCATCAAGCAGCACGATATCGGCAAAGCGCCCCGGCGCAATGGCGCCCACCCACGGGGTCAGCCGCATATGGCGTGCCGGGTTGATGGTCACCATCTGAATGGCAATTTCCGGCGCCAGCCCGGCCTGGATGGCCAGCCGGACATTGTGGTCGGTGGCGCCGATTTTCAGTGTGTCGGAACAGGAGCGGTCATCGGTGCACAGGGCGAAATTGGACCAGTCGGTTTGTCCGGCAGCCCGCAGCCCGGTGACAATCTCGGCCAGTGAGTGCGGGCGCAGCTCAACGAACAGGCCGCGCCGCAGCTTGTCCTGCACTTCCTGGGTGGTCCAAGCCTCATGGTCCGAGGCCATGCCCGCCGCGGCAAAGGCGTTGATGTCGTCAATGGCGCGCATGCCGGCGGCGTGGCCTTCGACAACACCGCGTTGCTCGAAAGTGGCGCGGATCATGCCCCACAGACGCTCATAGGAAGGGTTTTCGGGGTTCCAGACAGCGGGCCAGTCCATCACCTCGTCGAGTCCGGCGACCATCAATTGCTGCTGGAGAAAACTCTGTTGCTCGGCATAGCCGAAATGACCGCCCCCCCATTCATAGGCGGTTGGCGGCACGGCAGAGCCGGGCAGGGGGAAGATCTTCATGGGCGAACCAGCCAGGCGCGCCGTCAGCCAGAATTCGAGATTGTGGGGTCCATCGACATTGGAAAATTCGTGGCTGGCCTCGCAGGTCCAAGTATTGCCGTGCGGCAGCACAAGTGCGGCCTCATATTCCGGCGTCAAATGGCTGGATTCGATATGTTTGTGGACTTCGCCAAAACCAGGCACGGCGCTCAGGTTGCCAGCATCAACCCGCTCACCCACTTCGCCGCTATAGGCGCCAGCGGGCCCCACCCAGGCAATACGGCGCCCGGCTATGACAATCTCCTGGTCCGCATGCCAGTTGCGGCCATATACATCGAGCAGCCGACCAACACGCACGATACGGTCAGCAGGGCGTTTGCCCAGAGCGACCAGCGCCAGGTTCTGCCGGATGCGGACTTCGTCAGCGGCGTTGATCAGCTGATCGGTCGGTAAGCTTGGTGTCATGTCAGATGCCCTTCATCCAGCTTCTTGATGATCCAGTCGCGATAGCGCTGATCCTTGTTCCTGATTTCCGGCAAAACCCGTGACGCTTCCTCCATAAAGAAGCGATAGTCGCGTCCCATCTCCTGGCCGCGCCGGGTGTGCATGTCCAGTGCAATGTCGGGAATTTCAGGCATCTGCTCGCCCAGCGCCACAGCTTGCCGGGCCCAGTTCACCATGTCATCGGAGGTGCGGTCCTTCTCCGAACCTGCCAGAACCCTGATGGCATGGGCCGCAAACAGGAAGCGGTCCCCGCTGGGCCGGGCATGACGCTGATGCTGCTGATACAGTGTCTCGATTAGCACTGGTGCCTGAGGATTGCCCATGCCGATGTCTTCAACCGCTATCACGCACAACCGGGACCACAGCACTTCCTCGAGCTCGACACTGGTCTGGTACATTTCCCAGCCCAGCAACAGGGCATTGTCTGTCATGCCCCGGCGCAGGCTCTTTTGCAGGGCCGAAATGACCTCGTCTGCTGCCATTCCATGCTCGGTCGTGGTGCGCTGCCATGGATCGGCCGGTTGCTGAACCTTTATCATTCCAATTCTCCCATTGGCGGGTCACGATCCGCGACTCGCACCTGTCATTATCATCCCGTGCACCAGGCCCAGTTCAGACCGCTGGTGGGCGGTCCCCGTGGGCTGCAAATGCTTACATGGAGCTGCCACCGGTGAAGAGGGCAACAGATCTGCGCTCGATCAGCTCAAGCGGCAGCCGGGTGACCGGCTCCACCGGCTCCCCGTTCAGCAGAGCCAGCAAGAGCTCAAAGGCGAGACGACCCATTTCGGGCACAGGCTGGCGGATCGTGGTCAGCGGTGGGTTCACCAGCTCGGCGAACGGCATGTCGTCGAACCCCACCAGGGACATATCATGCGGTACCGAAAGCCCGGCGCGCCGAAATGCCTGCAGGACACCGATGGCCAGATTGTCGGAACTGGCGAATATCGCGCTAGGACGGTGCTTCCGTGCGATGATCTGTTGCGCCGCCTCACTGCCGAAGGAGCGGCTGTAGTCGCGCAGGAACACGTCCGAGGCGGCAAATGTCAGCCCGTCCTGCGCCATGGCGCGCGTGAACCCGGCCAGACGTTCACCGACACTCATCAGACCTGGGGGACCACCGATATACGCAATGTGGCGATGGCCGGCGTCAATCAGGTGGCGTGTCGCCAGATAGGCACCGCGTTCATTCTCAACAAAAACACTGGGCAGACAGATGCCGCGAACATCCTCATCGAGCAGTACGACCTTGTCCTGATTGCCGAGCAGCTTTGCCAGTGATCCGTCATCGGGTTGGCTGGTGATCAGGACCATGCCGTCAACATGCCGGTCGCGCATCCGACGGACGGCTTCGATCTCGCGGGCTCGATCGCCATGCGTGGATGACATGTAAACGGCGTAACCGTGTTTTTCGGCTTCTGCTTCAACAGTAGCCGCGAGCTGGGCGAAAAAGGGGTTGTCGATTTCTGGCGTCACCAGGCCAATGGCTTCGGCGCGACCGGTCGACAGACGCTTGGCAAGCAGGTTTGGTCGGTAATCCAAATGCGCAATGGCCGCGTCGATGCGGTCCCGCGTGGCCTGTGGCAGGACGATACTGTTGTTGAGGTGGCGCGATACCGTCGTGGGGGACACGCCTGCCGCTGACGCGACGTCGCTTAGTGTCGGCATGAAGCTGTCTCAAATGGCATGGCGCGCCCTCCACTCACCAATCAGCCGGATATTTTCCGCCACGATTCCGGCAAACAGGGCCGCGCCCTTTTTGGCGGTTGCGCGACATGGGTCACCAAAGCTGCCGGTCCCATTGAAGGTTCGCAACTGCATCGGTTCGAGACCAAAAGTTGGCGGGAATGAAGGATATTCGGGAACAGCGCGAGACAGGTCCACCGCTTCAGGGCGAATGGCCAGCATCATGGCGGTCTCCACTTCATCGGCGTGGTAGAATCCGGGGGCTGCCGGTTGGCTATCGCAGATTTCGGAAGCCAGCTTTGCCAGGCCGGGGTAATCCAGGTGGATGACCGGCAGGCCAGCCTGAGCCAGTGTCCGCGCTGCCAGCGCGATGGGTTCGCGATTGCCGAAATGGCCGTTGATCACCACCAGACCCCGGACACCCATGCGCAGCACGCCGTTGCCGATCTCTTCGATCATGGCGCGCAGTGTGGCTGGCGAAAGTGACAGGGTCCCGCTGAACGCCTCGTTATTCCACGCGTCGCCATAGGCAATCGGGGGCAGGAGCAGCGCCGAAAGTGCGTCGGCGGTGCGACGGGCGACACTGCTTGCCAAATCGGTATCGGTGCTTAGTGGAAGGTGGTGGCCGTGCTGCTCGCAGGCCCCAACGGACAGTACCGCCAGCACGCCCTCATCTACCGCCGCTGCGACATCCACCCAAGACACTTCCGCCAAATCTCGACTGCCGCTCATTCCATTGTTCTCCATATACGCGCTCAAACTAGCGGTCGGACACCGCAATCCGCAGCTGGCAAGACGTATCTGCCCGAGCAGCTACCGCCCTATTGGCCATGCGGCAGCGTTTCTCGCCGGGGTCCGCAGCATTGCGTACAGCGCATGATCGCTACCCACCAATGTGTAGTTGCTTCCCTCTTGTGCATTTTCTCAAGCCGCATATGATTTAGGCATGAACCCAAATTGTGCATTTGACAAGACCTTGAGAAATGGCATGAGACCGACACGTAAAGCGCTTTACAATGTCGTTGCCAATTGAGCCGGGTTCTTCTCACCGATGCCGTCATTTTGACGGTGGACGAACGCAACAGCGTCCATAGCTGCGGCTGGCTTTCATTTGAGGATGGGCGGATCACCGGTCTGGGGCCGTCAGAGGCACAGCCCGAACCGAGCCGGTTTGACCGGGTGGTCAACATGGCCGGTCATCTGGTCATGCCTGGTCTGGTCAATGCGCATACACATTCCGCCATGGTGCTGTTTCGTGGGCGTTCCGAGGGGCAGAGCCTGCTCACAATGGAAGGCTGGTACAACTCCATTCGCGAGCCCGAGCTTTCCCTGATTGCCGACGATATCGCGTCAGCAGTCGCGCTCTCCTGTGCCGAAATGCTGCTTTCGGGGACGACAACATTTTGCGACCAGTACTTTTTTGCCTCCGAGATTGCCCAGGCAGCCGCTGAGAGCGGTATCCGCGCCGTGGTGGCCTACGGCATCGTGCAGTTGGGCGACAAGGCGCGCGGGGAGGTGGAGCTGGCCAATGCGGCTGCCTTCATCGAGCAGCAACGCACCGCCGATGGCCGCATCGTCCCGTGGTTTGGGCCCCATGCGCCCTATGTGGATAATTCGGAAGACCTGCTGCAGGCCGAGGTCGCCATGGCGGTCCACTACGGTGTGGGCCTGCACCTGCATATGGCCGCTGGCCCTGAGGATAATGAGCTGACCATGGCCCGCTATGGTCTGACCGCCACCCAGGCGCTCTTGCGCGATGGCTTTTTTGCCGGGCGGGTGCACGCAGCGCATTGTCTTGATCTGTCAGCGGACGACATCGCCATTTTTGCTGCCGCGCCAGCTGCATCGGTGGCTTACTGTGCCTCGGCCGGTCTGCGGTCTGGCCGGGCGGGGGCATGCCCCGCAGTGGCGCTCAAGGCAGCCGGAGTGACCGTTGCGCTGGGGACTGACAATGTCGCGGCCAACAATGCCTATGACATGGTGTCCGAAATGCGCGTGGCCGGTCTGGTTGCTTCACATCGTGAGGGCGTTGCGCAGCCTATTTCGAGCGCCGAACTCATCCGCATGGCCACGATTGAGGGCGCCCGTGCTCTTGGGCTGGATCACGAGATCGGCTCGCTGGAGCCAGGCAAATCAGCCGATATCATCGCCATCGATATGCGCGGATCCGGCTATTCGGAAACCCCCGACTATGAAACGCTGCTGGTCTATTCCGGCAGCGGTCGCGACGTCGATAACGTCTGGGTCGCTGGGGAACAATTGGTTGCTGAGCGGCAGCTCGTTCGGCGACCCTATCAGGATATCCGATCCGCCTATTCCGCAACTTATCGCGATTTCTGGGCGCGGGTCGAAATCAACAAAAAAGGTAACTGACTTGTCCTCGAGTAAAAATCGCCTGATCCTGGATACCGATGGTGGTGTGGACGACGCACAGGCACTGTTGATGCTTATTGCCAATGGTCGGACACCGGACGCCATCACCACGGTTTTCGGCAATGTCGGGCTGGATGTGGCAACCCAGAACATTCTCGCGACGCTGGCGGTCGCCAAGGTGGATGTTGCTGTCCATGCGGGAGCAGGGCGCCCGCTGACGCAGCCGGTGATCGACGCAAAGTATATCCATGGCGATGACGGTCTGGGGGGCGCGCCAAGGCCTGACGTGGTCGCTGATGTCGCCAGCGAAGACGCCAATGGCTTTCTGATCGAAACGCTGCACGCAGCTAGCACGCGCGGAGAAAAGATCGACATCCTGATGATTGGCCCACTGACCAATCTGGCACTGGCGCTACGGCTTGATCCGACGATCATCAACGGGATCGGTCAACTCACCATCATGGGCGGCACGGTCTATGGTCGGGGCAATACGACGCCTGCGGCTGAATTCAACATCTATGCCGACCCCGAGGCTGCCGCGATTGTGTTCGGCGCCGATATCGACATTCTCGTGGCGCCCTGGGAGCCTTGCGTGCTGCACAACATGACCGGTGAGCATGTCGATGAGCTGTTTGAGGCTGTGCCCGAGAGCCCACAAAAGGCGTTCTCCACCGCCTTGGCACGCCATGCCCGTCAGACTATTGCCGGCTATGGCGGCGGCGACAATTTCCGCTTTGTCGATCCGCTCGCTGCCGCCGCAGTGATCGAGCCCGATATCATCACCAAGTCCATCCGCGCATCGGTCGATGTCGCTCTTGCGCCTGGCATCGCCCGGGGCATGACGATTGTTGACCCTTCAGGTCGCCTGGGTACGCCCATGGTGAGCCTGATCGAAGAGGTGAAGCTGGAGCGGCTCATCGCCCTCTACGCGGCCTCGATTGCCTTCGTTCCACAACACGCCTGATCCAACCCTCCCAGGAGTACTTCCATGACGTTGAAAAATCTCTCCCGCCGTTCGGCCCTTGGCCTGCTGTCTGCCGTCGCCCTGATGGGCTCGGTTTCCTCCGGCGCGGTTCTGGCGCAGGAATATTCGGCCGAAAACCCGCTCAAGGTCGCGTTGGTGCTGCACGGTACCCTTGGTGACAAGAGCTTCTTCGACAGTGCTGCTGCGGGCATGGCCAAGGCCCAGGCCGAGCTACCTGTCGAAATCAAGATCATTGAAGCGGGCTATGACAAGACCAAGTGGCAGCCTGCCTTGGCCGATGCTGCAGATAGCGGCTATGACGTTGTTATCGCAGGCACCTACGATATGACGCCTTATATCACCGAGCTCGCTGACGAATATCCCGAGGTCAAGTTCATCGACTTCGACGATAGCCCGGACTTCAGCGGTGGTGCCTATCCCAACGTGCTTTCGATCATGTACGGCACCTCAACTGCCGGCTATCTGGCTGGTTATGCCGCTGCCAAGGTGTCCGAGACCGGCACCATTGCAACCATCCTGGGCATGGAATTCCCCACCGTCACCGATTTCAAGGTGGGGTTTGATCAGGGTGCCATGGATGCCAATCCCGACATCAATATCATCAGCACCGTGGCCGGTACGTTCTCCGATCCTGCAAAGGGCAAGGAAATAGCGCTGGCGCAGTTCGGTCAGGGCGCCGATGTGGTTTTCCCAATCGCGGGCTCCACCGGCATTGGCGCGCTGCAGGCCGCCAAGGAAAACGGCAAGCTCGCTGTTGGCGTGGACAGCGACCAGGCCACGGTCTTTGCCACCTCGGATCCCGAGCAGGCCGAGGTGATCTTCACCTCGGTGGAAAAGAAGATCGGCGAGTCGCTGTTCCTGGCCCTCAAGGCCACGATTGATGGCACCCAGGAATACGGCAAACGCGAGCTGCTGGGGCTCAAGGATGGTGCGGTGGGGATCTCCAAGAACAGCTATTACGAAAAGCTCGTTTCCGCGGAAATTCGCGACGAGGTCGAGGCGCTTGAAGCCAAGATTGTCTCGGGCGAGCTGGTCCCCAATAGCGACATGGAATAGTCGCCTGGCGCCGCTGTGACGGCGGCGCCAATTCTGTTTCTGGAGGGATCATCATGGCGCCGCTACTGCAAGCGACCGGCATCGGCAAGACGTATCCGGGTGGCGTTGTCGCCAATGATGGAGTCAATCTGACGGTTTCAGCTGGAGAGGTTCACGCTGTCGTTGGTGAAAACGGCGCCGGAAAATCGACCCTGATGAAAATCCTGTTCGGCATTGAGCGACCGGACGCCGGCGAACTCACCCTGGATGGCAAGCCGGTGAGCTTTGCCAATCCCCGCGACGCCATCGAGGCGGGCATTGGCATGGTTTTCCAGCATTTCTCTCTGGTGCCCTCGTTCTCGGTCTATGAGAACGTCGTGCTGGGGTCCGAACCCCGATCCGGCGCCAGGTTTGACCGCAAGCGCGCCATCGAAGAGGTGCGTGCCCTGTCGAAGCGCTTCCGGCTCAAGGTTGATCCCCTGCCTGCGGTGGGGACGCTGCCCGTGGGACAACAACAACGCGTGGAAATCCTCAAGGCGCTATACCGCGACGCGCGCATTCTCATTCTTGACGAGCCCACAGCTGTTCTTGCCCCCCAAGAGGTCGAGGAACTGTTTATCGCTGTGCGTGAACTGGTCGCGCAGGGCCGGACCGTCATCTTCATAGCTCACAAGCTGCCCGAGGTTTTGGAAATCTCCGACCGCATCACCGTAATGCGTGCCGGACGATCGGTGGGCGAAGTGGGGCGCAGCGAGATCACCGAGCAAGGCCTGGCCACCATGATGGTCGGCCGCGACGTGGCGCTGCGCGTTGATCGTGCGGCGACCGCTGGTGCGCTGGCCTGCGAAATCAAGGCGCTCTGGGTCAGGAGCGAGAGCGGCCAACCCTTGCTGGAAGACCTAAATCTGCGTGTTCATGCCGGCGAAATCGTTGGACTTGTTGGCGTAGAAGGGAACGGGCAGGCCGCACTGATCGACGCCATATCGGGCGCCGGGCCGATGTCCGCAGGTGTCGTCTATCTCAACGGCACCAGTCTGGGGCCGCTCAGCACGCTGGAACGGCGCGCGATCGGGGTAGCCAACATCCCCGAAGACCGAATTGCCCAAGGGCTTGCAGGCGGGGCCAGCGTCGCCGAAAATCTAGTGGCCACCAAGCTGGGGGACAGGCGATATGTCCGGCGCGGACTGCTCGATCTCAGGGCAATCAAGGCAAACGCCGAGGCGCTGATTGCGCGATATTCAGTGCGGGTCGGTGGCGCGGACCAGGCCGTTGCCACGCTGTCTGGGGGCAATATGCAAAAGGTCGTGGTTGCCCGCGAACTGTCGGAGCAGCCCAAGCTGCTGCTGGTCAGCCAGCCGACACGCGGTGTCGATCTGGGCGCAACCCAGTTTATATGGCGCTCATTGACCGATGCGCGTGACGCGGGCGCCGCGGTACTGCTCAGTTCTGCTGACCTGACCGAACTGCTCGCCCTGTCCGACCGTCTGGTGGTGTTCTATCGCGGTAAGCTTGTCGCCGCCTTCCACAACGATGACACGCTGACCCCGGAGATCCTGGGCAGCTACATGCTGGGTCTTGCCGTGCAGACCCAGGAAGAAGTGATGGGAGCTCTCCGATGAGCACGACAGCAATCCTTGCCCGGCAGTCTCGCTGGAGCACTTTCCGAAAGGAAACGCTGCGCGCTGTGACCGCGATCGCGGTGGCCCTGCTGGTCACCATCATCGTGGTTCTGCTCACCTCCAAGGCACCATTGGAGGCGCTTAACACGCTGCTGACCGCTCCAGCTTCCAAGCCCCGTACTATCGGCCTGTGGTTCGATGATGTGGCCAAGCTCACAGTGACCGGGCTTGCCTTCTCCCTGGTATTTCAGGCCCGTCAATTTGCCTTGGGCGTTCAAGGACAGATCTATGTCGGTGCGCTCGCATCGTCCTATGTGGCGCTCTCGCCCATTGGGCCCACCTTTGCAGCCATTCCGCTGGGCATTGCTGCGGCGATGCTTGCAGGTGCCGCCTGGGGGTTCATCCCTGGCCTTGCCAAGGCCAAATTGGGCGCCAATGAAATCGTCTCGTCGCTGATGCTGAACTACATCGCGATTGAGCTGTGCAATTTTCTGGTCCGCGTACAACTGCGCGAGAGGCCAGGCGTCCTGACATCGCTGAAATTTCCAGACGCCGCCGTTTTCTCACCCCTAATTCCAGGCACCCGCATCGATCTGGGCCTCATTCTGGCGCTTGTTGCGACCGTTCTCGTCTGGTTTGCGCTTTATCGCACGAGCTGGGGTCTCAAGCTGCGTCTTGTCGGTCACAATGCCCGCTTTGCGGAATATGCCGGCATCAAGTCTTCGCTGATCATGGTCTCGGCCATGACTGCTGCAGGTGCTCTTGGAGGCATGCTGGGGGCAATGTTCGTGCAGGGTCAGACCTATGGCAAAATCACCGTGCTGTTTGAGGGCGGTCTGGCCTTTGAGGGCATTCTTGTTGCCATCGTCGCCCGCAGCCGGCCACTGGCCGTGCCTGTTGTGGCGATCTTTTACGGCTATCTGCGCCAGGGGGCGCAGCTGATGAACATTCGTACTGACGTGCCGGCGGAAGTGATCGGAGTTGTGACTGCCATCATCATCCTGCTGGTATCCTCCTCCTTCTCGGTGCCAGGCAAGAAATGGCTGTCAGCGCAGTTTGGGCGCCGGGCGCAGCCGGCAGGCCTGTCAGCCGATGGAGCGGCCAAATGATCGAACTCTTCGCCACAATCATGTCGTCAGCCTTCTTTGTCACCGTCATTCGAACGACAACGCCACTCCTGCTGGCTACACTGGGTGGATTGATTGCCGACCTTTCCGGTGCGCTCAACGTGGCGCTGGAGGGCCAGATGCTGGTGGGCTGCCTGACGGCCGTGATCGTATCGGTCTATGCGCCCTGGTATGTTGCGGTACTGGCCGGGCTTGCGGCGGGTGCAGTGCTGGGCCTGGTGATGGCAATCTTTGCGCTGCGGTTGAAAGCCGACATCATTCTAGTCGGGTTCGCGATCAACATCATGGCGGCAGGCGGCACCGTCTTTGCCCTAGCCATGGCGACCGGCGGCGACAAGGGTACATCTATCAATCTGGCCTCCAAGGCCATTCCGCCAGTCGATCTGTCGTTCCTGGGTGTCATCCCCGGTATCGGGCCATTGCTGGTGTCACTATTGTCGGGGCACTCTGTATTGTCGTGGGTCGCCGCTTTCCTCGTCTTCGCCATCTGGTATTTTCTTTATCGCATGCCGTGGGGACTGTGGCTGCGCGGGGTGGGGGAATATCCCGCCGCGCCTGAAGCGGCCGGTATACCGGTCAATGCCGTGCGGGCCTGGAGCTTGGTGGTGTCGGGTGCACTGGCCGGCCTTGGCGGCGCGCAACTGGCCATGTTCAATTATGTCGGCTTCGCGCGTGACATGACGGCTGGTCGCGGCTTTATCGCCCTGGGTGCCGTGCTGCTGGGCGCTCGACATCCGGTCGGTGCCCTTTTGGCGGCCCTGCTGTTCGGAGCATTCGAAGGGCTTGCCGTAGTCATGCCTGGTCTGTTCGCCGATGCACCCGCCGAACTGGTCCGCATGATCCCCTTCGTCGTGACCATTCTGGCACTGATGCTGTTCAGCTACCGCGCCCAGCGTGCCCTCAAGCTCAGAGGCGTGAAAACCGCATGAACGCGCAGATCTGCGACAGCAATCAGGCAGGTGAGGCCTATTGCGGTGACTGAAGAACTGGATCGCAATCGGTGCCGGGGCATTTACGGCACCTTCTTTCAGGCGCCAACGGCCGGCGAACTGGCAGTGCTGGAAAACAGGCTGATCCTGGTCGATGAGGCCGGTGTGATCAGCGCTGTCCTTGCCGAGGATGATCCGGCGCAGGCCACGGCGATAGCTGCGCTTGGCGAGGCGCTTGTGCGGCTGCCCGAAGGGCAGTTTGGCCTGCCGGGCTTTGTCGATCTGCACATCCACGCGCCGCAATATTCCCAGCTTGGGCAGGCGCTGGACGCGCCGCTGGAGGTCTGGCTGCAAAAATACACCTTTCCACTCGAGGCCAGTTACGCGGATCTGGGGTTCGCCCGCCCGCGCTATGAAGCGCTGGTAGCAGACTTGCTGGCAATCGGGACCACCACGGCGCTGTATTTTGCGACGCAAGACCGCGCCGCAACTGAACTCCTCGCCGAGATCTGCATGGCCAAGGGTCAGCGCGCTCTGGTGGGCAAGGTCGTGATGGATGATCCGGCCGGATGTCCGGACTATTATCGCGACGAGTCAGCTGAAACCGCCATCGCCGAGACGCGCGCAGTGATCGAGCATATCCGCACGCATCCCGCAAATGCTGACGGACGTGTGCTGCCGGTCATCACGCCACGTTTTATTCCGTCCTGCACCGATGCAGCCCTGGACGGGCTGGGCAAACTGGCAGTCGAATGCGGCTGCCATATCCAGTCGCATTGCAGCGAAAGTGACTGGGCTCATGGCCATGTCCTTGAACGCTTCGGCCATACCGATGCCGAAGCCCTCGACCGCTTTGGTCTGCTGACGCGCAAGACGGTTCTGGCTCATTCGAATTTTCTAACCGATGCTGACATGGATCGCCTTGCCGCGCGCGGCACGGCTGTTGCTCATTGTGCGCTGTCCAATGTCTACTTTGCGAACGCTGTATTCCCGTTGCGGCGGGCGCTCGAAAAGCATTTGCATGTTGGTCTGGGCACCGACATTTCAGGTGGTCCGAGCGCCTCGATGTTCGAGGCCTGTCGCACCACAGTGCAATCCTCGCGCTTGCTCGAAGATGGCGTGGACCCCACGCTATCGGCCGCAGAGCGGGGAACGGCGGGGTCGCGGATTGATCTGGTAACCGCCTTTCACCTGGCGACGGCGGGCGGTGGAATTGCGCTGGACCTGCCGATCGGCATTCTTGCGCCGGGCTATCGTCTCGATCTGATTGCTGTCGACGCCATGGCAGAGGAGGGTACTATCCGCCTGTTTGGCGAGACGCACCCTCAGGCCGTCTTCGAGAAAATTCTCTACTGTGCCAGCCGCGCCAATATTGCCGCTGTCTGGGTCGACGGCCAGCAGGTTTGCTGACCTGCCTCAGTCCACGGGTATCCAGCGCTTTGTGTCAACCAGCTGCAGCCGCGGTGAGCGGAGCGGCGCCATGATCCGGTCGCGCCATGCAGCCAACGGTTCCTGCCAGCGCGTGCCTTGCAACATGGCAGCGGTTATGGCCACTGGCGCAAGGTCTGCGCGCTCCAGCAGGGTGAGGACCGCCGCCATTGAGGTGCCCGAGCTGATTACATCGTCCACTACTGCGATCCGCCGTCTCTCCAGCAAGGGCAGTGAGCGGGGATCGAGAAAGATGGTCTTTTGCTGTGTCGGGCTGGTGATGGAAGATATGGGCGCCGAAAGAGCGTCCTGATACCAGAACTTGCGCGATGTGCCCAAGGCAACCATGCGCGAATGGCCCAGACGCCGTGCGATATTGTTGGCCAGCGGCAGGCCCAGCGTTGGCACGCCGACAACAACATCGACTCCGATCCGCGTGAGCATGTCCGCCATGGCCTGCGACAGCGCGTCCTCGACTGCAAAGCTGGCCTGATTGACGATCAGCGAGGCAACTGCAGAACTTCCATCGCCGGGCAATATGCGGATTGGCAGCAGGATTTCCCGACCATCGGGCAGGGCGGCCGGAACGCCATCCACCCAGCCATCCGTGACTCCCCCAACATGTGTCCCTGGCGCATCAATTGTTTGCCAGAACTGATGGGGCGCGAGCGACATGAGAGGTTTCCTTGCTGGGGCGCGGCAAATGTTGGATGCTGCAGCAACGTTGATTTTCAAGAGCTTAGCAATCCATGCCCCACAAGGACAGTGATCCATTCGAACTCGATGCGATGATCGCGTTACGTCATGATCTGCACGCCCATCCCGAGCTTGGGTTCGAGGAAGTCCGGACCAGTGATATCGTCGCGCGCCTGTTGGCTGACGCGGGGATTGCGGTGGACCGGGGGCTGGGCAAGACCGGCATTGTCGGCACGATCCGCGTCGGCCATGGTGGCCGCACCATCGCGTTGCGCGCCGATATGGATGCCCTGGCCATGCCCGAACTGGGCGAGCCCAAGTACAAATCGACCGTGGCCAACACCATGCATGCCTGTGGCCATGACGGGCACACTGTGATGCTGCTTGCCGCCGCCCGTCATCTGGCGCGAACCAGACAGTTTTCGGGAACAGTGCACTTCATTTTCCAGCCTGCCGAAGAGGGTCGGGGAGGGGCCCGGGCAATGCTGGCTGATGGTTTCCTTGATCGTTTCCCGATTGATGCCGTCTATGGCCTGCATAATATGCCCGGACTGGCAACCGACGAGATGGCGGTGGTCGCGGGACCTCAACTGGCGTCCTCCGACAGCTGGGAGGTAGCGTTCCACGGAATTGGAACCCATGGCGCCAAACCCCATCTCGGTCGTGATGGCATGACGGCTGCGGCCCACTTCCTGACAGCGCTGCATACCATCGTGGCCCGCCGCGTCGACCCGCTGCAACCTGCCGTGGTCAGCGCCTGTGCCATCAGCGGCGGAGATTTCCGGGCGCTCAATGTCATTCCCGATGATGTGCGTATCGGGGGGACGGCCCGTGCTTATTCTGCCGAGGTCCGTGAGCAACTTGAGCTTGAGATCGGCCAGTTGGCCGCGGGCATTGCTACCAGTTTCGGCATCACGGCGAGTTACAGTTTCAAGCGCCGAATAGCGCCTGTCATCAACGACCTCAAAGCGACCGAGACGGCCCTGGCAGCGGCCCGACAGGTGACCGGCAAGCCGGTGGTTACCGATTTTCCGCCCTCCACGGCAGGCGACGATTTTGCCGAGTTCGGCAATTTGGTGCCCGGTTGCTATGTCTGGCTCGGCAACGGGCCGGCAGTTGATGGCGCGCTGCACCACAATTCTCGCTATGATTTCAACGATGCGGCTATCCTGACCGGGGCCCGTTACTGGACTGCGCTGGTCGAAGCCGAATTGCGCTAGTCGAAGGCGCTTGCGAGCAGGGCCAGGGCGCCCTCGACATCCACCCGCATGGCGACATTGACGGGCGAGCCCGTCTCGCTCAGGTGCAGGGTGCCAGCATCGGCATCAAGGGCCAGATCAACGTCCAGACGGAACCGTTCTATCTCGAACAGTCCCGGTGCCACGGCCAGCAGCATCACGCAGGGATCATGCAGCGGTCGGCTTTGTCTGTCGTCCTGCAGGTAGGCCGTGATGAGATTGGCCGCAATATCGCCGGCCGGGGTCTGGCGCAGCGCTTTGACATAGGGGCGGTCGGCCCGAACACGCCGTGTCACATCAAGTGGCACGATGGTTGTCTTGATGCCCGAGCGGAACACGGTCGAAACGGCTTCGGGGTCGAAGGCAAAGTTGAATTCCGCCATAGGACCTGCATTGCCAGGTTCATGGATCGTACCACCCATAACGATGAGATGGCCAATGCGTTCGGCGGCTGCAGGATGACGTGTGACCAACTGCGCCATATTGGTCAGCGGGCCGAGCGCCAGAATGTCGATCGACCCGGACGGCGCATCCGTCAGCGTCCTGGCAAGCCAGTCCACTGCGCCGTTTTGTGGGCTCATCAGGGCTTCGGGCAGCGTGACGCCGCGTAGTCCATCATCGCCGTGAATGACACTGGCATCGATATTGTCACGCAGCATGGCAGTGGCCGCACCCGATATAACCGGGATGTCGCTACGCCCCATTGCCGTCAGCAGCGCGCCGGCATTGGCCGTTGTCCGTTCCAGACCGATGTTGCCGGCAAGGGTGGTGACCCCGATGACGTCGAACAGACCGCTGGCCAGTGCAAACAGGATCGCCACGGCATCGTCCAGGCCTGGATCGGTATCGATGATGACGCGTCTAGTCATAGAGGGGAGCAATCACCATTTCAGGCACCTTGACCAAACCCTTGTCGGTGATGCGGATTTCGGGAATGACCGACAGGGGGATCAGGTTGAACCCCATATAGGGAATAGTGCATCCCACCGCTGACCAAGCTGTCTTGAGCGCCTGATTTTCGGCAGCAACTTCGTGCACCCGCTTGTCCGAAAGCAGACCGGCAACCGGCAGGCCGACAAAGGCAATGACCTTGCCCTGCTGCACGACCACGATGCCGCCCTTGGCGGCCTCAATGGTATCAAGCGCGAGGGCCATGTCGGCCTCATTGCTGCCCGCAACAATAATGTTGTGGCTGTCGTGACCGACGCTGGAGCCGACGGCGCCATCCTTGATCCCGAAGTCGTGCAGCAGACCATGGGCCATGCCACCATCGGACTTGCCATGGCGCTCGATGACAGTGACAAAACTCAGGTTGTCGCGCTCGAGAATTGAGGCCCAGTCATTGGCCGGGGCGATGGCCACCTTGCGGTGCGGCAACACGATACCGGGCATTTCGATACCAATGGCATTGGCCACGACCGGGCCGCTTGGCAGGTCGGGCACCAGCTTGCGTGTCTTGGGCAGATGCACGGTGTTGTAGGCAGTCGCGGGATAGCGATAACGCTGGTTCAACGTCTCTTCGAGCACCGGTGCAACCTTGCGGTCATCGACCATCAGTTCGCCGCCATACCAGGTGCTGACCGGTTTCATCTCGTCATCGAGCAAGACCAGATCGGCGCGGCGACCACCACCAAGCCCGCCAATTTCATCGCCCAGCCCAAACCGCGTCGCACCATGCAGGGAGCCCATGGCCCAGGCCTGTTCCGGTTTCATGCCGCAGCGAATGGCTTCGCGCACCACCCAGTCCAGCCCGAAATTCAGCAGATCATCGGCATCGCGATCATCGGTGCAGAGGCAAAACCGCTTGTGACTGGCGCCCAGTTCGGTAATCGGTTTGATGGCCTCCACGATCGAATTCCACGGCGTCGCCGGGTTGCCACCGCGCAGGAAGACCCAGATCCCGGCGTCGATCAGGTCGTCAGCGATGGCTCGGTCAATCGCCTCATGCGTGTCGGTGACACCAGCAGCAGCATAGGCCGGCACCAGTTCGCGACCATAGATGTGTCCCGAAACGGGCCGGTTACGCTTGAGGGCTTCCGCGATGATGGCATGGCTGCGCGGATCGCCCATGGTCACGGGCACAAAATCCATCTTTTCGCCCAGAGCAAGCGCTTCGGGCCATTTGTCGAACAGGGCGCCAATCTTGGCAGGCGTCAGATCACCTCCGGCGGTTTCCAGCTCCGGCGAGGTTGCCGGTACGGTCGATGGCACCGTCAAGAAGATCGACAATGGCGCCATGCGGGCGTCCTCGAGCATGGCCTCGACGCCGGCGACGTCCATCACATTGCCGATTTCATGACTGTCACAGAAAATCGTCGTCGTGCCGTTGAGCAGGGCCGCTTCCGCATAGGCGCAGGCCGTTACCATCGAACTCTCGACGTGAATGTGTGGATCGACCAGGCCCGGCGCGATAGTGCCGCCCTTGGCGTCATAAACACGCTTGGGGGCAGGACCGCTTTTGTAAGCGCCTGCTGGCATCACCGCTGCGATGCGGCCATTGGCCACCCAGATTTCCCGCTCAGGCGCGATTCGCTCCGAATAGGTCGAAAGCGTTCTTGCGCCCGTGATCACCAGATCAGCAGGTGCGCGCCCACTGGCAACGGCGGCCAGGTGGATCGTGCTCTCATGCAAGGGGGCAACAGAGAAACGGGTGATGGTCATGCTGGCGTCTCCGAGAAAGCCGACAGGATCCGGACCCAGGACCGGATGCCCTTGTGAAAGCTCGACAGGTCGTATTTTTCATTGGGGCTGTGGATGCGGTTATCGAACCGTGCAAAGCCGACCAGCAGCGAATCCATGCCCAATCGCCGCTTGAACTCGCCCAGAATGGGTATTGACCCGCCGGTTCCGGCCAGTGCGGCTTCCCGCTCCCATTCGATCGAGAGCGCGTCCCTGGCCTTGTTCAGCAGCGCGCCATCAAGCGGCATGGCCTGGGCTGCGGCCGCGGCATAGGCCTTGAAGGTCACGCTGCAATCTGGCGGCAGCAGGCTTTCAACAAAGGCGCGGAACAGGCCGCGGATGCGGTCGGGGTCCTGACCGTCAACCAGCCGAAAGCTCAGCTTCGCGCTTGCCCGGGCGGGGATTACCGTCTTGAACCCATCACCGGTATAGCCGCTCCAGACCCCATTGATCTCGCAGGTCGGTCGCGCCCACACCTGCTCCAACACGGATCGGCCCGCCTCACCGGCAGGTGTGGTCAGGCCGACATCGGCAAGAAATTTCTCGGCGTCGAAGGGCAGCGAGGCCCATTGCTCGCGCATCACCTCCGGCAATTCGGTGACGCCGTCATAAAAACCGGGAATACCGACGCTGCCGTCATCGAGACGCAGCTTGCCGATGATCGTGCCCATCACCTGTGCCGCATTGCGCGCGGCACTGCCGAACATGCCAGAGTGTAAATCGCGATCGCCGCAGACGATCTCGAACTCCTCACTGACAAAGCCGCGCCACATGGTGGTGATGGCGGGGGTATCATGGTCCCACATATCGGTGTCGCACACCAACATGATGTCGGCCCGCAATTCGTCGCCATACGCATCAAGGAAGGGCGCAAGGCTTGGACTGCCGGCTTCCTCCTCGCCCTCGAACAGCATCGATATCTGGATCGGCAAACTGCCGGTTACGTTTTTCCAAGCGCGACAGGCTTCGATGAAGGTCAGCAACTGGCCTTTGTCGTCCGAGGCGCCGCGACCCAGAATGTGGGTTTCCCCATCCGGCTGGGGTACCAGCTTGGGTTCGAAGGGCGGGTTGGTCCACAACTCGAGCGGGTCGACCGGCTGCACATCGTAGTGACCATAAAACAGCACATGGGGCCCAGGCATGCCGGGGCCATGACCCACCACCATGGGGTGCCCCGTCGTATTGCGCACCGAGGCATCCATGCCCAGCGCGCTCAATTCGGCGGCTAACCAGTCGGCAGCGCGCCGGCAGTCGGGTGCAAAGGCCGCTTCGGTTGAAATCGAGGGGATGGCAATCAGCTCAAACAAGCGATCCAGACTGGCGTCCAGACTCGCATCGACATGGCTCAGAATGGCGTCCAGCTGGCTCACATCGGTTCTCCGTCTATGCGCGTCATTTCGGCCTTGAAGGCTTGGGCAATCTGCATGGCATCACGCAGGATCTTCTTGGGCTCGAGCGTTTGCACGGCGCCGTCACGCTTGAGCCAGCGACCTGCGACCATCACGTCGCGGACATCGCTGGGGCCGGCGGCAAATACCAGCATGGCGTATGGATCGTAGATGGGCTGCAGGCGGGGGGAAGCCAGACTGATGCGGATCAGATCTGCCTGTTTGCCGGGCTCAACAGAGCCGGTCTGCCGGTCCAGACCCAGCACGCGCGCTCCCTCAATTGTCGCCATGCGAATGACATCGCCGGCGGGAAGCGGTTTGCGCGAGCCGGCCAGCAGTTTGGCGAACATGGAAACCGGCGCGAACTGGGCAAACAGGTCCAGCGTATTGCCGCTCATCGGCCCATCGGTGCCAATGCCAACCGGTATGCCGGCCCGGCGCATGGCTTCTACCGGGGCGATACCACGGCCCGCCTTCCCATTGGACCGTGGGTTGGTGGCTGCGCCGACCCCGGCCTGCACCATCATCGCGATGTCTTCATCGCTCAGATGCAGGCAGTGGGCGGCAATCAGGCCCTGCTTGAGCAGTCCGGCCTGATGCACCACCGCGACGGAGGAGCAGCCGTGTTTTTCCCGCGCCCAGTCCACTTCAAGCTGGCTTTCGGCGAGGTGGATCTGCACTGGCACCGTGGAATGCTCAGCGGACCATTGCGCGATGCGGGACATTGCGTCCAGGCCGGTGGAATAGGGAGCGTGAGGCGCGATCGACGCGCTCACCAGCGGATGGTCGGCAAAGGTCTCGGCCAGTTCCTCGGTCAGCGCAAAGCCGCGGTCAAAGTCCTTGTGATCGGGCGCGTCAAAATCGGCGAGCGTTTGACCAACAATGGCGCGCAGACCCGATTGCGCGACGACGTGCCCCACTTCGGTTTCGAAATAATACATGTCAGCGACGCTGGTCACGCCGGCCTCGATCATCTCCAGAGCAGACAGCGCCGAGCCCACCCGAACCATTTCCGCGGTAACGAACTTGCGTTCCAGAGGCAGGATATAGCGATAGAGCCGGTCATCGACATCTTCGGCCAGACCGCGGAATACCGACATGCCCATGTGGCAGTGGGTATTGATCATGCCGGGCATGACAATGTCTCCGCCACAATCGACGAGTTCTGCGCCTGCGACTTGGGGTGCCGCGCCGGAGCCGACGGCCTTGATCATGTCACCCTCGACATGCACCCAGCCATTGGCATGCTCGACCATGGCCGGGTCCATGGTCAGCACCCATGCATTGGTGAACAGCGTGCTCATTCCGGCGCGAGAATGGTGCATTGCTCGGGTACTGGCACCAGCTTTGCCGCGGCGCCCGGTTCCAGCGGTCGGTTGAGTGGTCCATTGGCAAGCAGCGCGCCTGCCGGCGTGTCACACTGGTACTGATAGGCTCGACCCAGATAGGTGCGCAGCCCCAGTGTCGTGGGAATACCTGCTATGGCCGGGTCATCTGACACCAGCAGCCCATCGGCACGGCAGGCCAGAACGAAGCTGTCAGGAATGACACCGAACTGCTCAAGCGACAGCGAGAGCGCCACGCCGCCGTCCGTTTCAGCGGTGATCTTGGCCCCGTCGCGCGACAGCACGCGCATGGGGATGAGGTTTTCGAAGCCCACAAAACGGGCGACGAAGGCATTGGCTGGTTTCTGGTAGAGCTGCTCAGGCGTATCGAGCTGCATGATCCGGCCCTGATGCATGATGGCCACGCGATCGGAAATCGAGAATGCCTCTTCCTGATCATGAGTGACATAGACCGAGGTGGTGCCATTGGCGCGCTGTAGCTTGCGGATTTCCACCCGCATATCAACGCGCAATTTGGCATCGAGATTGGACAGGGGCTCATCAAACATCAGCAGGGGCGGCTCGATGACGAGAGCGCGCGCGAGGGCAACCCGCTGCTTTTGACCGCCCGAAAGCGCTCCAGGCAGCCGCGCGGCCAGATGAGCCAATCCGACCCGATCCAGCATGGCGTCGACACGCCGGGTCCTTTCTGTCCCCGAGATGCCGCGCTGTTTCAGGCCGAACCCGACATTGTCAGAAACCGACAGATGCGGGAACAGCGCATAGTTCTGGAACACCAGGCCAATATCGCGCTGATGCGAGGGCAGCCGGGTCAGATCCCGGCCACCCAGCGTGATGTTGCCCGATGTGGGCTGCAAGAAGCCGGCGATGAGCCGTAGCGTGGTGGTCTTGCCGCAGCCGCTGGCGCCGAGCAGTGACACCAGTTCGCCTTCCGCAACGTCGAGCGACAGGTTCTCCAGCACCTGGGTGGTGCCGTAGTGAGCGGAGATGGACTGCAGTGAGAGTGCCTGGGTCATGAATTCTACTTGGCTAGGAATGTGAGGCCGAGCGTGCGCTCGACAATGGCCATAACGGCAACGGTAAGCAGCATCAGCAGCACCGAAACCGAGGCGACAGTGGGATCAAAAAACTGCTCCATATGCGCCAGCAGCTGGATCGGCAGCGTTGATAGTCCTGGCCCGGTCAGAAAGATCGAGATCGACACATCATTGATCGAGGTAATGAAGGCGAGGATGAACGCCGCGATGACGCCCGAGCGGACATTGGGCAGCAGGATTGTGAAGAAGGTCTTGAGCGGCGGGGAGCCAAGGCTGATCGCCGCTTCTTCTATCGAAAAATCGAAGGATGCCAGGGACGCGCTGATCACCCGCACGACATAGGGGAGAACCAGCAGGGAATGGCCAAACAGCAGGGCCAGATAAATTGGTGTATCAAGCTGCACCGCGAGGTTCTTGAGCAGCGAAAAGCCCAGCACAAGTTCCGGTACCAGCACCGGTAGAACGAACAGCGTCGACAACCAGCCGGGCAATTGTATGCGGTGTCGATTAAGTGCATAGGCCGCCGGAATACCAATGATCAACGCGATCACGGTGGACAGCACAGCTGTCTGCAGGCTGGTTACCATCGTGCGTCGAAAGGCGCTAATGGCGAAAATGTTCTCGAACCAGTGCAGGGTCAGGCCCTGCGGCGGAAACGTCAGATAGCTGGTGTCGCTGAGGGCCGCACCAAACACGATGATCAGTGGGCCAACCAGAAAGATGAATACCAGCGTGGTCGCCGCAATCAGCAGGGGATGAATGTTCCGGGTCATCAGACAGCCATGGGGTTGAGGTGGCGGGCCAGCCGGGTCATCACCAGCACGATGGCGATCGTGATCACCACCATGACCGCGGCAATGGTAGAGGCCGCGACCCAGTCAAAGGTGACCATGGCCTGCTGATACATCAGCGTGCCCATCATCATGACCTGTTCGCCGCCCAGCAATTGCGGTGTCGCATAGGAGGTAAAGCTGCCTGTGAACACCAGCACTGCGCCAACGATCAACCCTGGGACGGCGAGCGGCAACGTCACCTGCATGAAGGTCGCTATCGGCTTAGCGCCGAGCGAGGATGATGCCTGAATCAGGTCCTCAGGAATGGATTCCAGCACACCCACCAGCGTCAGGATCATCAGCGGCACAAATAGATAGACCATGGCCACGATAACGGCGCCTTGCGTGTAGAGCATGGAGAAGGGTTCGCTGATCAGGCCCAGATTGAGCAGGGTCGAATTCAGAATTCCGTTCTTGCCCAGAATGATAAGCCAGGCAAAGGAACGGACCACAACGCCGGTCAGCAGCGGGAACACCGCCGCAACAATCAGAATGGATTTCAGCCAGCCCGGCGCGCGCGAGACCACATAGGCGGTCACGAAGCCGATCACCAGGGCAATGGCGGTCGTAATCAGCGAGATCTGGATCGTGCGTACCAACACCGTGCGGCGAAACCCGCTGCCAAAAAACGACACATAGGTAGCGAACGGACCGGCGGGCGTGGTGAATGTGGTTGCGATGGTCGCCAGGACCGGCAGCACGAGGAAAACCACGACCAGCGCGGTCGCGGGAGAGGCCAGTGTCCAGCCTGCGAAGCGTTTCATAAGGGGTAGCCTTGCGCCGAAGCGAGTAGGGGCGGGGTGGGCCTGACCACCCCGCGGAAGCGGTTTACATGCCGAAGATTTCGTTCCAGCGATCAACCCAGCCGCCCTTGGCAGCATTCATCTTGACGTAGTCCACGCGCTGCAGGCCGGCGACAACGTCGGCACCATAAGTCCACAGGGCAGCCTGTTCCGGCGTCAAGGTTACCGAAGTGTTCACCGGCGCATCGACACCCTGCTCGGCCAGCTGCTGCTGGATTTCAGGGGAAAGGATGAAGTTGATGAATTCATAGGCCAATTCGGGTTCAGCGGCGCCAACCGGAATGTTGACTGTGTTCAGGGTTGCGATCGAGCCTTCGGCGAGATCAGCCCAGACCACGGTGGGAACAGCGGCCCGAATCTGGGCCAGGGTGAAATCCTGCGCGATGGCGGCGCTGACTTCTCCGGTCGAGAACAGATTGATCATCTCCGAGCCGGTATTGTAATTCTTGACCACATTGGGCCGGAGCGCAGCAACGCTGTCGAATGCGGCATCGGCGTCAACAAAGGCATCAACGCCCACGTGATCGCCGGCCTTCATCACCACCATTGGGCCGGCCGTGGTTGTGATGCCGGGCAGTGACAGCGATGAGGCCAGGTCTTCGCGCCATAGATCGTCCCACGAGGTGATGGGCGCCGAGACCTTGCTGCTGTCATAGACAATGCCGACGCGGCCGATCGAATAGGCCGGGCCATAGCCGCCCTGTGGATCCTGGGCCAGTTCATAGCTGCCGGCCAGATTTGGCAATTTGGATGCGTCGATCTTCTGGAACAGCCCGGCTTCAATGCCCTGCTGGCTGTAGCTGTCGCTGAAATAGGCCACGTCAACGCCGCCGCCATTGCGAATTTGAATCTTGTTCAGGCGTTCGCCGTTGTTACCGGTTTCAAACACCACCTCGCATCCGCACATCTCGCGGAAGGGCGCGACGATGATCGTTTCGAGCTTTTCGCCGTTGAAACCCCACCACGAAATCGTCAGCGTCTTGTCCTGCGCCATTGTTGGCGCGGCGGACAGCAGGGCGGCTGCGGAGACCGCCGCGGTGGTAATGAGGAACTTGTTCATTGACGGCATCCTTATGATTTTTTCCTAGGCGAAATCGGCGACACATCTGATATCAGACATTTCGGGAGCAAGCCTATTTTTTCAGCGATGTCGGTGCAAGCCTATTATTTGCGCTAACCTGCTGGTGAAGCGGTTTAGTGGTGCCTTTGAGAGGTGATACGGCTGTGCATTCATCGAATTTGTACCGTCATCACTTACCGGTATGACCGGCAGGGATGGGGCCCGAAACGGCCGGTCACCTCGCTTTGCACCAACCATGGCTTACCCCGTTATTCTCGTCCAAACGACGAACGAAGCGGCCAGCGTTGCGCAATGTTTAGAAGACGAGGGGCTCATAAGTATTCAGTACGTTGCCTGAAGATGGCCATATCTGTGAGCTGACTAACCTTAGTGCTGCGGTCGGACGGGTCTCGAACATGGGGGTACCTTCACCACCGATCAGCGGGAAAGTGGTCAACTGAAGCTCGTCAACCAGCCCTTGTGCTAGCAGATCCTGCCAAAGCAGCCGGCTTAGGATGATGAGAATGTCTTTTGTCTGAGTTTCCTTGAGTATCTTCAGTTCTGAGCTTGCCGCGTGGCGGCTTATGACGCGCGTATTGGACCAAGGTTCGAGTTCGTCAACCGTTATCCGGTCCGACACAACCAGTTTGGGTTTGTTGGCGATGAGTTCGGCGTAGCGAAGGCGCGCGGGGGTGGGCTCGGCGCTCGTCGGCACAGTTGTCCAATACGCCTTGTTACCAAGGAAGGCGGTGTGGCTCAAAAGCAAGAAGCCTGCGCTTTCCAAGATGTTTACGTTGTAGTCGTCAAACGCGTTGTCGCCGGCATAACTGGGATGTCGGAACTTGAATAGCGCCTCCAGGTCGTCATTTGGCCCGCTATAAAGTCCATCGATAGTGATGAAATTGCTGACTATTATCCGACCCATCCTGATGTCTCCACGGTCGTATCTCAAGGTCCAAAATCGTCGTTCCGCTTCAGGGCAAGTCTGGAGGCCAAGTCGCGCTATACGGTACGGCGACGGAAGCATTGGCGTGCCCTAGGAAAACGCCATGACTGGCCGTACCTCCACCGCCCCCAGCCGAGCCATGGGGATGTTCTGGGCAACGTCCATTGCCGCGGATTCATCTGCCACATCAATCAGTATAAAGCCGCCTACCAGCTCCTTGCTTTCAGTAAACGGTCCGTCAGTGATGGAAATATTGTCGGCGCGCACGCGGACGGTACGAGCAGTATCGGGTCCCATCAGAGCTTCAGCATGAACGTAAACGCCACGTTCCTTCAACTCTCGATCATACGATTGGGAGTTCTCGTTCATGATGGTCCAATCCACCGGCGTCATGCTATCGGCCATGCTCTTGTCAATAATCACCAGGCACATGTATCGCATTTCATAATCCCCTTCAGATGCTATGATCCAACAACGAACCACGCTGTGCATTTTCGACCGGGAGCGGCCTTTTTTTGAATCTTTTTTTGCGAAAGGCACGTTCGCTGAAAAAGGTTGGAGTACCGGCCGCAGCTAAGCCATTCCGGTTCAGTTAAAGCTTCGGGGTCCAATATGCGATTTGCCTTGGACGTCCGCTGTCGCGATCGCATGGGCAGGAGCCGCGTGTCTGCGTTTGCGAAAAAAAGGCAGCAGCTGGACGCAGCAGCAGTGCGGCTAACGGTTGCTAGGCCCCAGAAGGAGCGGGAGCTTCTGTCACTGCGTGGTCTCCTGAAAAAATCTGCTGAAACCTTTTCGCTCGCTGCGAGTTAGAGGACCATATTTGGTCGCCTCTGCGGAGGCGGCCTCTTTAAGTATGGGGCAAAATCCGCCATGTCGGAAAATCGTTCAACGGCAGATTTAATTCGTGCGTTTCGCTGGTCGGCTACGCCCCTTGGTGATCCAGTGAACTGGCCCCAACCACTCAAAACTCTTGTGGAGTTGATGCTGGCATCGAACCAAGCGATGTTTATCGCCTGGGGGCCGCAACGGACGTTCCTATACAACGATGCCTATGCCCAAATACTGGCTTCAAAACATCCCGCAGCGCTGGGCCGAGATTTCCTTGATGCATGGGCCGAAATCCGGTCGGATTTGGTGCCTATCGTTGACCAAGCGTATCGCGGCGAGCCGGTTCATATGGAGGATATCGAACTCCAAATGAACCGGAAGGGGTTTCAAGAAGAAGCCCACTTCTCGTTCTCATATACGCCAATACGTGATGAGCAAGGCCAGGTTGCCGGGTTCTTGTGTGCGTGTGTTGAGATCACGGACCAGGTGCTTGCCGACCGTCGTCGAGTAGCCGAAAATGATCGGCTTAGTCGCATGTTCTCCCAAGCACCGGGCTTTAGAGCCATGTTGAGTGGGCCAGAGCATCGTATCGTCATGACCAACCCTGCCTATATGCAGTTGGTGGGTCATCGTGACGTCCTTGGAAAAACGGTCTCGGAAACGCTTCAGGACGCGGTTGCGCAGGGATATCTCGATCTGCTTGATCAAGTGTTCGCCCGCAACGAGGCCTATGAAACGCATGGCGCGAATTATCGAGTTCAGGCGTTTCCAGGTGGCGCCGTAGAAGATCGATACGTGGACTTTGTCTACCAGCCGGTGACGGACGGCGAAGGCAACGTGACCGGCATTTTTGTGGACGGGGTGGACGTTACGGACCGTGTCCTTAATGAGCGCCGACAAAAGTTCAGACTCCAATTGGAAGATCGGCTGCGCGGTCTCACCGAACCGGGTGCCATCGTTCAGGCGACTGTCGAATTGCTCGGCAAATACCTCGACGCCGATCGCGTAGGATACGGCGAGATAATTGGTGACAGGCTGGTTCGAACGACCGGATCTTACACCACCGATGGGATGACCCCGCTGACCGAGGACTACCTTCTCGACGAGTTTGGTCCCGCACGCATTGAAAGCCAGCGCCGCGGCGATATTGTCGTTATCCAGGACATTCAAGCAGATAGTACGAGCGCAGAACCTGTCTGGGCGGCCCTTGATACACGCGGGGTGGTATCAGTGCCTCTGGTACGCGATGGCAGATTTGTTGCCGCGCTCTATGTGAACACCCGCCTGCCTCGCCTGTGGTCACCTGACGATGTGTCTCTTATCCAAGAAGTAGCCAATCGGAGCTGGGATGCTGGACAACGTGCAATAGCAGAGATGGCTCTCCGCGACAGCGAAGTCCAATTTCGGCTGATGGCCAATGCTGTGCCCCAGATCGTCTGGATTACTGACGACGAAGGCCATGTCGAGTTCATGAATAAGCAGTGGTTTGACTATATTGGCCAACAGCTCGTTCCCCCTTCCTCAGATGCCTTGATTGAAACCTATGTGCATCCCGGTGACCAGAAGGCTACCTTCGCGGTCCTTGCCGAAACCCGCCGTACGGGCGCGCCATTTTCAATAGAGCACCGTCTTCGCGGCGGCACTGGTCAGTATCGTTGGTTCCTCGCCCGCGGCGAACCTCACCTTGATGACGCCTCGGGCAAAGTGTTGCGATGGTTCGCATCATCGGTGGACATCCACGATCGAAAGTTGGCCGAAGAGGAATTGCGCAGATTTAACGAACAACTGGAGCAACGGGTCGCTGAGAGAACGGCGGAGCGTGATCGCCTTTGGACGCTGTCACAGGACATGTTCGCCCAAGCGAATCTAGAGGGCATGATGTCCGCTGTCAGCCCTGCGTGGACGAAGATTCTCGGTTGGTCTGAATCGGAACTCACCAGCCGACCCTATGCGACGTTCATGCACCACGAGGATATGGAGCCAACACTGGCCGCGTTGGCCAGCATGGGTGAATCTGGCCAACCAACGCGATTTGAGAACCGGATCGCTACCAAGGATGGCGATTGGAAGTGGATCGAGTGGACTGTTGCGCCTGAGCCTGATGGTCAGAACTTTATCGCGGTTGGACGCGACTTAAGCGCTGCTAAAGTTCGAGAACATGAACTTGCTAGCGCCCAAGAAGCTTTGCGCCAGGCGCAAAAAATGGAAGCCGTTGGTCAATTGACTGGCGGCCTTGCCCACGACTTCAACAATATTTTGGCGGGGATCAGCGGTAGCCTTGAGATGATGACGAGCAGGCTCGCTCAGGGCAGGATTGGGGAACTCGACCGCTACATTGATGGTGCTTCTGTTGCAGCAAAACGCGCTGCGAACTTGACACAGCGACTGCTTGCCTTCTCACGACGTCAAACGCTTGAACCCAAGCCGGCAAACCTCAACAATCTGGTCGCGGGCATGCTTGAGTTGATCCACCGCAGCGTCGGTCCCGGCATTGAGGTCGAGGCGGTTAGCGGCACGGGTTTGTGGCCAACTTTCGTCGACGTGGGCCAGCTTGAGAACGCACTGCTTAATCTTTGCATCAACGCCCGTGATGCCATGCCCGAGGGCGGCAAACTCACCATCGAAACGGCCAATCGGTGGATGGATGAGACGAGTGCCAAACGTCACAACCTGGATGCTGGACAATACGTATCGCTGTGCGTCAGCGATACTGGCACCGGCATGACGCCTGATGTTGTCGACCGCGCCTTCGACCCATTTTACACCACGAAACCCATTGGAGAAGGTACTGGGCTCGGACTTTCAATGGTTTACGGATTCGCAGGTCAATCCGGCGGTACGGCGCGAATCCATTCTGAGGTGGATAGGGGTACGACGCTGTGCCTCTACCTGCCGCGACACCTAGGGAATGCTGATCCGGTAGAACTTACCGAGCACCTTCCTGAGCCAACTCGAGCTGATGAGAATGAAACGGTACTGCTCGTCGACGATGAACCACTTATTCGCATGATCGCTGCCGAGGCCCTCCAGGAACTCGATTACACGGTTATCGAGGCCTACGACGGTGCGTCGGCGCTCAAAGTTCTTAATTCAACGCAGAAAATCGATTTGTTGATCACTGATGTTGGGCTTCCCGGTGGCATGAACGGTCGCCAGATCGCAGACGCAGCTCGCGAGAGCCGCCCGGAACTACGTGTCCTATTCGTCACCGGTTATGCGGAAAAAGCAGTTCTGAACCACGGCCACCTTGAAACTGGCATGCAAATCCTGACCAAGCCATTTCAGATGGACCAACTCGGAAGGAAGGTCCGGGAGTTGATCGAACAGTAAAATTTCGCAAGGTCCCGCATTTGTTAGGCGGTTCTATCCACGCACAATCCTTATCTGGATTGCTTAACATGCTCAGAACAGCGACAACCGGATTCACACCGAGGTGCCAGTGACAATACTCCAGCGAAACAACATTTCTATCGACGGTTCAGGCGAACGTACGATTGTCTTTGCGCACGGGTTCGGTTGTGATCAGAATATGTGGCGTTTTGTTGAGCCGTCTTTCCGCGGCCAGTTTAGGACCGTGTTATTCGATCATGTGGGCGCCGGGCGTTCAGACCATTCGGCCTATGATCCGAAGAAGTACGCCACGCTCGGTGGCTATGCCGCGGATGTGGTCGAGATCGGTCGCGAACTGGGTTTGAAGGATGCAGTATTTGTCGGCCATTCGGTTAGCGCCATGATCGGCGCCCTCGCCCAAATTGAGGCCCCAGAATTGTTCTCTGACCTGGTTATGGTGGGGCCATCCCCGCGATACATTGACGACGCGGACTACACCGGCGGCTTCAGTGAGGCGCAGATCGAGGAACTTCTCGCATCACTTGCGGACAACCACATGGGGTGGTCCGCGGCGATGGCACCGGCGATCATGGGCAATCTCGAAAAGCCCGAGCTCAGCGAGGAGTTGACCAATAGTTTTTGTCGGACTGACCCGGAGATTGCCAAGCAGTTCGCGCGGGCGACTTTCACTTCTGATAATCGCGCTGACCTGCGAAACGTCACGGCGCGCACTCTGATTCTTCAATGCCGAGACGATATCATTGCTGCTGAAGAGGTCGGCGAATATGTTCACCGTGAAGTGGCCGGCAGCCAAATTGTCTATCTCGACGCGAGTGGTCACTGTCCCAACTTGAGTGCGCCCCAAGAGGTCATCAACGCGATGGACGCCTTTGTCTGATCAGTTGGTGCCCGAGGACCTTGAAGACCTTTATGAGAATGCGCCTTGCGGATATCTATCGCTTTCGCCAAAGGGCCGTATCGTCAAGTTCAATGGCACCTTTTGCCGATGGACCGGTCTGAGGCCCGAAGATCTGCTTGAGAAGCGGCTACGGGATCTGCTGAATGTGTCCGGCGCCATATTCTATGAAACCCACTTCGCACCGCTGCTGCGAATGCAGGGCTTTTTCGATGAGGTTGCTCTCGACATTATCAAGGCAGATGGTGAGCTTTTGCCAGTGCTGGCAAACGCTGCAGAGAAGCGCACCGAAGCCGGCGACGTTTTGTTTACGCGGGTGACAGTTTTCCGAGCCCATGAGCGCCGGCGTTACGAACGCGAGCTGGTCAATGCTCAAGAAACCGAGCGGGCCGCCAGATTGCAGCTCGAGAAGGCCAATGCTGCGCTCCAGGCCGACGCCGAGTTGCGGGAGCAGTTTATTGCCGTGCTGGGTCATGACCTGAGGAATCCACTGGCGGCCGTCGATGCGGGACTGGGCCAGCTGCTAAAACGCGGCTTTTCGGAGCGCACGCCGACGATACTCCAACTCATGCAGCGCAGCGTGTCACGCATGAGTGGACTGATTGAAAACATCCTGGACCTTGCTCGGACGCAGCACGGCGACGGTATGGTGCTGCATATTGAACACGGGCGGCCTCTTGAGCCGACGCTAACCCAGGTCATTGACGAACAGCAGGCGGCTTGGCCGGAACGTGAGTTTTCTGTCGACATTCGCATCGACCACAACCCACCAGTCGATCATGTCCGATTGGCGCAACTCGTTTCAAACCTGCTTGGAAACGCAGTCACGCACGGCGCACAAGATCTGCCAATTCGAATCCAAGCGGCGGGTAATGAAGAGATACTGGAAGTATCCGTTTCAAACGGCGGCAAACCCATTCCACCGGAGATGATCGGAGAGCTATTTAAGCCCTTCCGCCGTGGGTCGGTGAAATCGAATGCCAAAGGTCTGGGCTTGGGGCTCTATATCGCCAATCAAATCGCTGAGGCGCACTGTGGGCGTATCGATGTCATGTCAGACGCGACAGAAACGCGATTCACCTTCTCGATGTCGACGATAGACCGCAGTTCCAACAACACGCGTGATTATGACGACTAATTGAACTGGCAATTCCCCCAGTTTTCCGGCGTTTTCTCCAAAATTAGTGTGCTCGCTTGAAAGGTCGCCCCATACTCTTGGGCTTGAACAAAGCGTCTGGGAAATTCGGTTGAGGTTTAGAATGCGCATTCTTCGAAAGCGTTATCTTGGAGCGCTAGCACTCGTGCTCGTTGGCATCATTGGCGCATTTGCGGCGATCATACTGGTCCCGGAACCACATGAGTTATCAGGACCCGTCGACACTGAGATGGCTGTTGGGTCCGCAGAATTCGAGCGCGCCATGCTTGGGCTTCACGGAGGCGGTAGCGATGACGGAAATGCCGTCGAAACGCTCCAAAACGGTGACGAAATCTTTCCGGCAATGCTCCAAGCCATCGCGGGCGCTGAGCACTCAATCAACTTTGAAACCTACGTATATTGGAGCGGCTCGATAGGGACCCGTTTTGCTAAAGCATTGGCCGAACGCGCAGCTGCTGGAGTTGAAGTAAACGTGCTGCTTGACTGGCAGGGTAGCGTCTCAATGGAATACGGTCTGATACAGTCGATGGTGTTGGCAGGCGCCAGTGTCGAGCGGTTCCGTCCCGTCGAATGGTTCACATTGGATCGCCTGAATTCGCGAACTCACCGCAAACTGCTGGTCGTCGATGGGCGCATTGGGTTTATCGGAGGCGTGGGAGTTGCCGACGAGTGGCTTGGCGATGCTCGCAATCCAGAGGAATTCCGCGATCTTCACTACCGTGTTGAAGGCCCTATCGTGAGGGGCATGCAGGGGGCTTTCGCATTCAACTGGGTGGAGGCCACTGGTCTGGTGTTGCAGGGAGAGGAGCATTTCCCTGAAACTGCCCCTGCCGGAAATGTACTCGCGCAACTGGTCTATTCAACAACGGGCTCGCGCAACGTGATGCACACAATGCTCATGACTGCACTAGCTAGCGCTCAGGACCACATTCGAATTGGCACGGCCTATTTTGTGCCGGACGAGATTGCCATCGCTCAGCTGATCGCCGCCCGGCGTCGCGGTGTAATGATCGATATACTTATTCCTGGCGAGCACCATAACAAGGATGTTGTTCGCTCTGCGTCCAGACACTTCTGGGGGGAGCTGCTCGAAGCGGGCGTCAATTTCTACGAATATGAACCCACGATGTATCACGCCAAGATAATCGTAATAGACGAAAGCTGGACCTCCATAGGATCTGCTAATTTCGACGAACGGTCGTTCCGGCTCAATGATGAGGCAAATCTCAACGTGTACAGCCACGAATTTGCCACCGAACAAATAGCCATTTTTGAACAAGATCTGGCGCGCTCATCGCAGGTCGCGCCCAAGGATTGGGCGAGCAGGCCCCTGCTGCAAAAGATCACAGACTGGATCGCCAGCACATTACGTGTGCAATTGTAGACGATGCGGGGTGTCCTCGTGCGGCCAAAATCAAGGATCAACGTCGATGCACTCGTTGTGATCTAGACGATATTATCCCGCATCAAGCGATGCTTGATCATGCCCTGACTGGTGCACGTCCGGCGCGCTGGTTTGGCGCCACCCCGCTGCATAAGGTCAGTGAGGTAGGTTTCGCGGAAACTGGAATCTTTATGTAGTGCAAAGCGGTAACCGTCGACACGATGCCATCGCGCAAACTTACCAGTCTTTCCAGAGGCGCCGTCGGCAGCGAACGAGATGAGGATTGATCCTATGACCGACGACATTTGGCATTGTCGGGAAGTCTGCTTACACCGCTGCTCTCACCAAAGCCGCCAGTCCGCACGCCACCCGGTTGTTTCCATTGTCGCGAGGTGAGCGGACAGTCCGTTTTCAGGAAATCCAAACGGCCACCTGGATGGCCGAAATGGGGCGCAAAGTTGAAGTGGATTGTCCTTAACTCGTTAGACCGTGCCTATCCTAGATGGGGATGTCTGGGGTAAAATCGGTGTCGGGACTGGCGACAATATGTGCTGCAATCTGGCACACAAAATCGCGCTACGCATAGTTCGGTATGCGGTGTTAAGTTGTTGATTTTTCTAGCACCTCTGTATTTGTGCGATTCCCGCTACCCCCTCCAAAACTCTTCCTAAGTTGCTGATTTTGGTGGGAACGGATCTTGCTAAGAGGACCGCAATGGGTACCACATAGGGGCATTCGATGCCCTAGAGTAGGTTCGGCTCTGATGAGAATAGAACCCGCGTTTTTTCGAAGGCTGGTCGCGTGACTGTCTAATTATGCGCAGCCGTTTTGAACTTGTATCAAAGGTCGGCAACCCCAGCCTGAGGCGCGATAGTGGCGCAAAATGATCGATCGTTAAGAGACTCATTGAGCTAGGATTCAATCACTCATGCGGCAGTCGGCCATGTGACTGGTTGTTAGCAGATGAAACCAAAATGACAATCGGCCGCGGCTCGACGATGTTGTCAACTTTCGAGGGTTGCATCGGTCGCTGACCAATTCGGGGCCGATAGCGTACTGGCCGGTTTTGGTCTCTTTGCTACGATAGCTGATATTCAATCTGCTGCTCTGGTGGAGACGAGTTGGGCATCAAGGGAGCCAGGTGGCCGCGCTGGCTGGCCTTCGCAATCTTTGTGCCGCTGGCGATTACGTCCACGGATGGCTGATCCGCAGGCTCGGTTCGCCTGGAAACTCCTGCAATGCTTCGTTTATGGCGCAGTGATGCTGACGCTGTTGCATGGGGGTCGCTCCAGAGATTGGGGTGGCGTTGCGCCCATGTCGGAGCATTTTGGCCCCTTAGGCGCGCTGGAAGCTTACAGGGTCTGGGCAATTGTCCAGAAAGGACGCCGGAGTGCGGCTTCCCCTTCGTCCGCCCATTAGGCCGCAGAACCATCGCGCACATGATCGCGATGGACGTTGAAATTGGCCATCCTAGCCTTTGAATCCATTCGCGAATCCAAATTCCTGAAAAGCGAATCTTGACAAAGGGGCGCAAAGTCGTACGTTTCCAAAACGTTTGGGAAGAAACAAAAATCCTCTCCCAACGTTTTGAATGCTGTCGTTTTGGGAGGAACGATCTTTGGCCAACGCCAAAACCCTTAAGCTGCTGGCCCAAGAGCTAGGCGTTTCGATCACCACGGTTTCGCGTGGTTTGGCCGGGCATAGCGATGTTGCGCTCAAGACCCGCGAACGGGTTGCGGAGGCGGCGCGGGCGCATGGCTATTCGCCCAATCGGGCCGCCCGCGCACTGGTGTCGGGCCGCAGCGGCTTTGTTGGTTTTGTCCTGCCGGTGCGTGGTCCTAATCTAGTCGACAGCTTTCTGGGTGAATTCATTACCGGGCTGGGTGAAGGTCTGGTGAGCCGGGGCAATGACTTGATCATCGCCACCGCGGCCGAGCCATCGCTTGAGCTCTCCGTATTGCGCCACATGGTGGATTCAGGTCGGGCCGATGGCATGGTGGTTAACCGTATTGCCGAAACGGATCCGCGCGTGAGCTTCCTGATGGAGCGCAATTTTCCCTTCGTGACGCATGGCCGCGTGCTGGACGAAACGGCTCGCTACAACTGGCTCGACACCGATGGCGGGCACGCCTTCGGTGAAGCGTTCGACATGCTCTATGATCTCGGGCATCGTCATTTCGGGCTGGTGACGATCGACGAGCCCATGACGTTCCGCCATCTGCGCGAAGATGGTTTGACCGAGGCAATCACCCGGCGTGGCGATCCGCGGGTCAAGCTTGATGTCGCCACATCGCCGCGTTTTGATCGTGGTGCGCGCGTGGCCGCAATTAACCGCTTGCTGCAGACGCCGAGCCGACCGACAGCCATCATCGCCCTGTTCGATGAATTGGCAATCACGGTGATGGAAGAAGCAGTCCGCGCCGGTTTGGACATTGCGCGCGACCTGTCAGTGGTCGGCTTTGACAATACTCTGTCCTCGGGCATCGCGCCGCCAGGGCTGACCACATTCGACGCGCAGACCCGCCAAGCGGCGCGCGAGATTTCAGAGATGCTCATCCAGGTCATTGAAAAGCAGCCAGAAGAGCCGCTGACCCGGTTGATCAAGCCAGTCCTGGTGCCCCGCGCCAGTCATGGACCGGCGCCGAGCCAATAAGAAACATTCAAGGAGGAGAAGACGTTGAAACATACACTCAAGCTACTCACCACGGCGGCGATCATGTCGCTGGCTGCAGGATCGGCCAGTGCCCAAGTGCTGTTCTGGTCAACCCAGGCCAATCCCGTTGAAGAACAGCAGAAAATGCGCGAGCAGGTTCTGGCGGGCTTTGAGGGCGATGTCGATTTCCAGCCGCAGGATCCTGGTCCATTCACGACGCGCCTGCAGGCGGAAATCGAGGCTGGTTCCGGCCAGATTGGTGTCGTGGGCGCGCTGCATGGCGACCTAGCGACCTATGCGGCCAATTGGGCCGATCTCAGCGATGTCGATCTGAGCGGCATCAATGTCAGCCCTGCCTTCATGGAACTGGGCAAGCTGGGCACGGATGAGCAGAAATATCTGCCCTGGATGCAGGCGACCTATGTGATGGCCGCCAACAAGAAGGCGCTGGAATTCCTGCCTGAAGGCGTGGACATCAACGCCATGACCTATGACGAATTGATCGCCTGGTCCAAGAATGTTGCCGAGGCCACCGGCTCGCCAAAGTTCGGCTTCCCCGCCGGGCCCAAGGGGCTCAAGCACCGTTTCTTCCAAGGGTTCCTGTTGCCCGCCTATACCGGCTCGACCGTGACCAAGTTCCGGTCCGATGAAGCCGAAACGGCCTGGAATGTGTTCAAGGATCTCTGGACCTACACCAACCCGGCCTCGACCAATTATTCGTTCATGCAGGAACCGCTGCTGACCGGAGATGTGTGGATCGCGTTTGACCACATTGCCCGTCTGGCCGATGCATTCAACCAGATGCCTGACGACTTCGTCGCCTTCCCGGCACCTGCCGGTCCGAAGGGACGCGCGTTCATGCCGGTTCTCGCTGGCGTCGCCGTTCCGATGGGTGCGCCTGACATGGCAGCCTCCAAGGCTCTTGCGGCCTATATGATGCAGCCATCGACCCAGGTCGCGACGCTGTTGGCCACCAATTTCTTCCCGGTGACCGACGCGGCGCTACCAGCCGATCTGCCAGCCGCTATCCGCACGCTTGGTCCTGCGGTCACGGCGATGACCAGCGCCTCGGACGCACTGCCAGCATTGCTGCCGGTTGGTCTGGGCGAGTTGGGTGGCAAGTTCAGCCAGACCTATACCGACACCTTTGAACGCATCGTTCTGGCCAATCAGGATGTGCGCCAGGTTCTTGACCAACAGGCTGAAACCCTGCGCGGCATCATGGTTGAAGCCAATGCACCATGCTGGTTGCCAGACGCGGCATCAGACGGCCCGTGCCCGGTCGACTAACCCTCTCCTCCCAGCCGCCCGACGCATCTGTGCCGGGCGGCACCCCAGAGCCCTGTCAATTTGAGGATCGTGGTGAGCGCCATGCCCAATAAGGCCGTTCCATATCTGCTGTTATTGCCTGCGACGCTGTTCCTGCTGGTCTTCTTCCTGTACCCGTTCCTGCAAATCGCCGTGCTCGCGGTGACCTCCGAACAGGGGTTCACGCTTGAGCATTTCCAGACCATGACCAGCCATTGGAAGTTCGGTACCGCGCTGGGCAATACCATTCTGCTGGCGGCCATTGTGGTGCCCCTGCAGCTGATCATGGCGCTGGCCATGGCCTCGACGGTTGCGCGGCTGAAGACCGGCCGCAATGCGGTGCTCTACATTTTCACCATCCCGCTGGGTCTGTCAGATCTGGCTGCCGGCATTATCTGGCTGGCGATCTTTGACCAGTCCGGCTTTCTCAATTCCATCCTCTCGGCCGTCGGCGTTATCGACCGGCCGGTCCTGTTCCTGAACTACCAGAACTGGTGGGTGCTGCTGCTCGCCGTTGTGCTGGCCGAACTCTGGCGCGCCACGGCCATCATGATGGTCATCCTGGTCTCGGGCATGGGGCTGATCCCCAAGGAATATTACGAGGCCGCCGAAGTGTTCGGCGCCGGACCGTGGAAGCGCTTCCTCAAAGTGACGCTGCCCATGCTCAAGCCAAGCCTGCAGACGGCGCTGATCCTGCGCTCGATTGCCGCCTTTGAAGTTTTTGCCGTGGTGGCTGCACTCAGTGGCACGGCCCTGCCGGTGCTGATGGGCGAGACCTTCCAGTGGCAGTTCGCGCTGCAGGACCGCAGTGTTGCAGCCGCCTATGCGCTGGTGATCCTGGCGATCTCGATTGGCGTCACCCTGTTCTTCCTGCGCCTGCTGCGGACCCCGAAAGGAGCCACGATATGAGCACAACCTCAGGGGGCGATGTCCCACGCGCCGTGGCGGAGACCACCCGTGCCGGCAAGTTCCTGTTCGGGGCCAGTGTGCTGCTGTTGTGCGGCTGGGTGCTGGTGCCGCTCTATCTGCTGGCAGTCAACACGCTGTCTTCACCCGAGGCAGTGAGCAGTTTTCCAAAATCGTTCTTTCCATCGTTTGACTTTGGCTCGCTGCAGTTCTTCCTGCAGTTCAACGGGGTCGGCAAGGCGCTATGGAACTCGATGCTGGTGGCAGTGCTGACCATGGTGCTCTCGATCGCCATCGGCGCGCCGGCCGGCTATGCGCTGTCGCGCTTTGAATTCCGCGGCAAGGCGACCTTCCGCATGCTGGTGCTGATGACCCGCGCCTTTCCATTGCCCCTGCTGGCACTGCCGCTGGCGGTGATGTTCATCCGGGTCGGGCTGGATGACACAGCCATTGGACTGGCACTGGTGCACACCACGCTGGCGATCCCGTTTGCCGTGCTGATCACTTTTTCGATCTTTGCGGGCATTCCAATCGAGCTTGAAGAAGCCGCCTGGACACTGGGCTGCAACCGACTGCAGGCGTTCCAGAAGGTCATTCTGCCGTTGGTGCTGCCCGGCATTATCGCCTCGGCGATCTTTGCCTTCACCATCTCATGGAACGAGGTATTCGCGGCAGCCGTGCTGACCGTGCAGAATCGCACCCTGCCAGCCTTCCTGCTGCAAAGCCTGGACGTTTCACCACTGCATCTGAAATTTGCCGGCGGCGCCGCTCTGGTCGTCCCCGCCCTGATCTTCATCTTCGCCGTTCGCAAATACATGTTTGCGATGTGGGGCATAGCGAACCGCTAGGAGAGCCGAGAATGGCTGAAATTGTCATCAAGAATGTGAAGAAGAGCTTTGGCGAATTCACCGCCCTGCATTCGATCGACCTGACGATCAGTGACCAGGAATTCATGGTGCTGCTAGGCGCTTCGGGCTGTGGCAAGACCACGCTGCTGCGCATTATTGCCGGTCTCGAGACCGCCACGCAGGGCGAAATCTGGATTGGCGGGCGGCGGGTCGACCATCTGCCGCCGCGTGACCGCGGCATTGCCATGGTGTTTCAGAACTACGCGGTGTTCCCGCACTTGACGGTGTTTGAGAATATCGGCTTTGGGTTGCGCATGCAGAAGCTGTCCAATGATGAGGTAACCCGCCGCGTCGAGCGCACAGCCGAGCTGATGCATATCGAGGCCTTGCTCAAGCGCTATTCCGGCCAGCTCTCGGGCGGCCAGCGCCAGCGCGTTGCCGTGGCCCGCGCTCTGGCCATGGAACCCGATGTGATCCTGATGGATGAGCCGCTGTCCAATCTCGATGCGCTGCTGCGGCTTGAAATGCGCGCCGAACTCAAGGGCGTGCTGGCGGCTAGTAAGACGACCACGGTCTATGTGACCCATGATCAGGTCGAGGCCATGAGCTTGGCTGACCGCATTTCGGTAATGCACAAGGGCCGCATCATGCAGGCTGCTTCACCGGTGGAAGTCTATCGCAATCCGGCGGCCCGCTTTGTCGGCAGCTTCATCGGCAATCCGCCAATGAACTTTATCACAGCCAAGGCCGCAGGCCCCGGGAAATGGTCGGTGGCCGGCCAGACCATGGACGGTCCCAGCAGTGATGCGGCCGAGGTTGAATTTGCCATCCGCCCCGAGGATCTCTCGGTCGGACCGGGCGGCATTGCCATGGATGTGCGGGTGATCGAACCGCTCGGGGCCCATACGCTGGTAACTGCCAATGTCGAAGGCAGCATTTTCCGCGCCGTGCTGGATTCGGACACCACCATCAAGACCGGCGAGACAATCAGCCTGCTGCCCAAGCCCGACCGTATTCGCTGGTTCGATCGCGATACCACTCTCGCCCTCTAGACAAAAAGACGACACCATGGCACCCCAAACCGCCTATGACCGCGCTGTCGATGTGCTGCGCCAGAATGACCGAGGCACCTACACCGTGCCGACCAAAGGGCTATATCCGTTCCAGTGGAACTGGGATTCCTGCTTGACAGCCCTGGGTCAACGCCATGTCGATGAGGCGCGCGCCTGGACTGAGATCGAGACGCTGTTCGCCCATCAATGGGAGGACGGTATGGTGCCCCACATCGTCTTCCACGTGGAGTCCGACCAGTATTTTCCTGGCCCCGATGTGTGGGGCACCAATCGCCCAACAATTGCGACTTCGGGCATTACACAGCCGCCCGTAGCCGGATTTGCTGCCAAACGCATTTTTGATGGCGCGACCGACAGGGGCTTGGCAGAAGAGCGGGCGCGGTGTTTGCTGCCCAAGATCGACGCCTGGCACAAATGGTTCTTTGCCAATCGCGATCCGCACGGCGAAGGGCTGGTGGCCATTCTGCATCCCTGGGAGTCGGGGCGCGACAATTCAATCGACTGGGACGCGGCCCTGGATCGGGTGCCCACCGAGGGGGTGGGCGAATACACACGCCGCGACACCCAGCATGCCGATCCGGCGCATCGCCCGACCAAGGCACAGTATGACCGCTACTTGTGGCTGGTGCAGCGCTTCCGCGGTCTGGATTGGGACTGTTCCAAACTGCACGACGCTTCGCCATTCCAAGTGGTTGATCCTGGCTTCAACGCCATTCTGATCCGCTCTTGTACTGATCTGGCCGATCTGGCCGAGGCGCTGGGTGAGACCGCTATTGCAGCCGACAATCGCGCGCGCGCCAAAAAGGGGCTGGCTGCAATGGAGGGATTGTGGAGTGAGCCGCACGGCCAATATCTGTGCCGCGACCGCACTATCAACGCGCTGATCGACAGCGCCTCGATTGGCGGCATCCTGGCAGCCTTTGCAGCAATTCCGGCGGAACGGGGTCGCGCCATTGCCCGAACGATCGAGCGACTGAGCCAGTCCGTGACATTCAGCGTGCCCTCGCATGACCCGACAGACAGCCGGTTCGACGCCCCGCGCTACTGGCGCGGTCCGGTCTGGCTGGTGACCAATTACATGATTGCCGACGGCATGGCAGCAGCGGGTGAAACCGTGGTGGCTCAACTCATCGTCGACTCCAGTCTGGAGCTGATCGAGAAATCGGGCTTCGCCGAGTATTACGACCCGATCAGTGGCGCACCCTGTGGCGGCGGCGACTTCACCTGGACGGCTGCGATGGTAATTGAGTTTCTCACAGCCAGTTAGGCGGAAGAAGGTAGCTGGCTTGGTCGTTCAAGGGTCTGACAGACGTTCAAAGACTGTCAACAAATGTCCGTTGCTGGGAGTAAAGTGGCTGGCCTAATGGAGCAAGCTGTCGGGCATCCTTATTTTGGCGTTTCGTTGTGACGCCTATGCCCCAAGACCCCAAAGCCCCAAGCCTGAAGCTGTGATCCAAGCACCAAGCGAGAGGTCTGTTGGCCCGACTTGTAGGCAGTGGCATTCAGTATTTTTGTTCACACCGGTGATTGGGCGCAAGCGCAGGCGGCTTCAAGCTTTGCCCAGTCAAATATCACGCCCGTGCCGTGTGTTTCCGGGGCAACTGCCAGGCCGTCACGCACGACAAGGGGGCGTGTCGTGTAGCTATCGATGGGAAATGAGTGCACTTCGATCCAGCCTGGGTTTGTCTGCGCGGCCACCAGGCTGACATGCAACTCCTGCATGCCATGGCTGCAGATCGGCAAACCATAGCGGCGCGCCAATTCTGCGACCTGGAGAAAGCCGGTAATGCCGCCACAATTGGAGGCGTCGGGCTGAATGAAGCCAAGTTTGGATTGCGCGAACGCGTATTCGAATTCGTGGATGGTATGCAGGTTCTCGCCCATCGCCAGTGGCATACCAGTGGCATCCGCAATGCGCGCGTAGCCCTGATAGTCATCCGGAATGGTGGGCTCTTCGAACCATGTCAGATTATAGGGTGCAAAGACATTGGCTGCCGCTATGGCTTGTTCGACGCTCATTGAGTAGTTGGCATCGACCATAAAGGTTATGTCGGGTCCTATTAGCGCCCGCACCGCAGCGACACGTTCTATATCCTGTTCCAGCGTGGGTTGGCCGACCTTGATTTTGACGGCATTGAACCCCTTTTCAAGGTAGCCGCGCACGCTGTCGAGTAGCTTAGGCAATGGGAAGCCTAGATCAATGCCGCCGCAATAGGCCCGCGTAGTATTGGCTGCGCCGCCTGCCATCTGCCAAAGCGGCTCCTGATGCTGCTTGCCGCGAATGTCCCACAGCGCAATATCAACCGCCGAGATCGCAAAACTGGCAACACCGCCGCGACCGACATAGTGCAGATGCCACTGCATGGCATCGTAGAGGGCTTCGACGTCCTCAGCATCCTGACCCAACAGAAACGGCGTCAGATCGTGCTCTATCATCGCCTTGATGGCATGCCCGCCCTTGCCGCCGGTATAAGTGTAACCGGTTCCCGAGGTGCCATCGACAAGGGATACAGTTGCAATGATCAGCTCGAAATGGGTGTGATCGCCGTGTTTGGCATCAACCAAAACGTCGGCCAGCGGCACCGCAAAGCGGCTAACCTTTATCGAACTAATGGTGGCCATAACGATGAAGTCCAATCACTCATGGGGTTATCCCGATGGCTTTGGGTGATGCCGGTCACATTGCGGCGTAGTCTTGGGGTTGGGCAAGTCCGAAATTGGCGCGGTGCCGGGCAGGGTGATGCCAGACTTTGTGCAGTCTGCCTTAATTTGCGTGACCCTCTCGAGAATTGCCGAGCCGTCGGGCGCGTAATCGAGAAGGACCGGCTTAGACGCTGTTTTCGGGGGGCAACGACCTGAATGACAGAGCTGGCACACAGCCGAAGGCGAGGGCAGGGGCCGATAGTGGATTGAGCGCTCTCAGCATTCAATCTGGAAAGTTGCCATTTCGGAGTCTGCCTCTGGACGCAATGCAAATTACACTGCTGGCTTAAGCAGTACGCTTGGGCATTGAGTTCTTGGCGACAAAAGGTTGGTTTCGCCAACCAAAGTAGCGCTGTGGCGGGGTATGCAAGTGCGGCGTACTTTGCAAGAAGTGGTCAGGTTTCGATGCGGTCGTTTGCCCGAAGTGATCCCCGGATAACGGACGGCATGGGGATCAAAGCCTCTCCGCCAGAGTTGCGATCGAGCAGCATTTCCACCGCGCGCCGCCCCATGGCCTCGTGTGGAAGAGCGATCGTGGTTAGTCCGGGACGCAGATAGGACGCCAGTTCGTCATTATCGAATGACAGCAGCGATACATCGCCGGGAATGCTCAGTCCTGCCTCACCAAGTGCCTGGTAAGCGCCGAACGCGAGCCGGTCATTAAGGCACAATATGGCCTTTGGACGGTGCTGTTTGAGCAAGGCGTGAACCAGATCGAAGCCATGCGCAGGTTCCCAGTTCCAGCAACTGAGTTCATGCGCGAATGCCACGCCCGCCGCCGCCATCTCGTCGCGGACGCCGGCAATGCGCCGAGCAATCGATGCGGAGCGAAACAGCCCTTCTTCTTCGTGCGGGTTGTGACCCAACAGCACGATGTCGTCGGTGATGCCTGTGCCCAGCAACAGACGGACCGCGGAGCGTCCACCTTGATACTCATCGGGCAGCACAGCGGTCGGGAAGCGTGCGCTGGTACCATTGAGCATGACAATGGGAACATTGATCGACACGTCCGGCACAAAGACCTCGCGTGCCCGCATCGCGGCAAAGATCACCCCATCGACCTGGCGGTCCAGCGCCGCCTCAACTGCCTCGATCTCGCGTGCCGGCTCGCCGGCGGTCTCAAGCACCAGCATGACGTGTTTGGCGGCCTCAGCGGCCGCAAGCGCGCCGCGGATCAGTCCGCTGGCGAACCGGGTGGTCGCCACATAGTCTGAGATCAGCGCGATCGAGCGAGACTTGTCCGTCCGCAGCGCCCGCGCCGCAACATTGGGTCGGTAGCCCAGACTGGCGGCAGCTGCGTGCACCTTGGCATGGGCGTCTGCGGATAGCCGTGTGTCCGGCCGCCCGGTCATGATCATGGATGCCGCAGAGGTGGACAGGCCCGCCAGTTTGGCAACGTCGGCCAGAGTAACGCGTTTTTTTCCCAATGCCGGCTTTCCTGCTTTTCCAAGGCGCGTGAACGTGCCTGACCTTGGATAGCCACACCGCCGCAACTTGACAACCGAACAAAGGCGTTGCATCTGCTAAATGGTTTTAGCAGGGGGCGCTGATGGCATTTGAGCTGCACGATCATTGGGTTTGGGATTTTTGGCTGGCCGATGATGGCGAGGTCCATCACCTGTACTATCTGCATGCACCCAAATTGCTCGGGGATCCCGATCTGCGGCATCGTTTTGCCCGGATCGGACATGCCACCTCGCGCGATCTGCGAAACTGGTCCGACCATGGCCGCGTGTTTGACGCAGGCGTGCCGGGCGCGTTTGACGGCAGTGCGACCTGGACAGGCAGTGTCGTGCGCGGCCCGGACGGCATGTGGCGCATGTTCTATACTGGCTCGCGCTTCCTTTCCCCTGATAACAACGCCAATATCGAAACGATTGGTCTGGCGACCTCGCCCGATCTTTATAGCTGGACCAAGCAGTCCGGACCGATATGCGCGGCGGACGCCACCCTGTATGAAACATTGGGCACCAGCGACTGGCCCGAAGAGGCCTGGCGCGATCCGTGGGTCTTCTGGCGGGAAGACGATCAGCTCTGGCACATGCTGATCACCGCGCGCGGCAAGAAGGGCACCGAGCCTGATCGCGGCGTGGTCGCTCATGCCGTCTCTACCGATCTCTCAGAGTGGACCGTTTTGCCACCACTGAGCGATGGCGATAGTGGATTTGCCCATCTCGAAGTCCTTCAGGTGATCGAAATCGAAGGTCAGCAACACCTGATATTCTGCTGCGATACTGCCAAGATGGCGGGAAATCGGGCTGGGACCCAGGGGGGTATCTGGACCCTGCCAGTCGATACCATGCCTGCTAAGGTTGATCCGACCGCGGCGCGTCTGCTCGTGGATGATCACCTCTATGCTGGCCGGATCGCTACTGACCGGGATGGCGCGCACTGGTTGATGGCGTTCAACAATGTTGTCGAGAATGGCGGCTTTGTGGGCGGCATCTGCGACCCGATGCGCATTGTCGTCGGGCGAGACGGCTATCTGGCTCTGGAGGTTCGCTCGTGAGCTTGGTCGTTTCTGGTTCGGTTGCACCCGGGTTCGAACCCGTTGCTGATGCTTTTGCCGCTGGCTTTGATGGGCACCCGGCTATGGGGGCTGCCCTTCACGTGGTCATTGAAGGCCGCAGTGTTATCGATCTTTGGGCCGGCACTGCTGACCAGCGGACCGGCCGCGCGTGGTCTCAGGACACGCCGTCAGTCATATTTTCCTGCACCAAGGGGTTGGTCTCGATCATGGCGGCGCGGCTGGTGCAGGAGGGGCGGCTCGATTACGACACCCCGGTCAGCCACTACTGGCCCGAGTTTGCAGCTGCCGGTAAAGCCGACGTGACGGTGGGGCAGGCGTTTGCGCACCAAGCTGGACTGAGTGCGCCACGCCTTGAACTTAGCGAAGACGATATTGTCGACTGGGAGCGTATGGTCAATGTGCTGGCAGCTCAGGAACCACTCTGGCGGCCGGGAACCGGCTACGCCTACCACGCCCTTACTCATGGGTGGCTGGCGGGGGAGATCGTGCGCCGGGTCAGCGGCATGTCGGTTGGCAGCTATTTTCGCCATCTCATCGCCGGACCTCTGGGTGTTGATGCCTGGATCGGCCTGCCCGAAGCGATCGCCGGGCGCGCCGCGCATTTGCAGGTGAGCCCGCCCCTTTCTGCACTTTGGGCGGAAGAAGCGGACAAGCCACCACCAAACTGGCCCTACAAGGCGATGACACTCGGCCACGCATTGCCCGCCGATCTGGTCACCGCCGATGGCGGCTTCAACAAGCAGCGCATTCGCGCAGCCGAAATTCCTGGCGCCGGTGGGCTGGCCAGTGCCGCAGCGCTGGCATTGATGTGGTCGGCTACGGTCGCGCCGACGCGCGGTATCGAACTGCTTGAGCAGGACGTGATCGCTCGCGCCACGCAAACCCGCAGCACCGGCGCGCCGGTGTTTGGCGGCGAACCACCTTTCTCGCGATGGGGGTGTGGATTCCAGCTCGATTCCGAAGCTCGCCGCTATCTTTCGGACGGGTGTTTCGGGCACGACGGTGCAGGCGGCCAGGTCGGCTTTGCCGACCCCGTGCGCAAAATTGGTTTTGGCTATGTCACCAATTGGATGATGGGCCCCGAAGACCTGCGGGCGACGCGTATTCTCGACGCATTGCGCGTTTTGGTCTAGCCGTTCCATTCTTGCCACCGGAACATATTGACAGCCACTAGCGACCATGTGCTAAATCCATTTAGCAGGCGGAAACATCCACTGCCGACCATGCCCCGGAGGAGGTAATCTTGAGATACCATTCACGCAACGCGCTTCGCATCGCCCTGACATTTTCGGTTACCGCCACCGCCGGCACGGCTCTGGCCGCGCCCAGCTGCGGCACCGATCCGGTCGTGCTCAACGCATATTTCGAAACCGGTTTCCCGCTGCCAACGCGGCTGGCCGACGAATTCACCACTCAGTTTCCCAATGTCACCTTTGACATCAAGGAAGACCAGTTCGCCAACATGATGGAGAATTCGCCTCGCATCCTGTCCGAAGACAATGCGCCCGATCTCGTTCGTCTGCCATCGTTGACCGACCTTGTGGCCAACGATCTGCTGATGAATCTGGACGGCTATTTCACTGACTTTGGGTGGGACCAGTTCCCCGAAGGCCAGCTGGTGCAGCTACGCGTTGAAGAAGGCGGGCGTCCGCGCGGCACTGGGTCGCTCTTTGCCATGGGCCTGAACTATTCCATGACCGGCGTGTTCTATAACAAGGCCAAGGCGGAGCAGATCGGCATGACCGCTGCACCCCAGACGGTGGCCGAACTCGACGCCCTCATGGCCAAGGCAAAAGAAGCCGGTCTCCAGCCGATCATGCAGTGGAACAAGGGCACTGGCGGCTTTGCTTTCCCGCTGCAAAACCTGATGGGCGCTTACGGCGCCCCTGAGCCGATCAATGACTGGATCTTCCAGAAGGAAGGCGCGACCATCGACACAGCGGACAACCTCAAGGCGGCCCAGCACCTTGATCGCTGGATCAAGGATGGGTACTTTCCCAGCGATGCCAATGCCATCGAATATTTCCAGATGATGAGCCGCTTCATCGGTGGCGAAGGCGTGTTCATGTTCAACGGCGACTGGGAATCGGGCAATCTCGACAGCAATGCTGAAGGCCAGTTTGGCTTCTTCATCATGCCTAGTGAGAAAGCGGGTGGTCGCCACGCCACCATGTCCTCACCGCTGACCTTCGGTATCAGTGCCAAGGCCGTCAATCCCGATTGTGCTGCATTCTTCCTCGACTGGGTTGCCCGCAACGAAGAGGCACGCAAGATTAACGTGGCCGTTGGTGGCTCCAACCCCGGCGGCCCGGTTAACCTGCCTATCCCCGCTGTTGAGCCCGGTTCAGTTACTGAAGCATCGCTTGAGGCCGGCAACGCCCTGGCTCAGGATAATGGTGCAATGGACTTCATCGCCAATGCCACTGGTGCCATTTTTTCAGCGGGCTGGACGCCAGAACTGCAGAAAATGGTGGGTGGGCAGCAGACGCCTGAAGGTCTGCTCGAAGCCGTGCAGGATGAATACGTGACCCAGCTGTCTCGCTAGGTTCTAAGCGGTATCCCCTGATTGGTTTCGGAATGAAACATGACTGAACAACCCACGTCCGTTCCGGCCGATCAGCGCCCAACACAGCGGCTTCCCCGTCATCGGAGAAGCCGCAAAAGCAAGCTGACGGCCTGGATCTTCATCGCGCCAGCCTTTTTGGCCTATGCAACCTTCGTGCTCGTGCCTCTTGCGATGAGCCTGTATTATTCTTTCCTGCGCTGGGACGGCATTGGCGAAGCCCGCTTCTATGGCTTGTCCAACTACATGACCGTGCTCACCGACTCCGATCTGCTCCAGATCATCGGCAATGCCTTCCAGCTCGTGCTGTATTTCACGCTGATCCCGGTCGGGCTTGGGCTGGCGATCGCCTCTGCCATTCGCGGCCAGATGGCGGGCACTTTTGGCACCGTCACCCGCACGATTTTCTTTCTTCCCCAGGTCATCCCCCTTGTGGCCGCCGGCATTGCCTGGAGCTGGATGTTCGCCTCCATGGGCGTGGTCAATCAGGGTCTCAAAGCTATCGGGCTGTCAGACTGGACGCGCGGCTGGCTCGGCGATTTCGTCTGGGCGCTGCCCGCAGTCGGCGTCATCGGCGCCTGGGTACTGCTCGGTCTGTGCATCATGCTGCTGGTGACCGGCATAACCAAGATCGATCCAAGCCTGTATGAGGCTGCCCGACTGGACGGCGCCCGGCCATGGCATGAGTTTGTCTACATTACCCTGCCGGGTCTGCGGCAAGAAATTGGCGTGTGCATGACGCTCACCATCATCGCGGCGTTGGCCAGTTTCGACATCGTCTACATCGCCACCCAGGGTGGGCCGGGCATCACCACCACGGTTCCGGGGCTGGAGATCTATCGACTGGCCTTCGCCCATCGTCAGGTCGGGCTGGCCTCAGCGCTGGCCATCGTCCTGATGGTTCTGGTGTTGATTTCGATCGGTCCGGTCCAGTGGTTCACACGAGACGAAAAATGAAGACGCTTACGTCAAAAACCGTCCTGGCGCGGGTCCTGATCATTGCCCTGATGCTGCTCACGATCCTGCCGTTTCTGAGCATGCTGTCGGCTGCACTGGCGCCTTCGGGCACCTATCCCAATGGTCTGCAATGGCCCGCCGATCCGCAGTGGAGCAATTTTATCAAGGCGTTCGAAGTAGCCAGGATGGATCAATTGCTGGTTTCCAGCAGTCTGATCGTTCTCGGCGTGGTGCCGCTCTCGGTGCTGATCGCCACCATGGCGGGCTATGGTTTGGCGAAGTTGACCACCGATCGCTACAAATGGCTCTATCTGGTGTTTGTGTTCGGTCTGACACTGCCTTTTGAGGCTGTCATCACCCCGCTATATTACGAAGTGCGGGCCATGGGCCTGCTCAACACACGGTTTGCCATCATTCTGCCGTTGATCGGCCTCTACATGCCCTTCGGCGTCTACTGGATGCGCGCCCATTTCCTCAACGTTCCGCAGGACCTCAGCGAGGCAGCCCAACTGGATGGCGCCACCCGCTGGAAGGAATTCCTGCTTGTTCAGGTACCCCTGGCGCGTCCCGCGATCATGTCGCTGTCCATTCTGCTTTTCCTTTGGACCTGGAACCAGTTCCTGCTGCCGGTCGTCCTGGTTCAGGACCCTATGCAACGCACAATGGCCGGTGCCCTGGGCGCCTTCCAGGGCCAGTGGGGCACTGACGTCCCACTGCTGTGCGCAGGCTCTCTGCTCATCCTCACACCCACCGTGCTGCTGTTCCTCGCGTTCCAGCGCCAGTTCGTCGCCGCCCTCATGCAGGGCGCGGTGAAGGGCTAATCCGGAGACTTCAAATGGCCCATCTATCCCTTCGCTCGGTCGTCAAGAATTATGGCGATGTCAAAGTCATCAAAGGTGTCGACCTCGATATCGGTCACGGTGAGTTCGTCGTCTTTGTCGGGCCGTCGGGCTGCGGCAAATCTACCCTGCTGCGCATGATCGCCGGTCTAGAGGATATTTCGGGCGGCGAGGTGAGTATTGGTGATCGCGTGGTCAACGATATCGAACCCCGTGATCGCGGCGTCGCCATGGTATTCCAGTCCTACGCGCTCTATCCGCATATGAGCGTGTACGACAATGTTGGCTTCGGGTTGAAACTGGCCGGTACGCCCAAGGATGAGCGCGATCGCAAGATCCGCGCTGTGGCCAAGGTCTTGCAGATGGAGCAATTGCTTGATCGCAAGCCTGCCCAGCTCTCAGGCGGACAGCGCCAGCGCGTGGCCATTGGCCGGGCCATCGTGCGCGAGCCGGACGTCTTCCTGTTCGATGAGCCTCTGTCCAATCTCGATGCTGCCCTGCGCGTCGACATGCGCATGGAACTTGCGCGACTGCATCACGATCTGGGCGCCACGATGATCTATGTCACGCATGATCAGGTCGAGGCGATGACCCTGGCGGACAAGATCGTGGTGCTCAATGGCGGCGTGCTGCAGCAGGTAGGTTCGCCTCTTGAACTCTACAACAATCCTGCCAACCAGTTCGTGGCGGGCTTCATCGGTTCACCCAAGATGAACTTCATTGCCGGAACGGTGCAGTCGATCACTGCAGATATCGCTCAGTTTGTCACCAAGGATGCCACCATGGTGTTGGCCATACCTGCTGCTGGGCTTTCAGTGGGGCAGGCGGTTACATTGGGTGTGCGGCCACACGGCTTGAGCGCCGACCCAAAAGGGCCGCTGCAAGGCACGGTGCTGTTGGTTGAGTCCCTTGGCGACGAAACTGTCGTACGCGTTGCACTGGCAGATGGCACTGAGATCACCGCAGCGCTGCCGGGGCAAAGCCATCTGGAAACAGGGGCGCGCATTCAACTCGGCATCGCGGCCTCAGAATGTCACGTCTTCGATGATCAAGGACAAAAGCCTGCCGCTTAAGCGTGCAGGTCAGGGATGTAGCGGTTGGGCAAATGTCCTGGCGCTTCGTCATCCAAGTGGCAGTTTGCCCCCTATGTGGAAACGACATCCTCCCATCTGCCCGCATCGACATCTGCAATGTGGGTGGTTTCCACCGAGGCCATGAAGGTCGCCGGCCGGTGCGAGACGCACTATGTCGGCCTCATGCCGCATAATCCGCTGGGACCCATGTTCACTGCGGCGTCAGTTCAGTTGGGCGGGGTTGTTCCCAATTTCTCTTGGCTGGAAATGTCGGGCGAGCCCTGTGGAGCAACTCGGCTTTGACAACAGGGAACTCTTCCCCGTTCAGGTTGAACTCGAAGACGCGCCTACATCGTGCCCGACGGACCAAGGCTTGGCGTAGAGGTCGATGAGGACCGCCTGAGAGCATCTGAGTTCACATACTCAGAACCGCCGCATTTGCGACGGCGCGACGGGTCTTTCAACAACTGGTGAAGCCTGGTGCGCTTTAGCTCCCGCACATCGCAGCATTGCCCCGCGTATTGTTGCGAGGGGTCGACTTAGACCAAACTACCGATTTCGGTAACGCGCCAAACCCGCGTGATCGGCCGGACTGGTGCGCATTTCTGCACAGCAGCTTGCGACCCCATTCCGGTCATGCGCCGTCGTATTTCCAAATCCCAAGCGGACATGTTGGTCACCGCATCGCCCAAGGTCAGCGAACTAGCCTGGCAGCAGCTTGGTCACATGAAGAAGCAGTTACGGCAAGTCCCTCCGCAACACCTTGGCGATCCGCCTCGTGGCGGTTATGGCTCCTCTTTACCTTTCTCAGGAAATCCAAACGGCCACCAGGATGGCCGACATGGGGCGCAAAGCTGAAGTGGATTGTCCTTAGCTCGTTAGACCGTGTCTATCCTAAATGGGGATGTCTGGGGTAAAATCGGTGTCAGGACTGGCAACAATATGTGCTGCAATCTGGCACACAAATTGCGCTACGCATGGTTCGGTATGCGGTGTTAAGTTGTTGATTTTTCTGGCACCTCTGTATTTGTGTGATTCCCGCTGCGGCTCCAACTCTTCTCAACACATTGTCCGTCTTGTCCGTCGAGCCAGCCTGGCATGCGCAGCTTCCGATAGCGCGAGACCTTTGCTTTCATGGCGTGCGCGTGATCGGGCTCAGGCGGCGGGGCGAGCCTAGTTCACAGCATGCCCGCGCCATTTGGACCGTCCTGGCGCTGATGCGCGCTATTTTTCAGGCGGGTTGCAGATCTCGCGCACTGATTCCAGCACAGCTTCGGGCGCGAATACCTTGTCCATCCATCCCTCCTTGAGAATTAACGGTTTGGCATTGTCGATGGCCTGCAGGGCGCCATCGGAGAATTTGCCTTCGGGAAAGATCTCGTAGGCGATGGCCAGTTCGATATTGAGGTGACCGATGACGAAATCGATGGCGATCTGTTTGGGCACACCGCGTCGGATCGCTTCGTCCGTGGCTTCGCGCAAGGTCATGGCGAAGGTTGCCGCGACGGTTTCGGATAGCGCAGGCTCTAGGATCGCCAATTGCTCCACCGTGCAGCGATGCGAGCGCATTACCGGGGCATAGATGCTGCGCGCCACTTCCTCGCACAGCGCATAGTGGTCCTCCGGCCCCTGCATCAGTGCGCACACGATATGCTGTTGCGCCTTCACACCCCCGAAATAGTCGCGCTTGGCGTCCAGTTCGGTCTCGTCATTGAAAATGGGCGGGTGGCAGGGATGGGTGACGAAATAGGTCACGTCGTCGCGCTGGGGCAATTCGCCGGCATGTGGCGCCGCCGCATCGAGCATCATCACCGCCGTGCCGGGCTGCAGGTCATTGACGAAGGTCTTGAGCACCTTGCCAATGGCGCAGTCCGGCACAGCCATCACCACCACGTCGGCGCTGGAAATGGCCTGCCCCTGTTCGATACAGTCCGCTCCGGTTGCGGCTTTGAGGCGGTCGCGGCCTTCGGGCGAAATCTCGACGTGGTCGACGTCGAAGCGGGTGTCTTGCAGATTGGCGGCCAGCCGAACGCCCATTTTACCGCCGGCGCCGAGCAGAGCGATCTTGGTCAATTCAATTCTCCTTGTAAGTGCCCGTGCCACCGGCACGGGCGATACCAAAATAGTCACGGGCGCCCATCTCGCCGCTCTTGAGTGCGATTTCGAGCCCGTCCACCGGGGGCGTGTCAGCGACCGCCAGACAGAGCGGGCTGCCCGGCGCCAGAGGCGCCACGACCGTCAGGGCGCGAATGCCCAGCGCCTGCGCCGCATAACCAGAGCTGTCACCACCTGCCACCACGGCGCGCCGCACATCGGTGACGCCGATCAGGGCGCCGATGGCATCCCCAGACCGGTGCCAATGCGGGCATTGAGTAGTGGCAGATCGAGTTGTGCCTGTTCCGCAGCGGCCTTCATCTGGCCAATGCAAGGATCAGCAGGGCCCTGCGCCGTCGCGATGATCGGTGACCGGCCCGCCGACAGGACGGCTTTGGCCGCCTCTACTGCGCGATTTCGTTGTTCCAACTCGCCTGCGCGAGCACCTGTGTCGGGTCGACCGACACCACGTCAAAGCCGTGTGCCAGGCCCCATTCGATCTGGTTTGCGGTGCCCGGCGATACCGAGCCGGATGCCACAATGATCTGGTTTGCCGCTGCCGCCCGCGGCGGGGGTGATTGTGGTGCCAGCAGGCCAGCGGCTCGCCAATAGGCGGTCAGTGCATATTCGATGCCCTGCGAGCCAATGGCGAACAGCCCATTGCCACGACCTTCCCAGATTTCCCGGCCGGCCCAGACCAGCGTCTGTTCATCGACCACATCAAGCGATATCAACGTCTTGCCCGCAGCGAGCTGTGCGGCCCGTTGCGCACTTCCGTTTCCGGCCTTGATCGCGGCCAGATCCACCAGCCCGATAGCCCGTTCAGTCTGCTTGCCCAGATGGCGTGCCACATCGGCCTCGTCCATTGGAGTGGCGGGGTGGCGCTGCATGACCGGGTGCCGGTCGAGCCTGTAGGTTTGCCCGTCATAGTCGGCGAACAGGTTGCCGAAAGCCTGATAGCGGCCAATGCCCGGTGCCGCGATCACTACTGGTTGCCAAGCCGCGGCGCCCGCCCGCCCGCAAAAAGATCGGCACGCCAATGTCGATGGCTCGACCAATCGAGCCGGTTGGCGGCGCGGAATCCAGGGTCGAGCAGTTCTTGTAGTGATCGATCGGCGCGCCTAGCTGTTCCAGCGCAGAGAATACCCCGGGCAATTCGCGGTCCATCCATTCCGGCGATTGGGCGCGGGCAATCCCGGCCACGCCAATCCCGCGATAGCTTTTGAAGCGCGCCAGCTCGGCTGCGCTTGGCGGCGCCAGAAACAATACGGTGGGCAGCCCGGCAAAGCTCAGCAGTTCCATCACGGCCGATGACCCGGTGAAATCGTCACCGTAAAAGCTCAGCAATACGCCAGCGGGCAGGGCGTTGTCCGTCATGAGCGGCCCGACAAGGTATGAGCCAGATAGGGATGGTCGGCGGCGTATTGGTTGGCCTCAATGCCGGCCTGCGCGGCGTCCCAGGCCTGGCGCAGGGCGGCCACGCCGCCCGCAGGCCCACCGGGATGGGCCATTATGCCGCCGCCCGCAGTGTGGATCAGGTCAACCGACCCCAGTGCCGCATATGTGCCCGCGGCCTGCTGCACCGTCTGGCCCGAGGAGAAGACCGGCATTACCAGGCACGGCTTGTCTTGAAACATTGGCGTCAGGCAAGCCTTTGCCGAGGCAATAGCGCTTTCATCGGATTCGCTGAACTTGTTGGCCAGCCCGTTGACGTGCATGTGGTCTGCGCCCGCCAGATAGCCCCAGCCATTGCGATGGGCATGGATCGGCAGTCGGCTATGGCGGCCCAACTCGATCATGCCGACCAGCCCTACCGAATTCAGGCTGGCCACTACGCAGGTGCCGCCCAGGCGTTCGACCAGATCGTGCCGCTGGCGCATCTGTTCCATCTCGCCTGTCAGGTTGAAGGCATACATCACCTTATTGCCTGTGCGCTGTGCATGATTGTTGATCACCGCCATCACCGCTTCGGCGCGCGCATCGAAGGGACAGGCCGGGCCATCCGATTGCAGTTCGTCGTCCTTGATGAAATCGACGCCGGCCGCGCATCGCACCTTGACCAAATAGGCAGTTTGTTCGGCCGAAAACCCCACGGATGGCTTGACGATGGTGCCAATCAGCGGCCGGTCGTGCACGCCGGCGAGCTTGCGGGTGCCCGCAATGCCGAATTTGGGTCCCGGATAGGCCGCGGCAAAAGCCGATGGTAGTCGGATATCGAGCAGCTTAAGGCCGGAAAACTGTTTGAGTTCAAACAGATTGCCCGCCACGGTCGCCAGTAGGTTGGGTAATGAGGGGCCGATATTGTCCAGTGGCCAGGACAGCGTGGCGCGGGCCTGAACCCGTCTGTCGCCATCAATTGCGCCGGGTAGGGATGGCGCATCGACCGTGCCCAGCACCTCAACACGCTCGACCCTTGCAGCCGAGCGCGCCTTGAGTGCCTCGGTTTCGCCGGGCACGGACACAAACGTTCCCGAAGACTGTTCTCCAGCCATCGCAGCGATGGCTGATTGGGGATCGGACGCCGTCTCGATCAGATAATCGGCCTCGATACGCTCTACAATCATGCGGGACGATCCTGATGCTGCGGAAAGCTGAGAAAGGCGGTGGCATAGGGCGCTAGTGCGAGCGACGCACCCAGCGCTGTCGCGGACTGCTCGACCCATGCCGGATTGGCTGCTGCGGCAGTCTTGGTGCCTTCATTCAAGACGCTGCCGCGAACGTGTTCTGGCAGCGCAAGTTGCGTATCAGCGGCCGTGCAATTGGCTATGATCGCGCGCACGCGCCCATCCACCAGTGCTGCCGTGCTGCAAACGCCAGCCCCGGCGGGCAGCAGTGCAAGGCGTTTGTGCCCGGCCAGACCATGCAGTTCACGCAGCACATGAAAAGACGGGTGCAATGCCCCGGTCTTGCCTTCGACAATGCCGAACGGCCCTGAGGGCGCGGCCAGCGTGATGAGATCGATGCCACACCCCGCTGTCGCGGCTATGGCCGCCACCATCCACGCCGCGCCTGCCAGATTTGCTGCGCGGGGATCGTCAGCGGTCATGGTGCGCGGTGGCCCGCCCACATTGGCGACCAGACCCGCGCCATAGGGATTGCTGCGCATGCCAATAGACACCAGACCCAGCCGGTAGGGCTTGTCCGGCGCCAGTGCGCGCGCACTGGCAAATATCTGCGGCAGTGCCTCAATGGTCTGGAACACCGACAGGTCGTCTGCGGCGTGCACAACCGCCGCGCTGCCGTGGCTGATATAGTCGACACGTTTGGTGTCGGGTCTGCAGCGATTGAATTCGGTGAAATTGGTCAGCACGCCGCCGCCGATTTGCGCCGCTGGAAACGCGATGCGCGCAGCATCAATAACGGCCTGCTGTGTCGCGCCATCGGGCCAGACAGCGTCGGGCTGATAGCTCTTGAGGTAGGCCTTGGGCAGAGCCAGTATTTGTTGAGGCGACAGCATGCGCTTGCGCAGTTCCCGAGCCAGATCAGTCAATTGTGCCTGTGCCTCGGACAGATCATCGCTGGTGATCAGTTCGAGATCGAACTCTAGCAGTTCAACCATGGGAACTGATACGCTCGCGGTCAGATCGAGAGGTACCACGCGCCGCAGATTTTCCAGGCTGTCATCGAACTCGTGGTCCCAGTTGTCTTCAACTGCCAAGCCGGTGGCGGGCAAACACTCATCAGGCTGCACCCCGGCCAAGGCGATTGCAGCAGCCTGTTGGTCGACCGTGCCAGTCTGGCGCTTACCCGTCAGCGTTATCGCGATCCGCTGTTCGATCTGCTCTCCGGCAGCCACTTCATAGGGGAAGGGGCGCGTCAGCGGTCGGAAATAGGTCTTGTATGAGGCATCGGACCAGTTGCGCTGGTCTTCCATCTCGAACACCTCGCCGGTCACGCCAATGTCGATGCGGCAGCCATCGATCCCATAACGCAGACCAATGATGTCGCGCGCTGGTTGCGCCGGCGAAATCAGCCGGGGGAACACTGTGTCCTCCACGCTGCCATCGCCATGGGTGATCGACAGGGCGCTGCCAGCCAGTCCAATGATGGGATGCAGCAGGTTGAACCCGGCGCGGTTGATCGATTGATCGCGCTGGGACGCCAGCGATAGCGACATGCTCAGCGTGCCGGAAGCATGGGCGCTCAGCGTAAACTGCCCCACAAAGGTGTCGTCGCGTGTTCGGAACGTGTGGTTGATCTCGGCCGCGTCACTGTCGCTGGTAACGTCATGCGTGGTCGTACTGGTGAGCAGCATGCCCCAGTCGGCATCACGCACGGGATAGCTCACCCCTCGCAGCATTTCCACGCCGTGCCAGCGCAGGTTGCGGACCGTGCCGTCCGACCACTCGAAGGTCACCGCCCCCAGCGCAAACCGAGCCGCTTCAGTGCGGTCCTTTTTTGCCAATGATGACGGTAATGCAGCAGGCAACTCGCCCTCCTAAGTTGCATACTCATTATACCAGTTAAAAAAGGTGAACAGGCGGCGAGGGCTGATTTAGTGGTTCACCGACGGAAATTCTCGCGATTATAGAGGGTGTTCGCGCGGTTCAGGTGGTCACCTGTCACCTTGGCTGCGGTCTGGGGATCGCCCTTCTCGATCGCATCGACAATCTGGCTATGTTCGGCCAGCGTCAATTGCTCCAGCCCCGGGCTGCGCACCAGATCGAAGTGGAATTCCGCCAGCCATGCAAACAATGCAGCGCCCAGTGAAGCGAAAATCGGGTTGCCGCTGATTTCGGCAATACGCAGATGGAAGCGACCATCAATTTCCAGAAACTTCGCCGAGACCAGACGTGCCGCTTCCTGTTCGGTCAGAATTTGGTGCAGATCAGCGACGTCTTCTGGGGTCCGTTTGCGGGCAGCAATACGCACCATTTCCATTTCGAAAGTTGCAGCCACAAGCTGCAGGAAATCATTGATGTTGCGTCGCAGGTCATGGTGCTGCGCAATGGCGCAACCGCTTGGCGCGGCGCTGTTGACGACGTCTCCATCGAGCAACTGGTCGGCCTGATGGGGGGCAGCGCCCAGACCATCCGCGCCAGCCGGTCCAATCAGGCCCCCGGCGATCATCCGGCCATGGTGACGATCGGAGGACAGTTCACCGGCCAGTTCGACAAAGAGCTGAGCCTGCACAAGGGCGAGATCATCGGCCTGGCGGGCCTTGAAGGGCACGGCCAGAAAGATCTGCTGCACGCCGTTTTTGCCACCGCGATTGTCAGTCAGGGCGACGTCAGCCGTCAGCACCCTGCCAGTTTCATCACGGGGGATCGACAGAAAGAGGTGATATTTCCGCTCTGGAAGGTGCTCTCCAATACCAGCATTGGCCGCATCGCACCGCGTGCACCACTGTCGCTGGTTTCCCAGCGGGCAGAAGCGAGCGCCGCCGCCAGCCATGCTGATCGGCTGAGCCTGCCGCAGGATCGGTTTGGCTCCAATATCACCGAGTTGAGCGGTGGCAACCAGCAAAAGGCGCTGGTGGCCCGCGCGCTGGGATCGGGCGCCAGCATCCTGCTGCTTGATGATCCGACCCGGGGCGTCGATATCTCGACCAAGCAGGATTTCTACCGGCTGTGTGGCGAGGCTGCAAAAGAGGGGCGCACGCTGGTCTGGCACACCACCGAGGATGCCGAACTGCTCGACTGCAATCGGGTCCTGGTGTTTGCCCACGGCACCATTGTCGAGGAACTGACTGGCGAAGGGATCACCGAGGCAGCCATCGTCAATGCCTCCTTCGCCCATATCGAGCGCCACAGCGCCACCGAAATCGACAAGGTCAATCCCATGCTCGGGCTGGCACGACGTGCTGTCGAGGCGGCGCCTTTTTTCGGTCTGATCGCCGTTCTGGGGGTCATGATGTCCATCAATCCCCGTATCGCATCGGTATTCGGGCTTGATCTGCTGCTGCTGCCCACGCTGTCACCGGTGCTGGTCACCATTGCCAAGATGTTCATTGTTGGCGGCAGCGAGATCGATCTGGGGGTAGGGGCCTTTGCCGGCCTCACCAGCGTTCTGGCCGCCACCGTGCTGTTCAGCCATCCCTGGCTGGGCGTGCTGTGCATTGCCCTGGCCATCGCTGCCTATGGTGTGATGGGCTGCCTGATCCAGGCGCGCAAGATCCCGGCGATTGTCGTGACGCTGGGCGCGTCCTTTATCTGGGCCGACATCGGCTATTCCATTCAGCCCACGCCCGGTGGCAGCAGCCCATCCTGGTTGATCGCGGCAATGAACTGGTCAGCCAGACCCGTGCCCAGTTCGATCCTGACGATCATCGCGGCGGGCGGTGTTGGCGTGCTGCTTGATCGCTCGCCACTGGGCGTGGCCCTGCGCGGCTTTTGCAATAATGCCAGCGCCATGATCGGCTCCGGATGGTCCCATATCCGCTTTGGCGCCATCCGCTATCTGATCGCGGGCATTTTTGCGGCCATTGCCGGCCTGACCCTGACGGGCATCAACTACTCCAGTGACGTCAATTCCGGGTCATCTTTCACCCTGATTTCGGCAGTGGCCGCGTCGCTGGCCGGGGTGGTGCTGGGCGCTTATGTGGGCGGGGCGTTTCTCGAAATCGGCCAGCCCTATCTGTTGCAGACCATTGCCGCGGTGGTAGTTGGCGGTACTTTGATTTTCGGCGGTTCCGCAACGGCGGTGGGCACTTTCCTCTCCAGCGTCCTGCTGATCCTGATCGTTACCACAATACAGATCCTCAGCCTGCCACCAGGCACTCAGGATGTGGTTCAGGGTGTCGTCGTGATCGCCGTACTGGGTCTGGCCGGTCGGAACTTCGTCCCGCACCGCCATCAGCCTGAGATCAAATCAGGCGTCGAGTCAGAATGCCGAGCCTCAAACGGGGCGGTGTGAGGCAAGCATGCCTTTTTCGCGAAGCGGCTAAAGCTGCTGCAGAAGATACTCGGTTTTCACAGCGCTTCGGGGGTTGATGGGCACTCCGGTTTCGACGAACACGCCCCTTACGCCGGCGCGCTGCGCGGCCAAGATATCGGTATCGAGTTGATCACCCAGCATGATTGCGGATTGCGCCTGAACGCCAAGCCGTTCCATTGCCAGATGGATGATGTCTGGTGATGGTTTGCCAATGAACTTTGGCGAGACACCCGCCGCCGTGGCGATAGAGTGTGCGATAGCGCCGGCGCCCGGTTCGAAGCCGTCATCGACAGGGCGGATGAGATCCGGATTGGTGCCAATGAGCTCGGCGCCGCCGAGCACGTTGCGCAGGGCGGCCTTCATCATCGAATAATCAAACTGGCGGTCGAGTGCGACGAGAACCACTTGCGCTGCGGTGCTGGCGAGCACGAAGCCAGCCGCTTCGACCCTGTTCTTGAATGACGGCGTGCCGACAACATAAACCGGGGTGCCGGGGGCATAGCGGGCGCTCACATAGGCCAGGGTCACCTCTGCTGCGGAGACGACCTGATGGGGCGTGCAGGGTATGCCAAGTCCGATGATCTTGCTGGCGAAGTCGTCCGCTGATTTCTCGGCATTGTTGGTGATGAAGCAGTAAGGCAGGCCCTGGTCGTGCCAGCTTCTAAACCGCGCGACCGCACCTGCGATAGCGTCATCGCCCCGATAGACAATGCCATCAAGGTCCGAGAGGACAGCGGAGAACTCCAGTTCGTCAAGCGATTGGAGGCGCGTAGGGTTGTGGGGCTGCGTCACGCGATCTCGCCTTTGAGGTTTGGGTCGAGCATGTCACGCAGCCAATCTCCAACGAGACTGATAGCGAGCGTGGTGAGGAAGATTACGACGCCGGCAGGTATGCCGATCCACCAGGCAGTGGCAAGGTAGTTTCGCCCTTCGCCCAGCAACAAGCCCAGGCTGGTACCAGGCGGCTGCACCCCCAGACCGAGGAAGGACAGGGAGGTTTCCAGCAGGATGATTTCGGGGAAATTCAATGTGATCTGTACCATGATGATGCTCAGCATATTGGGCAGTACATGGCGGAAATACACCCGCGCTGGGTGGACACCCAATGTGCGGATCGCGAACGCGTAACCCTGGCCATTGGTGGAAAGGACCAGACCGCGCGCGATACGCGCATAGCCGTCCCAGCCGAACAGGCCGATCAGCACCACCAGCAGCACGAAATTGTTGCCGAAGAACGCCAGAACGGCCAGCGCCACGATCAGGAACGGTATGGCTGCCTGAAAGTCGACCAGCATCATGATCAGGTCATCGACCCAGCCACGGAAGTGAGCGGCGATAATGCCCAGAGCGGTGCCGACGGACGCGCTGATGACCGTGCCCATCACAGCAATGACAATGCTGGTCCGCATGGCGTAGATGACCCGGCTGAACACGTCGCGACCCAGACCATCCGTTCCAAGCAGATAGTCAGGGAGCCCACCCAGAAAGGCCGGCGGCTGCAGCCGCTTGAGCAGGCTCTGGTCGGCATAGCCATGGGGTGCCAGCACTTCGGCGAACACGGCGGCGATGAGGACAACAACCAGCCAGATGATCGACAGGCCAATCACTACGGGCGGACGCGTCTTCCACAATCGAGTCAGCCAACCAAGGCGCCTGAGCGGTATGGGGGCGGAAGAAAGAGGGATTGTTGTCATGCTTTGGCGGCCCGCTTGTTATGGAGTTCGATGCGCGGATCGAGCCAGCCATAGGCGAGGTCGACACACAGATTGACCACCACCATGGTCAAGGCGATGAGCAGGACGACCGCCTGCACTACGGCAAGGTCGCGTTGGTTGACCGAATTGACGAGCAGCAAGCCAACCCCGGGCCAGGCGAATACCGTCTCGATGGTGACGGCACCACCAATCAGCCCACCAATACGCATGCCGACCACAGTCACGACTGGAATGGCGGCATTGGGCAGGGCGTGAAGCAGCACCCGCCTGTCGTAAGGGATGCCCTTGGCCTTGGCGGTGCGCATGAAGGGTTGGTGCAGGACGTCCAGCACCGATGAGCGTGTAAAGCGCGCTATTGTCGCGGCGGCACCAGTCCCCAAGGTTATTGCGGGCATTAGCAGGTGCCAGATGGTCCCGGTGCCCGAACTGGGAAGCCAGCGCAGCGTCATTGAGAACACCAGGATGAGGATGATGCCGAGGAAGAAATTCGGCACACTGTGGCCGAAAATCGTTGCAGACATGGTCAGTTGGTCAACCAGCTTGCCCCGAGACAAGGCAGCAAAGATGCCCGAAGGAATACCCAGGACCAGTGTGATCATGAAGGCTGCCGAGCCGAGCAACAATGTTACAGGAACCCGCTCCATCACCAGCTCGAGTGCGGGGCGTCCGTCGCGAAAGGAGAGGCCGAAGTCACCCTGCGCAATGGCCGAGAGATAGGTCAGGTATTGTTCGAGATAGGATCGGTCGAGACCCCATCGTTCGCGGAACCTGGCGATGGCATCGGGGGAGGCTTCGTCGGACATCATGATCTGGGCAGGGTCGCCCGAGGCGCGAAGCACGATGAAGACAAAGGTGACGGCCAGCAGCAGGGTCAGCGCGCCGCGGGCCAGCTTGGTGAGGACAAAAGTCAGTTTCATTGCGACCACGCCCCGGTGCCGGCTGTCCAACCGCAGTCGACGATGGTCTGACCATCGACGATCCATTGACGCAGATATTGTTCGTGCCCGTTGCATTCGGCGTGCAGGAGACGCGTTTCGACGGGTGGCACGAGGCCAAAGCGCGGGTCAGCTCCCGCGAGTGCTTCGACCAGTGGGCGCCCTTCGGTGCCATCCAGAGGCAGCCCCATTGTCGTCAGCACTGTTGGCAGAATGTCGGGCAACCAGCACGGCGCTTCGGCGGTAAAGCCGCTGCGATAAGCGGGACCCTGCGCAGCAAGCACGGTTGAAAGCTCGCCCTTGTTCAGCCCCCCATGCATGCCGCCGCCGGGCGAAATCCAGGCGGCGAAAATGCAAGCGTCGATGTCCGGCCCATAGTTCTTGGAACAGTCGGTGGCGCGCAGCGTAAAGCCGATATCTGCGCCCCGCGCATGATTGTTACGGACGGCGCTCCAGGGGAGGGCGCCGGCAATGGGCGCACCATTTGCTGCGGTGGCGAAGACCAGCCCGCAGAAATCCTGCCGGGTCAGCCAGTCAACCACCTCTTGTTTGTTCTGATCGCTCGTATCGTGCAGATATAGGCCGCTGAACGAGCCAATGGAGGCTCGACCGAATTCGGCTGGTATGATGTCCAGATTGGCCAGTTGGCGCTGACCCGTGATCTGGCCATGGTCCGACATGACAATGATGTTTTCGGGTCCGTTGCCGGCGCGCCACCAGTCAAGCATGCGACCAAAATTGTCGTCGCACCCTTTCTGGGCCTGCGCTGTTTGGGCTGCCGTCACGCCAAAGGCGTGAGAACTCATATCGGGATCGTTCATCCAGTAGACGCAGAAGTCCGGATCATAGGTGTCGTAGACAAGCCCGATCAGAACGTCAGTGGCATAGGTCATTCTGGCTGTGTTGGGCGCTTCTGCCGCGGGGATTTCGCCGAACCGGGTGAGGACTTGCTGGTGCAGATCCTGACTGGAAACGGGCGCGCCATGCATTGAAAACACCGGCTGGCCGAGCGCATGTGCGCTCGAATTCATCATCCGCGATGCGCCCTTGGTGGCCGTGCTGACCACCGCCATGGTGCGGCCTGCCTTCGCCATGTGCTGGCCCATGGTGGGCCGGTCAAGAAGCTGTCCGGCCTGCGCGGCCAGTTCGAGATCGTCCCATTCAGCGGTTCGGAACAGGCCGTCGGCGCGCACCGGGTGGATGAACTGGTTGGCTACCACGCCGTGAGAGCCTGGCGGACAGCCAGTCATGGTTGATGTGACAGCGACCCGCGTTTCGCTGGGGAAGACAGAACGGGAATTGATGAAATTGCTGCCTTCGCGCATGAAACGATCAAGATTGGGCATCAGGTCGGCCGTGGCGCGGTCCCGGCGCAGGCCGTCGAAGGTTACAAGCAGCGTCGATCCGGTGCTCATGCCAGCGCCTCCGCTTGTCTGGTGGCCATGGCCACGTCATTGACCAACAGGCCGCTGACCCCTGACTGGGCGAGTTGCGCGATGTCTGTGCCCGTGTGATCGCCGCCCGCAAGGCCGGTGCCATGGCCGCCACTGGTGACCCAGACTTCGGCTCCAAGGCTGCGCAGGCGCTTTACCAGCGCGGGTGATGCATCGTTTTCCCAGAGTCGGATTGATCTTGCGCCGGCGTGCCAGAACGCTTCGGCCTGCTCGGGTGAGGGAATGAAACCCAGAATACTGGTCTCGCCCTGCGCGCAGAAGAACCGGACGGCTTCGAGCGAGTGGCATCCAGCGATAAGCAGCGGACGCAGCGTTGCCGGCACCTCAGCACTTATTGTCTGCCATAGGCGATCCAGAGCTTGCGGTGTTTCTTCCTTGAGATCGAGCAGAACCCGATTGCCGTCACGAACATAGCTCAGCACATCCGAAAGAAGTGCAATTCGGGCCCCGTCTGCATTCTCAAGTTTGGCCAGCTCTGCATAGGGCAGGGCGCTGACTTGCTCGGGCCGCTGAAACAGGCGGGCAAGATCGGCATCGTGGGCGCAAACACCGACGCCATCGCTGGAAAAACGGATGTCTGTTTCAATGGCGAAGGCGCCGGCCGCCAAGGCAGCGTCCCAGCTCTGGGTGGTGTTCTCGGCAAATCCGGCGCTGAAACCGCGATGGGCGATAATTCTCATGGAAAAACTCTGGTGTGGCGCTGTCTGCTCATGGCAGGGCGGCAAAGGTTTTGAGGTCGCGCTCGCGGCGCTGGCGAGGGGTGTCGGCAGGAATGGCAGCGAGCAGACGACGGGTGTAATTGTGCTGCGGTGCCTCAAAAAGCGTACGCGCGTCACCGATTTCGAGCAGCTGGCCGCGATACATCACGCCGACACGATGGCTGATATGGCGGACCACGGAGAGGTCGTGGGAGATGAACAGCAGGGAGAGTTGCAGTCTGTCGCGGAGTTCAAGCAACAAGTTGATGATCTGGGCTTGCACGGAAACATCGAGCGCGCTGACGGCTTCATCGCAAACCAGCAATTTGGGCTGGAGCACAAGCGCTCGTGCGATCACGGCACGTTGTAGCTGTCCACCAGAAAGCTGGTGCGGCAGACGATTGCCCATGGTCCCGAGCCCGACAAGCGCAAGCATTTCCTGAGCACGATGATCGGCCTCGGCGCGGGCCAGGGTTTCATGGGTGGTCAGCGCTTCGCGAACCTGGGCGTGTATGGTCCAGCGCGGCTCAACAACGGCGGCCGGGTTCTGGAACACCATCTGCACCAGCCGCCTCTGTCGGCGCCATTGTGCTGCGCCAACAGGCGCGTAGCGCTGGCCCCAGAAAGTCACGTCACCGCTGGTTGGTGCCTCAATGCCGGCAATCATCCGACCCAGTGTCGACTTGCCGCTGCCGCTTTCGCCGACGATCCCAAGGGTCTCGCCTTGCTCAAGATGGAAGCTGGCGCCATCGACGGCACGAAACTGTTCGCCACGGCCGAAAATAGTGCGACCCACCGGATAGGTTTGCACCAGATGGGATGCGACGACGCCCTGATCGGGTGAGGGCTTCATTGTGGCACCATGGGCTGCGCGGGAAACAGATGGCAGGCGATCGTACCCGTGTTCGTCGAGGTGAGTGGGGGCTCGACCTGACACTGTGCCTGTACCTGCGGACAGCGCGGTGCGAAATTGCAGCCGGCAGGGCGGGAGGATGGTGCAGGCACCGTGCCCGCAACGGCATCAAGCGGAGTGCCGGGCTCGCGCTGAAAACCGATGCGGCAAGCCATCAAGGCGCGGGTGTAGGGGTGGCGTGGGTCCTCAAACAGTGCGTCAACCGGTCCTGCCTCGACGACGCGTCCGGCGTACATGACAGCGACGTGGTCGGCGATCTCGGCAACTACGCCCAGGTCGTGCGTGACAAAGACAATTGCCAGTCCCAGCTCGTCCTGAAGATCGCGCAGCAAGCGTAAAATCTGCGCCTGAATGGTCACGTCAAGCGCCGTGGTGGGCTCGTCTGCGATCAGGAGTCTGGGACGACAGGCCAGTGCCATGGCGATCATTACGCGCTGGCACATGCCGCCGGAAAGCTGGTGTGGATAATAGGTCTTGTGGCGAGCGGCATTGGGAATGCCAACCTGATCGAGCAGTTCCACCACACGGCGATCCACTGCGCCGCCAACCAGATCCGTATGCTCCCGGATCGCTTCGGCGATCTGCAGGCCCACCCGCTTGACCGGGTTGAGTGCAGCCATGGGGTTCTGGAAGATCATGGTGACATCACGGCCGCGCATGGCGTTGAGAACGCGCTCGGGTGCGCCAAGGGTTTCCGTTCCAAACAGCCGCACCGAGCCACGGGCCGTCAGGCCCTCGTCGAGCAGACCCAGGGCAGACATGCAGGTGAGGCTTTTGCCGCAACCGCTCTCGCCAACAAGGCAAAGAGTTTCACCCGGCATGACGGCGAGGCTCACCTGCTCGACCAGTTCGAGGTTGCCCGAAGAGACCGTGAGGTTGGAAATCTGAAGGACGGGCTCGGCACCGGAATGCTCGGTGGAGCGTTGAGAGGCGGCACGAATGCCGCCTCTGCCCTGTGTGATCAAACTGGCCATCAGTCGCGATTGAAGCTGAGGTTTTCGGGCCGCAGGTCCATGTAGTAGAACGTGTACGGCTGCCAGTTCACGTCCTTGGCGACGCCATAGGTCTCGAGCGGCTGATAAAGGATCGTGCCGGGGGCATCGGTCTTCCACAGCTCGAGCATTTCCCAAGCCGCCTGCTGGCGCGTTTCGAGATCAACCGTGCTTTGCAGTATGGCGCCCAACTCGTTGAAACGGGCGAGGTTTTCTGTGCCAATCCAGCTCTTGTTCGCGCGCTGGGCGCTGCCAAATGGCCCCCAGACATTCCACAGGCCACCGACCGGGTCGGGATAACGTGTCGAATTGGACCAGGTCCGGACCTGAAGCGTTGAAGGGTCGATGCCCGAGAAGCTCTCGACGACGTTGAGTTCGACGTTGAGGCCGATTTCCTTCCACATCTCGATGATCGCCTGCGCGGCGGGCAGCGAGTTCAGATAGTAGTTGGGCTGGGTTGTGTAGCGGATGAGCTCGCCATTGTATCCAGCCTCGGCCAGAAGCGCCCTGGCGCGGTCGGGGGCGTATTCGAGCCCGACATGGTCAGGATTATACATGTCGCCGTATTCGGGGTACTGGTGCCCGTTCGGAACCACGGCCTGACCGCCCCAAAGCGCCTGATTGAGGAGCTCGCGGTCGATGCCCAGATTCATGGCCTGGCGGATCCGGATATCGTCAAGGACGGTGTCGGTGACATTGTAGACCAGCACATGGGAGTTCGCCAGAACCACCGAGCGCGTCTCGATGTCATCATAGCCGTTAATCTGGTCGATCTGGTCCGGTGCAACATTGGTGACAATGTCGAATTCGCCAGAGACCAGGCCCGCAACACGGGTGGAGGGCTCGGGGACCTCGCGGAAGGTCACCGAAGCGGCTGTTGGCGTGCCGCCGAAATAGTCATCGAAGGCAACAAGGTGGATGGCCTCGTCAGCCTTGTAGCTTTCAAGCATGTAGGGGCCGGTGCCGACCGGGAACATCGGCACGCCACCATCGGTTGCCGCCTTGGCTTCCCAGTCTGCCTTGTTGACCACCCAGGATGCCCAGGATGCCAGACGCTGTTCCAGCAGCGGATCGGGTGCCTTGGTGACAAAGCGCACGGTAAGGGGATCAACGGCCACAACTTCGTCAAGCACGGAGAAATAGGCCGGGCCCTCGGGAAGCAGCGCATTCTCGCCGCTGAGGCGCTCTGGCGAGAAGGTAAAAACGATATCTTCGGCGGTTAGGGCGGCACCATTGTGGAAGGTAACACCCTCACGCAGCTTCACTTCCAGTGTCAGATCGTCGATGCGGCTCCAGCTTGTGGCCAGGCCCGGAATCAGGGTGGAGCCGCCGCCGCCTTCTGCCGAGAGAAAGTCGCGTCGGATCAGCGTGTCGAAAATGCTGTAATTGACGCGGGTGCCAACATTGGAAAGCTCTTTGCCTGGTTCGAGCGTTGCCGGCAAATCGGCTACGCCAACAACCAGATCATGTCGATCCTGCGCGAATGCCAGAGACGAGCATGTGGTAAGGAGCAGTGCTGCCGCTACCTTCGTGAGGTTCGTTGAGAACTTGCGAGTAAATGGCACTATGCGCCCCCTTCGTTGTTGAATGGGGTGCTGCTACGGTACCGCTATTACGTAAAGGCGACGGTGCAATGTCAGTTTGGTGACATTGCAGGCAGCTGCCAGTGCTTGCCTCGGCTGATCTGGGTATCGCCACCAGAATATTGGTTGAACAGATTCCGGACTGCCCAGCACGGCTCCGGCCCTTTCCCACACTCTGGTGGGCCCTCGCCGCTGGGGCCGACGCGATTTGTATGGTCTGCGCCGTGTAGCTCTGATCGCCCTGAAGCTGTGCAGTTGCCGCGTTATTTCTGGCGCAGGTTTTGGCGCCATTGGTCGAGAAAAATCCGGCGTTTGTGCTGGTCCATGCCTGCCAGCAGAATGGGTGACAGGGCGATGGGGCGCAGGCTTGATGGTCCGCCCCCGGGCAGATCGAAGTCGGCGCCATCGGCTCCGCCGATCCTGACCACCAGTCGGGCCTCGCTCAGCGCGGTCTGGCCGGCGCTGGAAAGCAGAAAATCGATGAAGCCGCCAGCAGCGCCGACATTTTTTGCGTGTTTGGGGATCAGCGCTGCGCGGGACAGGACCAGCGCGTAATCGCTGGGCGCCCGTACGCCGATGCGCGGGTCCTCGTCGGCGCGGGCCAGCGCGTAGGAACCCAGCACATTATAGGCGATCAGGTACCGGCCATCGGCCACCGCGTCGATCAGTTCGGCCGAACAGCAGGTGGCCACAGCGCCCGAACGGCCAAAAGCTTCAAGCAGCCGACCAAAAGTATTGGCCTGCAGGGAGTCCATGAAGGCGAACAGATAGCCCAGACCAGAGGCTTCGATATCATAGGTGGCGACGCGGCCGACAAAGCGGGAATCGGCGGGGCGCAGCAGGTCGATCAGGTCAAAGCGCGACAGGGGCACTTCGTCCGGCGCCACCAGCTGGGTGTTGTAGATCAACACTGCAGGTTCCTCGGTGATGCCGAAGATCTCGTTGCGCCAGTTGCGCGCGGCCGGCAGGGCGTCCGTGGCGGGCGATCTGTGCGCGACCGCGCAGCCATTGTTGACCAGCTGGACCTGCAGATCGACAGCCGAGCTGATGACCAGATCGGCGCTGCCGCTGCCTGCCGCGCAATGGCTGGCCGCCAGTGTCGCCAGGTCATTTGAGCCCCACTGCTCATAAGCAATGGCCAGATTGGGTCGACTGGCCAGAAAGTCGAGCATGACCGGCGCGAAGACGCCGATATCGGTGGTGCTGCGCACGACCAGTGTTTCGGTTGCCGTGGGCAGGCCGAATACCGCGGAGTCTTCCTGAGCCAGGCAGGCGGTACAGGCCATCATAGCAACAAACAGAGCCGAGACGATGCGGTTCATGTCGCGCGCTCCTCGTGCAGCAGCGGGATCGTCAGGCTGATGGTGAACCCGGTATTGGAGGCGATATCGACCGCCATCGTTGCGCCATGGGCATGGGCCACGGCGTGAGCGATGGACAGACCAATGCCGGTGCCGCTGGTGCGGTGCTGGTCGGCCGACAAAAAGCGCTGTCCGAGCAGGTGCGCTTGCTCGGCCGTCATGCCCTTGCCCTGATCATGCACGGTCAACACCGCCTGACCGCCTTGGCACAGCACGGCGATGGTCACTCTGCCAGCCCCATGCTGGAGCGCATTGCTGATCAGGTTCTTGACCGCCTCTTGCAGCGACAAGGCATCTCCGGCGACCCATGCCGGGGTCTCGCACAGGTCAAGATGCAGTCGCCCGGCTTCAAAGATCGCCCCATCATCAAAGACCTCGGCGGCGGCCATGGCGACGCGGCGCAAGTCGATCCTTTTGTGGGCGGCGCTGTCGCCGCGATGGATGACCAGCGCGCGGTTCAGCATCTGATCGGTCAGGCGGCTGAGGCCGACCGAGCGGGTCAGGATCTTGCTAACAATCTCGGACTGGCGGTGTGGGTCCTGTTCCTCGGCGGCCAATTGGGCCTGCGCCCGCAAGGCGGAAATCGGCGTGCGCAATTGGTGCGCGCTGTCGGAAATCAGGTTCTGCATGCCATCGATCTGGCGGTGCAGGCGGGTAATGAACCGGTTGATCGCATCGACGATGGCGCGCAGTTCGCGCGGCACCGCGATATCGAGCGGGGTGAGGTCCTTGGGGTCACGTGCCAGCAGGTCCTGACCGATGCGTTTGAGCGGCACAAGGGCCGAGCGGATCGAGAAAACGGCAAGAGCAACCATGCCGATCCCGGCCACGGCCAGCATCATCCAGGCATTGCGCGCGATATCCCAGGCCAGAGCCTGACGGGCAATGGTAGTGTGGGCAACAATGGTGGTCACGGTGCCGCTGAAGCCGCGTTCGGCGAAGTGCCGTCGCACGGCCACCAGCCGGACCGGGTCGCCGGCAAATGTGCCATCGAAGAAGCTGAGATCGGTGTCGGTGGGGGGCAGCGCCAGATCGTCGTAACCGGTCAGGGTCACGCCTTGGGGGTCGATAACGCGATAGGCAATGCGATCTTCGGGCGCCAGAGCGAGCAGTTCCAGCGCGGTCACCGGCAGATCCACCAGCGGATCGCCTTCAACGATGGAAATCGAGGCCGAGATCTGGTTGGCCGCGCCCACCAGCAGGCGGTCAAAGGCATTGCGGGCGGCCTGATGGCCATAGGCCAGCGCCGCAGCGGTGACGATGATGCCGCCGGTCAGCAGGATCAGCCCAATGGCCAGAAACAGGCGGGAGGCCAGGGATAGGGGGCGGCCATTGCGGGCCCCGATATGCCGGAATGCGCTATTGACTGGCAAAGAGCTGATATCCCAATCCGCGCAGGGTCTTGATCGACACTTCGCCCCCGTCCAGCTTCTTGCGCAGCCGGGCGACATAGATTTCGACAGCGTTCAGGCCGACATCGCCCTGATCGAACGAAAAGATGCGCTCAAATATCTGTTCCTTGGAAATGACCCGGCCACGGTTGATCAGCAGCGCCTCAAGCACACCAAATTCGCGCCGCGTCAAATTGATCGGCTGCCCGCCCAGGGTCACGACGCGCCCGGCAATATCGACTTCCAGATCCGCATAGGTGATTGTCGAGCCTTCGGAGGGATCGCGCTGCGCCCGTCGGGCCAGGGCGCGTACACGCGCTTCAAGCTCACGCAGATCAAAGGGTTTGACGAGATAGTCGTCGGCACCGCGATCAAGCGCGGCCACACGGTCATCGACCTCGAGCCGTGCCGTCAGCATCAGGATGGGGGTGGTGACACCCTGTCGTCGCTGGTCGGCGAGCAGCGACAGACCGTTGCCGTCGGGCAGGTTGATATCGAGGATGATCACGTCATAGCGCTGCAGGGCCAGCAGGTCATCGGCGGCGACCCGCGTCAGCGCATGATCCACCGCATCGCCGCGCCGGCCGAAGCTGGCGACGATGGCATCGGCGACATCGTGAGTGTCCTCAACCAACAGAATGCGAATGATGTGCGCCCTCCCAAGCGTGTGCGCAATTGAGCGCTTATGCACGGGGCTTGCAAGCCCAATGCCCGAAGTGGGCGACGACAGCTTGATGACAGGTTGGCCTGTTAGACATCGAGCAGGCCCGCAAGACCGGTAATCGGCGGCGGGCACAAAATGAGGAGATTCCGATGAAGCTGCTTTCCGTGGCGAAAGCCACTTTTCTGGCTGCTGCGCTCAGCGCGGCTGCTTACGCGCCGGGCGCCATGGCGTTCGAGGCCAACAATACCGAATGCATTGCGCCAGCGGGCGCAGGCGGCGGCTGGGACTTCACTTGCCGTCAGGTTGGCAAGGCTCTGCAGGATCTCGATCTGATCCCGGGCACCATGCAGGTGACCAATCTGGCTGGCGGTGGCGGTGGCGTGGCCTTCGCTGAAGTCGTCAACAAGCGCAATGGCGAAGACAATCTGATCGTGGCGGCCTCTTCGGCAACCTCGACGCGTCTGGCCCAGGGGGCTTACCCCGGCAATGACATGAGCCAGGTACGCTGGCTGGCTTCGGTCGGTGCCGATTATGGCATCATCGCGGTAGCCAAGGATTCCGAGATCAACACGCTTCCCGAGCTGCTCGACATGATCAAGGCTGATCCAACCAGTGTCTCGGTCGCCGGTGGCTCCGCTGTGGGTGGCTGGGATCACCTCAAGGTGCTCATCGCGGCCAAGACGTCGGGCATTGATGACGTGCGCAGCGTCAAATATGTGGCGTTTGACGGCGGTGGTGAGGCTGTGACCCAGCTTCTGGCCGGCAGCGTGCAGGCGTTTACCGGCGATGCGTCTGAAGCCAAGGGTTTCGTGGATTCCGGCGATATCAAGGTGATTGCCGTGTTGGCGCCTGAGCGTCTCGAAGGCGACTTCGCCTCCTACCCAACCGCCCGCGAGCAGGGCGTCGACGTGATCGGTGCCAACTGGCGCGGTTTTTACGGCCCCGGCGACATGTCTGACGAAGCCTATGATTTCTGGGTTGAGCAGATCGGTGCCGTTTATGACTCGGCCGAGTGGAAAGACACCATGGCTGCCAATGGTCTGGCGCCGCTCGACCTGCGCGGCGCTGACTTCGAGGCCTTTGTGGCCGAATCCGTGTCCAGCATCTCGACCCTGTCCAAGGAAATCGGCCTGATCGAATAGATCAAGCCACATCCGGGGCCCGCGCATCGCGGTGCGGGCCTCGTTTTGCTGACCCCCATGGGGGTCATGGTGTCATGTCGCAGGGGGGAAGCCGATGAGGAATTCCAGCGATCGTCTGCTCGGAATTGCCGGTCTGGTGCTTTCGGGACTTATTATTTGGGGGGCTTTCCTGATCAAGGAGAGCTTTATCCAGGACCCTCTGGGTCCACGCGCCTTTCCGATTGTCATTGCCGTTGTTATCGGGCTCGCCTCGGCCACCGTTCTGGTGCGGCCCGATGAAGAACCCGTCTGGCCCGCACTGCCGCGGCTGCTCGAAATCGGCGTCGCCGTGGTCGCCCTGATTGCCTATGCCCAGTTCTTGCCCATTGTCGGCTTCGTGCTGTCGACCGCGGTTTGCGGCGGGTTTCTGTCCTGGCGTCTGGGCACCCCGCCACTCAAGGCGGCGCTGGCTGGGCTGCTGATTTCAGGCGGCATCTTCCTGGTTTTCCGGATCATCCTTGGCCTTTCCCTCGCCAGAGGGCCCTGGGGTTTCTGACCCCGGCTAGAAAGACATAAAGACATGGATTCTCTTCAATCTCTCGCTGACGGCTTTCTGATTGCCCTGACCTGGCAAAATCTTGGACTGGCCCTGATCGGCTGCCTTCTGGGCACCATTATCGGGGCTCTGCCGGGGCTCGGGCCCTCCAATGGCGTCGCCATCATGATCCCCTTGGTATTCACACTGGGGCTGCCCGCCACGCCTGCGCTGATCCTTTTGACCAGCGTCTATTACGGCGCCATGTATGGCGGGCGCATATCCTCTATCCTGCTCAACATACCCGGTGACGAGCCGGCGCTGATGACCACGTTGGATGGCTATCCCATGGCCCGCAAGGGGCAGGCGGGTGAGGCCCTGTCGATCTCGGGGATTTCCTCGTTTGTTGGCTCGTTCTTTGCCACCTGGGGACTGGTGTTTCTGGCGCCGCAGCTGGTCAAGGTTGCGCTACTGTTTGGGCCTGCGGAGTATTTCGCGCTGTTTACGCTGGCCTTTGCGACCCTGGGTGGTCTGGCCAGCCGCAATCAGGCCAAGGCTGCCTTTGCCGCCGCGCTGGGGCTGGCAATCGCGCTGATCGGCGTGGATGGCCAGACCGGCGTTCCGCGCTTCACCTTTGGTGAAGTCCACTTCTATGACGGCATCGACTTCCTGGTCGCCATTGTCGGCATGTTCGCGCTCTCGGAGGTTTTCACCTTCCTTGAACACCGTGGCACGGCCAAGGCAACAGGCGGCGACGGGACCGTCAAGCTGGGCCGTATTACCCCGCCAGTTGCGATGCTGAAACAGACGTCTGGCTCCATGGCCCGTGGTACTGTGCTGGGCTTTATTGCCGGTGTGCTGCCCGGTGCTGGCGCGTCGCTGGGTTCGTTCATCGCCTATTCGTTCGAGAAACGTCTCAAGGACAAGAACGGCACGTTCGGCAAGGGCGATCCGCGCGGTGTCGCCGCACCCGAGGCGGGCAATAATGCGGCTGCCGGTGGCGCGCTTGTGCCCATGCTGGCCTTGGGCGTTCCCGGCTCGGGCACGACCGCCGTGCTGCTGGCCATGCTGCTGGCGCTCAACATTACACCCGGCCCCTTGCTGTTCCAGAACAATCCGGATGTGGTCTGGGGCCTGATCGCGGCGCTGTTCATCGCCAACTTCATGTTGCTGGCGCTCAATATTCCCATGGTCGGGTTCTTTGTGCGCCTGCTGATGATTCCGCCGCGCTATCTCATGCCGGGCGTCGCGATGATCTCGTTTGTCGGCATTTACGGTGTGTCAGGCTCGACATTTGATCTGATGGTGATGATCGCCTTCGGTGTCCTGGGTTGGGTGCTGCGCAAGCTCGATATTCCGCTGGTGCCGATCATTTTGGGCGTATTGCTCGGCGATCAGATGGAGAAAAACCTGCGGCGCGCCATGACCATTTCGGATGGTGATGTGATGACGCTGGTCGCTTCGCCACTCTCGATCGCGCTGTGGACGATGGCCATTGTCGGTTTCATCCTGCCGGTGATTGTGGGCCGCTATCTGCGTCCCAAGATCGCCGATAAGGATGACGTTGAAGGCGCCGATCCCGACTGATCGTACGCCAAGGGTCTGACAAACAAGAGGGCGCCGCATCACACGATGTCGGTGCCCTCTTCTTTTCCCGGCATAGTGCCTGCGAATGCGCGTGGCGCTTCATCTTCTCCCGCCCCCCCGATCAAGGGGGACAGATTGAGTTCGTGGTGTAATTTCGCGCCAGCATCAGGCGGGCAATGCCGGTGCTGATAACGCCGGTCCCCCCGATTATGAGAATACGCATGGTCGATCTCCGGATATGGGGGGATATGATCGGGCCCGCGGTGTGTGCCAGCGAGCCCGGGCCGTATCTGGGTTTTAGAGCCTAGCTGCGGTGGTCACGCGAGCCACGACGATGGAATTGGGCAAGCTTGGCCCACAGATCCTCGTGCACGAAGCGGGTATTGACGCTGTCGTAGACGCGGATTGGGCGGTACTTGCCGGTGTGGACATATTTCATCTGTTCATCAAACAGGGGCGCAGGCCGGTAGTCCCATACCCCCGCCTCGGGATCGAGGATGAGGCCGATACACGGGGAGTCGCCGAGGGAGCGGTACTCCATGTGCGGATCGGTGCGCATATTGTACTCGATCACCTGCTCGACCAGATATTTGCCGATCTCGCCGCAGGGCGAAACCTTCTCGATCATCTCGGCATAGGTCACGCTCATGGTGCGATAGGCGGTCCGGGGCACCTGCCAAACGGTCAGCTTGGACTTCATCAGCACGTTGGCGGCGGGAATATCGTTGGACAGGTTGTATTCACGGCCACCAGCGGGCCAGTGGCCGCCGCCGATCCAGATCACGATGATATTGCGGTTCTCGATTTCGGGCTTGAGCAGCAGTGCCGAGGCGATGTCTGTGACCGGGCCATAAAAGGCGATGAACAGCGGGCGGTCGTCGTCCTTCATGGCCTCCTCGATGATCAATTGCGCGCCGGGCGAGTCGACGGGCGTGGTCTCGTCGGGCATGGCATGGGTGGCGCCGTCCTCAACCCGAACCTTGCCTTCAAGATTCATCAGCTTGAGCACCAGCATGGTCTCGTCGTGACTGTCCTTCAGGCTGGTCTTGGACTTCTTGTCACCGAAATGGGCGGGAATGATGCCATGCAGTTCAAAGGACGGCGTAAGGATGGCCTGAACGATGGCAAACTGGTCGTCACATTCGTTCTTGGCGTCGGTGTTGACGATCACGCGCTGGCGCGCATGGGGCGGATAATCAACGTCGAACACGGTAAAATCTGTCATATAGGTCGGCCTCGGTAAAAAAAAGAGATCATGGTCGGGTTGCTCGCCAAGTGCGCGAGCGACGGTTGGTCCGAGAGGGAAAAACCCCATCAGGCCTGACTTTCGGCGACGGGTTTTGACGCGGGAACGCTGGCATCCCGCCGCGCGTCATCGCATCCCCACAGAAGGGGTTCAGTGGTGCTCCTCACCGTATGGACGCTGGCCGCTATAGGCGACACGCTATCGTTTGTATTCGAATTGTGCGCAGGTTCGCCAGCCGCAAAAAATTCAATATAGCGCCTATAATGTGGGGTCTTATTTGAATTTCCGGGTGTGGAAGAAGCGCATCCTCGATGAACCGGTCTTTCGGTTTATTTTGATTATTTTCGACTTTTGATTGTTGTCGCAACTTGCTGCCGCTGTCAATTGTCCAGGCCGCAGTCCGTGGGGTGGGGTGGGCAGACGTGTTGGCTTCCGGCGTGTGGGTGGGTGGTTTGCCTTGTCTCCAAGCTCGCTCACCATGGTCGGGGTGGTGTGATCGACAGGGGGCGTTTCTTCAGCAAACTCAGGCTTTTCCCTACGTGTCAGAAATTTTAGGTAAGGTGCTGTTCATCCCCTCAGGGCTACGCTCACGGTGCCCAGAACGCCGAATGTTGAGACAAAACCCGATGGCTACACGTGTCGCCGTCATCGATGATGACCCGCTCTATATGGAATTTGTCGCCTCGTTGTTCACCAATGAGGGTAGTCTTCACGCGGTCAAAACCAGCACTTCCGATGAGTTGATGGCCTTGCTCAAGGTCGATCCTTCCATTGAGTGTGTGGTGCTCGACTATGATCTGGGCATCGATACCGGGCTGGCGCTGGGCAAGGCGATCAAAGACGGCTTCGAGGATCCCCCGCCGATCATCATGCTGACCGGGCAGGGCAGTGAGCGTACGGCGGTCAAGGCCTTCCGTATTGGCTTCAGCGATTATGTCTCCAAGCGCAATCTGGATCGCAGCGAACTGATCCGGGCCATTCAGGGCGCCATTGCGCGCCGCAAGGAAGATCGGCTGCGGCTGGCGGAAACTGACAAGCTGCGCAGCAATGCGCGCTTTGACAGCCTGACAGGGCTGCATTCGGCCAGCTATGTCGAGGCCCGGTTGAGCGATCTGCGCTTCCGGCACGCCCAGGACGGGTTCACGCTGATCATGGTGCGGCCAAAGCTGCTGCCCAAGATCCGCAGCGATCTGGGCTATGTGATTGCCGACAAGTTGTTGCGCAATTTCGCCAGCCTGCTGAAAGAGGCTACCGCCGAGAGCGCGCTGTGTGGCCATCTGGGGGCTGATCAGTTCGTCATCGTCTTCGAAGGGCGGACCGACCCCGATTTTGTGGCGTCCGCCTGCAAACGTATCTACGAGAGCGTGCGGCTGTCCGAAGAACACAACCGCATGCAGATCGAAATCGAACCCGCCATTGGCGCAGCGACATTTCCTGCCGATGGCGATAGTGCCGATGCTGTCACCAAGGCGGCGGCAAAAGTGCTGGAGCAGGCCGAGCAGTTGGGACTGCCCTATGGCTTCACGCTCGACGAGCTGCCCGAAGGTGAACTCAGCCCCATCGTGGCTGAGACCATGTCGATGCGGCAGTTGGAAGAGATGCGCAAGGAGGCCCGCAAGCGGGTGCTCAAACGCGGCAAGATCATCATTGAGGGTCTCAACTCGGTGATTGATTGCTCGGTGCGCAATGTTTCAGAATCAGGTGCGCACCTGCGCATTGAGAGCTATTTTCGGGTTCCGGACCGATTCAAATTTCAGATCGTGGGTGTGGGCGCACCGCGAGAAGTTGAGAAGCGCTGGCAGGTCGGCGCCGATCTAGGGGTAGAGTATCGTGAGTAAGCGCCCATGACAGCCAAGGCAGAATTTGAAGCCAAGATGGCGGCTCTCAGCACGGCCTTTTCGCAGCGCACTGCTGGGGATGCCGCCGAGTTCGAAGCGCTTGGCGTTGCGCTGTGCAAAGCCGACGATCAGGCGCATCGTGACCGGATCCAGTATCTGGCACATCGGCTTGCCGGCGGCTCGGCGACATTTGGTCTGGTGACGCTCGAAGAGCCAGCCAGTCATCTCGAGACGCGTATTCTGGCGCAGGCCGATGCGACCGAGATCGGGGAGGGCAGTCAGGCGCTGGCCGAGACGATCCGACGGATCTGTGGTGAACCTGTCACCCAGAACGGGGGCAACCATGCTCCGGCCTGAAACAGAGACAGACGAGCCAGCAGCCAAGCTGATCTGCATCATCGATCACGCACGACAGACCAAAGAGCTGGCCGACAAGCTGGCGGGTCTGGGTTATGCGACAGTCGATCTGCAGCACGACATGCCGCCCGAAAACTGCCTGGCAGTGATCATCGGGCACAGCATTGATCCCGAACTGAAGCTGGCGCAGGTGATGTCGGCCTATCACCCGGTGATCTTGGTGGGTGAAGAGCAGGGTTTTGCGGCCAATCTGGCGGCGGTGCGGGCCGGGGTGCGCGCCAGTCTGGCGTTGCCGCTCGATATGGTGGAACTGGGTGCCTGGCTGACCAGCCTGAGCCAGTCCGAAACCAAGCCCTATTCGATCATGGTTGTCGATGACGACGAAATCGCCGCCCAGACTTACGGTCTGGCGCTTGAGGCGGCGGGCATGGAAGCCACCATCGTCACTGATGCGGTCAAGGCATGCGATGAGATTAATCGCTGCGCGCCTGATCTGGTACTGATGGATATGAACATGCCCACCGCTGACGGGCTTGAAGTCGCCAGCGTCATGCGCCTGTCACGCAAGAACCTGTCGCTGCCCATCGTCTTCCTGTCGGCGGAAAAAGACATGGAACGCCAGCGCGAAGCACGCAAGATCGGCGGCGACGACTTCATCTCCAAGCCGGTTGATCTGGAGGGTCTGGCTTCGCTGATCGCCATTCGGGCGGAGCGGGCACGGGCGCTGCGTCAGGTGATGGACCGCGACAGCCTGACGGGCCTGCTCAACCATGCCCGGTTCAAGGATCGCGTGGCCGATGAGTTGGGCCGGTCGCGCCGTACGGGGTCGACCTTCTCACTGTGCCTGCTGGACCTCGATCACTTCAAGCGGGTCAACGATACGCATGGCCATCTGTGTGGCGACCGGGTGCTGCGCACGCTGGCCCATTCGCTGCAGGGCACACTGCGCCAGACCGACGTGATTGCCCGCTATGGTGGCGAAGAATTCGCGGTGCTGCTGGTGGGTACCGATGCAACGCGGGCGCAGATTGTCATGGACAAGGTGCGCACATCATTTGAGCAACTCAAATTTGATGGCCCGGAAACCTCGTTCTCCGTCACGGTCAGTGTCGGGGTAAGCAGTGAGCAAATGGGAAGCTCAGTGGAGGGGTTGATTGGGCGCGCCGACGAGGCGCTCTACATCGCTAAGGATAATGGACGCAATCGGGTGGTTATCGCGCCCACGCTGCAGGCACGCAGCGCTTAGGGCGATGAACCAGGTGAGGGCCATTCTGGCTCTCCGCAGCAAAAGGGCCGGTGCGCAGGTGAGTGAAACAAGACCAGTCGAGTATAGTTGGTTGAGACTGGTCGGACTCAGTCTGGGCGTAGCGTTGCTGTATGTCGTGACAGGCGTGCTTGGCCTGCGGCTTGCGGTGCCGCCGGGCTATGCGACAATCATATGGCCCGCCTCGGGCATTGCCATTGCCGCGCTGTTGATTTTTACCCCGCGCCTTGTGGTCGGCGTTTTCCTCGGCTCGTTCGTGGTCAATGCCTATGTCGGCGCTGTGCTGGGCGGCGACGGTATCGACTGGCGCGCCCTGGCGGTTGCCGTTGCGATTGCCTCTGGATCCAGCCTCCAGGCCTTGGCAGCTGCATTCGCCGCGCGGCGGCTATTTGGTGTGCCGACCATTCTGAAATCCATCCGGGATGTGGTGGTCTTCGCAGGCGTGGTTGGTCCGATCGCGAGCCTGATCGCCGCCAGCGTTGGCACGGGCACGCTGCTAATAGCCGGTCTATTGCCGGCCGAGGCCGTCGCCACCAACTGGGTGACCTGGTGGATGGGCGATCTGATCGGTATTCTGGTCGTGCTGCCGCTGGCCCTGTTGGGCCCCTGGCGCAGTTGGGGAGCGGGCTGGTCGCGGGACAATGCCGCAGGTTTGCGGGCGGCCTCGATCCTGGCCTTGATGGTGCCGCTGGGCATGACCTTCTATGGCTGGATGTGGACCAGCGAAGCGGCCTATCAACGTGGACACGCAGCGTTTCATGGTCTGGCCAATGACAGCAAGCAGGCCCTTCTGCACCGCATGGATTCCTATGCGCAGGGCCTTGATGGCGCGGCTGGCCTGTTCATGGCCTCTTCCGTGGTCACGGCCGCTGACTGGCGCGCCTATGTCGACGCGCTCAATATTGGCAAGACGCTGCCTGGCATTAATGGCATCGGCGTTATCGACGATGTGCCCACCATAGAACTGGCCGACTTTTATGCGCGGATGAGGGCGCTGGGTGTTCAGGGGCTGGCGGTTCATCCCACCGAAGTGCCGCGCGACAATCATTTTGTCATTCGTTTCATCGAGCCGCTTGAACCTAATCTACCAGCGCTTGGTCTTGATATTGCTTTTGAAGAAAATCGCCGCGAAGCGGCCATAACGGCTCGGCAAACCGGGCGCTCGACAATTACCAAGCGCATTTTTCTGGTGCAGGACGAAGTTAGGCGCGCAGGCTTTCTGCTGCTCAAGCCGTTGTACCAACGTTCGGTGCCTTTGCGCACGGTCGAGCAGCGTCGGGTTGCATTCCGTGGCTGGGTGTATGCCCCGTTCATCGGTGCGCGCTTCATGACGGATCTGACGTCGAGCCAGCAGGATACCCTGGAGCTGCAGGTCTATGATGGCCCGGTGGTCAACGAAGACCGACTGATCTATTCGAGCCAGTCCGGTGACGAAGCCCGCGGCGTGCCGACCTATACCATCAAGGAAACCATGCCGGTGATGGGCCAGTACTGGACCATCGTCTGGAGCAGTACCGCGCAGTTCGACGCAGAAACAAAGAATAACGAGCCGATGGTGGTGCTGCTGGCTGGCTTGCTGGTCTCGGGGCTGTTTGCAGTGTTCCTGCTCAGCTATGCCCGACGCGAAGAGACCATCCAGCATCAGGTGGTGCAGAAAACCCTTGAGATTACAGCCCGCGAACAGGAGAACCGCGCTGTGTTCAACACGGCTGTGGTCGGCATTTTGCTGCTTGATGAACACGGGCGCCTGTTATCGGCCAATGAGGCGGCGCTGGAGATTTTTGGCGCCGAGGCCCAGGACATCCCCTCAATGTCGATCAGGGACCTGCTCAAGCTTGAGGGCGCGCGCTCGGTTGCCGAGCTTCTAGGCGCCCTGATGACGCGCACCACGCGAACCAAACCCGCTACCGGGCTGACCCGCGATGGCAAGCAGCTTGATCTGGAATTTCAGATCAACCCCTGGAAGACCGAAGAAGGGGAGATGCGGTACACCGCCATTGTGCGGGATGTGACCCGCCAGCGGCAGATCACCATCGCCCTTGAAGATGCCGAAGAGCGCTGGAGCAGCGCGCTGCGCGGGGCCCGGATTGGTGTGTTTGACGTCGATCTGGTCGCCGGAAAGTCAATTGTTTCAGATACCTGGATGGAGATGCTCGGCTTTCACGTCGACGACGCCATCAACCCTCAGGAAGAATGGCGCAAGCGGGTACATCCAGACGATCTGGCCGTTGTCGATGAAGCGGATGCTGCATGCTTTGCGGGGACGACGCCGCGCTCGGAATGCGAGTACCGGATACGTAAGAAGAGTGGCAACTGGATCTGGTTGCGGTCGGACGCTACGGTTACCCAGCGCGACGAAAACGGCGCAGCATTGCGCCTTGTGGGTACGCAGACCGACATCACCGCGCTCAAGGAAGCCGAGGCGGCGCTGCGTTCAAGCGAGGAACGCCTGCGCAGCGCGATCGACAATGCGCCGATTGGCATGGCGCTGATCGACCCGCAAGGGGAGTGGATCAGCGTCAACGAGGCCCTGTTCGCGTTTCTGGGCTATTCGGGCGAAGAGTTCCTCAAGCTGAACTTCCGCGAGTTGACCCATCCCGATGATGTCGGGTTGGACCGCGAACTGCTCAGTCAGCTGACATCCGGCGAGATCGCCGACTATCAGCTTGAGAAGCGCTATCTCCACAAGGAGGGCCACGCGGTGTGGGGCCTGCTCAGTGTTTCGGTTGCGCGCGGCCAGGATGGTCGGATTGACTATTTCATCGCCCAGATTCAGGACATTCAGGACCGCAAGGAAATGGATCGGATCAAGAGCGAATTCATTTCTAATGTCAGCCATGAATTGCGCACGCCACTGACCTCGATCCGCGGGTCGCTTGGGCTTGTGACCGGGGCAATGGCCGCCGAAATTCCTGCCGGAATCATGCGTCTTTTGACCATTGCGCACAAGAACAGCGAACGGCTGATCCTGTTGATCAATGACATTCTCGATCTTGAGAAGATGAACTCCGAGAAGCTGCAATTCGACATTGGAACGCACAAGCTGCTCGAAGAAATTGAGCTGGCGATGGATACCAACCAGAGCTATGCCAACCAGTTCGATGTGACCTTCGTGCTCGACACGCCCGATGTGGACATGGATTGCGATTTCGACGCAGCCCGCCTGCAGCAGGTGTTGTCCAACCTGATGTCCAATGCTGCCAAATTCTCACCGGCAGGTGGTTCGGTGCATCTGAGCCTGTCCCGTGTGGGCAAGATGGCGCGGGTGAGTATTACCGATACTGGGCCGGGCATTCCGGCCAGTTTCCGCAGTCGCATCTTTTCGCCGTTTTCTCAGGCCGACGCTTCGGCCACGCGCGAAACAGGCGGCACCGGGCTTGGCCTGCACATCTCAAAGCAGATGATGGACAAGATGTTCGGGGGGTTGGACTACACCAGTGTCGAAGGCGCCGGCAGCACGTTCTGGATCGATCTGCCGCTGACAGCTGATGCGGCGCCGGCGCAGCTTGAAAACGCCAGCAACGGTGCACAGTTGCCACGCGTGCTCCATGTGGAAGACGATGCCGGTTTCCGTGATTTTATCGCCACCGCGATGTCGGGTCAGCTCAACATCACGCAAGCTGCGACGCTGGGGGAGGCTCGGGCTTATCTGGTGGGCCAGAGCTTTGATGTGATCCTGCTCGATCTGCAGCTTCCAGATGGCCATGGCATGGATTTGCTGGAGGGGCTGGATCTGCATACCGGCTGTCCGGTGATTGTGCTTACGGCCACCGAAAGCGTTGACGATGATTCCCGGGTGAGCGCCACCCTGGTCAAGTCACGCACGCCCGAAGATACAATCGTCGCCCTCATTCTTGAGGCTGCAGCAGAATCCCAGCGGGCGCAGGCCCGCGGCCACTAGGGGGCGTCGGCGCCCAATGCGCGCCGACAGCCGGTCTAGTTCTTCCAGCCCATCAATGTACTCACCTGTTCGGCAAGCGACATGGGGTCAAACGGCTTGGCGATGACGCCGGTCACGTCAAGCTCGAGCAGGCGCTCGACCTCGGAGGGTTGGGTGCGGGCGGTGACAAATACCACCGGAATATGAGCTGTTGCAGGATCATCGCGCAGCGCGATCCGCGTCATGGGACCATCCATTTCGGGCATCATGACATCAAGCAGCACCAGATCAGGTTGCCAGTCGCGGGCGACCTGCAGGGCGTCCATGCCACTGGCACACTCCTGAACTTCAAAATTGTCGTTCAACTGCAGGCACATGACCGCGACAACCCGGATATCGGGCTCGTCATCAACATATAAAACGCGCATCGGCTTCCCATATCATGCCAGCCGGTGACGCTTGCGTCGCGGCGGGGTTGTCGTGGCTAAATCCTACAGCATTCAGACGAATTTGGGTATCGGCCACAGCCCTTGGTGGGCAGATCAGCGTTGCTAGCCTTGCCAAATGCTTGACGCGGGCGCGCGTTGGTCCTAGGTACGCCCTCGGTTGCAGACGCCCGCCGCTCGCTGACCCATGGTCATGGTGAAGTTCTGCTTGATAACGATCATCAATCGTCCTCCGCATTTCGCGCGGATGGCAATGCGGGCTCCCATCCTCTCTGCGAAATGCTTGCCAGAGGAAGTTGGGATTGTGTCAAAACCCCCTGAGAATGCATTTACCCATGGCCCTATGCCGGCCATTTTCGCCAGGACCGCGCTGCCGATCATCTTTGTGATGGGCATGAACGGCCTGCTGACGGTAGCCGACGCCGTTTTCCTGGGCGTCTATGTCGGCCCGGAGGCGCTCGGTGCCGTAACGCTGATGTTTCCGATGTACATGTTGGTGGTCGCGCTGGCGACGCTGGTGGCCAGCGGCATGTCGAGCCTGTTGGCGCGCCATCTGGGCGGGCAGAGGCTGGATGCCGCCAAAGCCGTGTTCACCGGCGCGCACGGTCTGGCACTGGCCATCAGTGTCGTTCTGAACGTGTTGTTTGTGCTGGTGGGGCACCAACTGGTGCTGCTCACGGCCGGCGGGTCGGCTGAACTTGCGGCGCTGGGTGAGATCTATCTGCGCATTACAGTGCTGTTTTCGCCGTTGGTGTTCGTGCTCTCGGTCAATTCTGACGCGCTGCGCAATGAGGGCAGGGTGGGGCTGATGGCGGCGATGAGCCTGCTGGTGGCGCTGGCCAATATCGGCTTCAACTATGTGTTGATTGCCGTGCTTGATATGGGGGTGGCCGGCTCGGCCTATGGCACGGCCATGGCGCAGATACTGGCCCTTGCGATTATCGTGGTGTTCCGTCTGCGCGGGCAAACCGTGTTGCGGCCTCAGGTGCTGCTGGCGCACAGCTGGGTGTCGGGTTGGGGCCGTATTCTGGCGCTCGGTGCGCCGCAAAGCCTGGGCTTTGTCGGGCTGGCGCTGAATGCGGCGGCCATTGTCGCGGCGCTGCAACTCCATGGCGAGGGCGACTACGCCGTGACCATCTCGGCCTATGGCATCACCACGCGGGTGATGACCTTTGTCTATCTGCCGCTGCTGGGGCTGGGCCATGCCATGCAGACCATTGCGGGCAATAATTACGGCGCGCGCGATTTCGGACGCACCGATGCCAGCCTCAAGCTGACGCTTGGCATTGCGCTGATCTACAGCCTGACGTCGCAGATCATCCTTGTGCTGTTCGCCGCCCCGATTGCCGGCATGTTCGTCAGCGCACCGGCGGTCATCAACAGCGTTGTGCGCATCACCCCGATGATGACCGCGCTGTTCTTTCTGGCCGGGCCGCTGATGATGCTGGCCAGCTATTTTCAGGCCATCGGACAGGCCAGCCGGGCGGCGATACTAGGGTTGAGCAAACCCTATCTGTTTGCCCTGCCGCTGACCTTTGCCTTGCCGCTGGCCTTTGGTGAAACCGGGGTCTGGCTGGCAGGGCCCATGGCCGAAATACTGCTGGCGCTGGTGGCAATGGTCGTGCTGGCCCAGACCGCGCGATCACTGGGGCTGCGGCGTGGGTTGTTCTCCGCAGAGAGAGTGCAGCCAGCCTAGAGCGGGGCGCCACCGGGATCAGGGATCTGGCGCCAGCCATTGGGCCAGGATCTCGGTGGCTTTTGGGCTTTCGACAAGGTCGAGATGCCCCAGATCGGGAACAATAACGTATGTGCCGGCGCTGGTGTGGGTGCTCACCAGCGCCTGATAGGCATCGGCATAAAAGGCTTCATCATTGGCGCCAGCCAGCAGCAGGAAGGGCTGCTGCATCGCTGACAGGTCAGCTGCCAGATCACGGCGGGGGGAATAGCCGGTATTGAGGCGATAGCTATAGCTGGTGGTGGCCGTATGGCCCTGGGGGCCGTCCAGCACCGCCTGTGGGAAGGCAAAGCTGATCACCGGCAGGCCGTTCAATGCGGTAATGCCGATCTGGTTGAACAGCACCAGCCCGATGATCCGGCGGATCGCAACCTGGGCCCAGCCCCCGGAATCGGGGCGGCTGGTCGTGGCAGTTTCGCCCAGAAACGGCGCCAGCAGCACAAAGCGATCGGCCAGCGCGCCATGGGTGCCGCCGGCAAACCGCACCACCAGACCACCGCCGGATGAGTGCCCGCCCAGCACGATTTCGGCGTCGGGCCGTACGGTTTGCAGCATGGCAATCAGATCGGCCAAATCGTCCTCATATTGCGCGATATAGTCGATATCGCCGCGCCGTTCCGGCTCGATGCCATGGCCGCGCAAATCGGGCAGGATCACGGCGGTCTTGCCGGTCTCGGCCAGCGCCGTGGCCATGGTGTTGAACTGGGCGCCATGCCAGCCTGAGCCGTGCGCGAGCACCAGAATACGCGGGGCATTGGCCAGCTCGCCATAGCTGCGGAATGGCAGATTGGCCCCATCACGGGCCTGATAGAATTGCTGCTCGGGCAGGGGATGCTGGGGGCTGTCGGCGATGCTGGCAAAATCGAGCCCACCGCTTGGCGTGGCCGGTGCCTGCGACGGCGCGTCGGTGAGCGTCAACAGCGTTGCCAGTCCCAGATATAGACACGCCAGCGCCAGCGGAATGATCAGAAACAGTTTCATGCAGGTGCCTGACTGGTTGGGCTGGGGCGCCGGGTCTCTCAATGAGGTGCTGCCTGTATAGTGTCTTTTATTGAACAGGGCCAAATACATATGCCCTGTTTCGGGCAGAGTTCGGTGGAAAGCGTCGCCTCGATTTGCTCGCGTGGCGCTGGTTTTCCCTGCTGGTCGCGGATCGGCGGACAATTGGGTGGCAGTGCTGGGCGCACGCGCGTCTATCTGGTAAGGCGTGGGTTCTCTTTTCGACTTCCAGCGAGTGCGGCCCCTGTGACTTACGAGCAGATTTTTCTCTTCACGCTTCTCGGTTTTGTCTTCGCGTTTCTGGTCTGGGGGCGCATTCGCTACGATCTGGTGGCGTTCTCGGCGCTGATCATTGCGGTGATTGGCGGGGTGGTGCCGATGGAGCACGCCTTTGAGGGTTTTGGTCATGAGGCGGTGATCATCATCGCGCTGGTGCTGATCGTGTCGCGGGCGATGATGAATGCCGGGGCGGTCGAGCTGGTGGCCCGGCTGGTGATCTCGCCGGACCGGCCGCTGTCGACCCATATCGGCATCATGTCGGTGGTGGGGGCGGCCATGTCGGCCATCATCAATAATGTCGCGGCACTGGTCATGCTAATGACGCTGGATATCGAGGCCGCCAAAAAGGCCAAGCGTGCCGTATCGCGCTCGCTGATGCCGTTATCGTTTGCCACCATTCTGGGCGGCATGATCACGCTGATCGGTACCCCGCCCAATATCGTGATCGCCCAGTTCCGCGAGCGCGCGCTGGGCACGCCGTTCTCGATGTTTGATTTCTCTCCCGTGGGACTGGTCTGCGCCGTGGTCGGCATTGTCTTTGTGACAACCATTGGCTGGCGCCTGCTGCCCGAGGCAGGCACTGAAGGCACTGCCAGCGAAGCCAGTGATAGCGGGCTGTTTGTGGCCGAGGCGGCGCTGGACGAAAAGTCCAAGACGATGGGCCAGACACCGGGCGATCTGATGCCGCTGGCCGATGAGCACGATGTCACCGTTCTGGGGCTGGTGCGCAATGGCAAGCGTCTGCCGGGCTTTGCCAGCAATGAGGAAATCCGGGCCAGCGATCTGTTGGTGCTCGAGGGTGACCCCAAGGCTATCGAAGCCTTTATTGGCGCGGCCGAGCTCATGGCGCAGGGCGCCGAGGATCATGGTGGATTGCGCGGCAAGTCGCTGACGCTGGTCGAGGCGATCGTGCCCGATAATGCCCGCATTGTCGGGCGTACCGCTATGGGGCTGCGCCTGCTGTATCGGCGCGGTGTCACACTGCTGGGCGTGTCGCGCCAGGGCAAGCGCTTCCGCGAGCGGGTGCGCAAACTGCCGATCCTGCCCGGCGATGTGGTGCTGTTGCTGGGGCCCGAGGCCCGTGTCGCGGACGCAGCCGAATGGCTGGGCGTGCTGCCGCTGGCCGAAAAGAGCCATGTCGTGGTGCAACGCAACAAGGCGCTGTTCGCCATTGGCGCCTTCGGTATTGGCGTGGCCGCGGCCGTGGCCGGGCTGATGCCGCTCGCCATTGCGCTGGCGGCGGTTGTGGCGGTCTATGCGCTGACCAATATTGTGGGCGCGCGCGAGGTCTATGAGGCCGTCGAATGGCCGGTGATCGTGCTGCTGGCCTCACTGATCCCGCTGGGGCTGGCGCTGGAAAGCTCGGGCGGCACGCTGCTGATTGCCGAAGCGATCCTGTCGCTGACCGGCTCACTGCCGACCTGGGGCATTCTGGCGCTGCTGATGGTGGTCACCATGACCCTGTCCGATTTCCTGAACAATGTGGCGACAGCTTTGATCGCGGCGCCCGTGGGGCTGTCCATTGCGCAGTCGCTGGAGGTGTCGCCCGATCCGTTCCTGATGGGCGTGGCCGTGGCGGCCTCCTGTGCTTTCCTTACGCCGATCGGGCACAAGAACAACACCATCATCATGGGCCCCGGCGGCTACCGCTTTGGCGATTACTGGCGCATGGGTCTGCCGCTGGAAATCCTGATCATCGTGGTCGCCGTGCCCTCGATCCTGTTCTTCTGGCCGCTCTAGCGGCTGGAGGGACAAGCAGCTGGTGTTCAATGGATTAGAATGGTCGTGCACGCCGCTACGTTAATGCAACGACACCAACCGTCGATGATTTGCAGTCGCGACTAAAGCCGCCGTAAACAACTGTCGTGATATCGAGCCGATCAGTGCAATAATGATCGTGCGACCAATGCTGCGTCAAACCGAACAGATCGATGTCTACAAGGCCTTGGTATCAGCGCTTGCTGATAACCTGCTGCCAACGGTGGCAATTGGGGCGGCCTTTCTTGGCGTTGGACTTTACGCATTTAGCGAGACTGGCGCGGTTGCGGCACTGGGTATCACGTTCCTTGGAGTCGTGGCCTCAGTCCTCAAGGCTGTTTTGATCCTGTTTCATCGTCGCGCCCTTGCCCAGGGGGCGCCGACGCTCGCGGTCATCAAACGGTTCGAGGCCGCGCACGCGGTTACGACATGGTGCATGGCGGGGCTTATCGGTGCCCTGTGCGCGTTCTTGTTTTCGTTGCCCACGCTGTCCCTGCATCTGGTGGCAACCGCCTTGCTGTTTGGGTATTGCGCGGGCCTGGCGACCCGCATTTCAGTCCGCCCAAAGATCGCAATGGGCGCGGTCATCCTCGCCGCAGGCGTGGCAATTGTCGCAGCGATGGTCTTCACCCAGGATGCCCGGTTACTGATCGGCGCCGTATTCGTGCTGTTTCTCGTCAGCGCCGTGGAGACCATTGCCTATCTGCATCGAAATGCCTGCGGCCTGATCACCATGCGCCTGCAGATGGCGCAACTGGTACGGCTTGATCCATTGACATCGCTGTCCAACCGTCTGGGCTTGCAGGAGGCCGTCGAAGAGTTGCCGCGTGACGCGTCTGGCTCGATTGCGGTGCACACTTTCGACCTGGATGGCTTCAAGGCGGTCAATGATCAGTTTGGCCATGCCACCGGGGACCGGCTGCTGCAGGCCCTCTCCCAACGGCTCCGCCGGCTTGTGGGTGAGAACGATATCGTCGCCCGCGTCGGCGGCGATGAGTTCGTGGTCTTGCAGCCAGATCTGGAAGGGCAGTCCGACCCGGAACGCTTGGCACAGCGTATCCATCGTGACCTGACCGTGCCCTATGAACTGGGCACCGACCAGCCAATCAGCGTGGGGCTCAGCCTTGGCTACAGCATTGCCCCCGTTCGCACAGCGTCACTGGACGCGCTGCTGCACGAGGCCGACGCGGCAAGCTACAAGGTCAAGAGAAATGGCGGCGGTTTTCGTCCCCATAACGCTCCACCGTCCGGCCCCGGATCAGCGCGCAAGAACAGCGCGGCGAGGGCCGCCGCCAGCCTCGCGAGCTAGGCTTGGCCCGTTAGGGGGCTACTCACCCCGCGAAAAAGCCGCCGATAAAATAGGGCCAGAGGATCAGGCCGAGCACGCCCTGCCAGAAGCCAAGCTTGAGAAAGCCGATAGTGAAGAGCCAGCCGGCTAACCAGAAGGCGCCGAGCGAGCTGTGCTGGGTGATATGGATGCGGTTCATGGATCGATCTCCCTCTTGGTAACCCAATAGTGGTCCCTTTGCGCCAGACTGTCTTGATCAGGATCAAGCCAGTGGACGCTGGGCAAGCGACAGCAGTGACTTGATCGCGATATTTCAGATGAGGGCCGGGGGCAGAGCCATGGATGCGAGCGATAGCGCGACGATAGCAGTACCGGGACCAAGCGGGCCGTGGCGGCGCATCAAGCGGGAGTGGTTTCTCGCCATTGCGGTGCTGACCTGCGCCATCTATGTACTGTTTGGCGACGTAATTTTTGCAAGCCTGGGCAATTACCTGACACTGGGACTGGTGTTCGTCTGGTTGTTTGCCGTGGTGATCGGCTCAGCCCTGGGCGTTGTGCGCCACGCCGAAGCCATTTCGCGGCGTCTGGGCGAGCCCTATGGCACGCTGGTGCTGACCCTGTCGATTACCGCCATTGAGGTGATGAGCATTACCGCGGTGATGCTGCATGGCGAGAACAATCCGACGCTGTTGCGCGACACGATGTTTTCCGTGGTGATGATCCTGATGGGCGGCACGATCGGGCTATCGCTGCTGCTGGGGGCGCTGCGCCATCGTGAGCAATCGATTAATCTGCAGGGTGCCAATGCCTATCTCGGCGTGATCGTGCCACTGGCGGTGCTGAGCATGGTGCTGCCCGACTTTACCAGCACGACGGACGGTCCGACCCTTTCTTTGGTGCAACAGATCATGCTGGGCACGATAGCGGGTGGGCTCTATTTCACCTTCCTGTTGATCCAGACCGGGCGTCATCGCAGCTATTTCACCCAGCCCGATGCTGTCGAAAGGGCCGAGGAACAGGCCTCTGGCGCGCTCCCGCTGCATTTCGGACTCCTGCTGGCCTATATCGTACCGGTCGTGCTGCTGGTGGAACAACTGGCCCGCCCGATCGACTACGTCATCGAGACGCTGGGGGCGCCACATATGGTGGGTGGTGTGATGGTGGCCATACTGGTGGCTACGCCCGAAGGGATAGGTGGCATCAAGGCCGCCCTGCGCAACGAATTGCAAACGTCGGTCAATGTGTTCCTGGGTGGTGTGTTGGCCACGATCGGGCTGACGGTGCCGATTATGCTGGTGCTGGCCCACATGCTGGGGCTCGACCTGATCCTAGGCCTGCAGTCGAGCAATCTGGTGCTGCTGATGCTGATGCTGGCGGTCAGCGTGATCACGTTTTCCAGTGGGCGCACCAATCTGCTGCAGGGTGCGGTGCACCTGCTGCTGTTCGGGGCCTTCCTGATCCTGCTGTTTGAGGGCTGAGCCCGGAGGTTTTTGGATTCTGGTTAGTTTTGCGCAACCAAACTGTTGTCCAATGCGCCACAACCCGCCTTAGACACAGCGCCCAGGCACGCATGGCCGAGCCATGGCCGGGGCGCCCAGCGAAAGTGCCTGAATTGATCGACAAGCTCCGTTCCGTCCTCTCCGCTCATCGGGCTATGCAGTTGGTAACCGCGTCGCTACCGGACAGGCGCGCGATAGCCCTGCTGCTTGGGGTTATCTGTAATCTGGTTCTGGCCGGGACGGCGACGGCCCAGAGCGCGACGCCCCCGACAACGAGCGCAGCGCAACCGGTAACCGTTGGGTATCACGTCAGTCCGCCCTTTGTGATGCGCGACGGCGATGGGGCACTGGGCGGAATGGCTATCGAGCTTTGGGAGGAGATCGCCCGGGGGCTCGGCTACAGCTCCGACTACGTCGAATACCCCACCATTGGCGCCTTATTGGCGGCGACCGAGGCGGGCGAAATCGACATTGCCACCAGCAATATCTCGATCACCGAGGATCGTGCTGCCGTGGTCGATTTTACCCAGCCCTGGTTTGACGGTGGGCTGCGGGTGATGATCGACGAGAGCGGCACCACTACGGCGGGCGATATCTGGAGCGGGCTGAGCAATGCTGGTTACCTCAAGGCCTATGGTTGGATTGTCCTGCTCATCATTGCGGCCACGCTGGGGCTAACCCTGTTCGACCGGCGCTTTGACAAGGATTTTCCCAAGCGCTGGCGCGAGGGCGTGGCCGAGAGTTTTTATGCCATCATGCTTCTGGTGACCAAGGGGACCTTGCCCGGACGCACCCGCCTGTTTGGCTGGCCGGGGCGCATCTTCTCAGCCCTCTGGCTGATCATCGGCATCGCCGCCTTTGCCTATGTCACCTCATCGGTGACCAGCGTGATGACCAGCCTGGCCATCGAAGGCACCATTAACGGCCCCGATGATCTTGAGGGGCATACCATTGGCGTGCTGGAGGGCAGTGTGGGCGAGCGCGCCATGCTGGCGGACTATGTCGATGTTCGCCGCTTTGAGGGGATTGAAGCGGCTGTGCAGGCGCTGCGTGACAATCGGGTGGATGCGGTGGTGCATGACGCGCCGGTGCTGGAATACTATAAGCTGCAGCATCCTGATCTGAGCCTGGATGTGGTGGGACGAATTTTCCAGCCCGACAAATACGGCTTCTCGCTGCCCTATGCCGACAATTCGCTGATCATTCCCGTGACCGTCAATCTGCTCGGCCTCAAGGAAGATGGCTTCCTCGATACGCTGGAAAACGCCTATTTCGGCGACGAGCGCTAAGCGCACAGGTTTGTCTGGTTTGCGGCGCTGGCTCCACGGGATCGTGGCCAGCGCCGTTTGCCTGTTCGGTTGTCAGATCCAGCCGGCCAGCACGCCAGCGCCCATCAGGGCACCAGTGGCGGCTGCGGCGCGCACCAGATTGGCGCCGTGACGGCCTGTCAGGCGGCGCAGGGTCCGCGTTGCCGCAACGCCGGTGGTGCAGATCATGGCCGTGGCTGCAGTAAAGCCCATTGCATAATTCAGCGCATCGCCACCCGCGGGCATTTCAGCGCCATGGGCATGGCCGTGGAACAGCGCGAAGCTGCCGACCAACGCCATGGCACCAGCCAGAGGCAGGGGGCGCTCGAGGGCCGCAGCCAGACCGATCACCACGCTGGAGAGCGCAATGGCCAGTTCCACATAGGGCAAGCCGATCTGCGCCACACCCAGGGCAAAGCCGGCAATCATCATCGCCAGAAAGCTCAACGGCACCAGAAACAGTGCGCGACCGCCTAGCACCGCCGCGAAAATGCCCACGACCAGCATGGCCAGCACATGGTCCAGGCCGGCCAGCGGATGGCTCAGGCCAGCCAGCAGGGTCATTGTGGTGGCATGACCGGTATGAGCGAAAGCGAGGGTGGGGGAGGTGACCAGCAAGATCAGAGCGAGCAGAAGGCGCATCGGTTTCCTTCCGGGACCGGTTGGTCCCTGAGTGAACATGTCGGCAGCCGCCGCGGATTCCCAAAACTCGCCTGATCTTTATTGGCTGGCTGGCGGGATTTGTAAATGCCGGTCTGGTGCGATTGGCGGTGAACTGATCGGTTGTACTCAACGTTAGCAGTCTGCTAGCCCGTTCAGGCAACCTACCAAGGCTTTTCGTATGCTCGGCATCATCCTTCTCGTTCTGCTTCTGCTGCTCGTGCAGGTGCTTATGCCCGCCTATTACCTTACCCGGCAGGTGGGCCCCGAAAAGCAGATGGGGACGCGCGACGCGTTGCCCGAGCCGACCCAGCCGCTGGCGCGGTCGCGGCGAGCGCTGTCCAACCTGCAGGAAACACTGCCGATTTTCCTGGTTCTGGCGGTGCTGTGCATTGTTCTGGGCGAACAGGGCTGGCTGGCTCTGACCGGCGCGAGCGTCTATCTGCTCGGCCGGGTGGGCCATGTGGTGAGCTATATGGCCGGCTTATCCCCGTGGCGCTCGGTGTGCTTTACACTGGCGCTGGTCGGCACGGTGATGATGGCCCTGCCACTTTTGCCCCATATCTGGATGTAAGGCACGGAAGGGTCTTGCGAAGTCACCGCTTTGCCATTAGACACAGCCTCGCCTGAAGGGGTTTAGCTCAGTTGGTAGAGCATCGGTCTCCAAAACCGAGGGTCGTGGGTTCGAGTCCCCCAGCCCCTGCCAGGCACAATCAGTTCTACCGCTGATTTTCCGGTCGCCCTGGCCGCCGGACCTCCCACCCGAACCTTGTGACTATACCTGCAACGGCTTTCCGCGCCGTGGCCCATGGGATGGTTGGTAGAATTTTGTGCTTGCTGGCAACACTTTGGCCGCGTTACTCGGCAGCGTTGCGGACCTTGTCGGTGTGTCGGGCCTTGAGCCGGTTGAGCTGATGGGCGGCATGCGCCAATAGCGCTGTGCGTACCTGTTCGGATGCGACATGGCCGACATCGGCCTTGACCTTGAGGTCAAGTGGATAGCGGCTCACATTGCCCATGAAGTGTTCTTCGATCTGCACACGCACGATGCCGGTAACCCGGCCTTCAATGGCGGGGTGGGGCCCGAAATAGCGCAGTTCACATGCGGTGATCTCGAAAGACGCCGCAGTATCTGTCATCACATGCCTCCCGCTCGAAAATTAATTCCACTGCGGCTCATTAAAATCCCACACAGTCCGCGAATCAAGAACGAATCGATGTGACATGCGTGTGTCGTTAACTGGCGTGGTTAGCCGTGGCGCCTGGGTCCGCGCAGATTTTGCGGGGGGCTGCCAGATTCTTGGAGCACCCTGTTGCTTTTGACAGGGAGTTTCTCTAGATACCCACATTCCAGCCGTGCGGGATTCCTGCGCGGCCTTTGGTTTTGCACCAAAACACCAAAGAGTAGATTCGCCTATGGCCCGTACGAACCCAATCACGTTCCTGCAGCAAGTGCGGCAGGAAGTTTCCAAGGTCACCTGGCCGGGGCGAAGCGAAGTCCTGATCTCCACGATCATGGTCATCGTGCTGGTGATTGCGGCGAGCCTGTTTTTTCTGGCAGCCGATCAGGTCATTTCATGGCTGGTCGGGCTGATGCTTTCGATCCGCTAGTCGGATCACGGACACATAACTACTAGGAGCGGCGACGCTTTATGGCCATGCGCTGGTATATCGTTCAAGCTTACTCGAATTTCGAGCGCAAGGTGGCGGAAGATATCCGTCAGAAGGTTGCGCAGAAGAAGCTCGAGCATCTGTTTGAAGACGTGATCGTGCCGACCGAAAAGGTCGTCGAGATCCGCCGTGGCCGCAAGGTCGACGCTGAACGCAAGTTCTTCCCGGGCTACGTGCTGGTGAAGATGGATATGACCGACGAGGCCTTCCATCTGATCAAGAACACGCCAAAGGTCACCGGTTTCCTCGGTTCGGACAACAAGCCGATGCCGATCTCGGAGAAGGAAGCCCAGGGCATTCTGCAGCAGGTGCAGGAAGGTGTTGAGCATCCCAAGCCATCGGTGTCGTTCGAAGTGGGCGAGAATGTCCGCGTGTCCGATGGTCCATTCGCCAGCTTTAATGGTGTGGTCGAAGAAGTCGATGAAGAGCGCGCCCGCCTCAAGGTGGAAGTGTCGATCTTTGGTCGGCCGACCCCGGTCGAGCTGGAATACGGTCAGGTCGAAAAGGTCTGACCCGCTGCTGCCTTCGGGCAGCATCAGGAATTCCGGCGTGAGCCGGATACGCCGGGGCAACCCGGTGAAATCTGTGGAAGAGGGCGGTGGCTGCCAGGCTGCCGGGTAAACCTCGGACCACAGCGTCAAACGGTCCGCGTGACAGCGGGCGAACATAGATAGGACGATTATGGCAAAGAAAATCGTTGGCTACGTAAAGCTGCAGGTGCCCGCGGGCTCCGCGACACCATCCCCGCCAATCGGCCCAGCACTGGGTCAGCGCGGTCTGAACATCATGGAATTCTGCAAGGCGTTCAACGCTGCCACGCAGGAAATGGAAAAGGGTTCGCCCATTCCAGTCGTGATCACCGCCTATGCCGACAAGAGCTTCACCTACACGATGAAGCAGCCGCCGGTATCCTTCTTCATCAAGAAGGCCGTGAACCTGAAGTCGGGCAGCAAGCTGCCAGGCAAGGAATCGGCCGGTACGATCACCGTGGCTCAGCTGCGCACGATCGCTGAAAAGAAGATGGCTGATCTCAATGCCGACGATATCGACGCTGCTGTGTCGATGATCGCTGGCTCTGCCCGTTCCATGGGCATTCAGGTCGAGGGTTGATAGATGGCTGGCAAGAATTTCAAGAAGGCCCTTGAGGGCATCGACCGCAACAAGCTGTACAAGCTTGATGAGGCCGTGAAGATGGTCAAGTCGCGCTCGACTGCAAAGTTCGACGAGACGATCGAAATCGCGATCAACCTGGGTGTTGACCCCCGTCACGCTGACCAGATGGTCCGCGGTGTCGTCAGCCTGCCAAACGGCACTGGCAAGACCGTGCGCGTTGCCGTGTTCGCCAAGGATGCCAAGGCTGATGAAGCCAAGGCCGCCGGTGCAGACATCGTTGGCGCAGAAGACCTGATGGAAGCCATTCAGGGCGGCAAGATCGATTTCGATCGTTGCATTGCTACCCCTGACATGATGCCGCTGGTCGGTCGTCTGGGCAAGATCCTGGGCCCACGCAACCTGATGCCAAACCCCAAGGTCGGCACGGTTACGCCTGACGTTGCTGGTGCCGTCAAGGCTGCCAAGGGCGGCGCTGTTGAGTTCCGCGTCGAAAAGGCCGGTATCCTGCACGCTGGCGTTGGCAAGGTTTCGTTCTCCGAAGAAGCTCTGCTGCAGAACATCAAGGCGTTCACCGACGCCGTGATCAAGTCCAAGCCAGCTGGCTCCAAGGGCACTTACGTCAAGCGCGTTGCCGTGTCCTCGACCATGGGCCCTGGCGTGCATGTCGAGCCCGCTTCGGCGATGTAATTCGAATTCCGGGCGGTTTCGACCGCCCGGATTTGCTGCTCTCTGAGTGGCAAAAGTCCTGTCCGAGACTGCCGGTGCCAGCCAATTTGGGTTGGCTTAATTTCGCAAGATGCCAGCATAGATGGGGTGAAGACCGAAATTTCTGTCCGCAAGGGCAGGGTGTCGGTTCGAACCAGGCCAGTTGCCCTGCCGGGCAGCACGGTTGACAGGCATGTAACCGTTGCTCCTCTCCTCCTTTATGGAGATCGGAGGGCAGCAATTGGCAATGGCCCGGCTGACTTTCGCCGGGCTCAATGTGGAGACTAGTTGTGGAAAGAGCGGAAAAGCGTGAGCTTGTCGCATCGCTTCAGTCAGCCCTCTCGGGTGCTGGATCGATCGTACTTGCGCAGAATACCGGTCTGACTGTGGCCAATCTGGAGACGCTTCGCCGCGAGGTGAAGGGTGCCGGTGGCTTTGTCAAGATCGCTAAAAACCGTCTTGCCAAGCTTGCTCTTAAAGAAACCGACAATGCGGACATGTCGGGCCTTCTCGTAGGCCCGATCGTCATCGCTTATGCGGCCGACCCCATGACTGCGCCCAAGATTGCGGCAAAGTTTGCTGAAAAGAACGCGAAATACGTCGTTCTTGGTGGCGCCATGGGGCAGACCGCTCTTGATGCTGAAAACGTCAAGGCGCTGTCGACCATGCCGTCGCTCGACGAACTGCGCGCCACGCTGGCCGGGATGCTCAAGCAGCCCGCTACGCGTATCGCTTCTGTCGTCGTGGCACCGGCTGGCGGCATTGCCCGCGTTTTGGCCGCGCATGCGGAAAAGAGCAACGAAGCAGCGTAACCCCATCGGTCCTTTCAAAGGGCCACTTTGGTTTGAACTGAACACGTAAAAAGAGAGATTTATCAAATGGCTGATCTCGCCAAGATTGTAGACGACCTGTCTGCCCTGACCGTTCTGGAAGCTTCCGAACTGTCGAAGATGCTCGAAGAGAAGTGGGGCGTTTCCGCTGCCGCTCCTGTTGCTGTTGCTGCTGCTGGTGGCGCTGCTGCCGGTGGTGCTGCTGCTGAAGAAAAGACTGAATTTGACGTGATCCTCGCCTCGTTCGGCGACAACAAGATCAACGTCATTAAGGAAGTCCGTGCGATCACCGGTCTGGGCCTGGGCGAAGCCAAGGCACTGGTCGAAGGCGCTCCGAAGGCTGTCAAGGAAGGTGCCTCCAAGGCCGAAGCCGAAGACATCCAGAAGAAGCTGGAAGCTGCTGGCGCCAAGGTCGAACTCAAGTAGTTCCGACTTTCGCCTTGAAATTTGCGAGATGGCGCGTTAAGTGCCATCTCGCTACGTCGTCTCTTAGAGATGATTCGCCGGGCCGATTGGATGGGCACCAGGCGCCAATTTGCGGAATATATGACGAATTTGATGTCTGAGGTGCGCTAACGTTCTTTAGACCTCGTGGCTGCTGGCCCGGGGTTTTTGGCGTTTTTTGCATTGAATGCAGTTCCTGTGGCTCGGAGCAGCGCAATGACATCACCAGGCCTGACGACAAATTAACAGGGCAAATATCCTGATACCCGCCGGCTGATTGTCGGGTCTTTGGATATCTGCCTCCGAGACAATCGCTATAGAAACAGGAGCTTTCATGGCTACCACGTTCAACGGCCGCCGCAAGGTACGCAAGTCCTTCGGGTCCATTCGCGAAGTCACGGAGATGCCCAATCTGATCGAGGTCCAGAAGGCCTCTTATGATCAGTTTCTGCTCGTCGACGAACCCAAAGAGGGTCGTCCAGACGAGGGGCTTCAGTCCGTGTTCCGTTCGGTCTTCCCGATCACCGACTTTTCCAACACTGCATCGCTTGAATTCGTCAAATACGAGTTCGAGCAGCCCAAGTATGACATTGACGAGTGCCGTGCGCGCGACATTACGTTCGCTGCCCCACTCAAGGTGACGCTTCGCCTAATCGTGTTTGAAGTCGATGAAGAAACCGGCGCCCGTTCTGTCAAGGACATCAAGGAGCAGGACGTCTATATGGGCGACATGCCCTTCATGACGTCGAACGGTACCTTTATCGTCAACGGCACCGAGCGTGTGATTGTTTCGCAGATGCACCGTTCGCCTGGTGTGTTCTTCGATCACGACAAGGGCAAGACCCATTCTTCGGGCAAGCTGCTGTTTGCTGGCCGTATCATTCCGTACCGCGGTAGCTGGCTCGATATCGAGTTTGACGCCAAGGACGTGGTGTTTGCGCGTATCGACCGTCGCCGCAAGATCCCTGTAACGAGCCTGCTCAAGGCTCTGGGCATGGATACAGAAGAAATTCTGTCGACCTATTACAACACCCTCACCTTCGAGAAGACCGCAAGCGGCTGGCAGAAGCCATACGATGCGGAGAAGATGAAGAACGCCAAGCCAAACGCTGACCTGATCGACGCCAAGACCGGCGACGTCGTTCACGAAGCTGGCAAGAAGCTCTCGGCCCGTCAGGCCAAGAAGCTGGCCGAAAACGGCCTGACACACCTGCTGGCGGTCGATGAAGACCTCTATGGCATGTATGTCGCCGAAGACCTGATCAACATGCAGACTGGTGAAGTCTATATGGAAGCAGGCGACGAGATCGACGAGAAGAACCTCGAGCAGCTGGGCGAATTGGGCTTTGACGAGCTGCCGATCCTGGACATCGATCACGTTTCGATCGGCGCCTATATCCGCAACACGCTGGCCGTGGACAAGAACGAGACGCGTGAAGACGCGCTGTTCGACATCTACCGCGTGATGCGTCCAGGTGAGCCACCAACCGTGGACACTGCCGAAGCCATGTTCCAGTCGCTGTTCTTTGACAGCGAGCGCTATGACCTGTCCGCTGTGGGCCGCGTCAAGATGAACATGCGCCTTGAGCTCGATGCGCCCGACACCATGCGCACCTTGCGCAAGGAAGACATTGTTGAAGTCGTCCGTACGCTGGTCGACCTGCGCGATGGTCGCGGCGAAATCGACGACATCGACAACCTCGGCAACCGTCGTGTGCGTTCGGTCGGCGAGCTGATGGAAAACTCCTATCGCCTTGGTCTGCTCCGCATGGAGCGTGCCATCAAGGAGCGCATGAGCTCGGTCGAAATCGACACGGTCATGCCGCAGGATCTGATCAACGCCAAGCCGGCTGCCGCCGCGGTGCGTGAGTTCTTTGGTTCGAGCCAGCTCAGCCAGTTCATGGATCAGACCAATCCGCTTTCGGAAATCACCCACAAGCGTCGCCTGTCGGCGCTTGGGCCTGGTGGTCTGACCCGCGAGCGTGCCGGCTTTGAAGTCCGTGACGTGCATCCGACCCATTACGGCCGTATCTGTCCGATTGAGACCCCTGAAGGTCCAAATATTGGTCTGATCAACTCGCTGTCGACCTTTGCGCGCGTCAACAAGTACGGTTTCATCGAGACCCCGTACCGCAAGATCGTTGACGGCAAGCTGACCGACGACGTGGTCTATCTCTCCGCCATGGAAGAGGCCAAGCACTACGTCGCGCAGGCCAACGTGACCTTCAACGACAAGCTTGAGCTCGAGCATGATCTGGTTGTGGCTCGCCACGCTGGTGACAACGGCCTGACGCCCAAGGAAAACGTCGATCTGATGGACGTTTCGCCCAAGCAGATGGTTTCGGTTGCTGCTTCGCTGATTCCGTTCCTTGAGAACGACGACGCCAACCGCGCTCTGATGGGCTCGAACATGCAGCGTCAAGCTGTGCCGCTGCTGCGCGCTCATGCGCCGTTCGTCGGTACCGGCATGGAAGCAGTTGTGGCCCGTGACTCCGGCGCCGCCATTGTGTCCAAGCGCAAGGGTATCGTTGACCAGGTTGACGCGACCCGTATCGTTATTCGTGCGACCGAAGAGACTGATGCGTCCAAGTCGGGCGTGGACATCTACAACCTGATGAAGTTCCAGCGTTCGAACCAGTCGACCTGCATCAACCAGCGTCCGCTGGTCGTGGTGGGCGATCACGTCAACGCCGGCGACATCATCGCCGACGGTCCATCCACCGAGCTGGGCGATCTGGCTCTGGGTCGTAACGTGCTCGTCGCGTTCATGCCCTGGAATGGCTACAACTTCGAAGATTCCATTCTGCTGAGCGAGAAGATCGCGATGCAGGACGTCTTCACCTCGATCCATATCGAGGAATATGAAGTGATGGCTCGCGACACCAAGCTGGGTCCTGAGGAAATCACGCGCGACATTCCAAACGTGTCGGAAGAAGCGCTGAAGAACCTGGACGAAGCCGGTATCGTGCATATCGGTGCCGAAGTGGCTCCTGGTGACATTCTGGTCGGCAAGATCACCCCCAAGGGTGAATCGCCAATGACGCCGGAAGAAAAGCTTCTGCGCGCCATCTTTGGCGAGAAGGCCTCTGACGTTCGTGACACCTCCCTGCGCGTGCCGCCGGGCGATGCTGGTACTGTTGTTGAAGTGCGCGTGTTCAATCGCCACGGCATCGACAAGGACGAGCGCGCCATGGCTATCGAGCGCGAGGAAATCGAGCGTCTTGCCAAGGACCGTGATGACGAACAGTCGATCCTGGACCGCAACGTTTATGCGCGTCTGAAGGAAATGCTGTTTGGCAAGGCCGCGACGGCAGGCCCCAAGGGCTATGTTGTTGGCACCAAGCTCAATGACCAGATGTTCGAAGCGCAGCCACGTTCGAAGTGGTGGCAGTTCGCGGTCGATGACGACAAGGTCATGACCGAGATGGAAGCCCTTCATGCGCAGTATGAAGAGAGCCGTCGTCTGCTCGAGCAGCGTTTCATCGACAAGGTGGACAAGCTGCAGCGCGGTGACGAGCTGCCTCCTGGCGTGATGAAGATGGTCAAGGTGTTCATCGCGACCAAGCGCAAGATCCAGCCAGGCGACAAGATGGCCGGTCGTCACGGTAACAAGGGTGTGGTTTCCCGCATCGTTCCCGTTGAAGACATGCCGTACCTCGAAGACGGTACCTCGGTCGACATCGTGCTGAATCCGCTGGGCGTGCCATCGCGCATGAATGTGGGCCAGATCCTCGAGACGCATCTGGGCTGGGCTTGTGCCGGCATGGGTCGCAAGATCGATGAGATGGTTCGCGCCTATCAGCGAAATGGCGATCTCAAGCCACTCCGCCTGGAAATCCAGGACCTGTTTGCCGGTGATGAGTCCATCACCGACCTCGATGACGACGGCATGGTCCGTCTCGGCGAGCACCTCTCAAAGGGTGTTTCGATCGCGACGCCAGTGTTCGACGGCGCCAAGGAAGCAGACATTGTGGTCATGCTCGAACGGGCAGGGCTGAAGGCTTCGGGTCAGTCGACAGTGTTCGATGGTCGTAGCGGCGAGCAGTTCGACCGTCAGGTGACGGTTGGGTATATCTACATGCTCAAGCTCGACCACCTTGTGGACAACAAGATCCACGCGCGTTCGATCGGTCCGTACTCGCTGGTTACCCAGCAGCCGCTGGGCGGCAAGGCCCAGTTTGGCGGTCAACGCTTCGGCGAGATGGAAGTGTGGGCTCTGGAAGCCTACGGCGCGGCGTATACGCTGCAGGAAATGCTTACCATCAAGTCTGACGACGTTGCGGGTCGTACCAAGGTCTACGAAGCCATTGTGCGTGGCGACGATACGTTCGAAGCGGGTATCCCCGAGAGCTTCAACGTTCTGGTCAAGGAAATCCGTTCACTCGGTCTCAATGTCGAACTCGACATGCGTGAGATCGAAGACGGTTCCGAACAGGCCGAAGCGGAGCTCGCACCTCCTCAGGAAGCGGCGGAATAATCCGGCACTTCCTACCCCCATTCACTTCCGGAAAGGACCGGGCCATCGCCCGGTCCTGACGGAAAGAGGAGAGAATTGATGAATCATCATTCCCACGTCATGGACCCGTTCAATCCGGCTGTTCCGGTGCAGACCTTCGATCAGATGAAGATCTCCATCGCGTCGCCAGAAAAGATACTGTCCTGGTCGTACGGCGAGATCAAAAAGCCGGAAACCATCAACTATCGTACGTTCAAGCCTGAACGCGATGGCCTGTTCTGCGCGCGTATCTTTGGCCCTGTGAAGGACTATGAGTGCCTGTGCGGCAAGTACAAGCGCATGAAGTTCAAGGGCGTCATCTGCGAAAAATGCGGTGTTGAAGTCACCCTGAGCCGCGTTCGTCGCGAGCGCATGGGTCACATCGAGCTGGCCGCGCCAGTGGCGCACATATGGTTCCTGAAGTCCCTGCCGTCCCGTATCGCGCTGCTGCTCGATATGACGCTCAAGGACATCGAGCGCATTCTGTACTTCGAAAACTACGTCGTTCTTGATCCCGGTCTGACGCCGTTTACCCAGCATGAGCTGCTGAACGAAGAGCAGTTCCTGGACGCTCAGGACGAGTATGGTGCCGACAGCTTCACTGCCAAGATCGGCGCCGAAGCCATTCGCGACATCCTGCTGGCCCTCGATCTGGAAAAGATCGCGGCTAACCTGCGCGTTGAAATCGCCGAGTCGACCACCGAGCTGAAGCCAAAGAAGCTGGCGAAGCGTCTCAAGATCGTCGAGCAGTTCATCGTGTCGGGCAACAAGCCCGAATGGATGATCATGACCGTCATTCCGGTCATTCCGCCCGAGCTGCGCCCGCTGGTGCCGCTGGATGGTGGCCGCTTTGCCACGTCCGATCTGAACGACCTCTATCGTCGCGTGATCAACCGCAACAACCGCCTGAAGCGCCTGATTGAGCTGCGTGCGCCTGACATCATCATCCGCAACGAAAAGCGTATGCTGCAGGAAGCCGTTGACGCCCTGTTCGACAATGGTCGTCGCGGTCGTACCATCACCGGTGCCAACAAGCGTCCGCTGAAGTCGCTGTCCGACATGCTCAAGGGCAAGCAGGGCCGCTTCCGCCAGAACCTGCTCGGCAAGCGCGTCGACTATTCGGGTCGTTCGGTTATTACCGTGGGTCCGAACCTCAAGCTGCACCAGTGCGGTCTGCCCAAGAAGATGGCGCTCGAACTGTTCAAGCCCTTCATCTACTCGCGTCTTGAAGCCAAGGGCTTCAGCTCGACGGTGAAGCAGGCCAAGAAGCTGGTCGAGAAGGAAAAGCCGGAGGTCTGGGATATCCTGGATGAGGTGATCCGCGAGCATCCCGTTCTGCTCAACCGCGCGCCAACCCTGCATCGTCTTGGCATTCAGGCTTTCGAGCCCATGCTGATCGAAGGCAAGGCCATTCGTCTGCATCCACTCGTCTGCTCGGCTTTCAACGCCGACTTTGACGGTGACCAGATGGCTGTGCACGTTCCGCTGTCGCTCGAAGCACAGCTGGAAGCGCGCGTGCTGATGATGTCGACCAACAACATCCTGCACCCTGCCAATGGCCAGCCGATCATCGTGCCGAGCCAGGACATCGTGCTGGGCCTGTACTACCTCTCGTTGATGAACGAGAAGGAGCCAGGCGAGGGCATGGCGTTTGGTTCGTTCGCTGAGCTCGAGCATGCCATCGACACCAAGGTCGTGACACTGCACACCAAGATCAAGGGTCGCGTTGCCTCCTTTGATGCTGACGGCAATGAGACCACCGAGATCGTGGAAACGACCCCGGGCCGTATGCTGATCGGGCAGATCCTGCCCAAGAGCGCCAAGGTGCCGTTCTCGACAGCCAACCAGTTGATGACCAAGAAGATGATCTCCAAGATGATCGACACGGTTTACCGTGGCTGTGGTCAGAAAGAGACCGTGATCTTCTGTGACCGCGTCATGCAGCTGGGCTTCAAGAACGCTTGTGACGCCGGCATTTCGTTCGGCAAGGACGACATGGTTATCCCAGCGTCCAAGTACACGATCGTGGAAGCCGCGCGTAAGCAGGTCGAAGAGTTCGAGCAGCAGTACAATGACGGCCTGATCACTCAGGGCGAAAAGTACAACAAGGTTGTGGACGCCTGGGCCAAGTGTGGCGACAAGGTTGCCGAAGAAATGATGGACGCGATCCGCACCGTGCAGATCGACGAGGAGACCGGTCGTCAGAAGCCGATCAACTCGGTCTATATGATGAGCCATTCCGGTGCCCGTGGTTCGCCAGCGCAGATGAAGCAGCTGGCTGGCATGCGCGGCCTGATGGCCCGTCCTGACGGCTCGATCATTGAGACCCCGATCACGGCTAACTTCAAGGAAGGCCTGAACGTTCTCGAGTACTTCAACTCCACCCACGGTGCCCGTAAGGGTCTGGCGGATACGGCTTTGAAGACGGCGAACTCGGGTTACCTGACCCGTCGTCTGGTTGACGTGGCGCAGGACGCGATCATCGTGTCCACCGATTGCGGCACCGAACGTGGTCTGACCATGGAACCGATCGTTGATGCCGGCCAGATCGTGGCTTCCATCGGCCAGCGTGTTCTGGGTCGTACCGCTGCTGACGATATCTTCCATCCGCTGACCGGCGATCTGATCGCTCCAAAGGGTCACCTGCTGGACGAGAAGGATGTTGATGTCATCGAGGACGCCCGGATCCAGTCGATCCGTATCCGTTCGCCGCTGACATGCGACATGCGTCAGGGCACCTGCGCGGCCTGCTATGGTCGTGACCTTGCTCGCGGTACACCCGTGAACATGGGTGAAGCTGTGGGCGTTATCGCTGCGCAGTCGATCGGTGAACCCGGCACTCAGCTGACCATGCGTACGTTCCATATTGGTGGTACGGCGCAGGTGGTTGACTCCTCGTTCCTTGAATCAGGTGCCGAAGGCACGATCACGATCCGCAATCCGAACGTGGTCAAGGTCGAAGACAACAAGCTGGTCGTCATGGCCCGTAACGTGTCGCTCGTCATTCTGGACGCCGACGGCAAGGAACGCGCAAGCCACAAGGTGGCTTACGGTGCCAAGCTGCTGGTCAAGGAAGGTGATGCGGTTCGTCGCGGTCAGCGTCTGGCCGAATGGGACCCCTACACCCGTCCAATCCTGGCCGAAGTCGAAGGCGAGGTCGTATTCGAAGATCTGGTCGACGGTACCTCGGTTGCGGAAAACACCGACGAAGCGACGGGCTTTACCAAGCGCGTTGTCATCGATTGGCGCACCAATCCGCGCGGTGAAGGCCTCAAGCCGGCTCTGGCCATTGCACGTGATGGTGCAGTGCTGAAGGTGGATCGTGGTGGCGAAGCCCGTTACCTGCTCTCGGTTGATGCGGTTATTGCCGCTGAGCCGGGCGAGAAGGTATCGCCGGGTGACGTGCTGGCGCGTATTCCGCTGGAAAGCGCCAAGACCAAGGACATCACGGGCGGTCTGCCGCGCGTGGCGGAACTGTTCGAAGCCCGTCGTCCAAAGGATCACGCCATCATCGCCGAGATCGATGGTACCATCCGCTTTGGTCGTGACTACAAGAACAAGCGTCGCGTCGTCATCGAGCCACATGAAGAAGGCGCTGATCCGGTCGAGTATCTGATCCCCAAGGGCAAGCCATTCCATCTGCAGGAAGGTGATGCCATTGAAAAGGGTGAGTACATCCTCGACGGCAACCCTGCGCCACATGACATTCTGGCCATCAAGGGCGTGGAGGAGCTTGCTCGCTACCTCGTCAATGAAATCCAGGAAGTTTATCGTCTGCAGGGCGTGCTGATCAACGACAAGCACATCGAGGTGATCGTCCGCCAGATGCTGCAGAAGGTCGAGATCGTGGATCCCGGTGAGTCCGGTCTGCTCAAGGACGAGCAGCTCGACAAGCTGGACTTTGACGAGCTCAACGACGCTCTGGTCGCTGATGGCAAGAAGCCTGCAACGGCTAACCCCGTGCTGCTTGGCATCACCAAGGCATCGCTGCAGACCCGTTCGTTCGTATCGGCCGCGTCTTTCCAGGAAACCACACGCGTCCTCACCGAGGCTGCGGTTTCCGGCAAGGCCGATCTGCTCGAAGGTCTCAAGGAAAACGTGATCGTTGGTCGCCTGATCCCAGCCGGTACCGGCGCGGGTATCTCCTCGGCCAAGCTCATCGCCACCAAGCGCGATGATCTGATCCTGGATGAGCGCCGCCGTCAGGCCAGCACACCCAAGATCGCAGCGCCTGCCGCCGAGTAGGACTGAGACAGACAAGTTTGAGGGAAGGGGGCCGCAAGGCTCCCTTTCTTTTTGTCTTGGTGGTGGCTGGTTTGAGATGCGCCTGGCTATAGGAGGCCGGCGCGATAGATGGACAGCGAATGCCGCATGTTTTGGGCAATATCCGACTTGCCTTCGGTGCTGGCGAGCAGGCGCCCCTGACGTCGGGATTTTGGCTAGTTGTAGCCGATATGGGTAGCGAACTGGGCAATGACCTGGCGCCAGATATCGAACTGAGCGTCGAGCACCTTGGCATCGACGCCATTGGCCAGATCGAGGTCCATTTCGATCGAGGCATCCTGATCCTGATCGAGATAGGCGCGGCTAAAACGCTTGGTGAAGTTCCATGCATTGATGGTCTCGAGGCTGGGCTTGATGTCCAGAAATCCGAGATAGAAGTTCAGATCCTGACACTGGGTGTGATCGGTGCAGTTCAGGAAATAGACCTGATAGGTGATCCCCTCGATCTTGCCGGTAATCTGCGGGTCCCCGTTACCCTGCGCCACGAGTTCGGCTGCGCCATAACCTCGCGCGATATTGAGGATCGCGTCGGTGTCGTTCGCCTGAATGGTCTTGGCCTGGGGCGCGCCGGCGAGTGCCAAAGCGATAAGTGAACCGGCCACCAGGGTCGTGAACTTCATGGGTATCTCCTTGATGCGATCCTGCCAGGCAGGCCGAGCGCAATGAGTGCTAAAGTCGTGGCGAGTCTATACAAGCATCAGGTCAGGGCAAACCAAACCCATCGAACGGGACAGGGCGAGTACCGCCCGGTACGGTTTGCCCCTTGCAGCATAAGGGTTCTTTGGCAAGCCGGTGCATAGCTCCAACCCGGATAATTCACGAAAGAATCCTTGACGCAAAGGCGAGTCGGTTCTAAACAGCGCCTACCTAAGCGGTCGGTCGTGAATGTCACACCGGGTTCCTGCCATCTTGTGCGGGCATCCAGGACACTCAAACACACTGTCGGGTAACTAGACGAAGCAAATCCTTGTGCGCATGACTGCCCGCTTTTTGGGGGGTGGTCCGCTGCAATTAAGGCGCCGCCGGGCCCAGTTAGGGGTCGGATGAGCGCCGTTTTGGTTTGCTTAGGCTAGACCGCAATGAATTTTGGACGATGGAAAGAGCGAAATGCCCACCATTAATCAGCTGATCCGCAAGCCACGCGCCAGCAAGCCAAAGCGGAACAAGGTTCCGGCGATGGAAGCAAATCCGCAGAAGCGCGGCGTTTGTTCTCGTGTTTATACGACGACCCCAAAGAAGCCGAACTCGGCTCTCCGCAAGGTTGCTAAAGTGCGTCTGACGAACTCGCGCGAAGTGATTTCGTACATTCCGGGCGAAGGCCACAACCTGCAGGAGCACTCCGTGGTCCTGATCCGTGGTGGCCGCGTACGCGACCTTCCCGGTGTTCGCTATCACGTGCTCCGCGGCGTCCTCGACACGCAGAGCGTCAAGGACCGCCGCCAGCGCCGGTCCAAGTATGGCGCGAAGCGTCCGAAGTAAGGAGAGAGAGCTATGTCCCGTCGTCACCGCGCTGAGAAGCGTGACGTTATTCCCGACGCAAAGTTCGGCGATCTCGTCCTTACCAAGTTCATGAACTCGCTCATGAAGGACGGCAAGAAGTCGGCTGCCGAAAGCATCGTTTACGGTGCATTCGACATTGTCGAAGCCAAGGTCAAGCAGGACCCCATCGAGGTGTTTCACACTGCCCTTGAAAACATTCGTCCTTCGGTTGAAGTGCGTTCGCGTCGCGTTGGCGGTGCTACGTACCAGGTTCCGGTCGAAGTGCGTGCTGATCGTCAGCAGGCACTGGCCATCCGTTGGCTGATCGATTCTGCCCGCAAGCGCGGCGAGAACACCATGCGTGAGCGCCTCTCGGGCGAACTCATGGATGCTCTCAATGGCCGTGGTCAGGCCGTCAAGAAGCGCGAAGACACGCACCGTATGGCTGACGCCAACCGTGCATTCTCGCACTACCGCTGGTAGTAGGAGCGCCCCATGGCACGCGAATACCCAATTAAGCTTTATCGTAACTTCGGCATCATGGCTCACATCGATGCTGGCAAGACGACCACGACAGAACGCATTCTGTACTATACCGGCAAGTCCCATAAGATCGGCGAAGTCCATGACGGCGCTGCTACCATGGACTGGATGGAGCAGGAGCAGGAACGCGGCATCACGATCACTTCGGCTGCCACGACCACTTTCTGGAAGTCGCGCGAAGGCACGATGCACCGGTTCAACATCATCGACACTCCCGGCCACGTTGACTTCACCATTGAAGTTGAACGTTCGCTGCGCGTGCTCGACGGTGCCGTTGCTCTGCTCGACGCCAATGCCGGTGTTGAGCCGCAGACGGAAACTGTTTGGCGTCAGGCTGACAAGTACCACGTTCCACGTCTCATCTTCGTCAACAAGATGGACAAGATCGGCGCCGATTTCTATCGCTGCGTCGAGATGATCGGTACGCGTCTTGGTGCCAAGGCCGTTCCTGTCCAGCTGCCAATCGGCGCTGAGAACGAATTTAAGGGCGTCGTCGATCTGATCGAAATGAACGCTCTGGTCTGGCGCAATGAAGAGCTGGGTGCTCAGTGGGACATCGTTGAGATCCCTGACGACCTTAAGGAAGCTGCTGCGAAGTATCGCGAGCAGATGATTGAGGCCGCTGTCGAGCTCGACGACGACGCCATGGAAGCTTACCTCAATGGCGAAGTGCCGAACAACGACACCATCCGTCGTCTGCTTCGTCGCGGCGTGATCGATACCAAGTTCTTCCTGATCTATGCCGGTTCGGCATTCAAGAATAAGGGCGTTCAGCCTCTGCTGGACGGCGTTATCGACTTCCTGCCATCGCCACATGACGTTCCGGCTATCCAGGGCATCGACGCCCGTACGGAAGAGCCAATCGAGCGTCACGCTGACGATAGCGAGCCACTGTCGATGCTGGCCTTCAAGATCGCCAACGACCCGCACATGGGTTCGCTGACCTTCTGCCGCATCTACTCGGGTCACGTCGAGCAGGGCGCAATGCTGGAAAACACGGTCAAGGAAAAGCGCGAACGCGTTGGCCGGATGTTCCAGATGCACTCGAACAGCCGTGAACAGATCACCGAAGCTTTCGCTGGCGACATTGTTGCTATCGTTGGCCTGAAGGACACCACCACGGGTGACACGCTTTGTGCGCAGAATGCCCAGGTTATCCTTGAGCGCATGATCTTCCCAGAGCCCGTGATCGACATCTCGGTGGAACCAAAGTCCAAGGCCGACCAGGAAAAGATGGGCCTCGCGCTCAATCGTCTGGCTGCTGAAGATCCAAGCTTCCGCGTCAAGACCGATGAAGAATCCGGCCAGACCATTATTTCTGGCATGGGCGAGCTTCACCTGGACATTCTCGTTGACCGTATGCGTCGCGAGTTCAAGGTCGAGGCCAATATCGGTCAGCCACAAGTGGCTTATCGTGAAACCATTACCCGCGCTGCCGATGTGGATTATACCCACAAGAAGCAGTCCGGTGGTTCGGGCCAGTTTGCTCGCGTCAAGCTCTCGATTGAGCCAGGCGAAGTCGGCAAGGGTCTGGAATTTGTGAATGCCGTCGTTGGCGGTTCGGTGCCCAAGGAGTATATCCCGGGCGTTGAAAAGGGCGTGAAGTCCGTTATGGCTTCAGGCCCGCTGATCGGCTTCCCGATCGTTGATATCAAGGTGACGCTGACTGAAGGCGCCTACCATGATGTTGACTCCTCGGTGCTGGCCTTTGAAATTGCTGGTCGTGCTGGCTTCAACGAAGCCATCCGTAAGGCATCTCCAAAGATCCTCGAGCCGATCATGAAGGTTGAAGTTACGACGCCAGAAGATTACATGGGCGACGTTATCGGCGATCTTAATTCGCGGCGTGGGCAGATCCAGGGCACTGAAGGCCGTGGTGTCCTCCAGGTTGTGGATGCCTTCGTTCCGCTCGCGAACATGTTCGGTTATGTGAACTCGCTGCGCTCGATGAGCCAGGGTCGTGCACAGTACTCGATGACGTTCGATCACTACGAGCAGGTGCCGCAGGCAGTCGCCGACGAAGTCCAGGCCAAATACGCCTAACCAATAACTCAACTCAAGGTTGGCCTATTGGCTAACGAATACGGAGAATACGATGGGCAAGGAAAAGTTTTCCCGCAATAAGCCTCACTGTAACATCGGCACCATTGGTCACGTTGACCATGGCAAGACCTCTTTGACCGCAGCGATCACCAAGATCCTGGCGGAAACCGGTGGCGCTACGTTCAAGAACTATGCGGACATCGATGCTGCGCCTGAAGAAAAGGCCCGCGGCATCACCATCAACACGGCTCACGTTGAGTATGAGACGACAAACCGTCACTACGCACACGTCGATTGCCCAGGCCATGCTGACTATGTGAAGAACATGATCACCGGTGCTGCTCAGATGGATGGCGCGATCCTGGTCGTGTCGGCTGCCGACGGCCCAATGCCCCAGACTCGTGAGCACATCCTGCTCGCTCGTCAGGTTGGCGTTCCTGCGCTGGTCGTGTTCCTGAACAAGTGCGACATGGTCGACGATCCGGAACTGCTCGAGCTCGTTGAGCTGGAAGTGCGTGAACTGCTGTCCTCGTACGAGTTCCCCGGCGACGATATTCCAATCATCAAGGGTTCCGCTCTTGCTGCTCTGGAAGATTCCGACAAGAAGCTCGGTCACGACGCAGTTCTCGAGCTGATGGCCGCTGTTGACTCGTACATCCCACAGCCAGAGCGTCCTGTTGATCAGCCGTTCCTGCTGCCGATCGAAGACGTGTTCTCGATCTCGGGTCGTGGTACTGTGGTTACCGGTCGCGTTGAGCGCGGTATCGTCAAGGTTGGCGAAGAAGTCGAAATCGTCGGCATCAAGGCTACCCAGAAGACCACCGTTACCGGCGTTGAAATGTTCCGCAAGCTGCTCGACTCGGGCCAGGCTGGCGACAACGTTGGCGCACTGATCCGTGGTATCGACCGTACTCAGGTTGAGCGCGGCCAGGTTCTCTGCAAGCCCGGTTCTGTGAACCCACACACCGACTTCGTTGCTGAGGCTTATATCCTCACCAAGGAAGAAGGCGGTCGTCACACTCCGTTCTTCGGCAACTACCGTCCCCAGTTCTACTTCCGTACCACGGACGTGACGGGCATCGTTACCCTGCCAGAAGGCACGGAAATGGTTATGCCAGGTGACAACATCAACATGAACGTTCAGCTGATCGTTCCGATCGCCATGGAAGAGAAGCTTCGCTTCGCTATTCGTGAAGGTGGCCGCACTGTCGGCGCCGGCGTGGTCGCGAAGATCCTGAAGTAAGCCTCATTGAGACATTCGCGGCGCGCGGATAAACGCGCGCCGCGATCCATTTTCGTCAGGATTTACAAAGATGAACGGTCAGAATATTCGCATTCGCCTCAAGGCGTTTGACCATCGCGTTCTCGACGCGTCTACGCGCGAGATCGTCTCGACGGCCAAGCGTACAGGCGCGCAGGTTCGCGGTCCAATTCCGCTGCCGACGCGAATCGACAAGTTTACCGTGAACCGCTCGCCCCATATCGATAAGAAGGCACGTGAGCAGTTCGAGATTCGGACTCACAAGCGTCTCCTGGACATTGTGGATCCGACGCCTCAGACGGTTGATGCACTGATGAAGCTTGACCTCGCCGCCGGCGTTGACGTCGAAATCAAGCTCTAAAGTCGAGAAGTTTCCGCGCGTACCAGATAGAGGGTCCTCTGAAACCATGACCCGGTACAGCGCCAAGAGAGAAGGTAATAACCGATGCGTTCTGGATTGATCGCACAGAAGCTGGGCATGACCCGCATTTTCGCTGAGGACGGCTCGCACGTTCCAGTGACAGTGTTGGGCCTGCAGAACTGCCAGGTGGTAGGCCAGCGGACGGCTGATAAGGACGGTTACGTCGCAGTACAGCTTGGCGCAGGCCAGGCTAAAGCGAAAAACACGAGCAAGGCCGAGCGCGGTCAGTTCGCTGTTGCCAAAGTCGAACCCAAGCGTCACGTCGCGGAATTCCGCGTTGATGAAGCAAACCTCATCGAGGTCGGCGCGACGTTGCAGGCAGATCACTTCATCGAAGGCCAGCTGGTGGATGTCACCGGTACGTCGATCGGTAAGGGCTTTGCCGGCGGCATGAAGCGTTGGAACTTTGGCGGCCTGCGTGCTTCGCATGGTGTGTCGGTTTCGCATCGCTCGATCGGTTCTACCGGTGGTCGTCAGGACCCGGGTAAGACCTTCAAGAACAAGAAAATGCCGGGCCACATGGGCGATCGTCGCATCACCACGCAGAACGTCAAGGTCGTCAAGACCGACGTCGAGCGCGGTTTGATCATGATCCAGGGTTCGGTTCCCGGCTCCAAGGGTGCCTGGATCCAGATCAAGGACGCGGTGAAGAAGCCTGCCCCACAGGGCGCTGCTTTCCCGGGCTCTTTTAAGGCCGCCGCTGAAGTCGCGGGGGAAGGTAACTAAATGGAACTCAAGGTCACAACCCTCGACGGTAAGGCCGCTGGCAATGTCCAGCTCGCTGAAGACGTCTTCGGTCTGGAAATCCGCCAGGATATCCTGCACCGCATGGTTCGCTACCAGCAGCTCAAGGCAATGGCCGGCACGCACGATGTCAAGCATCGTTCGGAAGGCTCGCTGACCGGCAAGAAGTTCGGCAAGCAGAAGGGTGGCGGCGGTGCTCGTCACGGCGATCGCAAGGCTCCACAGTTCCGTGGTGGTGGTCGCGCTTTTGGTCCGACGCCGCGTAGCCACGCTATCGATCTTCCCAAGAAGGTCCGTGCGCTTGCTCTCAAGCATGCTCTGTCGTCCAAGGCCAAGTCCGGCTCGCTGATCGTTGTCGACAGCGTCGCCCAGAAGGAAGCAAAGACCGCTGGTCTGCTCGCTACCTTCGGCAAGCTGGAATGGACCAACGCGCTGATCATCGACGGTGCAGCTGTCGACCAGAACTTTGTTCTGGCCGCTCGCAACATCCCGCATATCGACGTGCTGCCAGTGCAGGGGATCAACGTTGTTTCGATCCTCAAGCGTGACAAGCTCGTCCTGACCAAGGCAGCGCTGGAAGCGCTGGAAGCGAGGTTCGCATGAACAAGCTGAGCGCTTACGACATCGTTCGGAACCCCGTCGTGACTGAAAAGTCGACGATGGCTTCGGAGCACAATCAGGTCGTTTTCGACGTGGCGATCGATGCCAACAAGACCGATATCAAGGCTGCCGTTGAGCAGTTGTTCTCGGTCAAGGTCAAGGCAGTGAACACCCTGGTCCGTAAGGGCAAGGTGAAGCGCTTCCGTGGCAAGGTTGGCACGCGCAACGACGTCAAGAAGGCGGTCGTGACCCTCGTCGACGGCCAGTCGATCGACATTTCGACCGGCCTCTAAGGGAAGAGACAGAAAAATGGCTCTTAAGAATTACAATCCTACGTCCCCCGGCCGCCGTCAGCTCGTGACGACCGACCGTTCGGATCTCTGGAAGGGCAAGCCGGTCAAGACTTTGACCGAAGGCCTGTCCAAGTCCGGTGGCCGTAATAATCGTGGTCGCATCACTGCCTTCCATCGTGGTGGCGGTCATAAGCGCACCTATCGCATGATCGACTTCAAGCGCGTCAAGTTTGACGTGGTTGGTACGATCGAGCGTCTGGAATACGATCCCAACCGTACGGCTTGGATCGCTCTGGTGAAGTACGAAGACGGCGACATCGCCTATATCGTTGCGCCACAGCGTCTGTCGGCCGGCGACAAGGTCATCTCGTCGACAGGTACTGTTGACGTGAAGCCAGGCAATACCATGCCTCTCGAGAACATGCCGGTCGGTACGATCGTGCACAATATCGAGCTCAAGCCCCGCAAGGGTGGCCAGGTTGCCCGTTCTGCTGGTGCGTATGCCCAGTATGTCGGTCGTGACCAGGGTTGGGCGATCCTTCGTCTGAAGTCGGGCGAACAGCGCCGCGTGCATGGCACTTGCCTTGCAACGGTTGGTGCCGTTTCGAACCAGGATCATTCCAACACCTCGCTCGGCAAGGCCGGTCGTTCGCGTTGGTTGGGCCGCAAGCCTGTCAACCGCGGCGTGACCATGAACCCGATCGATCACCCTCATGGTGGTGGTGAAGGCCGTACTTCGGGTGGTCGTCATCCGGTTACGCCATGGGGCAAGCCGACTAAGGGCAAGCGTACCCGCAGCAATAAGGCAACGGACAAGTTCATCGTTCGCAGCCGTCACGTTAAGAAGGGCAGGTAAGCCATGACCCGTTCAATCTGGAAGGGGCCGTTTGTCGACGGCTACATGCTCAAGAAGGCCGAAAAGGCCCTCGCGTCTGGTCGCAACGATGTGATCAAGATCTGGAGCCGCCGTTCGACCATCCTGCCACAGTTCGTTGGCATCACGTTCGGCGTTCACAATGGCCAGAAGCACGTTCCGGTCAGCGTCACTGAAGACATGATCGGCCACAAGTTCGGCGAGTTTGCACCGACCCGTACCTATTACGGTCATGCCGCCGACAAGAAGGCCAAGAGGAAGTAAGATGGGCAAGCCAAAAACTGAGCGCGCTCTCAAGGACAACGAGGCTAAGGCTGTTTTGCGCATGCTGCGCATCAGCCCTCAGAAGCTGAACCTCGTCGCGCAGTTGATCCGTGGCAAGAAAGTTGAGAAGGCCTTGGCCGATCTCGAATTCAGCCACAAGCGCATCTCCGTGCAGGTCAAGAAGGTGCTTGAAAGCGCCATTGCGAATGCTGAGAACAATCATGGCCTCGACACCGACGCTCTCGTCGTTGCTGAAGCATTTGTTGGTAATTCGCTGGTAATGAAGCGCTTCACCGCTCGCGGTCGCGGCCGGTCATCGCAGATCCAGAAGCCATTCGCGCATCTGACGATCGTCGTCCGGCAAGTTGAGGAGGCCGCATAATGGGTCAGAAGATCAATCCAATCGGTTTCCGTCTGGGCATCAATCGCACCTGGGATAGCCGCTGGTACGCCAACAAGGGCGAATACGGTTCGCTGCTGCAGGAAGACTTGAAGATCCGCACAATGCTGCTGGAAGACCTCAAGGCTGCTGCGGTTTCCAAGATCGTCATCGAACGTCCGCACCGCAAGTGCCGCGTGTCGATCCACACTGCCCGTCCGGGCATCGTGATCGGCAAGAAGGGCGCAGACATCGACAAGATCCGCGCCAAGGTGAAGAAGTTCACCGATAGCGAAGTGCACATCAACATCGTTGAAGTGCGCAAGCCGGAAACTGACGCGACGCTGGTTGCCCAGGGCATTGCCCAGCAGCTGGAACGCCGTGTGGCATTCCGTCGCGCTATGAAGCGTGCTGTGCAGACCACTATCCGCATGGGTGCCGGTGGCATCCGCGTGAATGTTGGTGGTCGTCTGGGTGGCGCCGACATCGCTCGTACCGAATGGTACCGCGAAGGTCGCGTTCCGCTGCACACGCTGCGCGCTGACATCGACTACGGCACCGCCGAGGCAAAAACGACCTACGGCATCATCGGTATCAAGGTCTGGATCTTCAAGGGCGAAGTCCTTGAGCATGATCCCACTGCACATGAGCGTCGCGCCACCGAAGGTGGTGAAGGTGGTCAGCGTAGTGAACGCGGTCCGCGCTCTGAGCGTGGCGACCGTGACCGCGAACGCGCATAAGAAGGTTAGTTCATTATGCTGCAACCTAAGAAGACCAAATTCCGCAAGGCTCACAAGGGCCGTATCCATGGCGTTGCCAAGGGCGGTACCGATCTGGCATTTGGCCAGTATGCCTTGAAGGCCACCGAGCCAGAGCGTGTTACTGCTCGCCAGATCGAAGCGGCTCGCCGCGCGATCACACGCGAAATGAAGCGCCAGGGCCGTGTGTGGATCCGGATTTTCCCGGATGTGCCGGTGACCAAGAAGCCGACCGAAGTTCGCATGGGTAAAGGTAAGGGTTCGGTTGAACTCTGGGCCGCTCGCGTGAAGCCAGGTCGTATCGTATTCGAGATCGACGGCGTCCCTGAGGACGTTGCCAAGGAAGCTCTGCGTCTCGGCGCGATGAAGCTCCCGATCATGACGCGGGTTGTTACCCGCATTGCTGACTAAGGACGATGAGCATGAAAGCCAGTGATGTGCGGAGCAAGACCGCAGACGAACTGAAGGACCAGCTCGTCGACTTGAAAAAAGAACAGTTCAACCTGCGTTTCCAGCGTGCTACCCAGCAGCTCGAAAAGCCGACCGAGGTCAAAAAGGTTCGCCGCGATATCGCGCGGATCAAGACGATCCTGGCCGAAAAGAACGCAGCGAAGTAAGGAGCCGCGACCATGCCAAAGCGCGTATTGCAGGGGACTGTTGTCTCCGACGCCAATGATAAGACGGTCGTGGTGCGCGTCGAGCGCCGTTTCACGCACCCGGTTATGAAGAAGACCGTGCGCCGGTCGAAGAAGTATCAGGCTCATGATGAGGCCAATCTGGCCAAAATCGGCCAGATCGTTCAGATCGAGGAATGTGCACCGATTTCCAAGAACAAGCGCTGGACGCTTGTCACGGACACTGCGGCTCCCTCCGCGTAAGTTTAGATTTCAAGGTCGGCGAGCCGGGGACGGCGGGTCGATTTAACAAGAAGGCATCCAGTCATGATTCAGATGCAATCAAATCTCGACGTCGCGGATAATTCCGGCGCCCGTCGTGTCATGTGCATCAAGGTGCTGGGCGGCTCGCATCGCAAATACGCCTCGGTCGGCGACATTATTGTCGTTTCGGTCAAGGACGCTATTCCGCGCGGCCGCGTAAAGAAGGGTCAGGTCATGAAGGCCGTGGTGGTTCGCACCGCGTTCGACATTCGCCGCCCTGATGGCACGGTGATCCGTTTCGACAAGAACGCCGCGGTTCTGATTAACAATCAGAAAGAGCCGATCGGCACCCGTATCTTCGGACCAGTTCCGCGCGAGCTTCGCGCCAAGAACCACATGAAGATCATTTCGCTCGCACCCGAGGTGCTGTAATGGCTGCCAAGATCAAGAAGGGCGATAAGGTCGTCGTCCTGACTGGCAAGGACAAAGGCAAAACTGGCCAGGTCCTGTCGGTTATCCCGACCGAAACGAAGGCACTGGTTCAGGGTATCAACCTTGTTCGTCGCCACACCAAGCAGACCGCGTCGACCGATGCAGGCATCTTCACTAAAGAAGCGCCAATTCATCTGTCGAACCTCGCGATCGCCGACAAGGATGGCAAGCCCAGCCGCGTTGGTTTCCAGATCAAAGACGGCGTGAAGACGCGCGTCGCAAAATCGACCGGAGATTCGATCGATGGCTGAGACCGCTTACATTCCGCGTCTCCGGACCGAATATGACAGCACCATCAAGCCGGCCCTGCGCGAGCAGTTCGGCTACAAGAATGTGATGGAACTGCCGCGTCTGGACAAGATCGTCATCAATATCGGCGTCGGCGAAGCCGTCAACGATACCAAGAAGGTCAAGTCGGCTGCAGCCGAGCTCGAGAAGATTGCTGGCCAGAAGCCAGTCATCACTTATGCTCGCAAGTCGATCGCCGGCTTCAAGGTTCGTGAAGACATGCCCCTGGGTGTGAAGGTCACGCTGCGCAAGGTTCGTATGTACGAATTCCTTGACCGTCTGGTGAACATCGCACTGCCACGCGTTCGCGACTTCCGTGGGTTGAACCCCAATTCCTTTGACGGCAATGGCAACTATGCCATGGGCATCAAGGAACACATCATTTTCCCCGAAATCAACTATGATCAGATCGATCAGGTTTGGGGTATGGACATCGTGGTAGCCACGACAGCCAAAACCGATGATGAGGCGCGTGCGCTGCTCAAGGCATTCAACTTCCCCTTCCGCAAGTAAGCGGATAGGGAAGGGAAAAAGGATCAGGACATGGCAAAGACCAGCTCCACCGTTAAAAATGAAAAGCGTCGCGCGCTCGTTAAGCAGTATGCTGCAAAGCGTGCAGCCCTCAAGGCCGCGACCAAGGACCAGGCGCTTCCGTCAAACGAGCGTTTTGCAGCCCAGCTCAAGCTTGCTGAACTGCCACGCAATTCTGCGAAGGTCCGTATCCGCAATCGCTGTGAAGTCTCGGGTCGTCCTCGTGGCTTCTACCGCAAGCTGAAGCTGAGCCGTATCGCTCTGCGTCAGCTGGGCAACCTGGGTATGATCCCGGGCCTCGTGAAGTCGAGCTGGTAAGGAGAACCGAAGATGAGCTTTTCCGATCCAATCGGCGACATGCTGACCCGTATCCGCAACGCCCAGATGCGTCGCAAGAACACCGTTTCGACGCCAGCTTCGACCCTTCGTGGTCGCGTGCTGGACGTTCTCCAGTCCGAGGGTTTTATCCGCGGCTATTCGGAGACCAAGTTCGAGAACGGCGCTGCTGAGTATGAGATTGAACTCAAGTACTCGGACAATGAGTCGGTTATCCGCACGATCGAGCGCGTTTCGCGTCCAGGTCGCCGGGTATACGCCTCGGTCAAGAATATTCCGCAGGTCGCCAACGGCCTCGGTGTCTCGATCCTGTCTACCCCCAAGGGTGTGATGGCTGATCACGAAGCGAAGGCTGCCAATGTCGGTGGCGAGGTACTCTGCCGCGTCTTCTAAGGCGCGGTAAGACGATTACTCAAAGGTAGAAGTTAGAATGTCACGTACTGGCAAACAACCGGTTGCACCGGTCAGCGGCGTTACGGTTACGATCGATGGTCGTACCGTCACCGCAAAGGGCCCTAAGGGCGAGTTGAGCATCGTGCTCATGGATGTCGTTAATGTCGAGAATGGCGCCGATGGCGTCGTCGTTTCTCCGGCCAACGACACGCGCTTCGCGCGCGCCGCCTGGGGTACTACCCGTGCACTGATCCAGAACATGGTCACCGGTGTTTCTGCCGGCTTTGAAAAGAAGCTGGCAATCCAGGGCGTGGGTTATCGCGCCGCACTTCAGGGCAAAGATATCAAGCTGTCGCTTGGTTTCAGCCACGAAGTGATCTACGAAGCCCCCAAGGGAATCACGCTGACTGTCCCAGTGCCGACTGAAATCGTCGTCACCGGTATCGACAAGCAGCAGGTTGGTCAGGTTGCGGCTGAGATCCGCGCATGGCGCAAGCCAGAGCCCTACAAGGGCAAGGGCGTTCGCTATGCTGGCGAGTACGTCTTCCGCAAAGAAGGCAAGAAGAAGTAAGGAGCGCCTGCAATGGCTATCAGTGCAAAAGGTGCGGAACGCCGCAAGGCTCGTGTCCGCAAGGCGCTCAAGGCTCGTGCCTTCGGTCGTCCCCGTCTCAGCGTTTTCCGCTCGGACAAGAATATCTACGCTCAGATCATCGACGATGCGACCGGCCGTACGCTGGCTTCCGCTTCGACGCTCGACAAGGACGTCAAGTCCGGCCTCAAGAACGGTTCCACCGCGGCCGCTGCTGCAACGATCGGCAAGCTGATCGCCGAGCGCGGTTCCAAGGCTGGCGTTGGCGAAGTGATCTTTGATCGTGGTGCGTACATCTATCATGGCCGTGTGAAGGCCCTTGCAGACGCTGCCCGTGAGGGCGGCCTGCAGTTCTAGAACACGGCGAGGAAAGAAAATTATGAGAGACGTTCAAGAGCGCGACAGCGAATTCGTCGATCGCCTGGTCCACATCAACCGCGTGGCTAAAGTGGTCAAGGGCGGCCGTCGTTTCGGCTTTGCAGCACTCGTCGTTGTCGGCGACCAGAAGGGCCGCGTTGGCTTTGGTCACGGCAAGGCACGCGAAGTTCCAGAAGCAATCCGCAAGGCAACTGAAGCTGCCAAGCGCACCATGATCCGCGTTCCGCTGCGCGATGCACGTACGCTGCACCACGATGTGCAGGGTCGTCACGGCGCCGGTAAGGTCATTCTGCGTGCAGCCGTTCCCGGTACCGGTATCATTGCCGGTGGTCCGATGCGTGCTGTGTTCGAAACGCTTGGTATCAACGATATCGTTGCCAAGTCGCAGGGCACTGCCAATCCGTACAACATGGTGCGGGCTACCTTTGATGCGCTCAAGCGCGTTGATAGTCCACGCTCGGTTGCTTCCCGCCGTGGCCTCAAGGTTTCGGAACTTCAGGCTCGCCGCGGCGAGTCTGCGGTCGAAGCTTGATCGCTGAGATCAGGAGATAATCATGGCTGAGAAGAAAACCATTATCGTCAAGCAGGTCGGCTCGCCGATCCGTCGTGACAAAGTGCAGCGTGCGACCCTTATCGGTCTCGGGCTCAACAAGATGAACAAGCAGCGCGAGCTGATCGATACGCCTGAAGTGCGTGGCATGATCAACAAGTTGCCGCACCTCGTCCGCGTCGTCGGCGAGTAAGAGAGAAGGTCTTTCTGATGACCCGTTTGAACGAACTTCGCGACAATCCAGGCGCAAACAAGATCCGTATGCGCATTGGTCGTGGTATCGGCTCTGGCAAGGGCAAGACCGGCGGTCGTGGTGGCAAGGGCCAGACGGCACGCTCCGGCGTGGCGATCAACGGCTTTGAAGGCGGCCAGATGCCCCTTCACATGCGTATGCCAAAGCGCGGCTTCAACGCTTTCAATCCCAAGGATTGGAATGAAGTCCGCATTGACCGCATCCAGGCCTACATCGACTCCGGCAAGCTTGACGCCAAGGCTGTCATCGACGCCGAGGCTCTGATTGCTGCTCGCGTTATCCGCCGCGCCAAGGACGGTGTCCGTCTGATCGGTTCGGCCGGCTTCACCTCCAAGAAGGTGACCTTCAAGGTCAACTACGCGACCAAGGGTGCACTGGCTGCTGTTGAAGCTGCTGGCGGCAAGGTCGACGTTATCGAGGCCAAGGCGCCTTGGAAGAAAGCCCCACGCGCCGAGTAATCCACTTGGCTGGGCGTACCCGACTTGATGGTTGGGTGCGCTCTTTTGGTTTGTTGCGTTAGGGATGTGGTTCGTCTGCATCCCGAAACGTTCCGAGCGCACCTGGCCTTGAAGCCATAGGGAGCGATACATGGCGTCCGCAGCCGAACAGCTGGCACGTAATCTCAATTTTTCGACCTTCTCGAAGGCGAAAGCCCTGCAGCAGCGCATCTGGTTCACACTGGGAGCGCTGCTTGTCTATCGACTGGGCACTTTCATTCCGGTTCCGGGTATTGATCCTGATGCATTCGCTGCGACCTTTGCGCAGTCGGAGCAGGGGATCCTGGGCATGTTCAACATGTTTGCCGGCGGTGCCGTGCAGCGCATGGCGATCTTTGCCCTCAACCTGATTCCCTACATTACCGCGTCGATCGTGGTGCAGGTGGTGGCGACTGCCTCGCCGCGCCTAGAAGCTCTCAAGAAAGAGGGCGAGTCCGGTCGTCGCAAGATGAACCAGTACACCCGCTATCTGGCGGTCGTGTTCTGTGCGGTGCAGGCCTATGGCGTTGCGGCTGGTCTAGAGGCCAGCCAGGGCGTTGTGCTCAATCCAGGCTGGTTCTTCCGCATCTCGACCGTGATCACCCTGGTGGGTGGCACGATGTTCCTGATGTGGCTGGGCGAGCAGATCACCTCACGTGGTGTCGGCAACGGTATTTCGCTGATCATTTTCGCCGGTATCGTGGCCAATCTGCCATCGACTGTCGTGCAGACGCTTGAGCTGAGCCGTACCGGGGCCATCGCACCAATCGCCGCCTTTGGCGTGCTGGTGCTGGCGCTGGTGGTGATTGCCGCCATCGTGTTCTTCGAGCGTGCCCAGCGCCGGTTGCTGATCCAGTATCCAAAGCGCCAGGTTGGCAACAAGATGTTCCAGGGCGATACCTCGCATCTGCCGCTCAAGCTGAACACGTCGGGTGTTATCCCGGTGATCTTTGGCTCGTCGCTGCTGCTGCTGCCTGCTACCATTGCGTCGTTCGCGGCGCAGGGGGATGCGCCACAGTGGCTGCAGGTGGTCACGGCACTGCTGGGTCGCGGTCAGCCGCTCTATCTGGCCCTGTTCGCGTTCTTCATCATTTTCTTTGCCTTCTTCTACACGGCGATTGTGTTCAATCCGACAGAGACGGCCGACAACCTCAAGCGCTCCGGCGGCTTCATTCCGGGTATTCGCCCCGGTGAGCGGACGGCCCAGCACATCGATTATGTGCTGACACGCATTACGGTTGTGGGTGCGCTTTACCTGACGGTGGTGGCATTGATCCCTGAGGTCGTGCACAACCAGCTTGCAGTCAGTCAGTTCATCGGTGGCACATCGCTGCTGATCATGGTGACGGTGACCCTTGATACGGTGAGCCAGATCCAGAGCCACCTGGTTGCCCAGCAATATGAGGGGCTGGTCAAGAAGTCCCGTCTTGGAGGAGGCAAGCGCCGATGAGGTTGATACTGCTCGGACCACCGGGTGCAGGGAAGGGGACTCAGGCCAAAATCCTGGTTGAGGCCTATGGTATCCCGCAGCTGTCCACTGGTGACATTCTGCGTTCGGCGATTGCGGCCAAGACCCCATTGGGGCTCGAAGCCAAGGCGATTGTGGATCGCGGTGACCTGGTCAGCGACGCTGTCGTCAATGGCATTGTGTCAGAGCGTCTCGACGCTGAGGACTGCAAGCCAGGTTTCATTCTCGATGGCTTCCCGCGCACCATTGCGCAGGCTGAAGCACTCGACAAGATGCTGGTAGACAAGGGCGTCAAGCTAAACGCCGTTATCGAGATCAAGGCCGATGCCGACGAACTGGTGCGCCGCGTTATTCAGCGCGCCAAGGAATCGGGCGGAGCCCGTGCTGACGACAATGAGGAAGTGCTGCGCAAGCGCCTTGGGGTCTATCAGGAACAGACAGCGCCACTGGTTGCCTATTACGCCGATGAGGGTCTGCTCAAGACCGTTGACGGCATGGCACCGGTCGACGAGGTGACCGCGGCCATCAAGGCTGCGATTGCTCACTAAAGTTTGGGCTTGACTTGGCGGTTGACTCCGCTGAATCGAGCCCTTAAAGAACCGCTTCAGTCTCATGGATTATTGGGCTGGATTCGGTTCTCCAGAATGTTGGGGGTCGGATTCCGGTCCCTTGTTGTTTAATGGCGCCAGCCGTGATGGTTCGCGCTGAATGAAGGAGAGCAGACGTGGCTCGTATCGCTGGCGTCAATATCCCGACGAACAAGCGCGTTGTCATCGCGCTGCAGTATATCCACGGGATTGGCGACAAGTTCGCCCTGGATATCTGCACTCAGGTTGGCATTCCCGTTGAGCGTCGTGTGAACGAACTCACTGACGCGGAAATCATCCAGATCCGTGAAGCTATCGACCGCGACTATGTCGTGGAAGGTGATCTTCGTCGTAATGTTGCGATGAACATCAAGCGTCTGATGGACCTGGGCAACTATCGTGGCCTGCGTCATCGTCGTGGTCTGCCCGTTCGCGGTCAGCGCACGCACACCAATGCTCGTACTCGCAAGGGTCCGGCAAAGGCGATCGCTGGTAAGAAGAAGTAAGAACCCGATTTTTGGGTTCTTCGATGTAGCTGCCGGGGCAAGCTAAGGCTAACGGCAGCGCTGATATCGAATTGAGGAATTTGATGGCTAAGTCTGAGACAACGCGCGTCAAGCGCAAGGAACGCAAGAATATCACTTCGGGCGTTGCCCACGTGAATGCTTCGTTCAACAACACCATGATCACCATCGCTGACATGCAGGGTAACACGATTTCGTGGTCCTCTTCGGGCGTGATGGGTTTCAAGGGCTCGCGCAAGTCGACCCCTTATGCAGCCCAGGTTGCTGCTGAAGATGCTGCCAAGAAGGCTCAGGAACACGGCATGAAGACCCTTGAGGTCGAAGTGCGTGGTCCAGGTTCGGGCCGTGAATCGGCGCTCCGTGCGCTGCAGGCTGCAGGCTTCAACGTCACTTCCATCCGTGACGTCACGTCGATCCCGCACAATGGCTGCCGCCCGCGCAAGCGGCGCCGCGTCTAATCTAGACCGTTTAGAGAGCTCCCGGCCGATTGAATGGGCCGGGAGTCTTATTGCGTTTGCGGCGGAGCGGCTCGGGCTGGAGCCGCGATTTTGAAAGGACATAACCGTGACGATCCAGAGGAACTGGCAAGAACTGATCAAGCCGACCAAGCTGGAGATTGTTTCGGGCAGCGACAACGCGCGCGTGGCCTCGGTAGTTGCCGAGCCACTTGAGCGCGGTTACGGGCTTACCCTTGGTAATGCTCTGCGTCGCGTGCTGCTGTCGTCGCTTCAGGGCGCGGCAGTGACGGCAATCCAGATTGACGGCATCCTGCATGAATTCTCCTCGCTTCCAGGCGTGCGGGAAGACATCACCGATCTCGTGCTCAACGTGAAAGAAATCGCGCTGAGCATGGGCGGCGAAGGCCCAAAGCGCTTGGCTCTGTCCAAGCAGGGTCCGGGTGCTGTAACGGCCGGCGACATCAAGGTCACCGGCGACATCGAAGTGCTGAACCCCGAGCTGGTGATCTGCCATCTCGATGACGGCGCCGAGATCAATATCGAGTTCACCGTCGACACCGGCAAGGGTTACGTTGCCGCTGACAAGAACCGTCCCGAAGACGCACCGATCGGCTATATCCCGGTCGACTCGCTGTTTTCGCCAGTTCGTCGTGTGAGCTACAAGGTTGATGCGACCCGTGCCGGCGAAAGCCTGGACAAGGACAAGCTGACGCTGCAGATCGAGACCAACGGTGCGGTCACGCCAGAAGACGCCGTGGCTTTCGCTGCGCGTATTCTGCAGGATCAGCTGTCGGTATTCGTGAACTTCGAAGAGCCCAGCAAAGAAAAGGCCCAGGATTCGGTTCCTGAACTGGCCTTTAACCCAGCGCTGCTCAAGAAGGTTGATGAGCTCGAGCTGTCGGTTCGTTCGGCTAACTGCCTGAAGAACGACAACATCGTTTATATCGGCGACCTGATCCAGAAGACGGAAGCCGAGATGCTGCGGACACCGAATTTCGGCCGCAAGTCGCTCAATGAAATCAAGGAAGTCCTGGCACAGATGGGGCTTCATCTCGGAATGGACGTTGCCAACTGGCCACCCGAGAATATCGATGACCTCGCCAAGCGCTATGAAGATCACTATTGATCGCGCGCTGCCAAGCACTTTAGGAGACCACCATGCGCCACGGTAATTCAGGTCGCAAACTCAACCGGACTGCCAGCCACCGCAAGGCCATGTTCGCCAATATGTCTGCCGCGCTGATCAAGCACGAGCAGATCGTCACCACGCTTCCAAAGGCCAAGGACCTGCGTCCTATCGTCGAGAAGCTGATCACCCTGGGCAAGCGCGGCGATTTGCACGCTCGCCGTCAGGCGATCGCTCAGATCCGTGACGAAGGGCAGGTTGCCAAGCTGTTCGCAGTGCTTGGCCCACGCTACAAGGAACGCCAGGGCGGCTATATCCGCATCATGAAGGCTGGTTTCCGTTATGGCGACAATGCACCACTGGCCGTGATCGAATTTGTTGATCGCGACGTCAATGCCAAGGGCCTCGATAGCGGTCCTGTGCATGTTCGTGACGACGATGAGAACGAAGCAGCGTAAGCTTCGCTCACATTAGACATTTGAAGGCGGCTGCGGTTCACTCCGTGGCCGCCTTTGTTTTTGGCGGGGAGGGCGCATGCGCAGAAATCTGGTATTGGTGACGGGCGCCAGCGGCTTTGTTGGCAAATGGACGGTCATCGAACTCCTGCGCGCCGGCTATTCCGTTCGAGGGGCATTTCGCTCCGCGGAACGGGCGGAGAGCGTCAAGCAAGCCGTGATTGCGCAATTGGGCGACGAGGTGCTGTATCGTCTGAGCTTCGTCAAGCTCGACCTGATGCTGGACAATGGCTGGGCCAAGGCCATGCTCAAGGTGGATGCTATCGTGCATACGGCGGCAAAGGTGGTGACGCGCGAACCCAAGGATCCAGGCAAGGTCGTCGGGCCTGCTGTTGAGGGCACGGAGCGGGTGTTACGATTTGCAACGCGGGCCGGTGTGCGACGCATCGTGATGACTTCTTCGGTTGTCACAATCGGTTATGGCCATGGGCCGCGACGCGGGCCGCATATCTTTAGCGAGACTGATAATACCGAGCTTGATGGAATAGGCTTTCCCTGGGCCTATTGCGTGGCCAAGACCAAAGCCGAGCGCGTCGCCTGGGCCTATGCGCGCAATGAAGGGCTGGAGTTGACGACAATTCATCCGGGTGCGGTTCTGGGGCCCGCACTGGACGGTTATGTCAGCCCCTCCTTGCGTCTGGTCTCAGGTTTGCTCAATGGGTCAACACCAGCCCTGGCGCATTGCGGTTTTTCCATCATTGATGTGCGCGACGTGGCGGCCCTGCATGTTGCGGCGCTCAACCATGATGCGGCCATTGGCGAGCGCTATCTGGCAGCCTCGGACTATGTGAGTTTCTCGCAGATCGCGCAGATGCTGGCGGCGTCGTATCCGGCGCAGAATGTTACCCGGAAAAAAGTACCAGACTGGGTGATCAAGCTGCTGGCGCGCTTTGGTGGGCCGTCACGGTTGATTGCCAATGATATCGGCAATGAGAAGCACTACACACGCGACAAGGGTGAGGCTTTGCTGGGCCACCCATACCGCTCGGCCGACAGCGCCATTCTGGCTGCCGCCGAAAGCCTCTTTGCCTTGGGCCTGCTTGAGCGGCATTCAGGCTAGGGGCCGTCCAGCCCCCAGGCGTCATAGAGCCGATTAACCTGTCGCAGCGAACGGCAGGTCACCAGCGGCAGCCCGCTCGGAGCGACCATGGCGTGGTAGCGGTCATAGCTGTTGCGGGTTTTCCAGATCCAGTGGATCATTGACCATTTCAGACTGTCCTGCGCCCCTTCAAGACTGCCGGGGCGATGCCGTTCGAAAAGGTTGCGGCGTATTTAGCGGGCAAAGCGCAGTGTGTAGTGTTCATCAACAACGAGGATGGCGCCAGTCGCGCGGGCCAGCCGTTCGGCGATCAGCCCGCTGTAATTGCCATCCATGATCCAGGTTTCCTGCGCGATGGCGTCACGCTGCAGGCTGTGAAACGCCGCCTTGAGTCGCGCCACCCAATCGGTATTGGGTTGGTGGTGCAACTGGTCCAGATAGACAGGGGGCAGGTGCTATTTCTCGCTGATGGCCTTGCACAGCGTGAACTTGCCTGCATTGGTAGGACCCATGATGACGATGCGCGGCCCCAGGCTTTCCAGCGGCATAATGTCAGCCATTGATCCCTCCCAAAGCAAAATGGCCATCCCGTTGCCGGAATGGCCATGTAACTGCTGCGCTACCAATTACTCGGGCTGCTGATCCTTGCCGGTATAGGCTTCCTCGACCCAGAACTGGTCGCGGCGATCAAAGCCGTTGAACGGGGTGAGCGAAGCTTGGGTGTAGGCACCCATCAGACCGAATTCGATCCAGTCGTCCTCATCGATATCGGCCGGCAGGGTGAACACCTGAGGCAGCACGTCATAGCTGTCGCAGGTTGGACCCCAAATGGTGAAATCCGAGAATTCCTGCTCATTGTCATGCACCCGGGCGCCGCGCCATACGCGAACCGGCGGGGTGAAGTGCATGAATTTGACTTCCATCAGACTGCCATAGGCACCGTCGTTGACGTACACGGCCTGGCCGCCGCGCTGATGCTTGACGCGCAACAGAAGCGAGGTTGACGAGGTTACCAGTGCGCGGCCGGGCTCGATGATCAGCTCCGGCTTGTTCTTGTCGCCGAAATGGTCGTTGACGGCGTTGCCGATGGTCTCGAAGTAATAGTCCATTGGCGGCGCTTCGCTGGTCGGGTAGGGGGCCGGATAGCCGCCGCCGATATTGAGGCGTTTCAGTTCGATGCCGGATTCATCCACGATGCGCGATGCCGCAGCGATGTGGCGCTCATAGGCATAGGCGTCTTCGCACTGGCTGCCGACATGGAAGCAGAGGCTGGGCGTGTAGCCCATCTGCTCGACCATTGTGACGATTTCGGCGGCTGCCTGTTCCATGACGCCGAACTTGATGCCGAAGTCATAGGATTTAAGCGCCTTGCCGGCCTTGAAGCGGGTGGTCACTTCCACATCGCGCGAGGGCGAAACGATCGCGGCCAATTGGTCTAGCTGCTGGGGGTGATCGATGGTGAAGGAGCGCACGCCGAATTCTTCGTAGGCGCGGGCGATCTCGCGCTTGTTCTTGATGGGGTTGTTATAGTGCATCACGGCGCCGGGCGCGTAGTCGCGCACCAGTTCCATTTCGGTATTGGAGGCCACGTCAAAGGCCTTCAAACCTTCGCGATGCAGCTGGGCGATCACGTGCGGGGATGGGTTGCACTTGACCGCATAGGTCAGCAATCCGTCAAAGCCCTTCTTGAAGACCTTGGTGGCCTTGTGCAGTTCACGTTCAGAGAACAGGAAAGCCGGAAAATCGGGGGCTTCGGCCGCGATCAGCGCGGAGGTGTTCGGGTAAACGTGTTTCGGCTCGGTGGTCATGGACGACTGGCCTTTCGGGGCTGGGGAAAGCGAGAAAACGAGCGCTGCATATAGGGCCGAGTGCCCCCTCACGCAAACGATTATTTGGCGTCAAAATGCGTCACTTGCATGACGCCATTTTCATGCCCGATTCCGGGCGTTTGCCTGTCGGGCGCACGCTTGGGAAACCGGTGTGCCACCACTATGGCTGGAGGTTTGGTTGATGTCGATGCGCACGCTGGTAATGGCCGGAACCGCAATTGCGGTTCTGGCGATCGCAGGAACGCTGGCCTTTGCGCCGTGGAACGCCCCAAGCATCGCCCAGACCACCATTTCTCAGCTCAGCGTCGCGCCGCCTGCTGACGTTGTCCGCGCGGTTCCCACCAGTGATGGTGCGGTCAAGCTGAGCTATGCGCCTGTGGTCAAGACGGTGTCGCCCTCGGTAGTCAACGTCTATGCCACCCGCATCGAGCAGCAATCGGTGTCACCCTTCGCCAATGACCCGTTTTTCTCGCGTTTTTTCGGCCAGCGGCAGTTCCAGAGCCGGCCGCGCGAATCCCAGTCGCTGGGCTCGGGGGTGATCGTGGAAGCCGGCGGGGTGATCCTGACCAACCGCCATGTCATTGAGGGCGCTACCGATGTGCGCATCGCGCTCTCGGATGGTCGCGAGTTTGCCGTCGATGTGGTGATCGAGGACGCCCAGACCGATCTGGCCGTACTGCGGGTGCAGCAGGCGGGCGGTACAGAGTTTCCGGCAATCACCTTTGCCAATTCCGATGGTCTGGAAGTGGGCGATCTGGTGCTGGCGATCGGCAATCCGTTCGGGGTGGGTCAGACCGTGACCAGCGGCATTGTCTCGGCGCTGGCCCGTACGGGTGTGGAGCGTTCGGATTATGAGTTCTTCATCCAGACCGACGCGGCGATCAATCCGGGCAATTCGGGTGGCGCACTGGTCGATATGGACGGCCATCTGGTGGGCATCAATACCGCGATCTATTCGCAAAGCGGCGGTTCGGTCGGTATCGGCTTTGCCATCCCGGCCAACATGGCGCGGCTGGTGGCTGACGCGGGCGTTGCGGGCGGCGAGATCGTGCGGCCCTGGTTCGGTGCCAAGATGCAGGCGGTCAATGCCGATATCGCCGCCAGCCTGGGCATGGCCGCGCCGCATGGGGCACTGATCACCGAGGTGGCGCCAGATGGTCCGGCCGCGCAGGCCGGCTTTGCCTCGGGCGATGTGATCCTGAGCGTGGACGGGCTGGCCGTCGATGATCCCAGCGCGTTCAATTTCCGGCTTGCCACGCGGCCCATCGGTCAAACCACCGAACTGGCCCGGCTGCGGAACGGCACTACTACCAATGTGATCTTCACCATTCAGGCGGCGCCCGTGGCTGACGAAACCATGATCGCACAGATTGATGGCGACTCCCGCTTTGCCGGGACCAGTGTGCGCCAGCTTGACCCGGCTCTGGCCGAACTCAAGGGGCTTCCCTATGACGCGACAGGTGTGATCATCACGGACATTGCGGCGGGTTCCCCGGCTCAGGCCATGGGGTTGCGCGTGGACGATGTGATCATCTCGCTCAACGATATGGCGATGAATACCGCGCAGGCCTTCGCCGATACGGCATCAAAACGCGTACGGACCTGGCAGATCATCCTGCAGCGCGACGGGCGGGTGACGCGCAGTATCGTCAGCGGTTAGTTACGGTTTGGCGGATTTTGCGATGCCTGGCTGTTCTGGTGTTCACCGGCGCGGTTGATCCGCGCTGGTGAACAGTGATGGCGCGGCGGGATTACGTTGGCGCGTGGCAAACTGCTTCGATGTTGTTGCCGTCCGGGTCGCGCACGAATGCACCATAATAGCTGGCATGGTAGTGCGGGCGCAGGCCCGGCACGCCATTGTCGGTACCGCCGGCTGCCATGGCGGCGGCATAGAATGCGTCGACCTCGGCCCGGTTCTGCGCCGAAAACGCAAAATGCGCGGGCGGTTTCTGGGCGCCGGCCTCGGTCAGCCAGAAGGCCGCGCTGTCGCGTCCAAAGCCGCCGACCTTGACGCCGCCGGTGTGCTCAGGTGGCACCTGCAGCAGAAATGAGGCGCCCAGAGGGGCCAGAGCCTGTTCATAGAAGGCTTTGGCCTGGTCAAAATCGCTTACGCTGATGCCGGAATGGTCTATCATGGTTGTCCCCGTCCAATTGATGGTGACCCTGAGATAGCGTCTGTTACTGACAGGGTGCGTCAGCAGAAGCGCTGCCCCCGGCGCGCTTGGCGCGACAAGAATGAAATGATGATTGTGCATGGCCGACCTTTTCGCAGCTGATCCCGATAGCGTCGTTGACAGCGACACTGCCCGCCCGCTGGCTGACCAGCTGCGGCCGCGTTCGCTTGATCAGGTGATCGGGCAGACCCATTTGCTGGGCCCGCAGGGCACGCTGCGGCGCATGATCTCGTCGGGTCGGCTGGGCTCGCTCATCCTGTGGGGGCCGCCGGGCACCGGCAAGACCACGGTGGCGCGCCTGCTCGCTGATCAGATCGGCTATAATTTCGAGCAGATTTCGGCCGTTTTTTCCGGGGTCGCCGACCTCAAGAAGGTGTTCGAGAAGGCACGCTTTGAGCGGCTGAGTGGGCACAAGACACTGTTGTTCGTGGACGAAATCCATCGCTTCAACCGGGCGCAGCAGGATGGCTTTCTGCCCGTGATGGAAGACGGCACGGTGGTGCTGGTCGGTGCAACCACGGAAAACCCGTCCTTTGAGCTGAACGCGGCTTTGTTGTCGCGCAGTCAGGTGTTGCGGTTTGAATCGCTGGGCGCCAGCGATCTGGAAGATCTGGTGGGGCGTGCAGAGGCGCTGACAGGGGCAACGCTGCCGCTGGAGCCAGAAGCGCGGGCCACGCTGCTGACGCTGGCTGATGGCGACGGGCGGGCCCTGCTGGGGCTTGTGGAAGAGGTGCTGGCATCGACCAAGCAGGACGAGATGCTCGATGCCGCCGGTTTGCTGACCGTGGTGCAGCGCCGCGCACCCATCTACGACAAGGCAGCGGATGGCCACTACAATCTGATTTCAGCCCTGCACAAGACCATTCGCGGCTCCGACCCCGACGCCGCGCTCTACTATTTCGCCCGCATGCTCGACGCGGGCGAAGACCCGCTGTTTCTTGCGCGTCGGCTGATCCGCATGGCGGTCGAAGATATCGGGCTGGCTGATCCACAGGCGCTGCCGCAGGCCGTGGCGGCGCGCGATGCCTTTCAGATGCTGGGCTCGCCCGAGGGTGAACTGGCGCTGGCCCAGACCGTGGTCTATCTCGCGCTCGCGCCCAAATCGAACGCGGTCTACACCGCCTTCAAGGCAGCCAGCAGCGTGGCCAAATCGACCGGTTCACCGACGCCTCCCATGGTCATCCTCAATGCCCCGACCAAATTGATGAAGGGGGCTGGCTATGGCGATGGCTATATCTACGATCACGATACACCCGAGGGCTTTTCGGGGCAGCAGTATTTTCCTGAGACCATCGGCCGGCACAAATTCTATGAGCCAGTGGAGCGTGGGGCCGAGCGCGATTATCGCAAACGCGTCGACTATTTCGAGCGTCTGCGGGCCGCCAAGGCTGACAAGGGTGAATAGAACGCACTAGCGCGACTGCCAGCGCCCATTACGGCCGGCCTGATAGCCGTATTGGTAGAGTGCGCTCAGCCATTGCGGGCTGCCAAATACGCTGGTGCTTTCGGGGAAATCTGCCGGAATGGCGGTGAGCCGGAACGCCAGTCCAGCCTTGCGGGCGGCGTTGTCCAATTGCTCGAGATTGCTGCGCCCGAGATATTTGAGCAGGGTGGGCACGGCGCGCTCGAGCAGTGACATGCTGGAAATCTGCACGGTGGCCGGGCTGGGAGCAACCACGCCGTTGAAGATCACATAGAGCTTCTGCACGCCGCTGCGGTTTTTGACGAAGGCTTCGTAGCCGCCGGGCATCAGCAAGACCTGCTCGGTTACCCCACCATCGACATGGAGTTCATCAAAGCTCATGCCCTGTGCGGCGACATCGAGCATGACGGGTGGAAATACGCCCGGCACTGCTGTTGAAGCAAGGATGATCTGGTGCACCAGTTCGAGCCTGTTGGGCAGATTGCTGATGGCGATGGCGCCGATATCCCAGATCATGGGGCGCTGCGCGTTTAGATTGGTGGTACCGACATAGAGCCGGCGGCCCTGCTTGTGTGCGACCCCAATGGCGTTGAGCGCCTGCGTGTCCACCAGCGTGCGGATGGCATCGAGCACCGGGACATTACTCATCACCGAAGGCGCGCCGAACAGGGCGCCCAGGAAATTGGCACCGGCCGAATTGTCCTTCTGGGTCAGGCTCGAGAACACGGTGCGCAGCCGGGCATCATAGTCCGAGCCGAGAAACGCCATGGGGGCGATCATGGCGCCCACACTGATACCGGTGACCACTTCGAATTCGGGCCGGCCGCCCTTGTCGGTCCAGCCCACCAGAAAGCTGGCGCCATACGCGCCATTGATGCCGCCGCCCGAGAGTGTCAAATAGTCGACATCGCCGTCAGGGCCGGGCGCGACTTGCGCCTGTATTCTGGCGAATTCGTTATCGTCGCCCCAATAGCGTAGGCGCTGATCGGCGTGAATGGTGGCCTCGGCGACCAGTTGGGGTGGAACCTGCTGCCGTGACTGCAGGGTGGCACAGGCCGAAATGGCCAGCAGGGCCACCATGGCAAGAATGGATCGCAGGGCGGTGCTGATAGTCACTGGCTCGGGTCTCGCAGTTCAGGCTGGCACCCAGGCCAGATGATATCGGTATGCAGGTGGCCAAGCCTTGCATATGGAAGTGTTCAATTGGTTATTGGTGGAGCAGGGCAGAACATGCAGGCAATTTTGTTGGTCGGGGCGGGCGGCGCCATTGGCGCGATGGCGCGATTTGGCCTGGCCAGTCTGGTCGGACGCCTGCTGCCGATGTCGTTTCCTTTGGCGACATTGTTGATCAACATCATTGGCTCGGTGCTGATGGGCGTCGTGGTGGGGCTGATGGCCCGCTTCCTGCCGCCGCAGGCTGAAGGTCTGCGCTTGTTTGTGGCCGTCGGCGCACTGGGTGGTTTCACGACGTTTTCCTCATTTTCGCTCGATACAATCGTGCTCATTGAGCGCGGCGCACTGCCACAAGCTGGCTTGTATGTGCTGTTGTCGGTTGTGGTTTGCCTCATAGGGCTTTATCTCGGGCTTTTGATGACCCGAGGCGTGGCATGAGTGGCGTTCAACAACGGCAGGTAGAGAGTGACGAAGACGGCATGCGTCTGGATCGCTGGTTTGCCCACCATTTTCCCCAGCTTGGCTTCGGACGGCTGCAGAAGCTGATCCGTAATGGCGAGGTCAAGGTCGACAAGGCCAAGGTCACGACCAGCACGCGCCTGTCGCCTGGTCAGACCGTGCGCATTCCGCCCATTGATGATCCCGGCGTCGTCAAGCCGGTCAAGGTCAACAATGATGACGTCAATACCATCCGGGACATGATCCTGTACGAGGATGACGACATCTACGTGCTCAACAAGCCGCATGGCCTTGCCGTGCAGGGCGGTACAGGAATGAAGCGCCATCTCGACGGCATGCTCAAGAGCCTGCCCAACAAGAAGGGCGAGCCGCCGCGGCTGGTGCACCGTCTGGATCGTGATACTTCTGGCTGCCTGATCGTTGCCAAGACCAAATCGGCGGCCAGCCATTTTGGTGAAGTGTTCCGCTCGCGTTCGGCCCGCAAGATCTACTGGGCTATCGTGGCGGGCAATCCGCATCCGCAGCAGGGCGAGATTTCGTGCTTTCTGACCCGGCAGTCGACCGACGATGGCGAACAGATGGTCGTGGTCAAGAATGGCACGCCGGGTGCCCAGCACTCGATGAGCTATTATTCGACTACGGACACGGCCAGTCGCCGCTTTGCATGGGTCACCCTCAAGCCGGTGACCGGACGGACCCATCAGTTGCGTGTGCACATGGCGCAGCTGGGCACCCCGATCATTGGCGATCCTCGCTATTTCAACATCGAGAACTGGCAGGGCGCGCCAGGGCTGAGCTATGGCCTGCATCTGCATGCGCGCCGCATTGCCATTCCTCTGCGCAATGGCGATCGTCTCGACATTTCAGCGCCATTGCCACCGCATATGCGGCACAGCTTTGAAACGCTGGGCTTTGACCCCGATCGCTACAGCGTTGGCAGCGATCCCGAGGACGGCAAATGATCCTTGTCATCTTTGACATGGATGGCACGCTGATCGACACTCAGGCGCTGATCACCGAGCACATGACGGCGACATTTCACGGTCTGGGGCTTGAGGCGCCATCGCCGGAAAAGTCCCGCCGGGTTATCGGGCTGTCTCTGCCCGTCGCCATGGCGCATCTCGCGGATACGCAGGATGCGGTGCTGGTTGACCAACTTGTAGAAGCCTATCGGGCGCACTACCGCGCATCACTGGTAACCGATGCATCACGCGAGGCGCTGTTTCCCGGTGCACTTGATGCCCTCAAACGGCTCAATGCCCGCGATGACGTGCTGCTGGGCATTGCCACGGGCAAGGGATTGACCGGGGTGCACCGCATTTTGGGGCTGCACGGTGTGGCCGACTACTTCACCACCTTGCAGACGCCCGATCACAACCCATCTAAGCCCCATCCGGGCATGGTCCAGTCGGCGATGGCGGAGACTGGCGTCGATGCTGCGCAGACCGTGATGATCGGCGATACGACATTCGACATTGAGATGGGCGTGGCCGCGGGCTGCAAGACCATCGGCGTGACATGGGGCTATCACGAGCCGCGCGAACTGATCGCGGTGGGTGCCAGCACCATGATCGACCGCTACGACCAATTGGACGGCGCAATCCGTCAACTCGTGGAGTAAGTGCATGCGCGACCAGCTCGAAGACATCCAGAAGCATCTCGATGATGGCTATGGCCGCGCGCAGTACCTGAACAAGGTCGAACTGCCCAAGCGCTTCTACAAGGAAGTGGCGGCCGGGCCGGTCGATGGTGGGTTCACCGTGACGCTTGATGGTCGCCAGGTCCGCACACCGGGCCGGAAGATCCCGGTGATCGTGCCTGCGGCGCCGATTGCCACGGCCATGGCCAGCGAATGGGCCGCACAGGGCGAATTCATCAATCCGGGCACCATGCCCACTGTGCGCCTGATCAATTCGGGCGTCGAAAGCGGCGAAGACAGCGTGCCCGCTTTTCGTGATGAGATCGTCAAATTCGCCGGTGGCGATCTGCTGCTCTACCGTGCCGAAAGCCCGCAAGGGCTGGTGAACGCGCAGGAGCAGCACTGGGACGACGCGCTGGTGCGTCTGGCGCGCCATTTTGGCGTCAGTTTCCAGCCTACCTTTGGCATTCTGCATCAGGCCCAGCCGCAGACGACGCTGGACCGGCTTGCCGAGGTCCTCGCGAACGAGCACCTGATATCGCTGACTGCCATGGTGTCGATGACCGGCCTGACCGGTTCGGGCCTGTTGACGCTGGGCTATTGGCACAAGCTGATCGACGCCGATGCCGTCTGGGCAGCAGCCCATGTCGATGAGGACTACCAGATCACCCAATGGGGTTCTGACGAGGAAGCGGCCGACCGCCGGGCCATGCGCCGGGTCGAGTTCGACACTGCCGTGGCCGTATTGGAGGCGATGCGCGCCTAGTGCGCCTTCGCACCACCCGTTGCGATAACCCATTGCGTGGTTTCGGCATCGATCTCCGATAGCGGGTCGGTGACGAAGTCGCGCTCATGGGCGTGGGGATGGGGCAGGGTCAGCCGTTCGGTCGCCATCCGCAGCCGGTCATAGGCAATGATATCAATATCGATCAGGCGCGGCCCCCAGACCTCCTTACGCACTCGCCCCATGGCCAGCTCGATCTCCAGCAGGGCATCGAGCAGCGCGATGGGGGCCAGATCGGTGCTGATGGCGATGGCCATATTGGCGAAGTCGGGTTGATCAGTCTTGCCCCAGGGGGCGGTGGTCAGCACCGAGGATCGCGCCGTTACGCTGATCTCGCTGTGGTTGCCAATGCGTGCCACGGCATCTGCCAGTTGCGCGCGAGGGTCGCCGATATTGGCGCCGAGGCTCAGCCAGGCGGTGGCCATTAGCGTGCGCTCCGCTGCCGATGCAGCTCAATGGCCGCTTCTCCGCGCACCATGGCGATGGGGGCTTCTGGCTTGCGCAGACGAATGATCACCCAGGTGACCGCCTCAAATTCGGAAAACAGATCATCGACGATATTCTGGGCTACCGCTTCGAGCAGCTTCATTCGCCTGGTCTCGAAGGCCGCTTTGACCACATCGTAGATGTCGGCATAGGAAATGCCCGCGCTGAGCCGGTCGGTGGCCGCTGCTGCGGTCAGGTCAGTGCCCAGTTCAAGATCGATGAAGAATCGCTGGCCGAGCTTCTCTTCTTCGGCGAACACGCCGTGATAGCCGTAAAAGCCCAGATCTTTCAGGATGATACGGTCGCCCGTGTATGGCTCAGCCATTGCTGTTACCCCAATTCGGTGGGCGGACCATACAGCGTCGCCTCGGCGACGCGAAGGGCATCGCGATTGGCGCGCACATCGTGCACCCGGAAGATGTGACCGCCATTGATATAGCCGAGCACATTGCTGGCGATGGTGCCGGCCAGACGCTGGTCTGCCGGCACGTCGAGCAGTTTGCCGATCATGGATTTGCGCGAGGTACCCACCAGAATGGCGAAGGCTCCCCGGTGCCGTGCCGTGCCGGCGCAGGCCTGCCGCAGATTGTTCAGGATGGCGTAGTTTTCCGCCACCGACTTGGAAAAGCCGAAGCCGGGATCGAGGATCAGCCGGTCGCCGCTCAGTCCCGCCTGTTCGGCCTTGCCGATCGTCGCATCAAAGTAGCGGTTCATGCTGTCGGTCAGGGGGGTATCGGGATCGCGCGCCTTGTCCCAGTGCATGGCAATCACCGGCACATCGTAAAGCGCTGCGACCGACGCCATTTCCGGCGCGCCGCGCAGGCCATGCACATCATTGATGATGCAGGCCCCAGCCTGAATGGCCTGGTCGGCGACCAGCGGCTTATAGGTGTCGATGGAGATCGGGGCGGTTATGCCCTCGGCAATCAGGGCATCGATCACCGGCATGACCCGATCAAGCTCCTGTTGCACACCCACCAGTTCGGCGCCCGGCCGGGTGCTCTCGCCGCCAATGTCGATAATGTCGGCGCCCTCGGCCAGCATGAGCCGGGCATGGGCCAGCGCGGCCTCAATCAGCTGGTGCTGACCGCCATCAGAGAAGCTGTCGGGCGTGACATTGAGAATACCCATGATGCGGGCGGTCTGGCCCAGCTGCAGCGGCGGGCGCTTGGGCAGGGCGATGGTGTGGGTGCTGTGCATTGGCAAGCCCTCAGAACGGCCAGACCAGCATCAGCATGGGCACGGCCACCAATACGACAATCAGCGAGAGCGGGGCGCCCAGTCGCCAGTAATCGCCAAACTTGTAGCCGCCTGGCCCCATGACCAGCGTGTTGCACTGGTGCCCGATGGGGGTGAGGAAGTCGCAGCCGGCGCCAATGGCCACAGCCAGCAGGAAGGCTTCGGGCTGATAGCCCAGTTCGGTGGCGAAGGTCGCCGCGATCGGGGCCATGACCAGCACGGTGGCGGCGTTGTTGAGGAAAGGCGTCACGGCCATGGCGGCAACCATGATCAGCGCCAGCGCGCCCCAGCCGGGCAGGGTGCTGGCGGTCAGTGAGAGCCAGCCGGCGATAATTTCGGTGCCGCCGGTGGTGCGCAGGGAGTCCGCGACCGGGATCAGGCAGGCCAGCATGATCAGGATGGGCGCGTCGAGCTGGTTATAGACATCGCGCAGCGGGATGGCACGGCTGAGGACCATGGCGACGGCCGCAGCGAAGAAGGCGGGCGCCACGGGCACCAGACCCAGCGCCGATGCGCCCATGGCGATGGCCAGAATGACCAGTGGCACAAGGCCATTGCGAATGCTGCCAAGGCGCAGACCGCGTTCGACCAGCGGCAGACAATCCCACTCGCGCAGCAGTTCGGGCAGCCGCTTGATGTGGCCCTGGATCAGGATCACGTCGCCGTTCTGAAAGCGGATCTGGCCAAGTCGTTCGGTGAAGCGCTCTTCGCGGCGGCTGACGGCCAGCAGGTTCAGCCCGGTGCGATCAAACAGGGTCAGTTCCTGCGCCGTTGCGCCGATCAGCCCCGAACTTTCACCGATCACCGCTTCGATCACGCCGAAATCGGCCGCGTCCTTGGTGGCCGCACCGCGCCGCTCGGAGAACACCAGGCCGGACTGGTTGACCATCTTGTCGAGTGCTTCGGGCTCGCCGGCGATCAGTAGGATGTCGCCGGCCCGCAGCTTGGCGTCGGGCAGGGGTGTGCGGGGGCGGCCGCCGGCACCGACGATGCGGGTCACCATGCCACGCCCATCAGCGAGTGCCTGAATGTCGCCAATGGTGCGGCCAATGGCCGAGGAATCCTCGGTAACGCGCGCTTCGGTGGTGTAGTTCTTGATCTCGACTGCGCTATCCAGGCCCTGGGTCTCGCGCTGGCGCACGGGCAGGAGCTTGTAGAACAGGGCCAGAAAAATCACTCCAACCACGGTCAGGGCCAGTCCCACGGGGGTGTAGTCGAACATCGAAAAGGCTTCGCCGGTCAGTTCCATGCGCACGCGCGAGACGATGATATTGGGTGACGTGCCGATCTGCGTCATCAGCCCGCCCAGTAGCGAAGCAAAGGCCATGGGCATCAGAAACAGCGAGGGCGACACGCCGGAGCGGCGGGCCATCTGGAAGGCAATTGGCATCATGATGGCCAGCGCGCCGATATTCTTGACGAAGGCGCTAAGCACGGCGACCACAGTGACCAGCAGGATCAGCTGCGCGCGCGGTCCTGATATATTGGGCGCAAAGCGGCGCACTGCCACTTCCATGATACCCGAGCGCGATACGGCAGCGCTGACGATCAGCGCGCTGCCGACAATGATGACGATATCGTCGGAGAAGCCGGAAAACGCTTCGGCGGGCGAGACGACGCCGATGGCGAGGGACGCAAGCAGGGCGGCCACGGCCACCACGTCATAGCGCCAGCGGCCCCAGATAAACGCCACCATCATGGCGCCGATCAGCAGGAAGGCCAAGGATTGCTGAAGTGTCATTGCGGTTCCATAGCAGCCTGTCAGCGCACAACTCAACCCAGAGCGAACGCGTAGACAAGAGACAAAATCGACATGGGCGACTATAATTGGCGGAACGGATTTGAAACTGCGGCGGATTGGACATGTCGATGCACCCAAAACAGCTTTTCACCACGCTGGGGCCGTTAACGCGGGATCAGCTGGGTAAGATCCTGCCGCACGAACATGTTTTTGTGGATTTGCGGACGCCGGACCAGCCGGGCTATGCGCAGGCCGATACCGCGGCTGTGGTGGCGCTGATGGCCCCGCAGATCGAAGCCATCAAGGCGCAGGGCATCACGGCGCTGGTCGAGTGTTCTACCGGTGGTGTCGGGCGGCGTGCCGATCTGGATCTGGCCGTGTCGCTGGCCACAGATTTCCCCATTGTGGTGCCCACAGGCAATTACCGTGAGCCATGGATACCCGACTGGGTTGCGACCGCCAGCGAGGCGGCGCTGGAAAGCTGGATGCTCAAGGAACTCAATGAGGGCATCGAGGATACCGGGGTGCAGGCGGCGTGGATCAAGATCAGTGCCGGCGATGACGGCATAACGCCCCTTGAAGCGCGTATATTGCGGGCGGCGGCGCGTGCGGCCAAGGCAACGGGGGCGGTGATCGGCTCGCATACGATCAAGGGGCGGGTGGTAATGGATCAGCTCGACATCATCGAGGCCGAAGGTGGTCGAGCCGACCGGTTCATCTCCATCCATACCCAGGCCGAACCTGATTTTGACATGCACAGGGCAGTTGCGGCGCGCGGCGCCTGGATTGAGTATGACCATGTCGGGCGGGCGCCCGATGACGAGGTGGTGGCGCTGATCCTGCGGGCGCTGGAGGCAGGGTTGGGCAGGCAATTGCTGCTTAGTCACGACCGGGGCTGGTTTGACCCGGCCAAGCCTGGTGGTGGAGAGCCGCAGCCCTATACGCATCTGGTGGCGCATCTATTGCCCCGATTGCGGGCAGCGGGGGTGGACGACGACATGATCGTGCAATTGACCGAAACCAATCCGCTCGAGGCCTATGCCCGCTAGGCGAAGGCGGCGCGATACTGGCTGGGCGTGGTGCCTTTGAGCGCCTTGAACTGGCGGTTGAAATTGGCGAGCGAGTCATAGCCCACCAGCCCTGCGATCTGACCGACAGGCTGGCTGGTGGAGGAGAGTAGGGCACAGGCCCGACCTATGCGCAGGCGGATCAGATACTGGCTGACGGTCTGCCTTGTGTGGCGCAAGAAGGTGCGGTGCAGGCCAGACGGGCTGAGCGCAGCAATATCGGCCAGCTGGGGCACGGTGAGTGGCTCGGCGAAATGGTCGTGGATATGGCTGAGCACCCGATCGATGCGGCCGCGATCGGTTGCCGCAGGGGCCAGTTCCGGTGCGGTGGCCGAAAGCGGCGTGGCCGCCCGATCCTGTGCCAGCACAGTCAGCACCCGGACCAGACTGAGAAAGCGATCCACCGCCGGCTGGGTGAACAGGGTCTGGATGAGCGGACGGGCGGTACGGGCCGTTTCAGGCGAGAAATGCAACCCTGTTGCGGCTCGGTTGAGCATGGCGGCAACGCTGCGCAACTCGGTGTTGGCCGTCAGCCTCTCGGCCCATTCGGGCAGGAACCACATGACAAGGGCAGTGTGCGGGGCGCTGCAATCAGCGCGATCAAGAGAATGCCAGGTGTGCGGCAGGTAGGGCCCGATCAGCACCAGATCGCCATCGTCATAGCGCCCGATATGGTCACCGATAAACCGTTGCCCTTTGGAGTTCAGCGTTAGGGTCAGTTCGAATTCGGGGTGGTGGTGCCACTGAAACGGAATGCCGTCGTCGAGGCGCCGGTTCAGTGTGGCCCAGGACGCGTCATCATCGGGTGAAACATGTTCCAAATAGGGCTTCATTTGGCGCTCTGTCCCCTCGATACGCCAGAATAGTATCAGTATTGGCCTGCTGGGGGCAAGCGAACCCCAGCTTGAGGGGCTAGGCTTCTTCTACAAGCCAAACCCGAATGGGGACAGGACATGGGAGACCGACATGCAAGCAGCAGCAACCAAGCGCGACAGCCATCCAACCACGCAGGTGGTGACGACCCAGCTCAAGGACATCGTCAAGAAGCTGCACCTGCGGGTGCTGAGCCCGGCGGATTGGGAGCACTGGGTAACCAAGGGCTATGTGATTGTTCGCAATGCGGTTCCACAGGAAAATGTCGAGCGGCTCAAGGCTTTGCTCTGGGAATTTGAAGAAAAGAATCCGGCAGATCCGGACACCTGGTACACCCCGCAGCGGCGTGATCACATCATGAAGGAGCTCAACGGCACCGGCATGGTGGAGATCTACAACCACCAGTTGCTCTGGGATAACCGGATGGAGCAGCGCGTCTATGACGCCTTCGTCGATATTTGGGATATCGAGGAGCTCTGGACCAGTATCGACCGCGCCAATCTCAATGTCCCCAAAAAGGTCAAGGGTAACCCCAATGGCTTCATCCACTGGGATAGCGACACCTCGCTCGATCCGCTGCCCATCGGCGTGCAGGGCGTGCTCAGCCTGGTCAAGCAGGATGGCGATGTGGGTGGTTTCCAGTGCATTCCCGAGCTGTTCTATAATTTCGACGAGTGGGTGAAGACCCAGCCGGCCGATCGCGATCCGATGCATCCGGACACCACCGGGCTGACCATCACCAATATCGAGATGGAGCCCGGCGATCTGATGATCTTCAATACGCTGCTGGCTCATGGCGTGCGGCCCAACCATTCCGATGGGCGGGTACGCATGGCGCAGTACATTTCCATGTTCCCCGCTGATGAGGACAATGCCGCCGAGCGCGCCGAACGGGTGCGGTTGTGGCGTGAACTGGATCACCCGCGGCGCGATGCATTTCCCGGTGATCCGCGCGAATGGGAAAAGAAGAATGCCGCGGTCGCCAAACTGACGCCGTTGGGCGAAAAACTGCTCGGCGCGCAGAGCTGGCGCTGAGCTAAACGACGCGGATGGAATAGTTTTTCTGCCGTGTCGCCAATTGCGCAATAGCAGGCCTGTCCGAAGCGTTGGTGCTTCTGGAGGGGCCTGCTACATGACGCCATGTCCAGCGTCATCCCGTTTTTCATGCGCTTCGTGCCCGGTCTCGCCCCTGTCAGCCTGGGCGAGCGGTTGCGGGCGTCCCTTGGTGCCGTCATCGGTATCGTTATTACCGGTGCGGTCGCGACCCTGGCGCTGAGCGGCGGTGATGTGCCGCTACTGATTGCGCCCATGGGCGCCTCCGCCGTGCTGCTGTTTGCCGTGCCGATGAGCCCGCTGGCGCAGCCTTGGTCCATCATTGGCGGCAATACTATCGCGGCCCTGATCGGCGTCACCTGCGCCCGCTATATCTCCGATCCCGTGCTCGCGGCAGGTTTGGCCGTGGGCGCGGCCATCGCGATAATGATGGCGATGCGGTGCCTGCATCCGCCTAGTGGGGCGGTAGCACTGACAGCTGTGCTGGGCGGGCCTGCCATCACCGCGGCTGGTTATGGGTTCGTCATCTGGCCCGTGCTGATCAACTCATTGCTGATGCTGGCGGTGGCTTTTGCCTTCAATAATCTGACGGGTTGCCGCTATCCGCATCTCACCCCGGCGCCTGCAGTCAATCCGCATAGGACGGCTGATGCGCTGCCCAGCGGCCGGCTCGGTGTGTCGACGGCCGATATCCGTGCCGTGTTGGCACAGCATGACGTGGTGCTGCCGGTGGCGACCGATCAGCTTGAGGACATCCTGCACCGCGCCGAGATGCGCGCGTATGACCGCCGCTCGGCCGGGGTAACCTGTGCGCAGGTGATGAGCCGCGATGTGCTCTCGGTTGGCCCCAAGACCAGTCTACGCGAGGCGCTGCGGCATCTGCGTGAGCATCACATCAAGGCATTGCCCGTGGTCGATCACGACAATCGGGTGATCGGCATCCTGACCCAGACCGATCTGCTCGACAAAGCCGATTGGGGCATGTCGGCGACGGGTTCTGGTCTGGGGTGGCGCCTGCGCGCGATAAGCAATTCAGATCGCTCGCTCAAGGGACGGGTGGAGGACGTTATGAGCACGCCGGTCAAGGCTGCTCATCCTGATACTCATATCGCCCAGGTAGTGCCTTATATGGCCGATGCCGGGCTGCATCATTTGCCCGTCACCGATGATGATCAGCGGTTGGTTGGCATGCTGACCCAGTCCGATGTGATGGCCGCCATGTATGCAGTGTCGGTCGGCGAGACCGCTTTGGCCGTAGCGCAGACCCCCGTGCGACCGGCCAGAAAAAAGGCGCTGCCCGTGAGCAGCGCCTGATAATTTGAGTCCGGAAACACCGCCAAGGTGTTGAAACTGAATCCTAGTTCAGAGTCGCGCTGGGCGTGGCGAACAGGTCGTATTCATCGCTGTCAGTCACCAGAACGTCGATCATGTCGCCGGGCTTGATGCCGGTGGCATTGGCGATGATGACCTGGCCGTCGATCTCGGGCGCATCCCATTTGGAGCGGGCAATCGCCTTGTTCTGTTCGGGCTGCACATCGTCCACCAGCACCTGAATGGTGCGGCCGACCTTCTTGGCCAGCTGGCCGGTCGAGACGTTCTGCGCCACTTCCATCAGCCGTTCGAAGCGATCCTGCATGACATTGTCGGGCACAATGCCTTCGAGTTCATTGGCAGGGGCGCCGGTGACGGGCTCATATTTGAAGCAGCCGGCGCGGTCGATTTCGGCTTCCTCAATGAAGTCGAGCATCATCTCGAAGTCTTCTTCGGTCTCGCCGGGAAAGCCAACGATGAAGTTCGAACGCACGGTGAGGTCCGGAACCTGCTCGCGCCACTTCAGGATGCGGTTGAGCGTCTTGTCCTGATGGGCGGGACGACGCATGGCCTTGAGCACCTTTGGCGAGGCGTGCTGGAACGGAATGTCGAGATAGGGCAGCACCAGGCCTTCGGCCATCAGCTCCATGATCGAATCCACATGGGGGTAGGGGTAGACGTAGTGCAGACGCACCCAGGCACCCAACTGGCCCAGTTCCTTGGCCAGATCGTAGAACTTGGCCTTGACCGGGCGGCCACGGTAATTGGACTCGGCATATTTGATGTCGACGCCATAGGCGCTGGTGTCCTGGGAAATCACCAGCAGTTCCTTGACGCCATTGCGGACCAGACCTTCGGCTTCGCCCAGAATGCCGGCAGCGGGGCGCGAGGCCAGATCGCCGCGGATCTGCGGGATGATGCAGAACGAGCAGCGATTATTGCAGCCTTCGGAAATCTTGAGATAGGCGTAGTGGCGCGGGGTCAGCTTGAGGCCTTGCTCGGGCACCAGGTCGACGAATTTGTTGGGCACGGGCGGCAGGTGCTCATGCACGGCGCTGACCACATTCTCGTATTGGTGCGGGCCGGAGATGGCGAGCACGGACGGGTGTGTCTGACGGATCAGTTCTTCTTCGACGCCCAGGCAGCCGGTGACGATGACGCGGCCGTTCTCATTGAGGGCTTCGCCGATGGCTTCGAGCGATTCCTGCTTGGCGCTGTCGAGAAAGCCGCAGGTGTTGACCAGGACGATATCGGCCCCGGCATAGTCGCGGCTGAAGGCATAGCCCTGGCTGCGCAGCGTGGACATGATGCGTTCACTGTCGACGAGGGCTTTGGGGCAGCCGAGGCTGACGAGGCCGATTTTAGGCGCTTGGCTCATGTGAGCTTCTTGTTCCGATGTGGGAAAGGATTGCGCGCGTCATACAGAGAATTTGATGGTTACGCAATGTGACCGCCCCTCGGCAGGTGGGTGGCTGCCGTGCTGTGACCGGCCAGCAGGCTGGCTATGAGTGCACAGCTGAACAGTGCGTTTGCATTTGAGCCGATATTGGAAACGCTCGCTATGCTCTAGGAGAGCGGCACCGGCGTCAGAGATCTGGCGCATCCAACCCCGCTCAAAGGAGCCTTGCCTTGTTCGATCGTCTCTCCACCTATTCGCCGCAGGCCCTTGGCGTGCTCCGTATCGCGACCGCCCTGCTGTTTATCGCCCACGGTACCCAGAAGCTGTTTGGCTTTCCTGTAGCGGCCATGGGCCCAACCGAAGGCCTGATGCTGATTGGCGGTCTGCTGGAAGTGTTTGGCGGTCTGGCCGTGCTGGTTGGCTTCTTTACCCGTCCAGTGTCGTTCGTGCTCAGCGGCATGATGGCCGTGGCCTATTTCCTGTTCCACTTCCCCGGCAGCTTCTTCCCGCAGGCCAATGGCGGCGACGCAGCCGTGCTGTTCAGCTTTGTGTTCCTCTATCTGGTGTTCGCCGGCCCCGGCGCCTGGAGCATCAACAAGCAGTAAGCTTGCCGAATTGAATCAAGAAGGCCGCCCAGATGATTGTCTGGGCGGCCTTTTTTCTTTCGTGCCGCGCAGCGCGATCAGCTTTTGGCAGGTGGCGTGCGTTTGGCGGTGCGGCGTGGCTTGTGCGTCTCGCCGGGCTTGGTGGCGGGGGAGCGGGTTGCGGCTGGCTTGGGTGCCTCGGCTGGCTTGGCGCTGGCTGGCGGGACGTAAGGGGCGGGCTCGGTCGCCGGGGTGATGTATTCATCAGCTTCAGCGTAATCGGCGTCTTCGCCTTCCTCGGCCAGATCCCGAATAGCGTCGCGCACCTCGTCGATCAGCGACGAGGAATAGCGCGAGCGGTTGACCGTCTCGCCGCTCTGCTCATGGGTCTTGAACCAGACCAGCAGGGCCTCGCAAGTCACGCGCAGGATGATGAAGGCCAGCAGACCATAGACCGCGATCTCCAGCAGGCCCCACAGGCCCATGCCAAAGCCGAAGCTGAAGGTCAGGAACAGATGGCTGACGGCCCAGAGCAGAATGCCGCCCAGACCCAGCGCATAGAGAATGGGCACCAGCTTGGGCGACAGGATGGCGTCGAGCCGGAACAGGGTCTGGCGGGTGAACAGGCGCTTGAGGTCGTCCAGCGTCATGACGGGCTCCTTGGAAATGGCTTAAAACAGGGTTCGATTCGATTGTTACGCAAGTTGGGGGTCGGCGCCAGCCCCGACAAGGCTTGGCTCGGATGCGTCCACCGTGGGGCCGAAACGGGCCTCAAAGGTCTGCCGCAGCACCGAATCGACCTCGGGCATGGACACCAGATGCCCCAGATCCTCGAAGCTGGTCACCCCGGCGTCGGAAATGCCGCAGGGCACGATGCCGTCATAGTGACCCAGATCGGGCGACACATTGAGCGAAATGCCGTGAAAAGTGACCCATTTGGACACCCGCACGCCGATGGCCGCGATCTTGTCCTCGGCCAGCACGCCCTTTTCCGGGCGCTTGACCCAGACGCCGATGCGCGGCGCCGGCTTGCTCTCGGCCTTGATATTGTGGGCCGCCAGCGTGTCCACCACCCAGTCCTCAAGCCCTTGCACCAGGCAGCGGATATCGCGGCCGCGCTGGGTCAGGTCCAGCATCACATAGGCCACGCGCTGGCCTGGGCCGTGATAGGTGTATTGCCCACCCCGACCCGCATCGAATACCTCAAAGCGGTCTGAGAGCAGGTCTGCGGGCTGCGCAGAGGTACCTGCGGTGTAAAGCGGCGGGTGCTCGAGCAGCCAGATGGCTTCTTCAGCCGCGCCAGCGGCAATGGCGGCGGCGCGGGCCTTCATGGCGGCCAGTGCGACGGGGTAGGGCACGGGCTCGCCCGAAATCACCCATTGCACAGGCCGGGCGTCGTTCCGTGCCAATTTGCTACGGATTTCGCAGTGCGCGTCACCATTTGTTAACGGTTCCATAACCATGGGTGCCAGAGGATACCTTCACATAAGAGATTCACCGGCACCTTGAGCGGCGCCGCGACGGGGTTCAGACATATCTATGGGCACATTAGACAATATTGAAGTGGACATCACCGTCGAACTGGGTGCCACGACGATGCCGATCCATCATTTGCTGCGCATGGGCCGTGGTGCGGTGATCGAACTCGATGCCGGCGAGAACGATCCCCTGTGCATCTATGCCAATGGCACGCTGATCGCGCATGGCGAAGTCAGCGTCGAGGACGGGCATTTGCGCGTGCAGATCTCCAACAAAACCTCGCGTCACCGCTAGCCTCTCCACAGACATTTCCAAATCTCGATTTAAGCGCTTGAGGTTACGACAGACCTTTGCTACATCCCCACTCGCTTCGCCCGGTGGGCGTGGCTCTACCAGAATGCGGTCGTGGCGGAATTGGTAGACGCGCAGCGTTGAGGTCGCTGTGGGGTAACACCCGTGGAAGTTCGAGTCTTCTCGACCGCACCATCATCTCCGGATGATACGAAAAAATGGGCTGCCCCTCGGGGCGGCCCTTTTTGTTTGCGGTGGGTGCAGATTCGGTCCTGCTGCAGATGCAGGGAAGCTGCGCATTCCATCCCGATTGCTTTGTTTCTGGCGCCGCACTAATCCTAGCGAATTCAGCTGGTGCGGTGCGCTCCCAAAATGTCGAAAAACTCTGAAAAGCCGCAGGGCATGGGCACTTTTGGCGGGGTGTTCACGCCCAGCGTGCTGACGATTCTGGGCCTGGTACTGTTCTTGCGGCTTGGCTATGTCGTGGGCACGGTGGGGCTGTGGCAGACGCTGCTGATTATCGGATTGGCCAGCCTGGTGTCGGTGCTCACCAGTATCTCGCTGGCGGCGGTGGCCACCAATATCGAGGTCAAGAGCGGCGGGGTGTACTACATCATCTCGCGCACGCTGGGCGTGGCCTATGGCGGGGCCATCGGGCTGGTGCTGTTTGTGGCGCTGGCGGTCTCGGTGGGGTTTTACTGCGTCGGCTTTGCCGAGGGCGTCACGGCGACTTTTGACATCACCACGCCCTTTGCTGCGCAGGGCATTGCGGCGGCCGCAGTGCTGCTGATGGCGGTGATCGCCTGGTTCGGCTCGGATCTGGCGACCCGGGTGCAATATGTCGTCATGGCCTTTCTGGTGTTTTCGCTGATTTCCTTTGGCATGGGCGCCTGGGGGCATTGGGACAATTCGCGGCTGGTTGCTGCGTTGGGTCCAAATCAGGGCTGGATCGGCTTCTGGCCAGCCTTTGCCATCTTCTTTCCGGCGGTCACGGGCTTCACCCAGGGGGTGAACATGTCCGGTGATCTGGCTGATCCGGTTCGCAGTATTCCCCGCGGCACTGCCTATGCGGTAGGCCTTTCCATCCTTGTCTATGTCGTGGTGGCGGTGCTGCTGGCGGGCGCGGTGCCACGCGGTATCCTGACCTTCGACTATGGCGCCATGCGCAATGTCGCCGCGTTCGGGCCGCTGATCGATGCGGGAATTTTCGCTGCCACGCTGTCCTCGGCGCTGGCGTCGCTGATGGGGGCCCCACGCATCCTGCAATCGCTGGCCAAGGACAAGGTGTTTCCGTTCCTGGCCGTGTTCGGGGTCGGGCATGGCCCGAGCGACAATCCGCGCAACGGCATTTTGCTGGGCACGCTGATCGCGCTGGGCACGGTGGCACTGGGCAATCTCAATGTCATCGCCTCGGTCGTGGCCATGTTCTTTGTGGTGACCTATGGCCTGCTCAATTACGCGACCTATTTCGAAGCCAGCGGTCGCAGCCCGTCCTTCCGGCCGGCGCTGAGCTGGTATGACCCGCGCCTGAGCCTTGTTGGCGGTCTGGTATCGCTGGGCGTGATGCTGGCGATCAATCTGACAGCGGGGCTGGTGGCCATAGCGGTGATCCTGGCGGTCTATCAATATCTGCAATCGACTGCGACCGAGTCACGCTGGGCCGACGGGCAACGCTCCTATGAGCTGCAGGCGGTGCGCGACAATTTGCTGGCGGCCAGTGCGCGGCCCGAGCATGCCCGCGACTGGCGTCCGCAAATCCTGGCTTTTTCCAATGATGAAGCGCGCCGCGAGCGCCTGCTGCGTTTTGCTGCCTGGATTGAGGGTCATAGCGGCCTGACCACGGTGATCCGGATATTGGAGGGCAAGGGCAGGCGGGCCCGGCGCGAGCTGGCCCTTGCCGAAAAGGCGCTGGAGCGCGATCTGGCGGCCAAGGGGCTGACGGCGTTCCCGTTGGTGGTGTCAGCGACCGATCTGGATGTTGCCGTGCCGGTGGCCGTACAATCGGTGGGGATCGGGCCCACCCGCATCAATACCGTGCTGCTCAACTGGCTTGATCCGGCCAAGCGCACCGAGGATCCCGAACAGGCCAAACGCTTTTTGGGTAATCTGCACGCCTCGTTCCTGCTGGGTTTCAATCTGGTGGTGTTTGATGCCCATGAGGATGATTGGGAACGGCTGACCGCGACCAGGCCTGCCGCGCGCACCATCGATATCTGGTGGTCCGACAATGCGACCGGTCGGCTGATGTTGGTGCTGGCCTATCTGATGACCCGCAATACCGATTGGCGCGGTGCGCCGATCCGGGTGATCACGGCGGATGCCGAAACCGATGTCGACCTGCGCAAGGCCGAGCTTGAGGAAGAACTCAAATCGGTGCGCATCGCGGCCGAGGTCATTGTTCTGCCAATCGGGGACGACCGGCTGGAAGGCTTGATTGGGCAATCAGCCGATAGCGCCATTGTGTTTGTGCCGCTGGGTATTCGCGAGCAGGAGTTCACCGACTGGTTGGGCACGCCGCTGGCCAACATCCTGCCGCGCCTGCCAATTGTTGCGCTGGTGATGGCCGCCGAGGAAATGGACCTTTCTGCTGACCCTGATCAGGCGGAGATCTCCGACTAGTCGTCCGAGGCGGCCTGGGCGACACTTCTTGGCGGTTCTGACGAAGAATTCACTGCAAGGGTCGGAAATCGCTACGGCAAAGCTGGCGGATCATGGGCTGATTGGTTACAGCTGAAGAGCCCCGTAATCCCGGCGAAAAGGGCCTCCCGTGATCACAGACCCCGACAGCACCTCCGGCGAAGAGCCCGGCATCGATCCCAATGCCTTTCGCGATGATGATGATCGCATCAGTCCGCACTGGCTGGAGCGCTTGCGCGCCTTCCTGATTGCCGGGCGCAGCGAAGACATCGCCACGGTCATGCAGCCGCTCTATTCGTCCGATGTCGGCGACGTGCTGGAATCGCTCGATGCCGATGAGCGCCTGTTGCTGGTCCGCCTGCTGGGCGAGAATTTTGACTATTCCGCGCTGACCGAGGTCGATGAATCGATCCGCGTCGAGCTGATGGAAGAACTGCCCAACGCTGAAATCGCGCGCGGTATGGCCGGGCTCGACAATGACGACGCGGTCTTCATCCTCGAGGACATGGAGCAGGTCGACCGCGACGAGGTTCTGGCCAAGCTGCCGACTTTTGAGCGGCTCAGCCTCAAGCGCAGTCTGGACTTCCCTGAAGATTCCGCCGGTCGGCGGATGCTCACCGATTTCATCGCCATTCCGCCCTTCTGGACGGTGGGTCAGACCATCGACTATCTGCGGCGCGAGGTCGATCTGCCGGATGAATTCTACCAGATCTATGTGGTGGATGCGTCCTACTCGGTGCTGGGCACCATCCCGCTGGACAAGTTCATTCGTGCGCCACGCACCACATCGATTGAATCGATGATGAACACCAATCTGGTGCTGGTCGACGCCAATGAAGATCAGGAAGAAGCCGCCCGCGACTTCGAGCGCTACGATCTGGTCGAAATCGGCGTGGTGGATGAGAGCAATCGTCTGGTCGGCGTGCTGACCATCGATGACATTGTCGACGTGATCCACGAAGAGGCCGATGAAGACATCAAGCTGCTCGCGGGTGTGGGTGACGAGGATATTTCTGATTCCACCGCCGATACCGTGCGCAGTCGTGTGCCGTGGTTGATCGTCAATCTGTTCAGCGCGGTGATGGTGTCCATGGTGATCGGTCTGTTCAATGCCACCATCGAGCAGATGGTGGCGCTGGCCGTGCTGATGCCGATTGTCGCCTCAATGGGCGGCAATGCGGGCACCCAGACCATGACGGTGACCGTGCGGGCGTTGTCAATGCGCGAACTCGATGGCCGCCGCCTGCGCCGGTTGATCACGCGCGAGATGGTGGTTGGCCTGTTCAACGGCGTGATTTTTGCCGTGCTGATCGGGCTGGTCACCTGGCTGCGCTTCAACAATCTGCAGTTGGGCGGGGTTATCGGTCTGGCCATGGTGATCAATATGGCCGTGGCTGGGACAGCCGGAATTCTCATTCCGCTGACGCTCGACAAGTTCAAGGCCGACCCGGCGATCGCTTCTTCGGTGTTTGTGACCACTGTCACCGATGTCGTTGGGTTCTTTGCCTTTTTGGGCATTGCCGGGCTGTGGTTCGGGCTGTTCTAGCGCCGTTTCACCCCCTTCAGAACGCGACTCGAAGAGACGTTCACGCCTGTGGACTGTGGCAACATCGCCGCTTGCAAAGCTTTTATGACGCGGTTAACGATTTGATACCGGACCTTGCGGGGACAGCTTTGTCTTCCTATTTGTCCGGAGTGAACGGCTGACAAGGAGCGATTTATGCGTGGTCAACCGAGAGCCACTTTGTGGCGTGCAGCAAGCTGGACAATGGTTTGCCTGCTCTCGATGGGATTGGTTTTCTCCGTGGTTGCTGGCGTCTAGGCGCTGGAGTTATTCACTTTCAAAAATTCAGGAAGGGCGCCCGGGCCACTTGGGCGCCCTTCTTTTTGTCTGGAGTTGCGGATGATCCATATGATCAAGCTGTGCGTGGGCGTATCGAGCTTTGAAGAGCTCGAGAGCTATCGCAATGAGCGCGCCCATTGGTGGGATGCCGATTACGGTGAGGATGTGCATGTCCACCGCACCCGCATGATGCCCAAACGCGCTGCGGAGATGGAGGGGCAAGCCTCGATCTACTGGGTGATTGGCGGGCAGGTGGTGTGCCGCCAGCCTATCCAGCGCCTGGCGCCCTATACCGATCCCGAGGGCAAGAATTACTGCGACATAATTCTGGCCCCAGACCTGATCCGCACCGTCCCCTATCCCAAGCGGCCCTTTCAGGGCTGGCGCTATCTCAAGCCCGACGATGCGCCGCCCGATCTGGGCGCCAATGAGAACGCAGATTCGCTGGCGCTGGCTGCCGACCTCGCCAAATTGGGACTGATCTAGGGGTTAAGATCGGTTAATCTTAAGCGCCTGTTAACCATAGCGGCCCTTGTTAGCAGTGTGCGTTTGAGCACTGATTTGGGGGCGACGATGGCGCGAAACGGTGCGCATGTCATAGTGGTCGGAAATGAAAAGGGCGGGTCGGGCAAATCGACCACGGCCTTTCATCTGGCAATCTATCTGCTGCATGCTGGCCACCGGGTGGCCAGCATTGATGTCGATAGCCGCCAGCAGACCTTTACCCATTATGTCCGCAACCGGCGCGCCTATGCGCAGGAGCGCGGCATCAATCTGCTCAATCCTCAGCATTTTCATCTGCCATCGGCCTGGGGCGACTCGCGCCGCGAGAACGATCAGGCCGAGTTCGACGTGTTCCGCCGCGCTGTCAGCGAAGTGGAAAACCGCGCCGACTTCGTCATCATCGATACGCCCGGCTTTGATACCAATCTGACGCGGCTGGCCCATTCGCTGGCCGACACGCTGGTGACGCCGATCAATGACAGTCTGATCGACATCAATGTGCTGGCGCGGGTGGACGCGGAAACCGGTGTGCCAGTCGAAACCAGCCATTATGCACGCCTTGTGCAGCGGGCGCGGTCCGAACGCCTGTCAGTAACTGGCGAGAGCGTCGACTGGGTGCTGGTGCGCAACCGCATCTCCATGCTCGGTTCGCGCAATGCAAGGCAGGTGCATGCCACGCTTGATGCCATTGCCACGCGCTTTGGCTGCCGGGTATCGGATGGCATTGCCGAGCGGGTTATCTTCCGTTCGCTGTTTTCGAGCGGTCTGACGGTGTTTGATCCGCTTGATAGTGAGGGGGGTGGCGAACACGCCAGCGTCTCCCATGTCGCGGCCCGGCAGGAGTATCGCAACCTGGTGGGGGCGCTCAATCTGCCCATCATTGAGCGCGCGGCCGAACCGATGCGGCTGTCGGCCTGATCACGCGTTAATCGTTTAACGATTATTCACCATCGGCACGCTTGCAAGCCTGCGCCGAAGGCCGGACAATTGCGCTCGGGTTTCGGGAGTGAAAAATGGCCGGACATGGCGTCCATGTCATCGTTGTAGGTAATGAGAAAGGCGGGTCGGGCAAGTCCACGACGGCCTTCCATCTGGCGATCTATCTGCTCTATCAAGGCTACAAGGTGGCCTCGATCGACGTGGATAGCCGCCAGCAGACGCTGACCCATTATGTGCGCAACCGCCGGGCCTGGGCCAAGGGGCGGGATCTGCGGCTGCCCCATACCACCCATTTCCATCTGCCGGTGGCGCGCGGCGACTCGCTGCGCGAGAACCACAAGGTGGAGTTCGACCTGTTCCGCCAGGCGGTGGGGGAGGTTGAGCACGATGCCGATTTCGTGGTGATCGACACCCCCGGCTTTGACACCAATCTGACACGGCTGGCCCATTCGCTGGCCGACACGCTGGTCACCCCGGTCAATGACAGTCTGATCGATCTCAACGTGATGGCGCAGATTGACCCGGTCACGGGTGAGCCGCGTGAGATGAGCCACTATTCCCGCCTGGTGCAGCGGGCGCGCTCGGAGCGGCTGGCGATTGATGGGAGAACCGTTGACTGGGTGCTGGTGCGCAACCGCATCTCGATGCTGAGCTCGCGCAATATGCGGCAGGTTCAGACCATGCTGGAGCGGATTGCGCTGCGGCTGGGTTGCCGGGTGGCTGACGGGATCGCCGAGCGCGTAATCTTCCGCTCGCTGTTTCCGGCGGGTCTGACGGTATTTGATCCGCTCGACGAGGACATGCTGGGCGGCGTGCCGTCAATGTCCCATACCAGTGCGCGACAGCAATATCGCAATCTGGTGGAAGCGCTGCACCTGCCTGTCAGCGAACGGGCCGAAGCGCGCAAGGCGCTCTCGGCAAGCCTGTCGCCACACAAGGATGGATCCCAGCGCTTCGTGCACATGCTCAATAGCGAAATCTGAGGGCAGGCGGCCTAGCGGTCGCCTACATTGAGCTTGAGTGCGCGGGCACCGCCAGGTGCAAACACGTCGATATCCACATTGACGGGATCCTGCACCATGCGGCGCGTGCGGGCCGACATGGCCATCACAACACCGAGCAGGTCACCCACACCGCGCTTGCGCGGCATCATGCGATCGGTAATTCCGGCCAGCACGCGATTGCGCGCGGCCATATCTTCATTGAGCAGACTCGAACGACCCACAAAGTTGGCCAGCTCGGTCAGGGCAGTACGTTCGCTCATTGGGCTACTCCAAACACAGGCACCAATTTGCTTCCCCTATTGGCCAGTGGCTCGGTGGCCCTGGCTCGTTTTCTTGTCGTCTCAGTTCAGCTCTGCATTGCCAGGCATGCCAGGTTCTGCTGCTTGAGCTGGTTGCACATGGCGGTCGCATCGTCGCGGCCACCAAAGCCGATGAAGCGGGCGCGGTAGAACACGCTGCCATTCTTTTCAAAGCGCTCCACATAGGAGCGGAAGTCACCCAGATTGCCGGCCTTGCCAGCGGCATCGGCCAGCATGGCGCGGGCGCTGTCTTCGGATGGACCTGCGCCGATCTGCACGACCCAGCCGCCGGGCGCGGGGGCTGCGGCAGCGGTCTGCACGCTGCCCGAGGTCAGCAGGTCGATAGGCTGGCTATTGGCCTGGATCGGTGCGGGGGGCTGCATGCCCAGCGGCGCCGATGGTGTGGTCTGGCCGAGCGCAGCGGGCGGCGCGCCCAGATTATAGGTATCGCTGAGCCAGGCGCCGATGACGTCTTCGCTGGGATAGGCCGTCTGTGGCGCCTGGGAAGGCGCTGCAAGCGTGTTGGCGGCCTGTACAGCAGGCTGCAGACCCAGGTCGGCGGGCATGGGTGCCGGTACCGGTGCAATGCTGGCCACGGCCACCTGTGGCGCGACTGGGGTCAGCTGCGCCTGTGGCTGGGCGCCATTGGCGGCAACCAGCTGCGCCAGACGGAAGCCGGGCAGCGGCATGGGCATGACAAAGACGGGGGCAGCGGCGGGCGACTGGGCGACAGCCACCTGGGTGTTGCCCTGACGACCCGGCATCGGGATCATGGCGGTGCGCAGATAGTCGCCGCGGCGGCCCTTGGTCAGATAGGTCGACACCAGCTGGCGAACCTTTTCGTCGCGCGAGGCGGACGAGTTGAAGCCAAAGGCAACGATCACGATGTGGCGGTTGTCCTTGCGGGCGGCGGTGAGCAGGTTGGACCCTGCGGCGTTGATATAGCCGGTCTTGATGCCGTCCACAGCGCCCATATAGCCCAGCACGCGGTTGTGGTTGCCATAGGTCTTCTTGCCGTAGCTGAAGCTCTTGGTCTGGAACAGTTCATAATAGCTGGGGAAGTGCTGGTAGATGGCGATGCCCAGAATGGCCTGGTCGCGCACTGTGGTCAGCTGAGCGCCATCGGGCAGGCCCGAGGCGTTGCGATAGGTCGTGCTGCGCATGCCAAGAGCACGGGCCGTTGCCGTCATGCGCTTGGCGAAATTCTCTTCGGAGCCCGAGATGTGCTCGGCGATGACGCGGGCCATATCATTGGCCGACAGGGTCACCAGCGACTTCATGGCGTCTTCCACCGTAATAGTGGAGCCAGCGCGCAGGCCAAGTTTGGTCGGCACGGCCGCGGCGGCATGGGCCGAAACGGTCATCTTGGTGGAGAGTTTGAGGTTGCCTGCGCTCAGTTCCTGGAACAGGACATAGAGCGTCATCACCTTGGCGACCGAAGCGGGGTAGCGCTTGCTGTCGGCTGCGGATTCATACAGCACATTGCCCGACTTGGCGTCGACGACAATGCCGGCATATTTGCGGAGGTTTTCGATTGCCTGTGCCGGTGCAGCAGCATGTGCACTGACCGCCAGGGCAATAAGGATTGCGGCAAAGGCGCGGACAAACGCGACGCGCCATGGGGTTTTCGCCTGGGAAGCCACCCGATACTCCAACTCTTACTCTCGGGCACTTCTGTGCCCGTACGCAACTACAACAACACAAAACTCTGGTCGGTCCGGGGAGCCCCACGCGCCCAGCTCGACCATGAATTTCCAAGTTCTACGTTGCGCCCCGTTACTATTCCGTAAAATGCCACCGATTTCCGGCAGGGTGTTGAAACGGTGTCACGCGGTCGTGATCAGGCAGGCATGGTTGCGGCGGAGACGCCGGGCTGTGAAGGGTGCGTGCAGGCCAGTGCAGGGGAACAAACCGGACGCCATGGCTCGACGTTTGTGGCGTTCAGACCGGGTGCTTTTTGCCACCTCACAAATTCGGGAAGTAAGGGCCCTTAACACAGCGCCGATTTTGCCTACATAATGACCCTCACCATGCTGCTTCGTTTCCTCACGACAGATGTATAGCCATGAACTTTGACGATCGCCTCGCCATGACCGATGCGGTGCCTGCGGTTTTCCGCCAGGTGCCCATGCCTGCCAGCGCGGGGCCCAAGGATGATGAACCCGGCAAGGGTGACACCGACACCGGGACCATCACCAAGACCCGGCCCAAGACCAAGCGCCCGAGCCTGTATCGGGTGCTGCTGCTCAATGACGATTACACGCCGATGGAATTCGTCATTCTCGTTCTGCAGGACGTCTTCAACAAATCGCGTGAAGACGCCATGCAGATCATGCTGCACGTTCACCAAAAGGGGGTGGGTGAGTGCGGCGTATATCCATACGAAGTCGCTGAGACCAAGGTCACACGCGTCATGGATACGGCACGCAAGAACCAGCATCCGCTGCAATGCGTGATGGAAAAGCAATAGGAACATCATATGCCCTCATTTTCTCGCGGACTTGAAAAGGCTCTGCATCAGGCAATGAACCTGGCGCGTGAGCGGAACCATGAGTTCGCAACGCTCGAGCACCTCTTGCTGGCCCTGACCGACGACCGTGAAACGACCGCCGTTCTGACCGGCTGCGATGTCGATGTCGACGCGCTCAAGAGTGACCTTGAAGACTTCATCAATGAAGAGCTCGACAGCCTGATCGTGCCCAATGGGCAGGATGCACGGCCGACGGCGGCTTTCCAGCGCGTGATCCAGCGTGCTGTCATTCACGTCCAGTCATCTGGTCGCGAAGAGGTTACCGGTGCCAATGTGCTGGTGGCGATCTTTGCCGAACGCGAAAGCCATGCTGCCTACTTCCTTGAACAGCAGGACATGAGCCGGCTGGACGCGGTCAACTTCATCAGTCACGGCATTACCAAGTCCGGTCCCAGCGAGGAGCGGAAGATCCATGGCGCCGAGGACGGCGAGAACCACGGGGAAGGTGGTGCGGAAGCCAAGAAGACCTCTGCTCTGGCCGATTTCTGCGTCAACCTCAATGAGAAGGCCCGTGCCGGCAAGATCGATCCGCTGATCGGTCGTGATGCCGAACTGCGCCGGACCATTCAGGTGCTGTGCCGCCGCTCCAAGAACAATCCGCTCTATGTCGGTGATGCCGGCGTCGGCAAGACTGCCATTGCCGAAGGTCTGGCCCGCAAGATCATTGAAGGCGATGTGCCTGAAGTGCTCAGGGAGGCGGTCATCTATTCGCTCGATATGGGCTCGCTGCTGGCGGGTACCCGCTATCGCGGTGATTTCGAGGAGCGCCTCAAGGCCGTGATGAAAGAGCTCGAAAAGCTCCCCAACTCGGTGCTGTTCATTGACGAGATCCACACCATGATCGGTGCCGGCGCCACCTCGGGCGGCGCGCTCGATGCGTCCAACCTGCTCAAGCCAGCGCTGGCCAGCGGGGCGATCCGGTGCATCGGTTCGACCACCTACAAGGAATACCGCCAGTTCTTCGAGAAGGACCGGGCTCTGGTCCGTCGCTTCCAGAAGATCGACGTCAACGAGCCGTCGGTTCCTGATGCCATCGAGATCGTAAAGGGTCTGCGGCCTTATTTCGAAGAGTTCCACAAGATCAAGTACACCGATGATGCTCTCAAGGCAGCGGTGGAGCTGAGTGCGCGGTACATCAATGACCGCAAGCTGCCTGACAAGGCGATCGACGTGCTCGATGAGACCGGCGCCAGCCAGATGCTGGTGAGCGAAGACAAGCGCAAGAAGGTCATTGATGTCGAAGACATCGAAGCCACCATTGCCACGATTGCGCGCATTCCGCCCAAATCGGTCTCCAAGTCCGATGCCGAACTGCTGGGCAGCCTTGAGCAGAACCTCAAGACTGTGGTGTTCGGTCAGGATGCGGCCATCACCGCGCTATCCTCGGCGATCAAGCTGGCCCGTGCGGGTCTGCGCGAGCCTGAAAAGCCCATCGGCTCCTACCTGTTCACTGGTCCGACCGGCGTGGGCAAGACCGAAGCGGCCAAGCAGCTTGCCGATACGCTTGGGGTGGAACTGCTGCGCTTCGATATGTCCGAGTATATGGAGCGTCACACCGTCAGCCGTCTGATCGGTGCGCCTCCGGGCTATGTCGGGTTTGACCAGGGCGGTCTGCTGACCGATGGCGTCGACCAGAACCCGCATTGCGTGGTGCTGCTCGATGAAATCGAGAAGGCCCATCCCGATCTCTACAACATCCTGTTGCAGGTGATGGATCACGGCAAGCTGACCGATCACACCGGCAAGTCGGTGGATTTCCGCAATGTCATCCTGATCATGACGTCCAATGTGGGCGCCATGGAGCTGGCCAAGAGCCCGATCGGGTTTGGGCGCAAGCGCGAGCAGGGCGACGATGAAGAGGCGATCAACCGCCTGTTCACGCCGGAATTCCGCAACCGTCTGGATGCGATCATCTCGTTTGCACCGCTGCCACGCGAAGTCGTGCGCCGCGTTGTCGAGAAGTTCGTGCTGCAGCTTGAGGGCCAGCTGGCCGAGCGCAATGTCACCATTGTGCTGCAGCCAGAGGCCGCCGACTGGTTGGCTGAACGCGGCTATGACGAGCATATGGGTGCCCGTCCGCTGGGCCGGGTCATTCAGGAGCACATCAAGAAGCCACTGGCCGAAGAGGTGCTGTTTGGCGAACTGGTCAATGGCGGCACGGTCACCGTGGCCGTGGTGGGCGAAGGCAAGGAAGCCAAGCTTGAGCTGATCGCGGCCCCGCCGCGCGCCGCCAAGCCCAAGGCGCTGCCCAAGCCCAAAAAGCCCAAGGCAACCGCGACCAAGAGCTCGTAGCGTAACCTAGAAAAGAGACCCGGAGCGATCCGGGTCTTTTTTTGAGGGCGTAGAGGGGGCAGCTTTGGGGTGGATTCCTGACAGTCTGCTTCTGGAACCGTCACCCGGAAAAGTAGACCTCCGGTGATTGGCGCGTTCGGGACCGGGCGGTCATAAACGGCCAGCAAGCGCATCAGTTCTCTAGGGCTTCCCGGAGGGGAGGGCCGCTCAGCGCCATGTCTGGAAGGCAGAGTTGCGCGTCGTTTCGAATCAAGAGCTTCACACCCGGATCGCTTCGGCTGTTCGAACAGACATGGAGCAGACAAAATGTCACTTCCGTGCAAATTCCCAAATGACCGGATCACTCTATCAACGCCTCCAGCCAATCCAGAAATACCCCCAGACGCCGCAAGCCTGAGACGCGCGTCAGATAAAGGGCAGAGATAGCCAGCGGTTCCGCCTGCAGTTGACTGGGAAATAACTCAACCAAATGCCCCGCGTGGATATCCTCTTCGATCATGAAGTCGGAAAACCGCGCGATGCCCAATCCGCCCAAAACCATCCGGCGTACGGCTTCCCCATTACCCGCGGTCATGGCGGGCGGCACCGTTACGGGTTCGGCCAGACCGGCGAAGCGCAGCGTGTTGATGTGATCTGGCGCAGCGAAACGCACTTGCTCCAACTGGGCGAGGTCAACGGGCGTCTCAGGCCATCCGTGGCGATCCAGATATTCCGGTGTGGCCACCAACTTCCATGACGTGCGCCCGAGTGGGCGGTGCAACATATCGCTATCGGGCAGCTGGCCAAGCCGGATAGCCACGTCTGCGTGGCTGCCAATCAGGTCCACCAACGTATCCGTCATGTCGATAGACAACTGGATGTCAGGAAACTTGGCGTGAAACTCGGCCAGGCGCGGGGCGAGGACATGTAGGACGTAAGAAACTGGTGCGTTGACACGCAGCGGTCCGGCCGGGGCCTGTCCACTTGTCGCGATCTCTTGCAGGGTTTCACTGCGGTCCAGGATCTCGCGCGCCTCGGCCAGTACGGCAGCGCCTTCGGGGGTAATTTCGACCGATCGCGTGGTGCGGCGCAGCAACGCGACCTTCAACTGCTCTTCAAGCCGCGTGACTGACCGGCTGAGCGTTGAGGCAGACAGGCCCCTGCGCCGCGCGGATTCAGCAAAGCCGCCATCATCGACGATCCCGACAAAAGCGGCCAAATCCCCCATGCGCAGCAATTCGTGCATTTTCTGCAATGATCTGTTCCAAGTTTGCCTGTTCTCGCAATAGATAGCGGCTGGCATATACGGCGTCGACATCAAATTTGTTGGAGAAAACCGATGCCACTAGCCCTCTGGGCGCTGACCATCAGCGCTTTCGCAGTCGGAACGACCGAGTTCGTTATCGTCGGCTTGCTTCCCACCATTGCTGCCGATCTCGGCGTCTCAATCCCATCCGCTGGCCTACTGGTCAGCCTCTATGCGCTTGGTGTAACCATCGGAGCGCCGGTGTTGACAGCGCTGGCTGATCGAATGCCCCGCAAGACGCTGCTATTGGTCTTGTTGGCGCTGTTCATCGTCGGTAACGCCTTTGCCGCCTTCGCGCCGGATTATAATAGTCTTGTCATCGCGCGCTTTATTACGGGCTTGGCTCACGGCGTGTTCTTTGCAATTGCTTCGACTATCGCGACAGATCTTGTGGAGCCTGAAAAGGAAAGTTCAGCCATCGCGCTGGTATTTCTTGGCTTGACCGTTGCGCTGGTCACCGGAGTGCCATTGGGCACCTTTATCGGTCAGAATTTCGGTTGGCAGTCCACCTTCCTGGGCGTCGTCGTGCTTGGCGTGATCGGCTTCATCGCCTCAGCCCTGCTGTTGCCCGCCAGGCTTAGCCGTGCTGCATCGCCGGGACTAAAAGCGCAGTTGCAGGTGCTGACCTCACCGCGCCTGCTGCTGGTCTATCTGATCACGGCTGTCGGCTATGGCGGTAACTTCATTGCTTTCACCTTCCTTGCGCCGATGTTGAACGAAGTCACGGGTCTGTCTGCGGGCGCGGTGAGCCTTGTGCTGCTCCTCTACGGTGCATCTGTCGCCGTAGGGAACATCGCAGGCGGCAAACTGGCTGACCGTATCGGTGCGGTGGCGTCCTTGACCGTGATCTTTGTTGGCCTTGCGATATCACTGGTCGCACTCGGTGCGGCCCTCACCAGTCCGATTGCAGCCATCGCGGTTGCAGCCTTCTGGGGCGGTTTTGCCTTTGCCAACGTGCCGCCGCTGCAATCCTACGTCGTGCAAATCGCACGCGAGGTCTCTCCGGGTGCGATTGATGTGGCGTCTGGTCTGAACATTGGTGCGTTCAACCTCGGGATCGCGGGGGGCGCATGGGCCGGGGGGCTTGTGGTCGAAGGCATCGGCCTTGCCGCTGCACCCTACATCGCCGCTGGTGTGGTGTTTGTCGCGATCGTTCTGGTGCGCCTGTCGGGTGGCCTGAACGCGCCAGGCCCCCAAGCCGTCGCAGCCGAATAACCTCGCTCGTCTCGCCGCATCATGGTGCGGCGAGACGAGCCAATGACATGGAGCTTCGTGTCATGTCCGCCTTGAATCTGATCTGAAAAGCCCGCCTGACCAAACCTCGGGCTGGTGTTGACGTGGGAATGGCCTTTGTCAGTCAACTCTGGATGGAGACTTCATGCCCAAGAAAACCCAAATTGCTCTTGCTGCGTTTATCACCTTTTCATGGCCCCGATCATTGGTGGTGTGATGGGGTTCATCAATGCCGAATCTGCTTTGTTGGCCCATTGGCCGGCATCATTCATCACGGCCTGACCGGTCGCTTTTATCGTCAGTCAGGTCGTGAACCCGCTGGCCTTCATGGTGGCGCCGTCACGCAAGGCGTAACGTTGGGGTTGCGGATTGGTTTGAGCGGGCGGTTTGCAGTCCGACCCCGACTGCTCAGCCAGCAAGCCTATCTGTGGGGCTCAGGCCATGACCTTGGCGGGGCGGCGCGCGATGAAGGCAATCAGAAAGCCGAGATAGACCAAAGCGGGCACCAGCAGGGCGTTGATGCCGAGCATGGCATAGCCCAGGCCGCCGATCAGCGCCCCGATCATCAGAGAGTTCCAGACCAGCAGGTGCTGCAGCCAGCGCCAGGGTGGCGCCAGTCCGCGCAGCGCACGGGCGAAGTCCTGGCCGGCGGCAAATAGCGTACCGGTCACGAAGGTTGTGCCCAACCGCACGGAGCCGGTGGCCGGCAGAATGGCATTCTGCGCGCCCGCGCCAGCAGCCAGCACCAGCATGAACTGGGTGGCAGGAAAACCCAGCATGGCCAGCGCCAGGGTCAGCAGCACGCTCGCCAGCACCAAAGCTGTGACCGCGCCCGATCCCCAGCGGGCCCCCGCCAGCAATGCCAGCATCGAGCCAATAAAGCTGCCGATCACAAATAGCAGCACCAGCGACGCAGCGGTCGCGGCGATGGACCAGCCGCCATGAGCCAGCGCGTCACCGAGTTGGGTGGTGTTGCCGCTCATAAAGGAGGTGTAGTGGCCGCCCAGTTCGATGAAACCGATCGCGTCGGCGAAGCCGGCAGCAGCAGTCAGCAACAGCCCCAGACTTAGTTGCGGGGTGGGGGTCATCGGGCTGGCGACATGGTGGTGAGACTCGCTGAGCTGAGGGTGATCAAAGACTGGTCGCTTCGATCCCGTGCGGCAAGGGTTTTGCGGCTTGCGTGCATCTCGATGTTAACAGTCTGCTAACCAGTGACCGCCAATCCCCGCTGTTCCCGCTAGTCACACTCGACAGGAACAAACATCGAACGTATAAGAACATTATAGCAACACGGGAGACGACGATGCTCACTTTCATCAAGGACTTTGCCGCATTCGTTACGCTGGGCGCCTTCACGATTGGTTCGCTCACCTGGATGGATATCATTGCCCGACTCGTGTGACGCTGGCTGTGGATTGCGGCACCGGGGCGGTATGATAATCGCCCCGAGCCGGTCATAAAGGTTCACCATGCACGGCCCCGGTTTTATCCATCTCCACGTTCACTCTGCCTATTCCCTGCTTGAGGGTGCGCTGCAGCTTGAGACCATTCTCAAACTCGCAGCCGCCGATGAGCAGCCGGCGCTGGGTATTGCCGATACCGGCAATCTGTTCGGGGCGTTGGAGTTTTCCGAAAAAGCCAGCAAAAAGGGCATTCAGCCGCTGGTCGGGGTTGAACTGGCGATTGATTTTGCGGCCAGCGAAGAGCGCGTCAACGAACGCGGCCACATCGCCTGGAGCGGCAAGTCCAGCGTGGTGCTGCTGGCCCAGAGCGAGGTGGGTTTCGGCAATCTGTCGCGACTGGTTTCGCAGTCCTATATTGAAGGCGACGGGGGCACGGCGCGGGCACAACTGGACTGGCTGTCGCGGGAGCGGCTCGAGGGGCTGATCTGTCTCAGCGGCGGCCCTGAGGGGGCCATCGACATGGCCTTCGCCCAGGGGCAGGATGCCAATGCGATCAAGCGGCTGGACCGTCTGGCGGAGCTGTTTGGCGCGCGCTTCTACATCGAATTGCAGCGCCATGGCCGGGTGCAGGAAGCAGCCGTGGAGCCGCGGCTGGTGGATTACGCCTACCGCAAGGGCATTCCTCTGGTCGCCACTAATGAGCCCTTCTTCAAATCGGCCAAGGAATTTGAGGCGCATGATGCGCTGCTGGCGATTGCCGGCGGCACGGTGCTGGCCCAGACCGAACGGCGCAAGCTGAACGATCAGTACTATTTTAAGACCCGGGCCGAGATGGAGGCGCTGTTCTCCGATCTGCCCGAGGCGCTGAACTCCACGGTCGAGATCGCCCAGCGCGTGTCCTACCGACCGCAGACCCGCAAGCCCATCCTGCCCAAATTCGCCGCAGCGCCAGATCTGAGCGATGAAGACGCCGTGGCGGCCGAGGCCGACGCGCTGCGCGCCATGGCAGAGGAGGGGCTGCGCAACCGCCTTGAAGCCACAGGTCCGGCACCCGGCAAGACCGAGCAGGAATACTGGGAGCGGCTGGAGTTCGAACTCGACATCATCCAGTCGATGAAGTTTCCGGGCTACTTCCTGATCGTGGCCGATTTCATTCGCTGGTCAAAATCGCAGGGCATTCCGGTCGGTCCCGGCCGTGGTTCGGGTGCTGGCTCGCTGGTGGCTTATGCCACCACCATTACCGACCTTGATCCGCTGGCCTACAATCTGCTGTTCGAACGCTTCCTGAACCCAGAACGCGTTTCGATGCCCGACTTTGACATCGATTTCTGTCAGGATCGGCGCGAAGAAGTCATTCGCTACGTGCAGCGCAAATACGGCACCGAGCAGGTCAGTCAGATCATCACCTTCGGTACGCTGCAGGCGCGCGCTGTGCTGCGCGACGTCGGGCGCGTGCTGCAAATGCCCTATGGCCAGGTGGACCGCATCTGCAAGATGGTGCCCGCCAATCCGGCCGACCCCTGGTCGATCGAGCGCACCATGACCGAGGTCCCCGAATTCAAGGCGCTGAGCGAAGAAGACGAAACCGTGGCCGATCTGGTGGCCATCGGCAAAAATCTCGAAGGTCTGTTCCGCCACGCCTCGACCCACGCTGCCGGTATCATCATTGGTGACCGGCCGCTGCATGATCTGGCGCCGCTTTATCGCGATCCGCGCTCGGACATGCCTGTGTGCCAGTACAATATGAAGTGGAGCGAGGCCGCCGGCCTGGTCAAGTTCGACTTTCTGGGCCTCAAGACACTGACCACGGTGCAGTACGCGGTCAATATGGTCAATCTGGATGGCGGCAGCTTCCGGATTGAGGATATCCCGATTAACGACAAGCCGACCTACGAGCTGTATGCGCGGGGCGACACGTTTGGCGTGTTCCAGGTTGAGGGCGCGGGCATGCGTCGCGCGCTGCTCGACATGAAGCCCGACCGGTTCGAGGACATCATCGCTATCGTGGCGTTGTATCGTCCCGGTCCAATGGACAATATTCCGCTGTTCTGTGACCGCAAGCATGGTCGCGAGGAGGTGGAATACCCGCATCCAGAGCTGTCCAAGGTGCTCGACGAGACCTATGGCATTATCGTCTACCAGGAACAGGTGATGCAGATTGCGCAGCTGCTCAGCGGTTACTCGCTGGGTGAAGCCGATATGCTGCGCCGCGCCATGGGCAAGAAGATCAAGGCGGAGATGGACGCGCAGCGCGAGCGTTTCCGCGAAGGGGCGATCAAGCACGGTCTCAAGCAGTCGCTCGCCGACACCATTTTTGACCTGCTGGCCAAGTTCGCCAATTACGGCTTCAACAAGAGCCATGCTGCAACCTACGCCCTGGTGAGCTACCAGACCGCGTATCTCAAGGCGCATTATCCGCACGAGTTCCTGGCAGCGTCGATGACGCTGGATATGGGCAATACCGATAAGCTGGCCGAGTTCCGCAGCGAAGCCAAGCGCAACAAGATCGAACTCGTACCGCCCTGCGTGAACCGCTCGCAGGTGGTGTTCTCGGTCAAGGACAAGGCCATTCTTTATGGCCTGTGCGCGGTCAAGGGCGTCGGTCGCCAGGTGGCAGAGCACATCATCGAGGTGCGTGGTGATACCCCGTTCAAGGACCTGGGTGACTTTGCTCGCCGGGTTGATCCGCGCGTGCTGTCCAAGCGGACACTGGAAACGCTGGCGAACGCCGGTGCGTTTGATGATATCGTGCCGCGGCGCGAAGTGGCCTTTGCGGCCATCGAAACCGTGATGGGCATGGCCCACACGCTGACCGCGGAGCGCAATGAAGGTCAGTGGAACATGTTCGACGCTGGCGAGCCTGAAACGCTGCGCCTGCCTGAAGGGGTGCCGAACTGGTCTACAACCGAACGTGCCGACCGTGAGCTTTCGGCCTTTGGCTTCCATCTGTCGGCCCACCCGCTCGATGCCTATTCCGACATGTTCGACAAGCTGCGGGTGCAGCGTTGGGGTGATTTTGAACGGGCCGTCAAGGATGGCGCCTCGGCGGGACGTCTGGCTGGGACCATTAGCGGTCGGCAGGATCGCCGGACCCGCAAGGGAACGCCGATGATGATCCTGACGCTGTCCGATCAGTCGGGCAGCTATGAAGTGATCGCGTTTTCCGAGCAGATTACCCAGTTCGGTGCCATTCTGCAGCCGGGCAAATCCGTGATCCTGCAGGTTGGCGCGGATGAGCGCGCTGAAGGCGTGAGCCTGCGGCTGCTGTCGGCCGAGCCCATTGATGGCATTGCTGAAAAGATCGACCGCCGCCTGACGGTGTTTGCTGCCAGTGCCGCGCCCCTGGGATCTATCAGTGCCCAGCTCAAGCGGGGCGGGGAGGGATCTGTCAATTTCGTGGTGATCCGCGATGGTGGTGCCCGTGAGTACGAGATCGAACTGCCCGGCACCTACCTGCTGACAACGGCCGTCGCCGGCGGCATCAAGGCGCTTGAAGGCGTGACGGATGTCCGCTTCCACTGATTGAAGCGCGGTGACTGCCGTCCTAGACGACGGTGATGTGGCTGTCATGTCGGGATCACTGTCTGACGGCCTTGGTGCGAACGCTTGTTGTGCGCTGATCACGACGTGTCAGTGCTTTGGGCGTTTGTCGTCTGCGTGTCGTGCGGCCCGCCGGTTTGCCTTCGCAAGGAATGGGCGTGGGGCAGGGCTTATCTCACTTGCCCTTTGTAGAGACATCGCCTATATCGCGCTTGCGTTTGACTGCGTGTCAGCGCGATTTCACACACGAGGCAGGCTTTTCGGGGAACCGAAGATCCATCCGGTGGCGGGATACCGTCGCAGCGCCTTGTGGAGGCATCAACCGGTAAACAAGGAGCAGCCCACATGGCACTGCCCGATTTCTCTATGCGTCAATTGCTTGAAGCTGGCGTCCACTTTGGTCACCAGAAGCACCGCTGGAACCCCAAGATGGAACGCTACATCTTTGGCGTTCGCAACGACATTCACATTCTCGATCTGAGCCAGACCGTGCCGGCTCTGAGCCGCGCCCTGCAGCTGATCAGCGACACTGTTGCTGACGGTGGCCGTGTGCTGTTCGTTGGTACCAAGCGTCAGGCTGCTCCGCTGGTAGCTGATGCTGCCAAGCAGTCGGCTCAGTACTTCGTGAACTCCCGCTGGCTCGGCGGCACGCTGACCAACTGGCAGACCATCTCGAACTCGATCGCCCGCCTGCGTACCCTGGAAGCCATGAGCGAAGACGAACTCGCTCTGCGCACCAAGAAGGAACGCCTCATGATGAGCCGCGAGCAGGAACGCCTTGAGCGTGACCTGGGCGGCATCAAGGACATGGGCAACCTGCCATCGCTGCTGTTCGTGATCGACACGAACAAGGAAGCCAATGCGATCAAGGAAGCTCGTCGTCTGGGTATCCCAGTTGTGGCAATCGTTGATACAAATTGCGATCCCGACACTGTCGATTACCCGATCCCGGGCAATGACGATGCGTCGCGCGCACTTGAACTCTACGTGTCGCTCGTCGCCAAGGCTGCCATTGACGGCATCGCCCGTTCGTCGTCCGACTTCGGCGCCGATCTGGGTGCTGTTGAGCAGGCTCCTGCAGAAGAACTGCCAGTTGAAGCAGCGCCTGCTGCTGAAGCTGCCGCAGAAGCACCTGCTGCCGCTGAACCAGCCGCCAAGTAAGTTCGCTACGACGAACTCTATATTGATTTGAACCATGCGGCCCCCTCAGACGGGGCCGCCAAGAGGTGACCCCATGGATATCACTGCAGGAATGGTCAAGCAGCTTCGCGACGCGACTGACGTCGGGATGATGGACTGCAAGAAGGCCCTGGTCGAAAACAATGGCGACATGGAAGCAGCAATCGACTGGTTGCGCACCCGTGGCTTGTCCAAGGCTGCCAAAAAGGCTGATCGTATTGCCGCCGAAGGCCTGGTTGGCATTGCCGCCGATGGCAAGAAGGCCGCCGTTGTCGAAGTGAACTCGGAAACTGACTTTGTTGCGCGCAACGAGCAGTTCCAGACCATCGTCGACAATATTGCCAAGCTGGCGCTCGACGCAGACGGCGACGCTGCCAAGCTCGGCGAAATGCCGTTCCCAGGCGCCGGTCATTCGGTTTCTGCCGAGTTGAACGAAGCCATCGCCAAGATTGGCGAGAACATGAACCTGCGTCGCACTGAGGTTGTCTCGGTGACTGATGGCGTGGTGGAAAGCTATGTCCACAATGCCGTCAAGGCAGGCCTGGGCAAGATCGGCATTCTGGTTGCACTGGAATCGACCGGCGACAAGGCTGCGCTGGCCACTCTGGGCAAGCAGCTGGCAATGCACATTGCAGCCACCAACCCGCTTTCGATCGATCCCGAAGACCTCGACCAGGACGTTGTGGCGCGCGAGCGCAGCATCATTCTCGAGCAGGTCAAGGAATCGGGCAAGCCCGCTGATATCGCCGAGAAGATGGTCGAAGGCCGTATGCGCAAGTACTTCGAAGAAGTCACGCTGCTGGCACAGACCTTCGTGATCGATGGCGAGACCAAGGTCCGCGATGCGATCAAGAATGCCGAGAAGGATGTTGGCGCCCCGATCAAGCTGACCAAGTTCGTGCGCTATGCGCTGGGCGAGGGCATTGAGAAGGCCGAGAGTGACTTCGCTGCTGAAGTGGCTGCCACTGCCGGCGTGAAGAAGTAACGCCTTTAATGATTGCGGGTGGGCCCAAGGGCCCGCTCGCCGTTCTCCCGCCTGCCTTGATTTGGCCCGGGATCGAGCACAAAACCCTGTCTAAACTTGTTTCGACTGGTGTAGCGCTTTCTTTTGAAGGCGCTTTTGCCTTAGTGTCTGCCGGGCCGCCGGATTCGGTGCCCCACCGCTTTTTTCCGTAAGGGGTTCGTCGATGGTGCCTGCCTATAAACGCATTTTGCTCAAGGTGTCGGGTGAGGTGCTGGCCGGGGACCAGTCTTTCGGCATTGAACCCGAATTTCTCCAGTCCGTTGCCAAGCAGATCGCTGATGCCGCCAAGAACGGTTCGCAGATCGCTATTGTTATCGGTGCTGGCAATATTTTCCGCGGTATGGCTGTTGCGGCCAATGGCACTGATCGCGTGACCGCTGACCTGATGGGCATGCTGGGCACGGTGATCAATTCACTGGCCCTGAGTAATGCCATTGCCCGCCAGGGCATCAAGTCAAAGGTGTTCTCTGCGTTGAACATGCCCTCGGTCGCCGATAGCTTCACGGCACGCGCTGCCAAGGCTGCGCTGGATGAAGGGTTTGTCGTGGTGTGTGCCGGTGGTACCGGCAATCCGTTTTTTACGACCGATACGGCAGCGGCGCTCAAGGCCATCGAACTTGACTGCGACGTGTTGCTCAAGGGGACCAAGGTGGACGGCGTCTATTCAGCCGATCCCAAGAAGGATCCCAATGCGACCCGCTATGATACGATCAGCTATGATGACGTGATCGGTCAGAATTTGAAGGTTATGGACACAGCCGCATTCGCGCTTGCTCGTGACAATGGCTTGCCGATAATCGTGTATGCGCTTGACGACGAAGCCGGTTTGGCCGGTGTGCTGGCGGGGACTACCCGCTCTACGCGCGTTGGCTTGCCGCTCTAGACTGGAAGGACGGAAGAATGGCCTATAACCTGGACGACCTCAAAACCCGCATGCAGAAGTCGATTGCATCACTGCGCGACGAACTGGCTGGTTTGCGAACCGGACGGGCAAGCGCCAGTCTGCTCGAGCCCGTGACTGTTGAAGCCTATGGTTCGCGCATGCCGCTCAATCAGGTGGCGACCGTTACCGTGCCAGAGGCCCGCATGCTCAGCGTGCAGGTCTGGGATCGTGGTATGGCCAATGCCGTTGAAAAGGCAATCCGCGATAGCGGTCTGGGTCTGAACCCGATGGGCGAGGGGCAGATCATTCGCGTGCCGCTGCCCGAACTCAACGAAGAACGCCGGCGCGATCTGACCAAGGTTGCCCATACCTATGCTGAAGCTGCCCGTGTTGCGGTGCGCCATATTCGCCGCGACGGCATGGACGCGCTCAAGAAAGCCGAAAAGGATGGCGATCTGGGTCAGGACGAGGCACGCTCGCAGTCCGATCTGGTACAGAAGGCCACCGATGCTGCTGTCGCTGATATCGATCAGGTCGTGGCAGCAAAAGAAGCGGAAATCATGCAGGTTTGACGCAAACCCGCTGCGCTGGGAGGGCGTAGATGTCTATTGATCCAGCCATCGTCGCCGAACCGGTACAGCGGTCGCCTTTGCGCGTGCCGCAGCATCTCGGCGTCATCATGGATGGCAATGGGCGTTGGGCAACAGCGCGGGGCAAGCGCCGAACCGAAGGCCATGTCGAGGGGGTCAAATCCCTGCGCAAGATGGTCGAGCTGTGCATCACCTATGGTGTGGGACATCTGACGGTGTTCAGTTTCTCGTCGGAGAACTGGAGCCGGCCGCGCGAAGAAGTATCTTTCATCTTCAATCTGCTGCGGCGCTTTGTTGCCTCGGATCTGCAGCGACTGATCCGCAACAATGTCCAGGTGCGGATCATTGGCAGCCGGGATGGCCTTGAGCCCTCTTTGGTGCGCCTGATCGAGGACGTCGAAGCCAAGACAGCCGGCAATACCGGGCTGGTTCTGGTGGTCGCCTTCAATTATGGCGGCAAGGCCGAAATCGCCGAAGCAACACGGCGGATCGCCCGCGAAGTGGCGGCCGGCCGGTTGTCTGCCGATGATATCGACGAGACCACCATCGAGGCGGCGCTTTATACGGCTGGTTTGCCCGATCCCGATTTGATCATCCGGACCAGCGGCGAACAGCGCATTTCCAATTTCCTGCTGTGGCAGGCGGCGTATGCCGAGTTTGTCTTTGTGGATGAGCATTGGCCTGATTTTGATGAAGCCAGCTTTGTGCGGGTGCTCGAGACCTTCTCGCAGCGTGACCGGCGGTATGGCGGCATCGGGACGGAGCAGACTTGAGTGATCCCAGCGAGCTTGGTTCAGAACCCTCCGGCGGTCGCCGCAGCCTGTGGTCCGATCTCGGTCCGCGGCTGATTTCCGCGATGGTCATGATTGCGCTGACCGTGGCGGCGCTATTTGTCGGTAGCTATTTCTTCGCCGCGGTCGTCGGTGCTGTATTTGCCGGCGCCTATCGCGAGTGGGAAACCATGGTCTCTCGTGCGCCGCTCACGCCGACGGGTATGGCGCTGATCGGCATTGTTGCCTTGTCTGGCCTGATATTTCCGTTGTTTGGTGCTCTTGGCAGCCTGACGGTGATTGCCATTGGCTGTGTCATTGCATTGTTGGCTCGTGGCGAAGGCATGTGGTGGCGGGTTCTGGGCCTGCTGATCTATGGCGCCATTATCATCGCGGCTCTTGTCATGCGCGGCGACACCATGGCCGGTGTGTGGGCCGGGCTATATCTCGGCACGGTGGTGTGGATGACCGATTCTGCGGCGTTCTTCACCGGCCGCCAGATCGGCGGCGAGAAGCTGGCTCCGGATATCTCACCGGGCAAGACATGGTCGGGGGCTCTGGGGGGCCTGGCGCTCGGCACCGGGGCAGGGCTGGTGATTTGGGTTTTAGCGACGGATTCCCCGTGGTGGATCGGCTTGGCGTTGTCAGCAGCGATCAGCGTTCTGGGCCAGTTGGGCGATTTGAGCGAGAGTGCCGTCAAACGTCATTTCCGGGTCAAGGATAGCGGCGACATCATACCGGGGCATGGCGGGTTGATGGATCGACTGGACAGCCTCACATTTGGCGTGTTGCTGGTGTTGCTGGTCGGCACGCTTCATCTCGGCTTCGGCTCCGTCGCTGAAGGGCTGCTCTACTGGTAGATTGGCGCAAGGCGCCGACTGCACAAGGAAGACAATGTTCGAATTCATCTACTGGCTGCTCTCCTACGTCGTTCCGTTTCTCGCGGTCCTGACCGTGATCGTGTTCGTGCACGAGATGGGTCACTATCTCGTTGCCCGCTGGAACGGCATCGCCATCCAGACTTTCTCGGTCGGCTTTGGCCGCGAGTTGTTCGGCTGGGACGACCAGCACGGGACGCGCTGGCGTATCTCCGCGATCCCGCTGGGCGGCTATGTGCGGTTTGTCGGCGATATGGATGCCGCCAGCACGCCGGACCGTGAGGTGATCGCCAAGGCCGATCCTGAGTTGTCCAAGCGACTGTTTGCCAACAAGAATGTCTGGCAACGCATCTCTGTTGTGCTGGCCGGTCCGGTTGCCAACGTCATTCTGACTTTCGTCATTCTGTATGCGCTGCTGCTTGGCTATGGCCGCTATACCATCCCGCCTGTCGTGGGCACGGTGATTGCTGAATCACCTGCCGCAATGGCTGGTCTGGAGCCGGGTGATATTATCGTCTCGGTGGATGGCTATACGGTGCGTGGCTTTGAGGACTTCCAGCGTCTGGTCGCCACCAGCCCTGAGCGGCCGGTGACCATCAAACTGGAGCGCGGTAGCAGCCTTGAGACCCTGGTGCTGGTGCCTGAGGCCACCGAGGTGGAAGACAGGTTCGGCAATGCGCAACGGATTGGCCGAATCGGGGTGAGCCGCGACGTCGCTGAAGCCGATGTAACGCTCTATCGACCCAGCCCAATCGAAGCGATTGGTATGACAAGCGAAGAAATAAGCTTCATTGTGCAGCGTACCGCCGCTTTTCTTGGTGACTTCTTTGTGGGGCGCGGTGATGTCGAGCAATTGGGTGGACCGGTCAAAGTTGCCAAGGTTTCCGGCGAGGTTGCGACTCTGGGAATCGTCGCACTCATAAATCTGACGGCTTTGCTTTCGCTAAATATCGGAATTTTCAATCTTTTACCGGTACCCATGCTCGACGGCGGACACCTCATGTACTATCTGGTGGAAGCTGTTCGAGGGCGTCCACTCAGCACGAAAGTTCAGGAAATCGGCTTCCGTATCGGATTTGCCCTTGTCCTGAGCCTCATGGTGTTTACGCTCTTTAACGACACGGTTTTTGCTCATCTGGGAATTCTGCGTTAACGCTCGGTTAACTTAGGTTCGTAAGGTGTTGCAGGAATACAAGAGCACCAAGCATTTGCTAACCGCGACAGGGCTTACGCCTTGTCCTTGGTTAAAAAGGCGGTAAAACGGTGTAATGGAGTTAGTCTTGGGGGAGCGCTATGCATGGCGATTCCTTGGGCATGGTCGCAGAAGGCAATAACAATATGATCCACCCCACCAAGTTGATGCGCGGCGCATTTCTGGCGCTAGCGATACTGGGCGCAGCACCGCTCGCAGGTCCCAGCATCCCGCTTCTTGGCGCTGCGACGGCTCAGGCGCAGGAGCAGCTGGTCGGCTCGGTATTGTTTGAGGGCAATCGCCGCTTCACCGATGCGCAGCTTCTGGCAATGGTCGATGTGTCGGCTTCCGGCATTTTCACTCAGCAGCGTCTCGCATCCGATATCGAGAGTATTCGCCAGGCCTATGACCGCGATGGTTTTCTGACCGTATCGGTCACCTCGCGGACCGAGGCGACTGTTGATGGTCGTGTTCGTGTTATTTTCGTTGTCAATGAAGGTGATCGCGCGGGTATCGCGGCAATCAACTTCACCGGCAATAATTCTATCCAGGGCGGCAACCTCAAGGGTGCCATGCTGACCAAGGAAACCGGCATTCTGAGCTGGTTGTTCAAAGATGACGGCTATGACGAGCAGAAGCTTGCAGTCGATCGCGAGCGGATCCGTCTGTATTACGCCAATCGCGGTTTCCCTGATGCTCAGGTGACGTCAGTCGGTGAATACGATGCGGCTCGCAATGCCTATTTCATCAACTTCACCATCAATGAAGGCCAGAAGTACAAGTTTGCCGGCGTCGGTATCGAGACCAGCATTCCTGGCCTGAACACAGATGCACTTCGCGGCACTGTGCAGACAGGTGAAGGCAGTCGTTATTCCGTGAGCGAACTGCAATCGACGATCGAAGACATGTCCTACGAAGCGACTACGCAGGGTTACTCCTTTGCTGATGTCCGGGCCCGTCTGGATCGCGATGTTGCCAATGGCACATTCAACGTCACTTACCTGGTCGATGAAGGTCCGCGCGTCTATGTTGAGCGGGTCAACATTACCGGCAATGACAAGACCCGCGACTTCGTTATCCGTCGTGAGCTGGAGTTTGCTGAAGGGGACCCCTTCAACCGTGCACTGGTGGTTCGTGGCCGCAACAACATTGACGCACTGGACTACTTCTCGTCCGTCAGCGTGACGACCGCTGCTGGCTCGGCTCCTGACAAGGTGGTCATCAATGTCGCTGTGACTGAAAAGTCCACAGGTGAGTATGGTGCCACTGCAGGCTATTCGACGACCGATGGTATTTTGGGCGAGGTCTCACTGACCGAACGCAATTTCCTGGGTCGTGGTCAGTATCTGCGCGCAGCCATTGGTGCATCCCAGGCCGGGCGGACGTTTGACTTCTCGTTCACCGAACCCCGTTTCATGGGCTTGAAGGTCTCTGCCGGCATTGACGCGTATCACCGCATCAATGAGGAAACGACCAGCACGTTCTATGGTTCGCAGGCGACCGGTGGTCAGTTGCGTGCCGGTATCCCACTGACGTCCGACTTGTCGTCGACGGTGTTTGCCGGTCTCGAGCGCAAGATCATTACCGACGTCAATGACAACCCGACATACCAGTCATCGCTGGTGGTGGATGGTCAGGAATTCAACAAGGCCTATATTGGCTACACTCTGACCTGGAATGGTCTGGATGATGTCAAGAAGCCAACTGAAGGCCTCTATGCAACGTTCACCCAGCAGTACATTGGCTGGGACCATAATCTGGTGAAGTCCGAAGCTCGCGCACGTTATTTCGTGCCCGTGGTGGAAGACAGCGGGATTGTTGCGAGCTTGAAAGGTCAGGCTGGCGTGATCAATGATCTGAGCGGCAATGGCGTTCATGCGGTTGAGGCGTTCAATCCTGGTACGCAGTTGATCCGTGGCTTTGAAGGCCGGGGCCTTGGTCCACGTCTGCAGAGCGGTGAGTATCTTGGTGCAACCATGTATGCCGGTCTGTCTGCCGAGATCAGCTTTCCGATCCCGGCTGTGCCTGAGAGCTATGGTCTGAGCGGCGCCCTGTGGGCCGATGCGGCCTGGGTTGATGGTCTGCCACGGATTGGCACTGGCAGTGCCGCACTGTCCAATGTTGATGCGGGCAGCCAGGACGCTCCATGGCGTACTTCGATCGGCGCGTCGCTGATCTGGGACAGCCCATTTGGTCCTCTGCGTGGCGATTTCGCCCACGTACTGAACAAGTCGACGTCGGACCGTACGCAGGTCTTCCAGCTTTCGCTGCAGACTCTGCTCTAGCCATAATGGCGTAAAACAATTCTTTGAGCCGCGGGGCGGTAGCGCCGCGGCTCAATGCATTTAAGTGACATCATGGTCGACACTCGTTTTCATCGCTTTGCGGGCCCCACCACGGTCGGCACCCTTTTAAGAGCGCTTGAGCGCAACGATCTGTTGCAGGATTTAGCAGCGCCCGACCTGATGATCGACGGTGCAACTGACCTTGATGTGGCCGGTGCCAACGATCTCGCCCTTGCTGCCCATGTCAGCTACACCGACGCTCTTAAGTCTACTGCTGCTGGTGTGGTCATTGTTTCTCAGGCCTTGGCTGATGCCGTTCCTGAGGGCTGCGTGGCCCTGGTGTGCGACAAGCCGCATCATCTTTTCGCTGATGTCCTGGACTATCTCTATCCCAACAGCACGCGCAGCGTGATTGCCGGCGGTCGTGATGATCTGGGCGAGCCGGTTTTCGAAGCTGATGTGATGATCGGCACCAATGTGGTGCTCGGACAGGGCGTCGAGATTGGTCGTGGTTCGATCATCGGGGCGAACACGGTCATCGGGGCTGGTGTCACCATTGGTCGCAATACGACCATTGCCGCCAACTGCACCATCGATTGTGCGCATATCGGCAATGGCGTGGTGATTCACTCGGGTACGCGTATTGGCTCTGAGGGCTTCGGCTGGCTCGATTTTGGTGTGTCCAATCGCAAGTTGCCACAGTTGGGGCGCGTGCTGATCCAGAACAATGTCGAGATTGGTGCCAATGCAACGATCGATCGCGGCGCTCTTGGCGACACGATGATCGGCGAAGGCACCAAGATCGACAACCTTGTCCAAATCGGCCACAACTGCCGTATTGGTCGCAATTGCATTATCGCGGCGATGTCGGGCCTGTCAGGTTCGACCATCGTTGGCGATGGGGTTCTGATGGGGGGCGGCGTTGGCACATCAGGGCATTTGGAGATTGGTGCTGGGTCGGTCGTTCATGGCCGCGCCGCCGTCACCAAGGACTGGCCTGAGGGCTCTAAGCTTGCCGGGGCACCTGCCCAGGACATTATGGATTTCTGGCGAGAGATCGCCGCTATGCGCAAACTATCAAAAGGGGTTAAGCGGGGATGACCGAGAGCACCGAGCTCACAGCAATGAGCATTGCCGAGATCCTCACGGCCCTGCCGCATCGCTATCCGTTCCTGATGATTGACAAGATTATCAAGATCAATGGCGATGAGACGGCGGTTGGGGTCAAGAACGTCACGTTCAACGAGCCGATCTTCCAGGGGCATTTCCCCGAGAACCCGATTTTTCCGGGTGTCCTGATCATTGAAGGCATGGCCCAGACCGCTGGTGCGATTGTGATCAAACACGATTCCAACAGCGGCAAGAAGAACATCGTTTTGATGCTGGGGGTCGACAAGGCCAAGTTCCGCAAGCCAGCGGGTCCAGGCGACGTGATTGAATTTCACATTGCCAAGATCCAGCGTCGCCGCAATGTCGGCCGGTACAAGGCCGAGGCCATCGTTGACGGTACGGTCATTGCCGAGGCCGAAATCACGGCAATGATTGTCGAGGCGACTTCGTGAGCCTAGCGATCGTTCATCCGACAGCTCTTGTCGGTGCCGGCGCGCAGTTGGGCCAAGGCGTCAAGATCGGACCGTATTGTATTGTGGGCGACAGGGTCGTGCTGCATGACAATGTCGAGCTGGTTTCTCACGTGTCTATTGACGGCAATACCGTTGTCGGTGCGGGTACGCGGATTTACCCGTTTGCTTCGGTCGGCCACGAGCCGCAGGATCTGAAGTATCACGGTGAAGCCTCGCGGCTGGAAATCGGTGAGCGTTGCGTTATTCGCGAGTCGGTCACCATCAATCCGGGCACTGAAGGCGGCGGCATGCTGACCAAGATCGGCAATGAATGCCTGATCATGGCCAGTGCGCATGTGGCTCACGACGCGATCATTGGCAACAATGTGATCATGGCCAACTATGTCGGCATCGCTGGTCATTGCCAGATCGGTGACAATGTCATTTTTGGCGGCACTTGCGTCATCCATCAGTTCACGCGCATTGGTGCGCACGCCTTTATCGGCGCGCAATCGATGGTTGATGGCGACATCATTCCCTACGGCATGGCTGTGGGTAATCGTGCATCGCTGACCGGTTTGAACCTGGTTGGTCTCAAGCGCCGCAAGTTTGATCGTGAAGCGATCCACCGGCTGCGTGCGGCCTACCGGCAGATTTTCTCCAATGAGGGAACACTGCGCGAACGGGTCGAAGATGCCGCTGACCTTTTCAAGGAAGATGCGCTGGTGCAGGATGTGGTGGCATTCATCATGGCGGCCTCTGACCGGCCGATTCTGACACCACGTAACGGCCAGTCCTCGGAGTGAGGAACAAGGTGGCGGGACGGCTCTCGATCTTTGCGGGGACCGGGGCTCTCGTTCCCCACATTGTCGAGGCAGCATTGAGCGGCGGCTATAAGGTGCAGGTGCTGACCCTAGCACCGCGCGACGCAATCCCGGGCGTCAAGATGATCAACGTTGATCTCGACAACCCGCTTGGCATCATCTGGTCGCTCAAGGTATTTCGTACCACGCAAATTGCCATGGCCGGTGGCATCCACTTGCCAGACAAGGCGCGTGAGGGACTGATCCGGTTTGCCAATGGCAATGTCGATACCGGCAACGTGGTGGCCGAAGCGCCGGTTGGTGATGCCGCGCTGGGTGCGTTGGCAAAAGTACTCAAGAACATGACCGGTGCCGACATGATCGGGGTGCATGAATTGTCCCCAGATCTGCTTGCTGGTGAGGGCGTCATTGCCGGCGCTGGATTTGACGATCACGCCGCCGCTTTATTCGCATTGGAAACAGCGCGGGCCATCGGAATGCTCGATATCGGACAGGCGGCGGTGACGTCAGGGCGCCGGATCATTGCCGTTGAAGACATTGGTGGCACCGATGCCCTGATCGAACGCGTCGGTGCGCTGCGCGCGCGCGGGCTGGCTGGCAATGGCAGTACCCCGCTGATCCTGGCCAAGGCCATGCAGCCACAACAGGCCGGCTTCGTCGATTTGCCGGCCATTGGGCCGCAGACTGTTACTGGCTGTGCCGCGGCCGGCATCGCGGCAATTGCGGTCGAGGCTGGGCATAGTCTGGTGCTGGAGCGCGCTGCGCTTCAGGCCGCCGCAAAGCAGCACGGCGTGGTGGTCCTGGGGATGACTCTTGACCATGGATGAGCCGCTCAAGCTTTTCATTCTGGCGGGTGAACCATCGGGCGATCGGATTGCGGCCGATCTGGTGGCGCGGCTGCAGCAGCGTGTGCCGCTGGCCCTTGCCGGTGTAGGCGGTGACGAACTCAGCGCTCTGGGGCTTCAATCGCTTTACCCCATGAGCGATCTGTCGGTGATGGGCATTAGTGATGTGTTGCGCCGACTACCGCTGCTGCTGTGGCGGGTTGAGCAGACCGCGCGCGCCATTCGGGCCGACAAGCCGGACATTGTTGTGCTGGTTGACGCGCAGGACTTCTCCAAACTGGTGGCCAAACGCCTGAAGGCGCTCGGCTACGCGGGGACGGTCATCCTCTATGTTGCGCCGTCGGTTTGGGCGCGGGCGCCTGAGCGGGCCGCCAAGCTCGAGCCGCTGTTCGACGAAGTTCTCGCAGTGCTGCCATTTGAGCCTGCGGTCATGCACACCCTGGGCGGCCCGCTCACCAGCTATGTGGGGCATCCGGCTCTCGCCGAAAGGCTGGAACAGGCTGATGGGGCCGAGAAAGGACCGCTGGTGTTGTTGCCAGGGAGCCGCGAGGGTGAGTTGCGTCGACATTTGCCGCTATTTCGGTCCGTTGTGGCGCAACTGGCCGAGCACCCCGTCATTGATGGTGTAGTGATCCCGACGCTGCCATCACTGGCAGTGCGCATTCAAGCCGAAGTTGCTGACTGGCCTGTGCCAGTGGCTGTGATCGATCAGCGTGGCGATCGCCGGGCCCTATACGGGCGGGCTGTTGCGGCGCTGTCAGTGGCTGGCACGGCAACGCTGGAACTGGCATTGGCCCGCGTGCCAATGGTGGTGAGCTATGTGATGGATAAGCACCAAGCTCGGGTCTTCGACAAGCTGGGGCGCCCCATAATTTCTCTGCCCAACATCATTCTGAATCGCCCCGAAGTCAGCGAACTGGTTCAGGCCAAGCCGGACGCAGACGCCATAGTTGCCAGTCTGTGCGCATTGCTGGACAACAAAAAAGCCCGCCGGGACCAGATACTGGCCTTTGGCGAGCTTGTCGAATTGATGGTGGCGGGCAGCGCCGACTTTCCCCGTCAGGATCCAGCGGACCGGATCCTGAGCTATTGGTCTGCCGCTTAGCGGGCGTCGACCTGCTTGTAGTCGCGGGCTGGCGAGCCATCATAAAGCTGGCGTGGGCGACCGATCTTCTTCTGCGGATCGCCGATCATTTCCTTCCACTGGGAAATCCAGCCGACGGTGCGGGCGACAGAGAACAGAACAGTGAACATCGACGTCGGGAAGCCAATCGCTTCAAGGATGATGCCCGAGTAGAAGTCCACATTCGGGTAGAGCTTGCGCTCGATGAAGTATGGATCTTCAAGCGCGATTTTCTCGAGTTCCTGCGCCACCTGCAGCGTGGGATTGTTGTGCACGCCGAGCAGGTCGAGGACCTCCTTGGCAGTCTTCTGCATCACGGTCGCGCGGGGATCGAAGTTCTTGTAGACGCGATGGCCAAAGCCCATCAGCTTGAACGGATCGCTCTTGTCCTTGGCGCGGGCAATGAACTCAGGAATGCGATCGACGGTGCCGATTTCCTTGAGCATGTTGAGCGCAGCTTCGTTCGCGCCGCCATGGGCAGGGCCCCACAGGCAAGCCACACCGGCTGCAATACAGGCGAATGGGTTGGCGTCGGACGAACCAGCCAGGCGCACCGTCGACGTCGAGGCGTTCTGCTCGTGGTCTGCATGCAGGGTGAAGATCAGGTCCATTGCCTTGGCAATGGTCGGGTTCACCTCATAATTCTCGGCCGGAACCGAAAAGCACATGTGCAGGAAATTCGACGCGTAATCGAGATCGTTGCGTGGATACACGAAGGGCTGGCCGACCGAGTATTTGTAGGCCATGGCCGCGATCGTTGGCATCTTGGCGATCATGCGGATCGAGGCGATCTCGCGCTGCTGCGGATCGGTGATGTCGGTGGAGTCATGGTAGAACGCTGCCATGGCGCCGACCACACCGGTCATGATGGCCATTGGATGGGCATCGCGGCGGAATCCACGGTAGAAGTAGTGCATCTGCTCATGCACCATGGTGTGACGTGTCACCAGTTCATCGAACTCGACCAGTTGGGTCTTGTTGGGCAGTTCGCCGTAGAGCAGCAGATAGCAGACTTCTATGTACGAAGCGTTTTCCGAGAGCTGATCAATGGGATAGCCGCGGTAGAGCAACTGGCCCTTGTCACCATCGATATAGGTGATGGCACTGTCACAGGCCGCCGTGGAGGTAAACCCCGGGTCGTACGTAAACATGCCGGTCTTGGCGTATAAGGTGCGGATGTCGATGACATCCGGACCAACGGTGCCAGACAGAAGCGGGAATTCGTGGGTCTGATCCCCGATGACGAGTTTGGCGACTTTATCGGTCATTTAGCTCTCCTCGAAGGCCCCGGAACCCCAATTGGAAAGGGATTTCGGTAGGGTCGGGGCCGTGTATGTGGCAGTCACATAATTACGGGACAGGTATCAGCTTTTGCTGTCCTGAGGCAACTGATGGGTAAGCAAGGCTTACCCTGCTATTAGCACTAGACAGCGCTGATTTGATCCTGAAGGCGCGCCATTGCTTCGTCGCGACCGATCAGCACCATAACCTCAAAGATGCCTGGTGAGACAGTGCGTCCGGTCAGCGCAGCCCGCAATGGCTGTGCCAGTTTGCCCAGCTTGAGGCCCTTGGCCTCGGCCAGGGTGCGCATGGCAGCGTCGATGGCAGGCACCGACCATTCATTGAGACCGTGCAGCATTTCGGCCATGTCGCCAAGCACGATGCGCGATTCCGGTGTCAGCAGCGCTGACGCCTTTTCATCAATAGCAAGCGGACGTGACGCGTAGATGAACTGGGCCAGATCGATGAGTTCCAACACGGTTTTGGCGCGTGGCTGCAATTCGGGTAGGGCGCTGAGGGCGGTGTCCCGGTTGGCCGAGAGTCCCTCGGCGTCAGCAGTGCGGCCAACTTCCCGGGCCGTTGCCAGCATGACGTCGTAGAGATATTCCGGCGTTGCTTCGCGGATGTAATGGCCGTTGATGTTCTCTAGCTTTACGAAGTCGAAGCGTGCGGCGCCCTTGTTGAGGCCGTCCAGCGCAAACCACTCGACCATCTGGTCGGTGCTGAAGAACTCGTCGTCGCCATGGCTCCAGCCGAGACGGGCCAGATAGTTGCGCAGGGCTTCAGGCAAGTATCCCATCTGGCGGTAGGCTTCTACGCCCAGAGCGCCATGACGCTTGGAGAGCTTGGCGCCGTCAGGACCGTGGATCAACGGGATATGGGCCATCTCCGGCACGGGCCAGCCCATGGCGTTGTAGATGATAATCTGGCGGGCAGCATTAGTCAGGTGATCGTCGCCACGGATAATGTGGGTGACGCCCATATCGTGATCATCGACCACCACGGCGTGCATATAGGTGGGCGTGCCGTCAGAGCGCATGATGATGAAATCATCCAGGTTCTCAGCCTTGAATACGACCTGGCCCTGCACATGGTCGTTGACGGCGATGTCGCCGCTCAGCGGCGCCTTGATGCGGATCACCGGGGCAACCCCGTCGGGAGCTTCGCTCTGGTCGCGATCGCGCCAGTAACCGTTATAGCGTGGCGGCTTGCCGGCGGCGCGGGCCTCTTCACGCATCTGGTCTAGCTCGGCTGATGAGCAATAGCAGTAGTAGGCATGACCCAGTTCAACCAGCTGGCGCGCCACTTCGGCGTGACGGTCGGCGCGTGCGAACTGGCTGATCGGGTCGCCTTCCCAGTCCAGACCCAGCCATTTGAGGCCATCGATCAAGGCAACCACAGCCGCATCAGTAGAGCGTTCGCGGTCCGTATCTTCGATACGCAGCAGCATCTTGCCGCCCTGGTTTTTGGCGAATGCCCAGCTGAACAGCGCCGTGCGGGCGCCGCCAATGTGCAGATAACCAGTGGGCGAAGGGGCGAAACGGGTGACGACCTGGGACATGAGACCGGAGTGCTTGGAGAGATTGAGAGCCGTGTGTAGCATAGAGGGGCACGAGCGCAAGGGCGGGGGCAGGGCCGGTGCAGCGGGGCGAAACTCTCGATCGCGAAATCGACGATATGAGACGGGTCTCACCCGCATCCCCTATGCCTGCCGTCCTGCCCGGACGGGGGCGTCAGACTGGACGAACCGCTCCCTTCTCTGCGGCTGTGACGCAAGTCAGGGACGCTGTATCGGCGCGGCGGTTGTTCATCCTGTTGCCCTTTGCAATGCTGGCGGGGCTGATTGCGTATGCCAGTCTTCCCGTTGAACCGCAAAGTTGGGCGTTGGTCGCCGTCGGGCTGGCTGTCCTGGCATTGGTCGTAGCGCTGCGTGCGTCGACTATCCTGCCGCTGTTGGGCGTGCTGGCCGCGTTTTGGGCCGGGGTCTGCCTATTGCCACTACATGGGTTCTGGTTCGGCACCGAAATGCTGCGCTATCCGGCTTATGGGGCGTATTCGGCACGGGTCGATGCCATTGTTTCGGCCACTGAAAGTACGCGCCGCATCATCATTTCGGATCTGACCCCGTTCGATGGCGCCCGAGCACTGCCGATTGTCCGGGCACGGTTGGTCACGCCACCCACGCCGCCGCTGGCGCCGGGTGACACGATTGAGGCCAAAGTTCGCTTGGCACCCGTTCCCGGTCCCGTTCTTCCCGGTAGCTTTGATGGACAGTTTCACGCCTACTTCGCCGGTGTTGGCGCCTATGGCATTGTAACCAGCGGTTTTTCCAAAACCGGGTCGGGGGCGCAGTTCGACCCGGGGCGCGTGGTTGAGCAATTGCGCATGGGGATTGGTGCTCGTATCGCGGGTGTGCTTGATGGTGCTTCAGCTGCCATTGGGCGGGCCATGGTGGTGGGCGATCAAAGCGAGATCACCGATGAAACCCGCGAGGTGATGGCGCAGTCGGGGCTGGCCCATATCTATTCGATATCCGGGCTGCATCTATCGATTGTTGCAGGTGGCGTGTTCTGGCTGATGCGCTGGCTGCTGGCCGCCATTCCGCCTGTCGCCAATCGCTGGTCGGTCAAGAAGGTATCGGCAGTGACCGGGCTGATCGCGGCAGGGGGATATTTGCTGCTGGCCGGTGGCGTGGGGAATATCCCGGCTCTGCGTTCAACCATGATGCTGGGCCTGATCTTTGGTGCGGTTCTGGCCGGACGCCGGGCGCTAACAATGCGCAATGTTGCCATTGCGGCCCTTGCGATCATGGTGATTGATCCAGCCAGCGTGTTCCGGGCCAGTTTCCAGCTGTCATTTGCCGCTGTGGTGGCCTTGATCGGTATCTACGAGATGCCGCGATCTGCCCCAAGGGGTAATCGCAACTGGATTGCTCGCATGGGCGGATCGTTATGGGCTGCGGCGGCTACCAGCCTGATCGCCGGTACGGCGACGCTGCTGTTTTCCGCATATCATTTCCAGCAGACCGCACCCCTCAGCGTGGTAGGCAATGTGTTGGTGCTGCCTGTCGTCAGCCTGATCATCATGCCCTTCGGGGTGTTGTCCGTGCTGGCGATGCCATTGGGCATCGAGAAGCCCTTTGTCGCCATCATGGGCTGGGGCATCGACCGGATGGTCGATGGTGCTGTTCTGGTGGCGGGTTGGAGCGCTGGACTAACGGGTAACCCATTGCTGACCGTTTGGGCCCTGATCATCGGTCTGGCGGCCTTGGCGTGGTTTGCCTTTTTGCCCAATCGCTGGCGCTTGGCTGGCCCGCTGCTGGCGGTGCCGTTGGTGCTGCTGTTTGGGCTGGACCACCGTCCCGATGTGCTGATTGCCGACACCACCCAGGCAGTGGCGGTTCGACAAGGCGAAGCGATGGGTCTGGTGACGGGGCGTGGCGGCAGTTTTGCGGTCAATGTTTGGAGCGATCACTACCAGGAGGAGATCGCTGACACCTTCGAAGGAGCCCGCTGCGACAGATTGGGGTGCATCGCGCGTACCCCGGAATTCTCTATCGCCGTGATCAAAAATGCCGCCGCTTTTGCTGAAGATTGCGGGCTGCATGATTTGGTGGTCGCCCGTCTGCGCGCGCCGGTTACCTGCAAAGGAAGCCTGGTAATCGACAGTGAAGACTTGCAGGCCGGGGGCGTGCAGTGGCTGCGCTGGAATGGTTCGGCGGCGCGGTTTGACCTCCGCACCGCCATTCCCAACCTCAACCGGCCGTGGCGAGTCGCGCGATAGTAACGCCAGCTGCAGGAATCTCGGCGGTGCCAAGCACGTATCCGGCTTCGTCATGTGCAAGTGTCAGGGTGGCTGGGCCAGCATTGTAGTTGACGTAGACACGCAGGCCGTCGCGCGTGCGGCAGCGCACGCCCGCTGGCAGGTTCAATGTCACCAGATCGGCCTCGGCGATCAGATAGTCGACCACGCGATGGACGAGTGCCTTGGTGCCGGTGCCGCCCAGATAATAGAGCTTGCCCTGATTGACCAGAACCGGCCAACCTTCGGTGTCCTCGATGACCACATTGGCCTTGGTCTCGATGCGTTCGCGCCAGTGGTGGACCGAGCCGCTGCCTTTGACCTCGATTTCGAGCGACGGATCAATGCTGTCGATGCGCAGCACCTTGAGGTCGAGCAGATTGCTTGGCAGATCCGGCGCCAGCCTGGGCGGGATGGCGAAATTCTGCGTCTTGGAGCCAGAGCGCGGACCGATCAGCAGGTGGCCATCAAATTCGCTGATTGCCGTGCGCAGCTCGTCATTCCAGGCAAACAGTGCCGGGATAGCAATAATGTCGTAGCCGGCAAAGCTAGTGGTGCTGGGTGGTAGAATATCGATATCCAGCCCGTGACGGCGGAAGGCCGCATAGAGCGCCCGCACATGGGCGCCATGCGTGAAGCCCTTGGCCTGCGGTTGAACGTCCCAGGCCCATTCGCTCTGATAGTCATAGACGAGGCCGACGCGTCCCTTGCTGGCGGCGCCCGTAATGCCGATCGACTTGAGTTCCTGCGCGACCTGAAGGGCTTCATGGTAAGCGGGAGCAGGTTCGCTGTCGGGGCGCAAGAGGCCGGCATGCATCTGTTCCTGCGCAAAGGGTGCCTGGCGCCAGCGGAAATAGGAAACAACCTCCGCGCCATGGGCAAAGGCTTCCCATGCCCAGAGGCGCGCCATGCCGGGCAAGGGATCGGGATTGAAATCGGCCCAGTTCACCGGACCGGGCTGCTGCTCCATGATCCACCAGCGGCCGTGACCAACGGTGCGGTAGAGGTCGTGGTGGAATGCCTGATAGTCGGGTTCACCCTGGCGCAGATACTGGCGCTTGACCTCTTCGGGCTCGGTGCTAACAGCGAGATGGCCAATCGGGTAAGCGTCCCAGGCCGCCACATCAAGGGATTTGGCAACGTCATAGTGGTCGAATTCGCTATAGCGGCCCATGAAGTTATGGATGACCGGCAGGTCGGGGCGCTTGGCTTTGAGGATGTCGTACTGCACCTTGTTGAAGGCGGCGACCTGATCTGATGCGTAGCGCCGATAGTCCAGGTCATGGGCGGGCGCTGGTTCGCACACCAGAAGATTGGGGAGTTCGACCTGATCGAAGCGGTTGTATTCCATGGACCAGAACACATTGCCCCATGCCTCGTTCAAGGCTTCGACCGTGCCGTATTTTTCGGCCAACCAGCGCTGAAACCCAACCTTTGCGGCCGGCGAATAGGAATAGGTGGTGCCGTGGCAGCCATATTCATTGTCGGTCTGCCAGCCGCCCAGCGCGGGATGGCCGGCGACGGCATCGGCCAGCAACTGCGTGATGCGGGCGGATTCTTCGCGATAGCCAAGATGCGAGAAATCGTAGTGGCGGCGCGAGCCAAAACCTTTCTGGCGGCCATTGGCGTCGACAGCGAGCATGTCGGGGTGCTTGTCGACCATCCAGCGTGGTGGGGTGGCAGTGGGTGTGCAGAAAATGACCTTGAGCCCGTGGCGTCCCAGCACATCCATGGAGCGGATGATCCAATCGAACTGCAGATACCCCGGCGTGGGTTCGAGCTTTGACCAGGCGAACTCGCCTATCCGGACATAGGCGATGCCGACCTCAGCCATGCGCGCTGCATCCTGCTCCCAGACCTCCTCGGACCAGTGTTCTGGATAGTAGCAAACGCCCAGGGCTGGATTGATCATGACGGAGTTCTCAGAGTTTGATTGGGGTTTCGGCCTGACCGGCGACGTCGACGTCGATAGCAAAGACACTGCCGGCGTGTGGTTCATTGGCCCTCTGTTCTGGGCTCAGTCCGGTATTGGCGGTGGTGATGAACATGGTCTTGAGTTCAGCTCCACCAAAGGCAGGGCAGGTCACCTGACTGACGGGGAGTTCAACGATCCGATCGATTGATCCATCGGGTGCGTGGCGGACGACACAATTGCCGCCCCATCGCGCGTTCCAGAGGTAGCCTTCGCTATCCACGACCGCGCCGTCAGGGGAGCCGCGATGGTCCGATACATCGGCAAACAGTGTCCACTCGCCAATCGGCATGCCGGTTGCCGGATCAGTGGCGCATTGCATGATCTGGCGGGTCGGGGTGTCGGACCAGTAAGCAATGGTGCCATCGGGCGAGAAGCAGGTGGCATTTGGAATGCTGATATTGGACTTGAGCGTGCTTAGCGTGCCGTCACGATAGTGATAGACGGCGCCGATAGGGGTTTCTTCGTTCTTGCCCATGGTTCCGATCCAGAAGGCGCCAGAGGGATGCACGCGGCTATCATTGGTGCGGGTCTCGCCATTGCTGGCTTCGATGCCGACAATCGGCGCGATGCCGCCCATGGTGATGTCAAAGCCCTTGAGTCCGGTTTCAGCGGCCAGCACCAGGGTGTTGTCGTCAACAATGGCGGCCGCAGCGACCACTTCGTTGAACAGCCACTGATTGGTGATTTCACCGGCAGCATTGGCCGCGTACAGGGTGTCTTCCTTGATATCGAAAAAGAACAGTTCCTGGCGTCCGGGATGCCAGAGCGGGCCCTCGCCGAGGGTGCACTGGGTGTCGATGAGAAGGCGGGCCGTCTGGCTCATTCGGGGAACCCCGCATCATAGGCGGCAACCGCCGCATTTGCGCGTTCGCTAACCTGGGCCGCGTCCATGCCGGGCTTGTAGATATAGGTTCCCAGGCCAAAGCCCGAGCAACCGGCAGCGAAGTACTCATCGAAATTGTCGGGATTGGCACCGCCGACCGCATAGAGCGGAATTTCCGGCGGCAGCACGGCCTTCATGGCCTTGATACCCTTGGGGCCAAGTACTTCGGCGGGAAAGAACTTCAGGCCTGTGGCACCCGCCTTGATGGCGCGGAATGCGTCGGAGGGCGTGAATACGCCGGGGAAGGACAACATCTGCATTCGGATCGTTTCTGCGATCACCTGCTTGTTGGTGTCAGGCGAGACAACGAATGTGCCGCCTGCCTCGGATACGGCGGCGACCTGCTTCTTGTTCAGCACGGTACCCGCCCCAATGGTGGCGATATCGCCCAGCGCATTTGACGCCATGGCGATACTGATCAGCGCATCGGGGGAATTGAGCGGGACCTCGATCATGGTGATCCCTGCCTCGATCAGGGCTTCACAAACATCGATGGTTTCGCTGGGGGTGATGCCGCGCAGAATGGCAATGAGGTGACGGTGTTCCATAAGCGGCTCCTAGGCGGCGTAGCTGCGCGCGGCCTTCAGGCCCGCCAGCACAATATTGGTGGTGTCCTGCGGCAACCCGGTGGCGCCAATCATTTCAAGGACTTGGGCGTAAAGGGCGCACAGGCTGGGTGAGCCAATCAATGGCACTGCCTGCTGGCCGATCAAATGGCGGTTGCTGGCGACTTCAGTGCCGATCAGCAGACCCGAGAGATAGCCGGCGCACCAGTCAGGCTGACGATTTGACAGCAGGGCGCTGGCGCGTACCTGAAACAGGGTGCCGAGCAATTGTTCGGGGTGGTCCAGACCGGCGCGGGCGCCTGCTATAAAGCCCTCCGCTCGGCCGGGACCGTCGAGGTCCCCGTTCATGGAGTGGCGCAGGACCGAGTGGGTACGCAGGACTTCGTAGATTTCGCCGGTCATCGCCGTTGAGAAGTGGTCAATGCGGGTCCCCGAAAGACGGGCCCATTTGGAGTGGGTGCCGGGCATGCAAACCATGCCGGAAAAGCCGGGCTCAAGAGCCGCAAGACCGAGCAATTGGGTCTCTTCGCCGCGCATGACATTGTCAGCGCCCGCCTTTTGGCAAACGCCGGGTAGAATCGCCGGGGCGAAGCGTCCGTCAGGCATTGTAGGGTGGACAGCGCCGGCCAGCAGACCGCGCAAATCGGTGGGAGTTTCAAGATAAGGGGCCTCGAGCCAGCCCTGACGCGCGCCGGCCATGCCACAGATCAGCACGTCCAGTGCTCCCCCGCCGGCAGCCGTAACCCCATCAAGCACCTCGATAAGTGCGGCGGGAAATTCCTCGCGAGTCAGCTTACCCATGCCCTTGGCCGATTGCCGCTCCAGCGCCACGCTGCCATCAGGGGCAATGCCCCATGCTCGCAGGTTGGATGTGCCCCAATCAACGGCGACCCAGTCTACGATATTCGTCACGAATTCCCCTCCGTCGCCCAAATTTGGCGCGACCCTAATGGCTGAATCTCATTTCAGCCAGACCGAATATCCAGCCCGGTCGTCGTCAAACCTGCTCTCCGAAGCATCGTCCTGTCTCGTCCTCCGGTAAGTCCGTGTGAGCGTTCCGACAGATTTTCGCGGGATTTCTGGACTTTGCGCATAAGTATGATTTTTTCTACCAAAGACCATTCACAGCGCGTCCAGCCATGCTAGAACGTTGGCAAATCCCGGCGCCTGCGTGCGCACGGTGAGGAGCAGCAAGGAAGTTCAAAAATGACGGCAGGTAACGGCGATTCAGCGAGCAACAAATTGCGTTCGCGCGCCTGGTTCGACAATCCAGAGAACCCGGACATGACGGCTCTCTATCTTGAGCGCTACATGAATTTCGGCGTTTCGCGTGAAGAGCTGCAGTCAGGCAAGCCCATTATCGGTATTGCCCAGACCGGTTCGGATTTGAGCCCCTGCAACCGTCATCACATCGTTCTGGCAGAGCGCGTGCGTGAAGGCATTCGCGAAGCGGGCGGTATTGCCATCGAATTTCCGGTGCATCCGATTCAGGAAACCGGCAAGCGTCCGACGGCGGGGTTGGATCGCAATCTGGCCTATCTTGGTCTGGTTGAAGTTCTGTACGGCTATCCACTTGATGGCGTTGTGCTGACCATTGGTTGCGACAAGACCACGCCCGCCATGCTGATGGGTGCTGCTACCGTCAATATTCCGTCGATTGCCCTGTCGGTCGGCCCCATGCTGAACGGCTGGCACAAGGGCGAGCGCACTGGCTCGGGCACCATTGTGTGGAAGGCGCGCCAGATGATGGCCGCCGGCGAAATCGACTATGCCCAGTTCATCGAACTGGTGGCCTCATCGGCCCCCTCGACCGGCTTCTGCAACACCATGGGCACGGCTTCGACCATGAATTCGCTGGCGGAAGCGCTGGGCATGCAATTGCCCGGTTCGGCGGCAATTCCCGCGCCCTATCGTGATCGCCAGGAAATGGCTTATCGCACCGGCAAGCGGATCGTTGACATGGTGCATGAGGACCTCAAACCCTCTGACGTCATGACCAAGGACAATTTCGTCAACGCCATCGTGGTCAATTCGGCCATTGGTGGTTCGACCAACGCGCCGATCCACATTCAGGCCATCGCCAAGCACATGGGCGTTGAGCTCGAGTTGCAGGATTTCCAGACCCACGGCCACAAGGTGCCGCTGCTGGTGAACCTGCAGCCCGCCGGCGAATATCTGGGCGAAGATTTCTATCATGCTGGCGGTGTGCCGGCGGTGGTCAATGAGTTGATGGGGCAGGGGCTGATCCGTGAGGGTGCGCCGACAGTCAACGGCAAGACCATTGGCGAAAACTGCGCCGCGACCACCATTCAGGACGACAAGGTCATCCGTCACTTCGACAACCCGCTCAAGGTGGATGCAGGCTTCCTGGTGCTGCGTGGCAATCTGTTCGACAATGCCATCATGAAGACCAGCGTGATCTCGCCCGAGTTCCGTGACCGCTACCTCAACAACCCAGCCCATCCAGGCATGTTTGAGGGCAAGGCGGTGGTGTTCGATGGTCCGGAAGATTATCACCACCGGATCGATGATCCGGCGCTGGAAATCGACGAAAACACGCTGTTGTTCATGCGCGGCGCTGGTCCGATCGGCTATCCCGGCGCGGCCGAAGTGGTCAATATGCGGCCACCCAGCTATCTGATCAAAAAGGGTATTACAGCGCTCGCGTGCATTGGCGATGGTCGTCAGTCCGGCACCTCCGGCTCACCCTCGATCCTGAACGCTTCGCCAGAAGCTGCCGCGGGTGGCAATCTGGCCATTCTCAAGACTGGCGATCAGGTTCGGATCGATCTGAACAAGGGGCAGGCCAACATTCTGATCTCGGACGAAGAGATCGCCACACGGCGTGCCGATCTGGAAGCTTCGGGTGGCTATAAGTATCCCAAGCATCAGACCCCATGGCAGGAAATCCAGCGCGGTATCGTTGGCCAGCTGGGTGATGGCGCCATCCTCAAGCCTGCCGAGAAGTATCAGCGGATTGCTCAGAGTGAGGGCGTGCCGCGCGACAACCACTAGGTTGCGCCAAGCCCCCAACACACCAAAGGCCCCGCCAACTGGTGGGGCCTTTTTCGTTTCTGCCACTGCGTTATCGGTAACGGGTCGGTTGCGCGTTGAGCGGTCAGTTTCGGTCGATGGCTGACCAGTCGCCCTGCAGCAGGAGTGCATCGGCAAGGCGCTCTTCATAGAGTTCGCGGGGGATTTCGATGCCGCCCAGCGATTCCAGATGATCGGTGAGAAACTGGGTGTCGAGCAGCACGTAGCCACCGGTGTTGAGCCGATCCACCAGATGGGCCATGGCGATCTTGCTGGCATTGGTACGGCGGTGGAACATGGATTCCCCGAAAAAGGCGCCGCCAATGGCGAGCCCGTAAAGTCCGCCGACCAGTTCGGCGCCGTCCCAGACCTCAACCGTGTGGGCCACACCGCGTTCGAACAACTCGCCATAGACTGACCGGATGGTGCGGTTGATCCAGGTCGTGTCGCGGTCTGCGCCCACTGTGGCACAGGCGTCGATTACAGCTTCGAAATCGGTATCGACCTTGGTGACAAAACCGGATTTGCGGATTGCCTTGCGCAGGCTGGTGGAGAGGCGAAAGCCGTCCAGGGGAATGATGCCGCGCTGTTCCGGGCTGACCCAGAACAGGTTCTCGTCCTGAGCGTCCTCAGACATGGGAAAGATGCCCGCCTGATAGGCGCGCACGATCAATTCAGGGGTGATCTCAAGTTCGAACGGGTTTGGGCGGGACATGACGCACCTTGGGTCTAAAGGAAAGGGGCGCAGTGCGCCCCTTTGGTAGATCAGACCTTGTTCTCGGCCAGGTATTTTTCAAGCCAGTGAATGTCGTAATTGCCCGAAAGAATGTCGGGCTCCTTGATCAGACGCTGGAACAGCGGCAGCGTGGTCTTGATGCCGTCGATGACGAACTCGTCAATGGCGCGGCGCAGGCGCTGCAGGCACTCGTCGCGGGTGCGGCCATAGACGATCAGCTTGCCGATGAGCGAGTCGTAATAGGGCGGGATCTTGTAGCCCTGATAAACCGCCGAATCGACGCGAATGCCGACGCCACCTGCGGGGTGGTAGAAGGTGATCGTGCCGGGCGAAGGAGCGAAGGTCTGTGGGTCTTCGGCATTGATACGCACTTCAATGGCGTGACCGTTGAACTGGACCTTGTCCTGAGTAATGGACAGCTTCTCGCCCGAAGCGACGCGAATCTGCTCATAGACGATGTCGATACCAGTGATGCGTTCGGTGACCGGATGCTCCACCTGCAGGCGGGTGTTCATTTCGATGAAATAGAACTCGCCGTCTTCGTAGAGAAATTCGATCGTGCCAGCGCCTGAGTATTTCAGCTTGCGCATGGCGACCGCGCAGATTTCGCCGATTTCGTCGCGTTCCTGCGGCTTGATGGTGGGGCCACCGGCCTCTTCCCAAACCTTCTGATTGCGGCGCTGCAGCGAGCAGTCACGAACCCCCAGATGCACCGCATTGCCCTGTCCGTCGCCCAGTATCTGGACTTCAATGTGGCGCGGCTTGCCGAGGTATTTTTCCATGTAGACCGAGCCATTGCCGAAAGCGGCAGCAGCTTCGGAACGTGCGGTGGACCAGGCGGTCAACACGTCGTCTTCGGAGTTGGCCAGCTTCATGCCGCGACCACCACCGCCAGCGGTGGCCTTGATCAGGACGGGATAGCCAATTTCCTTGGCCATGCGCTTGGCTTCCGCTTCGGTTTCAACCGCGCCGGGCGAGCCGGGAACCACGGGAATGCCAAGCTCGACGGCGGTCTTTTTGGCCGTGATCTTGTCGCCCATGATGTCGATATGGTGGCTGGAGGGACCGATGAAGGTCACCTTGTGCTCGGTCAGGATCTTGGCGAAGCGCGCATTCTCGGACAGGAAGCCATAGCCGGGATGCACGGCGTCGGCGCCGGTGATCTCGATGGCAGCCATGATCGAGGGAATGTTGAGATAGCTGTCCTTGGCGGACGGCGGCCCAATGCAGACGCTTTCGTCGGCAAGGCGAACGTGCATGGCATTGGCGTCAGCGGTGGAGTGCACCGCCACGGTCTGGATGCCGAGCTCCTTGCAGGCGCGCAGGATGCGCAATGCGATTTCGCCGCGATTGGCGATCAGGACCTTTTGGAACATGGGGTTCCCCTTACTCGATGACGACGAGTGGCTCGCCGTATTCCACCGGCTGGGCGTCCTCGAACAGGATGCGCGTGACGGTGCCCGAGCGATGTGCGGGGATCTGGTTCATGGTCTTCATGGCTTCAATGATGAGCAGCGTCTGACCCTCGGTCACCTTGGCGCCAACCGAAACAAAAGCCGCCTTGCCTGGCTCTGGTGCGGTGTAGGCGGTGCCAACCATCGGCGAGGTCAGCGTGCCGGGGTTGGATGCGAGATCTTCTGCAGCAGCAGGCGCTGCAGCAGGAACCGAGCCCGCTGGTGCCATCGAGGGGGCAGGAGCGGCCGCGGGTGCGGGCGCATAATGCTGCGGCGCTGCGTAGGTTACGCCTTCATTGGGGTATGAGCGGGTGACACGGACCCGGAAGTCCTCCTGCTCGATTTCGATCTCGGCGAGATCTTCCTTGTTCAGCAGCTCGGCGATGGCTCGGATCAGATCCTGATCCACTTGCGATGACTTGGTCATTCTTGTCGGTCTCCCGCGCGTTACGCGTTGATCGTTACTTGAGTTTTTCGGCGAGCGCCATGAGCGCCATTGTATACCCGGTGACACCAAAGCCGCAAATGACACCGAACGCCACAGCCGACACATAGGAATGGTGCCGGAAGGCTTCGCGCTGGTGGATGTTGCTCAGATGCACTTCTGCAACGGGCAGCCCGACGGCCTTGAGCGCGTCGTGGATGGCTACGGACGTATGGGAATAGGCCGCCGGATTGATGATAATCGCGTCGGCGGTCTTGCGGGCATCCTGAATCCAGGTGACCAGCTCGCCTTCGTGATTGGATTGGCGGAAGTCGATTGTCAGGCCCTGTTCAGTGCCTGTCTGCTTGCACAGAGCCTCGATATCCTTGAGCGTTTGCGCGCCATAGATATCCGGCTCGCGCGTGCCGAGCAGATTGAGGTTCGGGCCGTTGAGGACGAGAACGCGCTTTGCCATAATTTTTGCCTTGTGCACCGGGTCTTCGTGCTGAAGCAAGCGCGGTTACACGAAATGCACCGAAAACGCAAAGAACCCGGTAGATTATGACCGATCAGCTATCGCACTGGGTTTCGCCGCATTCGCGCATATTGGCGATACGCTGGCGCAATTCATCCACGCCGATGGCGCCAGGGATGACCTCATTGCCGATGATATAGGTCGGGGTGCCGGTGATGTTGAGCGCCTTGGCGATCTCATAGGACGTCTGGATCGTCCTGGAGACGCTGTCAGTGCCCATATCGAGCTCAAGGCTGACCGGGCTCAGGCCCAGGTCGGCTGCGGCCGCCAGGGCCACGTCCTTGTCGACCTTGCCGCGACTGGTGAACAGCGCTTCGTGGAAGCTCCAGTAGTCGACATCAGAATCACCAACCAGCACGGCGATGCGGGCGGCATCGATGGATTCGTTGGAGAGAATGGGGAATTCCTTGAAGATCACGCGCAGATTGGGATCTTCGGCCAGCAGGGTGGCCAAGTCGGGCAGGGCCGAGCGGCAGTAGCCGCAATTGTAATCAAAGAACTCGACCAGGGTCACATCACCATCGGGATTGCCGACCACAACCTGACCGGGGTCATTGAAGATCGCTTCCTGCATGGTGGCAATGGCGGCGGTGGCCTGACTGCGTTCTTCGGCGCGCAGTGTCGAATCAAGCGCCACCGAGACGCGCTGCAGGATTTTTGGATCGCTCATCAGGAAGGATTCGATCATCGGGTTGATGATGTCGGCGTCGAGCGTGGCGACCTCCTGCGCAGGCGCGGCGGCCATGGTGGCGCTGCGCTGGGCGTCATAGGCGGTGATTGCGTCATCAATCATGGCCTGCACAGCCACGCTGTCCGTCTGCGGGGCGGGCTGGTTGATTGTGGCATAGCCCAGGGCGCCAGCAAGGATACCCGCAAGGGCGACGAGAGCGATGGTGACGCGTGACATGGCTGGTTGGAACTCCGGTCCTGATGAAACGCCTGCCTTCTAGCAGAGCTGAAGCCAGATTAGCAGGGGGGAGTGAACAGGTGCTTGGTGTGCCCATCAATTGTTGTTGAGGGGCGGGGCAGTTCGCGATAGGCGAATGGGGTCAAGGAGTGTGCATGACCGACCTTCCCGCCGACGGGCTGATGCCCTTTCACGCCATGGAAATTCTCAAGCGCGCCAAGGTGCTTGAGGCAAGCGGGCGCAGCATCTGCCATCTCGAGGTGGGCGAACCCGGCTCGCCGCCGGCGCCCAAGGTGCTCGAAGCAGTGCGTCAGGCGTTGCCGCAGGCACAGGGCTATACCAATGCCAAGGGCCTGGGCGAGCTGCGCGAGGGCCTTGTCGCCTACTACCAGAACCAGCATGACGTGGTTGTGGATGCCGACGCCATTGTGTGCACCATGGGGTCATCGGCCGGTTTTATCCTGGCCTTCCACACGGCGTTTCGGCCCGGCGCGCGGATCGCCATCACCCGGCCGGGCTATCCGGCCTATGTGAACACGCTGCTCGGGCTGGGCTTCGGTATCACCGAAATCCCGCTGTCCGTCAGCAATGGCTGGCGCCTGACCGGCGCTGATATTGCAGCCGCTCATGCGGAGCAGCCATTTGAAGGGCTGCTGTTCGCCAGTCCGGCCAATCCCACCGGTGCCGCGATTGATCGGGCAGGGCTGGCTGACATTATCGCCACTTGCGAGCGTCTGGGGATAACTTTGATCTCCGACGAGATCTATCACGGTCTCGATTATCGCGGTCCCTCCGTCAGCGCGCTGGAGCTGACAAAAAACGCTATCATTATCAATAGCTTCTCAAAGTACTATTGCATGACCGGCTGGCGCATTGGCTGGATGGTGTTGCCTGAAAAGCTGGTGCGGCGGGCCGAAATCCTGCAGCAGAACCTGTTTATCTCAGCGCCGACACTGAGCCAGATTGCGGCGACTGTGGCGCTGGGGGAGCGCGATTATGCCGAAGAGCAGAAGGCGGGCTACGCAAACAACAGGTTGGCGCTCGACGACGGGCTGCGCGCCTTGGGATTTGATGTCGGCGGGGCGTCCGACGGGGCGTTCTATGCCTATGTCGGTATCTCCAAATTCTCCAATGATTCCATGGCTTTCTGCGAAGCCATGCTGGAGGAAGCGGGCGTGGCGATGACGCCTGGCATCGACTTCGATCGGGTCAATGGGCAGGGCTATGTGCGGCTGTCCTATGCGGGAAAAAGCGAGACAATTGCGCTGGCGCTTGAGCGCATGAGCGGGTTTTTACGCTAACAGACTGTTAGCACTGAACCTAGGAAGTGCACCGCCACACTGACATTGACGCAACTTTGCGGTGCTAGAGTGCATTGGCGGGAGGACGAGGAGGTCCGGCCATGCGCGCACAACCGGTTGATCCGAGTGTTCTGGCGCATTGCGTTGCCATTGTTGTGTCCCAGAACAAGGAGGATGGCGAGGCGCTGATGCGACTTGCCGAACGGCTTCGCTTCGGCGCGGTGATAGCCCACTCACCCAAGCTCAAGCCGGAGCCTTTCAATCACCGCCTGGTATTCTTTCTGGTCCATTTCGACTTCGCCAATACCGCCCGCATGCAATTGCTGCGCGATCTGCGCCACTTTCCCTCAGTCAGCCTGGCCTATGCGCCGGTGGTGATGTTTTTGCGCGACGCGTCGGCAGCGCAAATCAGAGCCGGCATCGAGATGGGCTTTGACGATGTGATCAATGTGCCGGGCGAGGGGCCCGATATTGCGCATCGGCTGGCAAGCCAGATCGGGCGCGAACATCTCTATGTCGAAACCCGCACCTATCTGGGGCCTGACCGTCACCGCATGGACAGGTTCGGGCCTGGCCCGGCGCAGCGTCAGGCGGAAGAACCCCATGCCCGTCTGTTCATTATGCGCACGGTCGAGGAAGGGGTCCATATCGTGCGGCGCGAGGATGTCCACAAAGCCCATTGAGGCCGGTTGGCGCGCTCGCAGCCCCCCAAAACAATGAAGGCGGCCCGAGGGCCGCCTTCTGTGTGTCTTAGCCCAGGCCAAGGCGGCGTTGCCACCAGCCGGCCTTCTTCTTGGGTGCCGGTTCGTCAGCCGCTTCGGCTTCGCTCGGTGCGGCGCTGGATGAAACCACAACGCCCTCTTCAGGCAGTTCCTTCTTGGCGCGGCGTGGCTTGGCTGGCGCCTCGGGTGCGGCTTCAACGGCTGCGGCAGCTTCTGGCGCTGGTGCAGGCTCGACTGTGGGTGCAGCTTCAGCGACGCTGACCTCTGGCGCTGCCTCAGCGGCTGCTTCAGTGGCCTTGGGCTTGCGCGCCCGTGGCTTACGCTTGGGCTTTTCGGCCGGCGCTTCCTCGGCCGCAGCGTCTGGCGCCGCAGCAGCGGCTTCAGCGGCAACAGCGGCCACTTCGGCTGGCGAGGTTGGCTTGCCCGCTGCCGGCTTGCGACGGCGGGTCCGCTTGGGCTTTTCAGCCGGTGCGTCTTCTGCCGCAACTTCAACAGCTTCAGCGGGTGCCGCGTCAGCGGGAGCAGCTTCGGCGGGTGCTGCCAGTTCTTCCTGGACCAGCAGCTTGTCGGCCACTGCATCGACGGTTTCAGGTGTCAGCGCGGTTTCACCGGTGGCTGGGGATTGTTCGGTTCCCTCTTCGCCATCGCGACGGTTGCGGCGGCCACCACGACGACCGCGGCGGCGGCGCTTGCGCGGCTCGCCATCGGCGCCTTCAGCATCTTCAGCTGTGGGACGAGCGCTGTTTTCCTCGCCGTCTTCGGCCTCGGCATCAGCATCGGCTTCAGCGCCTTCGGCAGGAGCCTGTGCGGCGCGCTGCTGGGGTGGACGCTGGCCATTCTCTTCGCCGCGCTCGGCACCGCCACGACGGCGACGGCGACGACGGCGCGTCCGGCCTTCACCTTCGCCAGCGTCGGCGTTGGATGCGGCCTTTTCCTCGGCTTCTTCGTCCTCGACCTCGTCGACGACATCATCGTCAGCATCGTCTTCGATGATGGCGCTATCGACGCGGACATGCTCGGCAGCGCGCTGCTCGGCATAGGCGATGACCCGGGCGTCGCCCTTCTCGATGGCGAACTGGTGACCGGTCATCTTGCCATCAGCGGTGATGGTGATGGATAGCTGGTTGCGGATTTCCAGCGTGGTCAGGGTCTCGCGCTTGAAGTTGAGGATATAGAGGGCGACCTCGACGGGCACCCGCACATTGATCGACTGGCCCTGACGGCGCAGCACGTGTTCCTCGATATTGCGCATGATCATCAGCGCCAGCGACTCGACCGAGCGCACCAGACCGGTGCCATCGCACATCGGGCACTTGTGGGTGGAGCTTTCAACGACGCCAAAGCGGATACGCTGACGGCTCATTTCCATCAGGCCGAAATGGCTGATGCGGCCAACCTGAATGCGGGCGCGATCGTCCTTGAGGCAATCCTTGAGCTTGCGTTCGACAGCCCGGTTGGAGCGGTTTTCCATCATGTCGATGAAATCGATCACGATCAGACCGGCCAGATCCCGCAGACGGAGCTGGCGCGCGACTTCATCGGCAGCTTCCAGATTGGTCTGGAGCGCGGTGTCCTCGATATTGTGCTCCTTGGTGGAGCGGCCCGAGTTCACGTCGATCGAAACCAGCGCTTCGGTCGGGTTGATCACGATGTAACCGCCTGAAGGCAGGGTGACCGTGGGCGAGAACATGGAGTCGAGCTGTGCCTCGATGCCATATTTGGAGAATAGCGGCTGATCATCCTTGTAGAGCTGCACGTTCTTGGCGTGGCTCGGCATGATCATGCGCATGAAGTCCTTGGCTTCACGGAAGGCGTCGTCGCCCGCAACAAAGACCTCGTCGATCTCCTTGTTGTAGAGATCGCGGATGGTTCGCTTGATCAGCGAGCCTTCCTCATAGACCAGGCACGGTGCCTGGCTCTTGAGGGTGAGCTCGCGCACGCTCTCCCAGAGGCGCATCAGATATTCAAAGTCGCGCTTGACCTCGGCCTTGGTGCGAGACGCACCGGCGGTGCGCAGAATGACGCCCATGCCCTGGGGTACTTCGAGATCGGACGTGATTTCCTTGAGGCGCTTGCGATCAGCAGCGTTGGTGATCTTGCGCGAGATGCCGCCACCGCGAGCGGTATTGGGCATCAGCACCGAATAGCGACCAGCCAGCGAGAGATAGGTCGTCAGGGCAGCGCCCTTGTTGCCGCGCTCTTCCTTGACCACCTGCACCAGCATGACCTGACGGCGCTTGATGACTTCCTGGATCTTGTAGTGCTTGCGGGTGTGGCTCTGGCGGCGACGCTCTGGCACTTCCTCAAGCGCATCAGCGCCACCGATCGATTCGACGGGTTCGGAATTGGCTGGAGCCTGTTCGATGTGGCTCTCGTCTTCCCCGTCAGCGCCGTCGGAATCGCCATCGGTCTCGGCAGCAGCTTCTGCCGCGCCGGTATCCTCGGAGTCTTCCGCGTGCTCGTCATCGTGTTCTTCGTCGCGCAGCAGGGCTTCGCGGTCAGCAACGGGGATCTGGTAATAGTCTGGGTGGATTTCGCTAAAGGCCAGGAAGCCATGGCGATTGCCGCCATAGTCGACAAAGGCGGCCTGCAGGGACGGCTCAACGCGCGTCACCTTGGCGAGGTAGATGTTACCCCGCAACTGGCGGCGGGTCGCCGATTCAAAGTCGAACTCCTCGAGCCGGTTACCTGCGGTAACGACGATCCGTGTTTCTTCCGGGTGGATGGCATCCACCAGCATTCTCTTGGTAGCCATAATTAACTCCGCGCGCTCGCGCGCCGACAAGAGGGCGCCGGATAGCCGACATCCTTCTGGTAGCGCAGTGCGAGGCGAATGGTTTGGGGGTAAGTGCGCGCAGAAGCTCTGCCTTGGGCGCGCCGATATGATTGGTCATGGCTGAAAGTTGCAGCGTGACAAAGCGGCAATCGTCTTGTTCGATCGCGTCGCGTGTTGTCCGACTGCGGGCCATCTGACCTCTTCCTATTGGGTTGCCTGTATCCGAGGATCAACGGGCAACCGTCCGGCCCGAGTGGGACCGAAATTCGTATAAAAGCGCAAGAATTGCCGCTTTCAAGCCAGGGTCAGCGGGTCTCTTCGTCCCGCGTCCCGGCCACTTCTCGTTCCGCCGTTGTGAGCTTTAAGCTGCAAAAACAGGTGCACCGAGAAGCTTGCGCTTCACCATAAGCGTGTAGGGGCGTCGCGACCAAATGGCAACAGGAAACTCCAAAACCCAGCCATGACGGCGATTTGTCTGGGCATAGGCGAGCCGATGGCAGAGCGGATGTTGGCCCGGTGGGCAAATCATCGCATAAGAGCCAGATGCGCCGCAGAATCGCCCAAAGCGGATGGGAGATGCAGCGCATTCAGATTTAGGGGTCGATCTGCTCTTGTTCCATTCCATGCGTATTCTGCTGTTGCCACTGCTGGTCTGCCTGATGTCGATGACGGTTGGCAGCCTGGCGCAAGAAGCGGTGGCGCCCGTTTCGGCGCCCGTTGGCCTGCCCAATGTGATGGATGTGCGGGTTACGGTGACGCCTGAGCGCGCCCGGCTGGTCATTGATCTGGCCGCCAAGACCGAATTCTCGCTGGTTTCGCTGAGTGAGCCGGATCGACTGGCCATTGACGTGCGCGCGGCCACCCTCACGGTGCCAGAGCCGGTAGCGACGCCGTCGGAAGAAGGCGTGATCTCCGAATATCGGGTGGAGCAGGCTGGCCCGGACCGGGTGCGCACCACGCTGATGCTGTCGGCGCCCGCCCAGGTACAACAGGCTTATGTGCTCGATCCGTTCGAAGATCAGCCCGCGCGTCTGGTTGTGGATATCATTCCGGCCAGCGCCGGCGAGTTTGCGACCAATGTCGCGCGGGATCTGGCGACGGCGCAGGATATGGCGGCACTGGGCGCCGTTGTGCCCGTGACCGACAGCTCAACGCCGGCGGGCGGTTCGGAGCTGCCAATCGCAACGCGTCCGCTGGTGGTGATTGACCCCGGTCATGGCGGCATTGACAGCGGCGCCGAGGCGGCCGGGGGCGTCAAGGAAAAGGACATCGTGTTGTCCTTTGCGCTCAAGCTGCAGCAATTGCTGGTGGATTCAGGCCGGTTCGACGTGGCGCTGACGCGTGAGGATGACACGTTTCTGCGCCTTGAAGAGCGGGTGGCGCTGGCGCGGACCAACAAGGCCGACATTTTCATCTCGATCCATGCCGACAGCTTCCAGCAGCCCGAAATTCGCGGCGCCAGCGTCTATACGCGCGACGAGAACGCCACCGACGTGCTGGACAAGGTGCTGGCCGACTCCGAGAACAAGAGCGATGTGATCGCCGGGTTTGCCATGCCGCAGATGGCGCCCGAGGTGGTCGACATCCTGCTCGACCTGATGCGGCGCGAAATGCGGCACCAGTCCTATACGCTGGCCCAGTCCATCGTGCATCAGCTCGAGCCCAGCGTGACGCTGCGGCGGTTTCCGGTGCGGCAGGCCGATTTTTTTGTGCTGCAGGCGCCCGACGTGCCCTCCGTTCTGGTTGAGCTGGGCTTTCTGTCCAATGCCAGCGACATGGCCAATCTGCTGCAGGGCGACTGGCAGAGCCGGACAGCGGATGCGCTGGCACGCGGGATTTCGAGCTATTTTGACAGCCTGAGTGCCCCGCAGTGATGTGATAATTCGGCCACGACGGCGAGCAAGCGGTGGAAGCGTGGGGACGTTGCGGGCTTGTGATCCACTTTGGGGCCCGCGTCTGCTATGATTCTGCCAACTATCCCGGTGCGCCAGAGGCGGCACCGCATTGACCATCAAGCGTTTCTGGCCATACGAGGCGGCGCTGCGGAGAGATTGACTATATGCTGCGCTTGATCGGCTGGCTGTTCGGCTTTGGAATGTTTCTGGCCTTGGTCGCGGTTGCCGGGGGCGTCATCTATCTGACGTCGGTATCCTCGCAACTGCCCGACTATACCGTGCTCAAGGATTATCAGCCGCCGGTGACGACGCGCGTGCACGCGGCCGATGGCACGCTGCTGGCCGAATTTGCCCGCGAACGGCGGCTGTTCCAGCCCATCGAGACGGTGCCGCCGCTTGTTATCGAGGCGTTCCTGTCGGCAGAGGACAAGGACTTCTACAGCCATGGCGGCATCGCCATTGATGGCATTTTCCGCGCGCTGCGTGACAATGCGCTGGCGCGGCTGGATGGTAATAATGCCATTCAGGGCGGCGGTTCATCGATCACCCAGCAGGTAGCCAAGAATTTCCTGCTGACCGCGGACCAGACCTGGGATCGCAAGCTGCAGGAAGCGCTGCTGGCGATCCGGATCGAATCGACCTTTTCCAAGGACCGGATCCTTGAGCTCTATCTCAACGAGATCTTTCTGGGCCTGAACTCCTATGGAGTGGCGGCGGCGGCGCTGAACTATTTCGACAAGGCGCTGTATCAGCTGACGCTGAGCGAGGCCGCCTATATTGCGGCGCTGCCCAAGGGGCCGAACAATTACCATCCATTCCGACGTCCGCAGGCGGCCATTGAGCGCCGCAACTGGGTGATCGATCGCATGGTCGAGAATGGCTATGTCAGCGCCAAGGACGGCGCCGCGTCCAAGGACGAGCCGCTCAATGTCATTCCGCGCTCGGGCGGCAGCCAGCTCTATTCGGCCGAGTATTTCACCGAGGAAGTCCGGCGCGAGCTGGCCAAGCTGTATGGCGAGGACCAGCTGTATGGCGGCGGGCTGTCGGTGCGCACGACGCTGGAGCCCAAATTGCAGGGCTATGCACGCCAGGCGCTGATGGACGGGCTGATTGCCTATGACCATGGCAAGGGGTTCCGCGAGCCGGTGGCCAGCATCGAGCTGGGCTCGGACTGGGGCATCGACGTCAACAAGGTGTCGCCGCTGAGCGATGTACCCGAGTGGCAGCTCGCCGTGGTGCTCGAGCTGGGCCAGAACGAGGCGCGCATCGGGCTGCGCCCGGATGGTGCCGCGGGCGGCGGGGTGTCGGACGAACGGCTTGAGGGCACGCTGTCTGGCCCGGAAATCAAGTGGGTTTCCAAGCCGGTACAGGACATTCTCAAGGTGGGGGATGTGGTCTATGTCTCGCCTGTGGCGGGCAAGACCGGGATCTATACGCTTGAACAGGTGCCCGAGATCGAGGGCGCGCTGGTGGCGATGGATCCACGCACCGGACGCGTTCTGGCCATGGTGGGCGGTTTCTCCTATTCGCTGAGCGAATTCAACCGGGCGACCCAGGCGCTGCGGCAGCCAGGTTCCTCGTTCAAACCAATTGTCTACGCAGCGGCGCTGGACAATGGCTATACGCCGGCCTCGGTGGTGCTCGATGCGCCGGTTGAAATCCGCAATAGCGATGGCTCGATCTGGCGCCCGGAAAACTACGCGCAGGAATTTTACGGCCCGCAGACGCTGCGGCGCGGCATTGAACGCAGCCGGAACGTGATGACAGTGCGGCTGGCGCGCGATATCGGCATGCCACTGGTGGCCGAATATGCGCGCCTGTTCGGCGTCTATGACACCATGCAGCCGGTGCTGGCGATGGCGCTGGGCGCGGGTGAAACCACCGATATGCGGATGACTGCGGCCTATGCGACCATCGCCAATGGCGGGCGCAAGATTGTGCCCACACTGATCGACCGCGTGCAGGATCGCTATGGCGTGACGGTCTACAAGCATGACCAGCGCCTGTGCCAGGGCTGCAAGGCGGATGGCTGGCAAGGGCAGGGTGAACCGCTGATCGTGGACAATCGCGAGCAGGTGCTCGACCCGATGACGGCCTACCAGATCACCTCGATGATGGAAGGCGTGGTGCAGCGCGGCACCGGTACTGCCGCCAAGGTGCTCAACCGTCCCGTGGCTGGCAAGACCGGCACCACCAATGATTACAAGGATGCCTGGTTTGTCGGGTTTACGCCCGAACTGGCGGTGGGCGTCTATGTCGGTTACGACCAGCCGCGGTCGATGGGACGCTCGGTGACAGGTGGCTCGTTCGCGGTGCCGATCTTTACCGAATTTGTCGGTAAGGCGCTTGAGGGCAAGCCGGCCACGCAGTTCAAGGTGCCATCGGGCATGAGCACGGCCTGGATCAATCCCAATTCGGGCGTGAAGGCATTTGAAGGCGAAGCGGCCATTGAGGAAGCGTTCAAACCTGGAACCGGGCCCAATCTTATGACCTCGGTGATCGGGCTGGACGTCAATACGTTCGATGCCATCCAGCGCCAGCAGCAGATGCAGCAGCAATATGGCGGCGGGATTACCCAGCCGAGCGGCAATGGGCAGTATCTCGATCCCAATCTTGGACGTGGCGGGCTGTTCTAGATGGCGGACTTTACCGTCTATCCCGATCCGGTCCTGACCCAGGCGGCGGCTGCGCGCGCAGTTGACGATGGGATGCGCGCGGCGGGTGTAGCCCTGCAGGCGGCGGCTGCCAGCGTTGAAGCCTATGGGCTGGCGGCAGTCCATATCGGACTGCTGGAGCCCGTGGTGGTGGTCAGCGTGGCCGGGCAAGGCGCAGCGCGTGACTATCGCGTGATGTTCAATCCCCGGATTGTCGCGCTAGCGGATGAGAAGGCCTTCGGCCCCGAGGGGTCGGTCTCAATGCCGGGCATTGAAGTGCCGATCGAGCGGGCCGAGTGGGCCGAGATCACCTTTGACAGTGCCGAAGGCCATGGCGATACGATGCGGCTTGAGGGCTTTGCTGCGCGGGTCGCCCAACATGAGATCGATCAGGTGAACGGGGTGTTTTTCCTCAACCGGCTGTCGCGGCTCAAGCGCGATACGGCGATCCGGAAATTCCACAAGAGCCAGCGCTAGGTTGATCGCGGCGGGCGGGTCGGCTACACGGGGCGCCGCTAATACAGGATAGATTCAATGCGCACGGAAATCGAAAAGACCGTCGCCGAAATCGAGCAGGTTCTGACCCTGCTGAGGAGGCATCTTTGACTGGGATACTGCAGAAATACGCCTCGACGCGCTAACGGCGCAGACTGAATCCCCCGAATTCTGGAATGATCCGGAAAAGGCCCGCACGACCATGCGCGAGCGCGATGAGCTCGACGTGGCGGTCAAATCCGTGCGCGAGCTGGAAGCAGGGATTCGCGACAATTCCGAGCTGATCGAACTGGGCGAGCTGGAAGGCGATGCCGAGGTGGTCAAGGAAGCCGAAGACGCCCTGCTTGAGCTTAAGCAGCTGGCGCGACGCCGGCAGATCGAAACGCTGCTGTCGGGCGAAGTGGACAGCAATGATTGCTATGTGGAAATCCACTCCGGTGCCGGCGGTACCGAGAGCCAGGACTGGGCCAACATGCTTTTGCGCATGTACACCCGCTGGGCGGAACGGCGGAAGATGAAGGTCGACGTCATCGAAATGCACGATGGCGAAGAAGCTGGCATCAAGTCCGCCACCATTCTGGTCAAGGGCCACAACGCCTATGGCTGGATGAAGACCGAGAGCGGCGTGCATCGTCTGGTGCGCATCAGCCCCTATGACTCGGCTGCGCGGCGCCACACCAGCTTCTCGAGCGTCTGGGTCTATCCGGTGGTCGATGATTCCATCGATATCGAGATCCGCGAAGCCGATCTCAAGGTCGATACCTATCGCGCCTCGGGCGCTGGTGGTCAGCACGTCAATACGACGGACTCGGCGATCCGCATCACCCATATTCCGTCAGGCATTATCGTGGCCTGTCAGCAGGAGCGTAGCCAGCACAAGAACCGTGCGACGGCCATGGCCATGCTGAAATCGCGGCTTTACGAAGCCGAACTGCAGAAGCGCGAGGAAGAGGCCAACGCCCAGGCGGCCAGCAAGACCGAGATTGGCTGGGGTCACCAGATCCGCAGCTATGTCCTGCAGCCCTACCAGATGGTCAAGGATCTGCGTACGAGCGTGGAAAGCGGCCAGCCTTCGCTGGTGCTGGATGGTGATCTGGATGGCTTCATGGAAGCCGCGCTTGCCCAGCGTGTGGGCGTGGCGACTGATGTGGAGAGCGAGTAGGCGTTAGCTCAACAGGGCTGACAGTCGGTTACCAGCATCAAGGAAGGCCTTGGGGTTGATGGCGCTGTCGCCCTTGCGCACTTCAAAATGCAGATGCGGGCCGGTTGACCGGCCCGTTGAGCCGACCTTGGCAATGGGGGTGCCGGTGCTGACGCGCTGGCCCTCCTTGCTGAGATAACCCGACAGATGCGCGTAGCGGGTAACGAGGCCGCCATCGTGGGTGACCTCGACCACCTTGCCATAGCCCGAGCGGGTGCCCACGAAAGTGACGACACCCCGTCCCGCGCTATAGACGGGTGTGCCTGACGCTGCAGCGAAGTCGAGACCGGAGTGGAAGGCGCGGTTGCCGGTGAACGGGTCGGTGCGGTTACCAAAGGTCGAGCTGCGGCGATAATTGCCGGAAATGGGCATGTGGACGGGCGCACCTTCGATGCTGTCGCGCGCTGCCTTGTAACGCAGCAACGCTTCCATCACCGCATTGGCGTCATCGACCATTGGCGAGCTTTCGCTGCTGTCGACGGCGTCGAGCAGGGGGCCACCCATGCCGGCTTCACCTGCCGGCAGATCAACGCGAATGCCCAGATCGCTCAATTCGGCGACAATGCTATCGGTGCGGGCCACGGCCGTCTCGGCGATGGAGGTCATGGCAAACTGGGTTTCGTCCATCATCTGATTGACGGCTGCGGCCGTCGCGTCGATGTCGGGGTTGCCGCCAATAGCCGGGTTGGCCAGAAAGGCGAGCGGCATGTCGGACTGGACTGGCTGGGAGAGCGTTGCCGCTTCAATGCCAAGTTCGCCAGCCTTGTCGACCAGAATACGGACCAGTTGGTGCTGTTCGAGCAGAACTTCCTGCTGCTGAGCCAGTTCCTGGAGCTGCAGGTTGACGTCGCCGGCCTGGGCATAGCTGCGCGAGTGCAGGCGGTCAATTTCGACGCGGAGTTGGGCGATGCGGTCCTCATAGGCCTGGACGACCTGTTCGCTCTGGCCATTGAGCAGGCGGGAGATGTCGGGCGAGAGCAGAAACGCGGTGCCGAGCAGTCCATTGCCGCCCAGCAGCAGTGCGAACATGGTGTAGAACAGGGCGGGATGGACGCCGTGACGGGCTGGTCTGGTCGATTTGTCGCGACCTTTGTCGGTCCGCCCGAAACTGGCTTGATTACGCACTCTACATCCCCGTCGCACCACACTTATGGTAAGCAGAGTATGGCGCGCCGTGGTTAATAAAGCCTATTTGGCGCCTTGTTCGGACAGGTGTTTTGCCAGGGTATCGAGCACTTTTTGAGCGTGGCCACGTATGCGGGTGGCCTTGATTACCGCGGCAATGGTGCCATCGGCAGCGATGATGAAACTAGTGCGGATCAACCCCATGAACTCACGGCCATAGAGTTTCTTGAGCTGCCACAGACCGTAGGCCTGGATGGCAACACGATTGGGATCGGCGGCGAGCGGCACCTTCAGATCGTGTCTGGCGCGAAACTTCTGATGGCTTTGAATGGTGTCGGGGGAGATGCCGACAAGAGTGGCGCCGAGGGCGGTAAACTCGTCAGCGAGATCGGAGAATTCGCGGTTCTCGTCATTGCAGCCGGGCGTGCCATCCTGCGGGTAGAAGAACAATACGACGGGGCTGCCTGTGTGGGCGGCGAGATGAAAGTCACTGCCATTGTCGAGGGGCAGGGAAAAGTCTGGCGCTTTGTCCCCTGTTGCGAGTTGGCGCATGACGCGTCCTATCAGTGAATGCTCGAAAAATGTGGGTGTCGGTGCCCTAAAACAGCCGGTATCATTGGGCATTAGAGCGCATAACGCGCCTGATTCCTTTGGGCGCCAGAAGATATCGGCAGAGCCTGGTTCTGGAAGCAAGTGAGCGCGTCAATCTTACCACCAGACACCCCCGACATTAAGGCGGCGCCAGCCAAGCGCCACCCTGTGCGCCATACAGCCAAAATCGCGGTCTGGGTTCTGGGTATTCCGGCGCTTCTGTCGCTGCTGCTCTATCTGGTGCTGCTGATCACGCCGATCCGCCTGCCATTCGGCAGTGAGGCGGCACAGGCCGCCGCCAGTTCGGCGCTGCCGCCGACCAGTCAATTGACGCTGGGCCCCATGGCGCTGGCGCTGGAAAACGGTGTGTGGCCGGTCATCCAGTTCTCACCGGTATTGTTCACCGACAGCAAGACAGGTGCGCGGGTCGCCATGGATGCGCTGGAAGTCGGCTTTTCGCCGACCCGGGCCTTGTTCGGCCAGCCCGGCGCGACGGTGACCATCGTCAAACCCCACATCCAGATTGTGCAGGATCTGTTCGGGCCCCGGCTGACGAGCTTTCAACTGGTGGAAGACCCCGGCGGCGGCCCTCCCATTATACGGGTTCAGGAAGGCGATGACGCCTTTCCCACGGTTGATATCGGATCAGAGGGCATTGATCTGGGCGCGGCTGCAGCGCCCATTTCCATGCGCTCGGACAATGACTGGCTGATCTACAATCTCGAAGCCAGCGAAGTGGGTATTGCCGATCTGGTGGATCAAGCGGCGCAGGGGCGGTTCTCGCGGCTGCGCGTGCGTGACGGCATCGTGGGCATGCATGATTCCGTCTATGGGCTGTTCCGCCGCTTTGAGGACATCGACCTGGAGATAGGCCCATCTGCCGATTTGCAGGATACGCACGGCACGTTCTCGGCGACACTGGGTGGACGTCGGCTGTCGGGCAGCGTGTCGCGCACGCTCGATGATGCGGGCAATGCCCGGTTCGAGGCCGATGTCGCCAATATCGATTTCGCGGCGTTTCTGCCCTTTATCGACGATGCCGGCAGCATGGCGGCGCTGCGTGGCGCCGGGGCCCTGTCGATTGACGTCAATTTCGATGGCGCGCGCGGCAAGCTGGTCGATGGGCGGTTCAAGGTCGACCTGACCGGGCTCGATCTGCGGCTCAAGGATGCCTATTTTCCGATCGCCAGTTCGATCATGGATATCAACTGGACGCCGGGTTCGGGGCAGTTTTCCCTAGAGGATGCGGCGCTTCAGATTGGCAATAGTTCGGCTCGGGTGTCGGGCGTTTTTGCGATGGGGCTGGACCCGACCTATGGGCCGACGCTGGGTATTGCGCTGAACGCGAGCAAGGTCGTCATCCACCCCGAAGATATGGAAGCGCCGCAAACGCCGTTTGACAGCGTGGAGTTCTCGGGCTGGTCGGCACCGCTTTACGGGGCGCTGGGCATTGATCGGTTGATCGCGCGCAAGGGCGCGGCTCTGGTGGAGGCCGCGGGCCGTATGGACATGCTGCAGGCCGGGCTGGGGATCGACATGACGATCGCCGGGCAGGGCGTCAGCGCGGACGACATGAAACGCCTGTGGCCCTACGTGATGGCGCCGGAAAGCCGCGACTGGTTTGTGGCCAATGTAACCGAAGGCGCAGTCAAGACGGCGCGCATGGCATTCAGGTTTCCCGTCGGCTCGATGGGGGAAGAGGGCGAGAACAAGCCGATCCCCGATGGCGCGATTCAGATCGATCTGGTGGGCGAGGGGGTGGCGGTCAAGCCAACCGCGGCGATGGCACCGATTGCGGTGGGCGGCGAGACGCGGCTGCAGATCGATGATGCCGATGTCACCATTTCGGCGGGTGGTGGGCGACTGGCGACAGAAGCCGGCACGATCGTGGTCGCCAATCCGGCGGTGATTATCGACAATTCGCAGCTCGACGACCGGATCGTCGAGGTTTCCGGCGATATCACCAGCGCCATTCCGGCCTTGCTCGATCTGGTGGAAAGCCAGCAGCCCGATCTGCTCGCCAATGCCGAGTTGCCGTTTGATCTCAAAGCACTGACCGGGGTGGTTGATGCGGGGTTGGTGGCCACGATCCATCTGCCGGACGAGGCATCGGGCCGGCAGATGAGCTTTGACTACGTGCTCAACGGCACGGTGGCCGATTTCACCAGCACCCAGCCCATCGAAAATCGCAGCATTGGCAATGGCCAGCTGACCTTCAGCGCATCGCAGGACGGCTATCAGCTGGGTGGAACGGCGGAGATCGACGGCATCCCGGCCCGCGTGGAAATCGGTGGTACCCCAACCACTGATCCGATGTTCCGGCTGTCTTCGACCCTGGATGTGGCCGAGCTGGCCAAGATGGGGGTGGATGCCTCTAAGTTCCTCTCGGGCAAGGTGCGCTTTGTGGCGCAGCCGGCGGCTGACGGAACGCTGCAAATGGCGGTCGACCTCAAGGATGCCGCGCTCAATATCAAGGATCTGGGGATCACCAAGGCAGCCGGTACGGCCGGTTCGCTCAGTGCGATTGTGCGCCAGGACGGTCAGCGCACCGCGCTGAGCGGGATTGACCTGTCGTTTGGCAGTGTGCGGGCACTGGGCGAGATGGAAGTCGATGCCAGCAAGGGGCTAGTGTCGGCCGATTTCAGCCAGATTGCGCTGAGCCAGGGCGATAGTGCGCGGCTGACGGTCGCGCCGCTTGATGGCGGCTATGCGGTGCGCATTGGCGGCACCCAGCTTGATCTCAAGCCGATGCTGAAGCGGTTCTTCGGGCTCAATGAAGGGGCGGGCGGGGTGCAGGCCACCCAGCTGGACCAGACAATTGTGCTCGATGTCGAGCTGGAGCGGGCGCTGGGTTTCTATGCGACCACGGCGTTCAATCTTGATCTCTCATTGCGGTTGCGCGGTAGTGATGTGCGCGAGGCCAGCCTGACCGGGCAGTTCAATGACGGCAATGGGCTGTCGGTGACCAGCAATCCGGCACCGAAGGGGCGGACGATTTCGGTGGCCTTCAATGATGCCGGCACAATCCTGCGTTTTCTGGGGGTCTATTCCCAGCTTGCGGGTGGGTCGGGCAATCTGGTGCTGACCACCGATCGCGATCAGGATGTCGAGATGGGGCAGTTGCTGATGCGAGACTTTGCCATTGTCGATGAGGCCAATGTTGCGCAGGTGCTGGGCAATCACTCGGATTCGCGAGCGGCCATTGCACGGCAGAACCGGCTCGATTTTGATGTGGCCGAGGTTGATTTTCTGCGGCGCTCAGACCGGGTAGAGGTGAGCAATGCCATGGTGACCGGCAGCACGGTGGGCGGCACGATGCGCGGCTTCATCTATACCAAGCAGAAGCAGTATGACCTGACAGGCACCTATGTGCCGCTGTTCGGGCTCAACAGCGTGTTCCAGAAGATTCCGCTGCTCGGCCCGATCCTGGGCGGGCGCGATGGCGAGGGCCTGGTGGGCGTGACCTTTGCGGTGCAGGGGCCGCTGGACAAGCCCGAGTTCAAGATCAATCCGCTATCGGCGCTGGTGCCGGGGGCGTTCCGCGAGCTGTTCGAATTCAGGGCCAAGGAATTGCCGCAGGCAGAATAGAAAAAGGCGCCGATTGCGCGGCGCCCTTTGTCTGGTTCGCTGTAAGGTCTCGATCAGACCGGCTTGAGCAGCGCGTGGCGCTTCTTGCCCACCGAAAGCTTGATGACGCCTTCTTCGAGCAAGGCATTGTCGCCAATGGCCAGCTTGTCGTCGTCGATCACCGCGTCATTGACGCGAACGGCGCCCGATTTGACGTGGCGGCGCGCTTCGCCATTGGAAGCCGCCAGACCAACCGTGACCAGGGCGGCCAGAATGCCGACGCCGCCCGCCAGTTCGGCATGGGTGACGGTGGCGGTGGGCAGCGACAGATCAATCGAGCCCGCCTCAAAGGTGGCGCGGGCGGTTTCGGCAGCTTCTTCGGCGGCAGCGCGGCCGCGGATCATGGCGGTGACTTCGGTGGCGAGGCGCTTTTTGGCTTCGTTGATGTCCCCGGCAATGACGCGGGCGATCTCATCGAGCGGCAGGGTGGTGTAGAGCTTGAGGAAGCGCTCGACGTCAGCGTCCTCGGTATTGCGCCAGTACTGCCAGAAATCATAGGCCGAGAGCAGGTCTTCATTGAGCCAGATGGCCCCGTTGAGCGACTTGCCCATCTTGGCGCCCGAGGCGGTGGTCAGCAGCGGGCTGGTCAGGGCATAGAGCTGGGGGGTGCCCAGACGATGACCCAGATCGATGCCGTTGACGATATTGCCCCACTGGTCCGAGCCGCCCATCTGCAGCCGCACGCCATAGCGGCGGTTGAGTTCGACGAAGTCGTAGGCCTGCAGGATCATGTAGTTGAATTCGAGGAAGCTGAGTGACTGCTCGCGATCAAGCCGCTGCTTGACCGAGTCAAAGCTGAGCATGCGGTTGATCGAGAAGTGCTGGCCGACATCGCGCAGGAATTCGAGATAGTTGAGCGGCATGAGCCACTCGGCATTGTTGAGCATCAGTGCGTCTTTGGCGGCCTCGCCAAAGGTCAGGTAGTTGGAGAACACCTGCTTGATGCCATTGATGTTGGCATCAATGGTGTCGGTGGTCATCAGCTTGCGCGCTTCGTCCTTGAAGGAGGGGTCGCCCACCATGCCGGTGCCGCCGCCCATCAGGGCTACGGCGCGGTGGCCGGTCTTTTCGAGCCAGTGCAGCATCATGATCTGGATCAGGCTGCCGACATGGAGCGAGGAGGCGGTGGGATCAAAGCCGATATAGGCGGTGACGGTCTCGGTGCAGAACAGCTCGTCCAGCCCCGTATCGTCGGAGGTCTGGTGGATGAAGCCGCGCTCGGAGAGCGTGCGGAGAAATTCAGATTTGAACTGGGTCATTTGGTGCGATCCGGATAACGCTTTTGGAATGGGGAGACCCGCCTGGCGGCATCTCCCCGGGTTCGGATGATCGCAATAATGCGCTCGAGACTAGCGCCCGCCGCCGTCGGCGATCTCCTGACGGCGACGGTCGAGATATTCGGCGCAGGCGGTGGTCAGTTCGTCCACCTTGCCCTCGAAGAAGTGGTTGGCACCTTCAACGATCTGCTGCTCGATGGTGATGCCCTTCTGGGTCTTGAGCTTGTCGACCAGCTTCTGCACCGAGCTTGGCGGCGCGACGCGGTCCTTGTCACCATGGATGATCAGGCCCGATGACGGGCAGGGGGCCAGGAACGAGAAGTCATAAAGGTTTTCCGGTGGGGCAACCGAGATGAAGCCCTCAACCTCGGGACGGCGCATCAGCAGCTGCATGCCGATCCAGGCACCAAAGGAGAATCCGGCGATCCAGCAGCCGCGCGATTCGCGGTTGATGGTCTGCAGCCAGTCGAGTGCGGATGCGGCGTCAGAGAGTTCACCGACACCGTGATCGAACATGCCCTGGCTGCGGCCGACGCCGCGCGAATTGAAGCGGAGCACCGCAAAGCCGCGTTCAACGAACATGTAGAACAGGTTGTAGATGATCTGGTTATTCATCGTGCCACCAAACTGGGGGTGGGGATGAAGCAGGATGGCAATCGGAGCATTGGGCTCCTTACCTGGCTGGTAACGGCCTTCCAGACGACCCTCGGGTCCGTTGAAAATCACTTCTGGCATGGTGTCACTTCTTCCGGCCGTTGTGGCTCTGTTCGTGTGCATTCTGCGGTGTTTTGGCGGGGGGCTGCGGCTTGACTAAGCCTGCCCGGCTCCCTAAAACATGGGTCGCAAAATCTAGTTTAGAATTATTCGAAACTCGGGTTTTAGGCCACGTGCGGCCTGCAAGAGCGCCCCTTGTAATGAAGTTGGGCGTCAAATTTCAAGAAGTGTTTGCAAGCAGGGGCGCCAAGGCGTCTCGGCACAGGCATGGATGGTATGAGCGGCGCGCATGCGCCAAACGGGAATCCGATGACCAGACCGGCGATCTATCTTGATCATAACGCCGCGTCCCCGCTTCTGCCTGAAGCGCGGTCGGCGCTGATGGCTGCGCTCGATCTGGTCGGCAATCCATCATCGGTGCATGGCCATGGCCGTGCCCTGCGCAATGTTATCGACACCGCCCGGGGGCAAGTGGCTGCGCTGGCAGATGCCGAACGCAGGCAGGTGGTGTTCACCGGTTCGGCGACCGAAGCGATCACCCAGGCTATTGTCGGTGGCGCCAAGGCGTTTGATGCCAGTGCCATTGTCATCAGTGCAGGTGAGCATGCGGCGGTAGGCAAGGCGGCCGAAGCGACCGGATTGCCGGTGATCATTATTGGCCTGCTGGGCGATGGCTGCATTGATCTCGATCAACTGGCGCAGGTAATCGCGGACGCCGAGGGCAATCTGCTGGTGGCGCTGCACTGGGTGAACAATGAGACCGGTGTGATCCAGCCCATGGGGCGGATCAATGGGCTGGTCGGACCAACCCGGCATACGCTGTTTGTTGATGCGGTTCAGGCCTTTGGCAAGCTGGACCTCGAATTTGCCGCTTCGGCACCCGATATGATGGCGGTGAGTGGCCACAAGATTGGCGCTGCGGCCGGTATCGGTGCGCTGCTGGTCAAGGCTCATGCCGACACTGTCCGGTTGATTCCGGGCGGCGGGCAGGAGCAGGGCCGACGCGGTGGCACTGAAGCGGTGGCGCTGATTGCAGCCTTTGGTGCCGCAGCGGCTGCCATCGCCGGGCGCTACCAGGCGGCCGATGTTGCGGCTCTGACGGCACGGCTCGAAGCAGCCCTGCCAGCTGAAGCGGTGGTGTTTGGCGGCGATCGGTTGGGCAATGTGACCAATTTCGCGGTGCCGCGCGTAAAGAACAGTACAGCGATGATGGGACTGGACCTGCTGGGTCTGTCGGTATCGTCGGGCTCTGCCTGCTCGTCGGGCAAGGTTGGTCCCAGCCATGTGCTGGCTGCCATGGGGGTCAATGAAGACCTGGCTGAGTGCGCATTGCGTGTCAGCCTGGGCTGGAATTCCACTGCGGCGGACGTTGATGCGTTCGTTGCCGGTTACAAATCAGTGCTTGAGCGCCAGAGGGCGCGGCAAGGGCAGGCGGCCTAGGCTGCATCAGTTTTAGACGGTTCGCGGCGACCTTGAATCGCCGAGGAGCAATTAGGAGAAGCCGACATGGCGGACTACGACCATATTCCGACGCTCAAAGAGAACATTGATCGCGCCACCGTGGATTCGGTGCTGTCGCTTGACGTGGACAAGTACAAATACGGTTTCGAGACCGATATCGAATCCGACATGGCCCCGAAGGGTCTGAGCGAAGATACGGTCCGGTTCATCTCGGCCAAGAAGAATGAACCCGAGTGGATGCTGGAATGGCGTCTGGAAGCCTATAAGCGCTTCCTGACCCTGGAAGAGCCGACCTGGGCCAAGGTGCATTATCCCAAGATCGATCTTCAGGACATGTACTACTACGCTGCGCCCAAATCGACGCCAGCGCCCACCAGTCTGGATGAAGTCGATCCGGCGCTGCTCGAGATGTATGACAAACTGGGCATTCCGCTCAAGGAGCGCGAGATCCTGGCCGGCGTCGAGCGTCCCAATGTGGCCGTCGATGCGGTGATGGATTCGGTGTCCGTCGTGACCACGTTCCGTGAGGAACTGGCCAAGGTGGGCATCATCTTCTGCTCGATCTCGGAAGCCATTCGTGAATATCCCGAGATGATCAAGAAGTACCTCGCCTCTGTGGTGCCGGTTTCGGACAATTACTATGCGACGCTGAACAGCGCCGTGTTTACCGATGGCTCGTTCGTCTACATCCCCAAGGGCGTTCGCTGCCCGATGGAGCTGAGCACCTATTTCCGGATCAACGAAAAAAAGACCGGGCAGTTCGAGCGCACGCTGATCATCGCCGAAGAAGGTAGCTATGTGAGCTATCTCGAAGGCTGCACCGCACCAATGCGCGCCGAGAGCCAGCTGCATGCCGCTGTGGTGGAGCTGGTGGCGATGGATGATGCCGAGATCAAGTACTCGACCGTTCAGAACTGGTATCCCGGCGACAAGGACGGCAAGGGCGGCATCTACAATTTCGTCACCAAGCGTGGCGATTGCCGCGGCGCCAATTCCAAGATCTCCTGGACCCAGGTGGAAACCGGTTCGGCCGTGACCTGGAAGTATCCAAGCTGCATTCTGCGCGGCGACGGTTCGCGCGGCGAGTTCTACTCGATCGCCATTTCGAACGGGTACCAACAGGTCGATAGCGGCACCAAGATGATCCATCTGGGCAAGAACACGTCCAGCCGCATCATCTCCAAGGGCATTGCCGCCGGCTTTTCGGACAATACCTATCGCGGTCAGGTCTCCGCTCATGCCAAGGCCAAGAATGCGCGCAACTTCACGCAGTGCGACAGCTTGCTGATCGGCGACAAGTGCGGCGCCCATACCGTGCCCTATATCGAGAGCCGCAATGGCACCGCGGTGTTCGAGCACGAAGCGACAACGTCCAAGATTTCGGACGACCAGATGTTCTATTGCCAGCAGCGTGGCCTGAACGAAGAAGAAGCGGTGGCGTTGATCGTGAACGGCTTCGTGCGCGACGTGCTGCAGCATCTGCCCATGGAATTCATGGTCGAGACGCAGAAGCTGATCGCCATCAGCCTAGAAGGCAGTGTTGGATGAGCCAGAACAATATGCAGACCGTGGTCAGCCTGGCTGACCTGGCGCTCAAGCGGCGCGACATGGCTGCGGGTATTGGTTCGAATTCAGCCAATATCTCCAAGGCCATGGGACTGACCCAGCTTGGTGCGAGCTATTTCGAAGTCGCGCCGGGCGAAGCCGCCTTTCCGCTGCATGCCCATTATCAGGAAGATGAGATCATCATCATTTTGTCGGGCACAGGCACCTATCGCTTCGGCGAGCACAGCCATGCGGTCAAGGCGGGTGATGCCTTGTCGGCCCCCGCTGGTCGGGCGGAGCTAGCGCATCAACTGACCAATACGGGCAGCGAGAGCCTGAAATACATCTGTGTTTCGACCCTGCCTGAAATCAATGTGGTGGAGCTGCCCGAGCTGGGTGTGGTGCGCATTCATAGCCGCGCACCCAATGGCCCGGGGTCGGTGGAGCTGAAAACGCCCGCCAGCAACACGTAATTCGGGCTTTCGGCCCAGACGCAATTGGGGGCATTGCCCCGCACAAACGGACGGCAGCAGTGCCGGAAAGAGCAGACAAGATGACTACTCCAATCCTTGAAATCCGCAATTTGCACGCGCGTATCGAAGATCGTGAAATCCTTAAGGGCGTGAACCTGATCATTCCGCCCGGCGAAGTGCACGCCGTGATGGGCCGCAATGGTTCGGGCAAGTCGACGCTGAGCTATGTGCTGGCCGGCAAGGAAGACTATGAGATCACCGAGGGCGAGGTGCTGCTCGACGGCGAGAACCTGCTGGACATGGACCCGGCCGAGCGCGCTGCGGCCGGCCTGTTCCTGGCCTTTCAGTACCCGATCGAGATCCCCGGCGTGGCAACCATGACCTTCCTCAAGGCCGCCATGAACGCCCAGCGCAAGGCACGCGGCGAAGCCGAGATGAGCACCCCCGATTTCATGCGCGCGGTGAAGACTGCCGGCACCGATCTGCAGATCGACACCGCCATGCTCAAGCGTCCGCTCAATGTTGGCTTTTCGGGCGGCGAGAAGAAGCGCGCCGAAGTGCTGCAGATGGCGCTGCTCGAGCCCAAGATGTGCATTCTCGACGAGACAGATTCGGGCCTCGATATCGATGCGCTGCAGGTCGTTTCCAAGGGCGTGAACGCGCTGCGGACTGCGGGTCGCTCGATGCTGGTGATCACGCACTATCAGCGCCTGCTTAACCACATCGTGCCTGACGTGGTCCATGTGTTCAGCGACGGCAAGATTGTCGAAAGCGGCGACAAGGATCTGGCACTCAAGCTCGAAGCCAAGGGCTATGCCGACTTCGACGGCGCGGCGGCCTGATCATGAGACAGACCATGCCCGTCCGGCTCGGTGCAGCCGAAGATACATTGATCGCCCAGCTCAACAGCGTGGGTGCGACCGCAGAAGCCGAACGGATGACCGTTGCGGGCCTGCCGACGCGCCGGGTCGAGAGCTACCACTATACCGACCTCAAGACGCTGCTTAAAGCCGTGCCCCCGCTGGCACAGGCCGCCAACGAGGCCAGCGCCCCGGCGCTGCGTGTTCCCGGCGCCTACCGGTTGATGATTGCCAATGGCGTGGTGCAGTCCGCGACCACGGCGCCCGCTGGCGTGATCGTCGGCAAGGCCGAGGGTGGCGTGCTGAGCACGCGCGACGACGTGCTGGTGCACCTCAATGGGGCGCTGGCCAAGGAAAGCCTGACGCTGACGCTGGAGAACAGTGTTGATCCGGTGATCCAGATTGATCGCCGTGCCGAAGGCGAAGCAGCCCATGTGGCGGATTCGCTGAAGATCTTTGTGGCAGACAATGCCTCGGCGGTAATCCTGGAGACCTTCTCGGGCTCCGATGCCGCCCATGTGGGTAATCACGCGACCTATCTGGCAGTTGGTAAAAATGCGGTGGTGACCCATATCACCGTTGATCTGTCGGCCAAGGCGACCACGCACTTCGCGACCAATGAGTATCAGCTGGCCGAAGGCGCCAAGCTACGCACGCTGACGATCCATGCCGGTGCGGCGCTGTCGCGCTCGCAGGTGTTCGCCCGCTTTGCCGGCGAAGGTGCCCATGCCGACTTTACCGGGCTCAACCTGGTCGAAGACGGTCAGCACAATGACATCACGATCGATATCCGGCACGGCGTGGCCAACACGACCAGCCAGGAAATGTACAAGCAGATCGCCCGTGGGCGGTCCAAGGCGGTGTTCCAGGGCAAGATCGTGGTCGACCGCGATGCCCAGAAGGTCGACGCCAAGATGATGATGCAGGGGCTTATGCTCTCGGACGAAGCCGAGATCCTGAGCAAGCCTGAGCTGGAAATCTATGCCGATGACGTGGTGTGCGGTCATGGCTCGACCTGTGGCGAGCTGGACGAAGACTCCATGTTCTACCTGATGAGCCGCGGCATTCCCAAGGCTGAAGCCGAGACCATGCTGGTGCGCGGCTTCATCGAGGAAGTGCTCGACCCGATCGAAGATGAAGAGCTCAACGAAGCCCTGACAGGCATTGTTGATGGCTGGTTGCTGGGGGCCTGATGGCTTTCGATCTCGATACAGTCCGGGCGGACTTTCCGATCCTGTCGGAGGTCATCCACGGCAAGCGTCTGGTTTATCTGGACAGCGGTGCATCGGCGCAGAAGCCAGTGCAAGTGCTTGATCGGATGGACTATGCGTTCCGCCACGAATACGCGAACGTCCACCGAGGCCTGCATACGTTGGCCAACCGGGCCACTGACGCCTATGAGGGCGGTCGCGAGGCCACAAGGGCATTTCTGAATGCGGGCCGGGTCGAGGAAATCATCTTCACCCGTTCGGCGACCGAGGCGATCAATCTGGTGGCGTCGTCCTTTGCCGGGCCGCGCATCAGCGCGGGCGACGAAATCGTGCTCTCGATCATGGAGCACCACTCCAATATCGTGCCGTGGCACTTTCACCGCGAACGCAAGGGTGCGGTGATCAAATGGGTCGATGTACGCGATGATGGCAGTTTTGATCTGGAGGCCTTCGAGGCCTCACTGAGTGACCGGACGCGTATCGTTGCGGTTACCCATATGTCCAATGTTCTGGGCACGGTGACGCCGATCAAGCAGGTTATCGAGATCGCCCATGCGCGCGGCATTCCGGTGCTGATCGATGGCAGCCAGGGCGCCGTGCACACCAAGGTCGATGTGCAGGATCTGGATGCTGATTTCTACATCATGACCGGGCACAAGCTGTACGGCCCCACCGGGATCGGTGTGCTGTATGGCAGGTATGACCTGCTGGCCGAAATGCAGCCCTATCAGGGTGGCGGCGAGATGATCGATACGGTCAGCCTGGACGAGGTGAGCTATAACGAGCCGCCGCATCGCTTCGAGGCTGGTACCCCGCCGATCGTGCAGGGCATCGGGCTGGGTGCGGCGCTCAAATACATCACCGATCTGGGGCAGGACGCGATTGCGGCCCACGAGGCCGAGGTGGCTGCCTATGCCGCCGAGCGGCTGAGCCGGATCAATTCGCTGCGCATGATCGGCACCGCGCCGGGCAAGGGCGGGATTTTCTCGTTCGAGATCAAGGGGGCGCATGCCCACGACGTCTCGACGATCCTGGATCGCTATGGCATCGCCGTGCGGGCCGGGACGCATTGCGCCCAGCCGCTGCTCAAACGTTTTGGTGTCACCTCTACCTGCCGTGCCTCGTTCGCCCTATATAACGGCAAGGACGATGTGGACGCTCTGGTGGACGGCATTGAACGCGCCATGACCTTTTTCGCGTAACAGCGAGGACTTTTGAATGACCGACGACGCCAAGACTGACGAGACGAGCATCGACGAATCCCAGATCGCGCCGGCACCGGCACTGCCTGTGGCGGGCGTTCAGCCGACCATTGGCGGCGATCTGCCCGAATCCGAGGTGGAGCGCATCACCTCCGATCTGATCGGGGCGCTCAAGACCGTCTATGATCCGGAAATTCCGGTCGATATCTATGAGCTGGGCCTGATCTACAAGGTTGATCTGGATGACGACCGCAATCTGGTGATCGACATGACGCTGACCGCGCCGGGCTGTCCGGTGGCTGGCGAAATGCCGGGCTGGGTGGAAAATGCCGCGCGCAGCGTCGAGGGCATTCAGGACGTCACCGTCAATATGGTGTTTGATCCCCCCTGGGATGCCACCCGCATGAGCGAAGAAGCTCAAGTTGCGTTGAACTGGTGGTAATTTCGGCCGGTCAGACCTATATATCGTGAAACGCCGATAGAAAGATTTCCGCCTATGGCCTTCAAGATCATGTCGCTGAGTGATGCCGCTGCAGAGCGAATCCGCGAAATCATCGAAGATTCCGACAAGCCCGTGATCGGCGTGCGTGTCGGCGTCAAGAATGCCGGCTGCGCGGGCATGGCCTATACGCTTGACTATGTGACCGAGCCGGTGGCCGGTGACGACCATGTCAGCGACAAGGGCGTTGAGGTCTATGTCGAGCCCAAGGCGACGATGTTCCTGCTTGGCACGATGATGGATTTCGAAGAATCCAAGATGAGCGCCGGTTTCACTTTCCGCAATCCCAACCAGACCGGGGAATGTGGTTGTGGCGAGAGCGTGCAGCTCAAGCCCGCTGACCTCAAGGCCATCGCCGAGGCGCGCGCCACCGCCTAGCGCTGGTTGCACGGCGGGGCGGTATGGCCTAACAGGTCTGAGCATTTTGGCTCCAGCCCCTGAGACCATTCATGACTGCTCTGCCCGCGGCTCTCGCGATTACGCCGCCATCCCATCCGCTTGTGGGCCGCGTGTCCCCGCCAGGCTCGAAATCCATCACCAACCGGGCCTTGCTGCTCGCGGCACTAGCCAATGGCACCAGCCATCTCACCGGCGCGCTCAAGAGCAAGGACACCGTGCTGATGGCGGCGGCGCTGCGCCAGATGGGTGTCAGCGTCGAAGAGCCCGACGCCACCAGTTTCGTGGTCACCAGTTCGGGCCGGCTGCAAGCGCCTGAGGGACCACTTTTCCTGGGCAATGCCGGCACTGCCACGCGGTTTCTGACCGCTGCGGTGGCCACGGTGAACGGCACGGTCATTGTTAATGGTGACGAAGAGATGCAGGTGCGTCCGATTGGGCCACTGGTCGACGCGCTGGTGTCACTGGGCATTGAGGCGAGCTGTCCGACAGGCTGCCCGCCGGTGACCATTGTGGGCAAGGGCAGCTTTGGCCAGGGCCGGGTCGAAATCGATGGCGGGCTTTCCAGCCAATATGTTTCAGCACTGCTGATGGCGGCGCCGCTGGGCGATGGTCCAGTCGAGATCGCCCTGACGGGCAGCGATATCGGCGCGCGCGGCTATGTCGATCTGACGCTGGCTGCCATGCGCAGCTTTGGCGCGGTGGTCGAACAGGTTGATGCAGGCACGTGGCGGGTTGAACCCACCGGTTACACGGCCACCGACCTGCTGATTGAGCCCGACGCGTCAGCGGCAACCTATCTATGGGGCGCAGCGGCGCTCACTGGCGGCGATATTGACCTCGGGGTTGAGGCGGACGCCTTCACCCAGCCCGATGCTGCTGCACAGGCTGTGATCGCACAGTTTCCCAATATGCCGGCTGTGATCGACGGCTCGCAAATGCAGGATGCGGTGCCGACCCTGGCGGTGCTGGCAGCGTTCAACAATTATCCCGTGCGGTTTGTCGGTATTGCCAATCTGCGTGTCAAGGAAACCGACCGGGTGCATGCGGTGGCGACGGAGCTGTCGCGCATTCTGCCGGGGCTGGGGATCGAGGAGGGCGATGATCTGCTGGTCGCGTCCGATCCCGACCTCGCCAGCAAGCTGTCGAACCGCAACAGCCGGGTCAAAATCGAGACCTATCATGATCACCGGATTGCCATGAGCTTTGCCCTGGCGGGGCTGCGTGTGCCCGGGATCGTCATCCTGGACCCCGCATGCACGGGCAAGACCTATCCGGCCTATTGGGACATGCTGGCGGGTCTCGGTGTGCAACTGACGGCGGCAGACTAGATCAGGCCGCCGAGGCCTTGCCTTTGCCGGTCGCAGGAATGGCGTTGACCAGTTCCTGCTCGTTGATCACCCGGTTGCGGCCTGCATGCTTGGCGGCGTACAGGCAGCGATCGGCGCGTTCGATCAGCGAGGCGGCCGTGTCTGAGCGCCGGAACGTGGCGACACCGAACGAGGCGGTGATGCGACCAAGCTTCTCATTGGTGGAGCGCTTGAGCAGTTCCTTGGCCTGAATGGCCCGGCGGATGTTCTCGGCTGTGGTGATGGCGCCTTCGATATCGGTGAACGGCAATACGGCAACGAACTCCTCGCCACCGTAGCGCGCGGCAAGATCCTTGCCCCTGATATTGGACTTCAACGTCATGGCGACGAGGCGCAGCACCTGGTCGCCGGTCTGGTGACCATAGGTGTCGTTAAAGTTCTTGAAGTGATCGATATCAACCAGCATCAGGCTCAAAGGCTCTTTGCTGCTGCTGGCTTCGGCGATCGCAGTATCGAGGCCTTCGTCAAAGCTCTTGCGATTGGCTATCTTGGTGAGCGGGTCGAGCATGGACTCGCGGCGCACATCGTCCAGATCGCGCTGCAGGGCGGCGATATCGTCGCGCGAATCCTGCAGTTTCTGTTCCAGAGACCGGTTGGTTTCCTGCATCATGCGGGTTTCAGCCAGCAGTTTGGCGGAAAGCGCCTTGATTGCTGCAGCGGAAATCTCGCGTTCCAGGTCGCCACCGGCGGACTGCAACGAGCCAGAATAGGCATTGGCCGTGGTCATGGCGCTGTCGATGGCGTCGTGCACGGCCTCGATGCGGTCGTGCATGCGCTTGGAGACAGCAGTCATGCGGTCGTTGACGTTGGATTTGAGGAATTCGTTGTAGAGCGCCTCGGCAAGTCCCTCGGTAGGGGACCCGCCATTGCGAAACATTTCGTTGATGCGGCTGTTCAACGTCGGGTTTACACCCGTGGCATAGGTATACAGCAGTTCATAAAACTGAGGGTAGGGCGGAATGCCGCTACGCTTCAGCAGTTCAAATGCTGAGTTGGCGTAACCAAGTGCCCGTTTGAATTCCTGATCCGACAACTCTTCCCTCTTGCGCCGTGGTGCCGCAACCGGTAGCGCCAAAGCAAGCGCCCCCCGAGTCATTGTCGATAACTACCTCAATGCCCCTAATAAACACAACAGCACTGGATCAATAAAACCCAATAACTGCGCAGTCTTGCGTATAGATAGACTAGGGGTCGATGCGCGCAGAGCGAAGCAGGAAGGCTGGAATAGGACCGTCATTGCCAAAAGGCGAACTGCTGTCGGTCACGGTTTCAGTCTCGCGCTTTTCAGTTGGACGCCGATTGCGACCCCGTGTGGGGCGGGACTCGACGGCTTCCTCTGCCTTGGCTTCCTGTGCCGGAGCCGGTTCGGCCGCTGCCTCGACGGCCTTGGGCTCGGCAGCTTCGGCGGGCGGCCGGGTGCGCGAACCACCGCGGCGCGAACGCGCTGGACGGGTTTCGGAGGTATCGGTTTCGCTGGCTGCCGGGGTTGCTTCCGGTGCTGCTGCCGGCGTGGTGGCTGCGGCTTCAGATGCGGCCGCTTCGGCCTGTGCGCGGGTACGTGGGCCGCCCCGGCGTGTACGGGCCGGACGGGCAGGGCGATCCTCGGTTGCATCGGCGGATGCAGCGGGCGCAGCCGGGCGCTTGCCGGCATCATCGAGATACTCGATGGGCTTTTCGATCAGCTTGAGGATGGCGTCCAGGTGCTTGCTGTCGGCAGGACCAACCAGCGTATAGGCAACACCCGAGCGACCGGCACGACCGGTACGACCGATGCGGTGCACATAGTCTTCGGCGTGCACGGGCACGTCGAAATTGAAGACGTGGCTCACGGCCGGAATATCGAGGCCGCGGGCCGCAACGTCGCTGGCCACCAGAAGGGTCAGACGATCGTTCTTGAACGCATCAAGCGTTTCGGTGCGGCTCTTCTGGTCCATATCGCCGTGCAGGGCGCCAGCGCTGAAACCATGGCGCTCCAGCGAGCGAGCCAGGGTGGCCACATCGCGCTTGCGATTGCAGAAGATGATGGCATTGGTCAGACCGTCGGCAGCCTTGATGCGATCGCGCAAAGCGGCGCGCTTTTCATCGGGCTTGGAGCCAACACGGATCAGTTTCTGATCAATGGTGTCAGCGGTCGAGCTCTGGCGCGATGCCTGAATCTGAACCGGGTCCTTGAGGAATTTCTTGGTCAGCCGCTCGATCTCTTTGGACATGGTGGCCGAGAACAGCATGGTCTGACGGCGTGGCGGCAGGCGGCCACAGATCTTTTCGATGTCGTCGATAAAGCCCATGTCGAGCATGCGGTCGGCTTCGTCGATCACCAGGATCTCGACGCCGTTGAGCATGATCTTGCCCCGCTCGATCTGGTCAAGCAGGCGCCCGGGCGTGGCGATCAGCACATCTACGCCACGATCGAGCTTCTTGTTCTGCTCTTCGAAGGAAACGCCGCCAATGATCAGGGCCATCGAGATGCGATGGTTCTTGCCGTATTTCTCAAAATTCTCGGCAACCTGCGCAGCGAGTTCGCGCGTCGGCTCCAGAATAAGCGTACGGGGCATGCGGGCACGGGCACGGCCATTTTCGAGCAGCGTCAGCATGGGCAGAACGAACGAAGCCGTCTTGCCGGTGCCGGTCTGAGCGATGCCGATAATGTCCTTTTTCTGAAGGACATGGGGAATAGCCTGAGCCTGGATTTCGGTCGGCTTGGTGTAGCCCGCCGCGGTGACCGCATTGGTTACTTTGGTTGATAGGCCGAGCTCGGAAAAATCGTCAGTCAAATTGGGTAATCCACGTGTGAGGCGAAGCCCGGGGCCAAGTCCAGTCCGAGACATTCGAACGGTGCGCCGGGATGGTCAGTTGTGGCGCGAAACCGCGGCTGCAAAAAGCATCCACAACTGGGATGGCCACCGAACGGGATGCACCTAGTGCAGGTACGACGGAGTGGCCCTGAGGCACTGTAGCAAAGGCGGGCACAGTCAATGTGACAGGCCGTCAAGCAGAATGCCCCAGCGGCGCGGACCATAGCGCAAAGGCCTTATCTGTCAACGGTCTTGCGCCGTTTAGCCTTAATAGGCGTTCCTTGCAGGTCAGTTGTTCTGGCGCCTGTTGCGAACCATGAGTGGGTCGCAACACTATTGGCGCTAGATATCGAGGTCGGTGACGAAGGCAGCATTCTCCTGAATGAAGTCGAAGCGGGCTTCGGGTTTGGTCCCCATCAGACGATCCACGCTGATGCGGGTGGCGTCCAAATCATCACGCACCTTTACCTGCAACAGTGTGCGGCTTTTGACCGACATGGTGGTTTCGCGCAGATGGGCGAATGGCATCTCGCCCAGGCCCTTGAAGCGGGTGGTGTCGATCTTGCCCTTGCCGGTGAACTCGGTGGCCATCAGCTCGGCCCGGTGCTCATCATCGCGGGCATAAAGGGTCTTGCCGCCCTGGCTGATGCGATAGAGCGGCGGCATGGCCAGGAACAGGTGACCGCCATCAATGAGCTTTGGCATCTCCTGGAAGAAGAAGGTCATCAGCAAGGCTGCAATATGGGCGCCGTCGACGTCAGCATCGGTCATGATGATGATCTTGTCGTAGCGCAGGTCTTCCTCGCGATAGCGATCGCGGGTGCCACAGCCCAGCGCCTGGATCATGTCGGAGATCAACTGGCTGGCCGCCATCTTCTCGCGGCTGGCGCCGGCGACATTGAGGATCTTGCCGCGCAGCGGCAGCACGGCCTGGCTGGCGCGGCTGCGGGCCTGCTTGGCGCTGCCACCAGCCGAGTCACCCTCGACGATGAACAGTTCAGCGCCCTGGGCGGCTGTCTGTGTGCAATCGGCCAGCTTGCCGGGCAGGCGCAGCTTGCGCGTGGCGCTGGCGCGATCGATCTCTTTTTCCTTGCGGCGGCGCAGCCGTTCTTCGGCGCGCTCAACGGCCCAGTCGAGCAGTTTGCCCGCCTGGTTGGGGGAGGCGGCGAGCCAATGATCAAAAGCGTCGCGCACGGCGCTGTCGACAATGCGGGTGGCTTCGCCAGAGGCCAGCTTGTCCTTGGTCTGGCCGACAAATTCGGGTTCGCGCACAAACACCGAGAGCATGGTGTTGCAGTGGGCGAAGATGTCTTCGGCGGTCAGATTGGCGGCCGCCTTGTTCTTGGTGAGTTCGGCATAGCCCTTGAGGCCGCGCAGCAGGGCCGTCCGCAGACCTGCTTCATGGGTGCCGCCATCGCGGGTTGGTACGGTGTTGCAGTAGGATGACATGCCGCCATCGCCCAGCGTCCAGGAGATGGCCCATTCGACCGCGCCGTGCGTGCCGGGCTTGCCGTGGCTGCCGGCGAACAGATCATCGACGATGCGGGTCTCGCCCTCGATGCGGGCAAGCATGAAGTCCTTGAGGCCATTGGGATAATGGAACACGGCCTTGGCGGGAGCGTCGTCGGATGCCAGTTCCTCGTCGCAGCTCCAGCGCAGCTCGACACCGGCAAACAGATAGGCCTTGGCCCGGGTCATGCGGAACAGACGGGCTGCCGAGAAGTGGGCGGCGTCGCCGAAAATCTGGGCGTCAGGATGGAAGCGGGTGGTGGTGCCGCGACGGTTATTGACCCGACCAACGGTTTCCAGCGCCGTCACGGGTTTGCCACGCGAATAGCTCTGGCGATAGAGCATCTGGTCGCGGGCGACCTCAACCGTGAGGTCGTCAGAGAGCGCGTTGACCACCGAGACGCCAACGCCGTGCAGGCCGCCGGAGGTTTCATAGGCCTTGGAGTCGAACTTGCCGCCGGCATGGAGCTTGGTCAGCACCAGTTCCAGGGTGGAAATTTCGGGCTGCTTGGGATGCGGTTCGACGGGGATGCCGCGGCCGTTATCGGTCACCGTGACATAACCATCAGTGCCCAGATGCACTTCAATGCGGGTGGCGTGGCCGGCAATGGCCTCGTCCATGGAGTTGTCGATGACTTCGGCAAACAGGTGGTGCAGCGCGTTGGTGTCGGTCCCGCCAATATACATGCCGGGGCGCCGACGAACGGGCTCAAGTCCTTCAAGGACTTCAATATCGGAGGCCGAGTAAGAGCCCGCCGCAGCCGCCGCGCTTGGCGTTTTGGCTGCAGGTGTGGCAGGCTGAGGCTGGCTGGCTTGCGGCTGAGTTGCGGGTTCAGCTGCGCCGAAAAGATCTTCTGCTTGCGACATGCACGTTCCGTCTCTCGTGCCCGAATCAGGCGTTTTCGAGTTCTATCATATAAGAGGGCCTTGCCGGCGCGGGGCACGCCAGAGCCGGACACAACTGGTTTCCCCACAAAGCTGAACCCGCGATGAATGAGCGGTTCCGGGGCGGTTCAAGGGGATGGAACTAGACCGGGATCAATCACGTCAATGCGTCAGACACCTTGAAAGGAATTTTCCACATGGCTTTTATTGCTGCCGCCTTCAAGACCATCACCCGTAGCGCGCTTGTCGCCGCTGTATTGGGCGCATCCAGTCTGGTGGCTGCGCCGGCATTTGCCGAGAGTAGTTTCACGCTGCGCATCGAGGGTGGTCAGGGCCTGGCCCAGGATCAGCGCTATGACCGGCACAATAGCTGGAATGGCAATCCCGGCTATCGCATGCGCTGCCTGACCAATCGCGAAGTTGTGCGGGGTGTTTCGGCTTATGGCTATGGCCAGGTGGATATTGTGGGCGAATATGCGGGTGATCGCCTGGAATTGCGGGCCGTCAAAGGCAACTGGCTCTATGGCATGCGCATTGACAAGTGCACGGGGCAGGTCGACCGCCTGCAACGGATTGGACGGGCCCATGGTGGCTATGATGGTGGTCGTCACGACGATGGCGGCTATCGCAGCCACAGTCGCAGTGGCGGCGGGTTTCAGTTCCAGTTCAATTTCGGCAATTGATAAAAGCAGCGGGGGCGCAGCAAGGAGACGATCATGGCCAAATTTACGGCTGTGCTGATGATGGCTTTGGCATTGGGGGCGGGCGCTGCAGCGCCGGCCCAGGCGCAAAGCTTTGGGATATTCTTCGGAGATGAAGCCTCCGACTTCTATCCCGAGCGCATAACCTGCCTCAACGATTACCAGATCCGGCAGGAAGTTGCCGATTTGGGGTACACAAATATCTATCTCAATGTCCCCAACGAGAAACACGTCCAGGTGCGCGCCACCAAGGGTGACTGGGTCTATCTGCTTGATTTCAATTACTGTTCTGCCCAGATCGAGCGACGCGCCCGGCTGCGCCCGGTTGGCTGATGGCCGCTTTGGGACAAAACCGTCCCGGAATCGGGCGGCAGATTTACGTTCCGTTTGCTTCTTGAAAGCACTTTCTTAAAGGCGCGCTGATAGACCAATCGTCATACGGTTTTTTGTTTGGAGTATCCGTATGCGAGCCGATCGGGATCTCAGTTCTGCGTATCAGAATCCGAATGGTTCGGTTGCTATCGGTGTTTGGCCGCAAGCCGGGTTTTCCAGTATTGCGTACCGGCTGGCCAATCTTTCTGTCCCGCGTATCGGGGCACTTATAATGGTATCAGCGCTCTTTTACCTGGTCTGATCGGCGGCGAATTGATTTTCGCGGCCGGCTTGGCTATTGTCGCTTTGTTCAAACCACTCAGACGACAGGAGGGCTGCATGATCGTTTTTAGGCATCACCGTCAGCGTGGCCCCGTCTTCGCCCTGCGGCATCAACTGCAGGGCTGATCAGGACCTGGTTCGGACGCACTAACGTATCCCCCATTCTGGTTTGCCCTTCGTGGCGGTCATTGACGACCGTCTAACGGCATTTTGGCGCCCCATGTGCGGCGCCCACCAGTGAGATAACGAAATGGGTTCGATCAGCCTCCGCAATGCTGGCCTAGTGGCCACGGAAACACTTTTCTCCAATCTGAGCTTCGTCATTGGCGATGGCGACCGTGTCGGCCTTGTGGCTGGCAATGGGCGTGGCAAGACAAGCCTGCTGCGCGCCATGGCGGGGCAGGGCGCGTTGAGCGAGGGCGATGTCGTGTGCTCGCGCGGTCTGCGGGTGGGCTATGTCGAGCAGGACATGCCGGCAACCAGCATGGGGCTGACGCTATACGAGATGGTGCAGGCAGCGCTGCCTGAGAGCGAGCGGGAAACAGATAGCTGGCGGGTTGATGTGGTGCTCGACGAATTCGAGACGCCCGAGGCCATGCGCCATCGTCTGCTCCGTGAACTCAGTGGCGGGTGGCAGCGCATTGCGTTGATCGCGCAGTGCTGGGTACTGCAGCCCGACGCGTTATTGCTTGACGAGCCGACCAATCATCTCGATCTGGGCAAGCTGTTTCAACTCGAGAACTGGATCAACCAGGCCGCACGCAATATTCCCGTGGTCATTGCCAGCCATGACCGCGAGTTTCTGGACGCCACGACAACGCGCACATTGTTTCTGCGCCCGGAAGCCCCAGCCATGTTTGGCTTGCCTTATAGCCAGGCCCGACTGGCACTGGCGGAACTTGATGAAGCTGCCGAAGCCAAGCGCGAACGAGACCTCAAGGAAGTCAGCAAGCTGCGCAAGCAGGCAGCCAAGCTGACCAATATCGGGATCAATTCAGGCAGCGACCTGCTGGTGGTGAAGTCCAAATATCTGCGCGAGCGGGCCCAGAAGATCGAAAGCGCGGTGCGGTCGGTCCACAAGGAACGTAGTGGTGACATCCGGCTAGGCAATAGTGGCGCACAAGCCAAGGTGATGCTGGCATTTGAGGATGTCACGGTAAACACGCCGAGCGACGAAAAGCTGTTCCGTATCGACAAGCTGCATGTGTTTCAGGGTGACCGGCTGGTCATTCTGGGGCGCAACGGGACTGGCAAATCGCAGTTCATGGGATTGGTGCACCGCGCCATGACGGGGGCTGAAATGGCCGGGGTGCGAGTGAGCCCGCAGGTCGTGCCCGGATATATCGACCAAGCCATGAGCTTTCTGCCCAAGAAGGGGTCGCTGCTGGACTTTATTGCTGGCAATTATGATCAGGGCGACCAACGCAGCAAGAGCCTGCTGGCAACAGCGGGTTTTGCGCTGGAAAAGCAGGAACGGCCGATCAGTGAGTTGTCCTTTGGTCAGCGGGCACGGCTGGGGCTCCTGGCTCTGCGCCTTCAGGAGCCGAATTTTTACCTGCTTGATGAGCCTACCAACCACGTTGATATCGCCGGACAGGAAAGACTGGAGGCCGAAATTCTGGCCCATGGCGCGACCTGCCTGTTGGTGTCGCATGACCGCAGTTTCGTACGGGGGCTGGGGGACCGTTTTCTGATCATCGAGAACAGACGACTGGTAGAGGTTGAAAGTCCGGAGCCGTTCTTTGCAGTAATGTCGCAAGAAGAAGGGTGAGGTATTTTATTTTGCTGTCAGTAATTTAGCGTCTCGATTGTGAATGGTTTGTTTATGAGTTCGCAAGCAATCTCTTGCCATAGCGCAGTGTGGGGGAAGACGTTGTGGCTTCAGAATAGATTACAGCTTTGCAAAAGCAAGGTCAGCACAACAATGTTCGCTATGTAGGCGCAGTGACCGGGCGTTATATATTGTCCGGGCGGCCGGTGACGTCGGGTGAAGGCGCTGCGGTGCTGGCGTGTCGGCTCTGTTCTGTTTCGCCGGTGCAGGCTGTCATCGTCGCGCCGGTGCTGGCCCAACTTGCTGAGCCGGTTGTCGCGCACTTCCAAGACTTCGGCATGTTGCGTGGGTCAGTGGTGCGCAAACTGGCCAGTGGCTTTGTGATCGATCTGGAGCTCGAAGACGACGGTCGGGCGCGACTAGCAGCAAAAATCCGCTGGAAGAAGATCATTGTCAGTCGGCATACGCCGGACAAACGTGAGTTCAAGCGTGTCCTGCCGCGCCATCCCCGTACAGTAATGACGCTGGGCGATGGCAGTACGTCGCCGTGCTTTGTCATTGATATTTCGCAGTCTGGGGTCGCGGCATCGGCCAGTCTGGTACCCGGAATAGGCACGCCCGTGGCCATCGGCGCGCTGCTGGGGCGGGTTGTGCGTCACCTCGAAATAGGGTTTGCGGTGGCGTTTCTGACAGTGCAGCCTTTGGAGCTGCTGGAAAAGCTGATGGCGCCCAAAGCAACCAGAACGATGTCTGCGGTGGCTGCTTAGCTACATCCTTATCTTTCGCGGATAAGAAGTCTTAAGGAACGGTCCCTACATTTATATTCGTATTGCGTACGAATGCCAAAACTCAGCTCTTATTGCGAGCGGATGGGAGAGGGACCCCATGTCAGTGAGCATTGATTGCGGTGAATTGTCACCGCGGACCAGTTATGATTGGCACGATGTCCGTTTTATCGGTGCCGTGGCCGGTCGTTACGCCCTTTCGGATCGCAAGCGTCCAGGTGCCAACAAAGCTCCCGTCTATGCGTGTCGCCTGTGTTCGGTTTCCACACGTACCGCTGTTGTGGTGGGGCCGGTGGTCGGCGAAGAGGGGGAAGTCGTCACCGCACATTTTGATGCTTTCGGCATATTGCGTGGCCGCATCAACCGGCAACTCCCGTCCGGTTTCGTCATGGATCTGATGTTGAATACGGCGGCGCGGGAGAAGCTGGGCCGCAAAATCGTCTGGCAGAAGAAGCGCGTTTACGAGCAGGTGGAAGATCGTCGCGAACACAAACGCATCCAGTTGCGTGACCCGCGCACCATCATTTCGCTCGGCGACGGATCCCGGATACCCTGCTTCGTGATTGACGTGTCCAAATCCGGTATCGCGCTGTCGGCGCAGCACGCGCCCGAGATCGGCACGCCGCTGGCGGTGGGCAAGCTGGTGGGCCGGGTGGTGCGCTATCTCGATGTCGGCTTTGCCGTCAAATTCCTGCAGTTGCAGGAACTCGAAGATATCGAGGCGCTGGTGGTGCCGCCTGAAATCGCGCCGCTTGCTGATAGTGAGCGCGCGGGGCGCTAGCACCGCGCCAACTGCGCTATGCATGATCTGGCGGACTTCGACTGTGCCTTCCCAGCCCGACCAGAACTGCTTGTGCAACTCCAGAAACCGGCTGGCCCAGTCGATTGCTGCCTGGCGACTGTCCACGTCATAGACCGCGTAGCCGCCCACCCATTCCTTGGTTTCAGCAAATGGCCCGTCGATCACAACAACCGTGTTGTCAGCCAGTCTGACGGTGGCGCCGTGCTCTATGGGGAGCAGGCCGCCCTGTTCCAGCAATGTGCTCCCGTATCAGGTTTGAAACGCGCGGATGCTTTCTGCGGTTCGTACTGTCTCGACGAGCGAGCGCTGCGCCTTTCGAGACGCCCCACGGTGGTCTGGAAGGAAAATCCAGTTCAGAGAGGCAAATGGCTTTCAAAACGCCCGAGCCAGCGTGGTGGATGGCATTTGGAAGGCTGGCAATTGCGTCCAGACAAAAAGAAAGGGCGCCTCGCGGCGCCCCTTCCCAAATTCTGCACCGTTTCGGCTTATGCCGAGTAGTACATTTCGAACTCGACCGGATGAGGGGTCTGCTCGTACTTGATTACTTCGGCCATCTTGAGCTCGATGTAGGCATCGATCTGATCGTTGTCGAACACGCCGCCAGCGGTCAGGAATTCGCGATCCTTGTCGAGGCTCTCCAGCGCTTCGCGCAGCGAGCCGGAAACGGTCGGGATTTCCATCAGTTCCTGGCGTGGGAGCTCGTAGAGATCCTTGTCCATTGGATCGCCGGGATGGATCTTGTTCTTGATGCCATCGAGGCCAGCCATGAGCATGGCCGAGAAGGCCAGGTATGGGTTTGCCAGTGGATCGGGGAAACGGATCTCGACGCGCTTGGCCTTGGGCGACTGGCCAAAGGGGATGCGGCAGGAAGCGGAACGGTTGCGAGCCGAGTAGGCCAGCAGCACGGGCGCTTCGAAACCGGGCACAAGGCGCTTGTAGCTGTTGGTGGATGGGTTCGAGAAGGCGTTGATCGCCTTGGCGTGCTTGATGATGCCGCCGATGTAGTACAGCGCTTCCATCGACAGACCGGCATACTGATCGCCAGCAAAGAGCGGCTTGCCGTCCTTCCAGATCGACTGGTGGCAGTGCATGCCCGAGCCGTTGTCACCAAAGACTGGCTTTGGCATGAAGGTCACGGTCTTGCCATAGGCATTGGCAACCTGGTGGATGACATACTTGTAGATCTGTACGTCGTCGGCAGCCTTGATCATCGGCGCAAACTTGATGCCGAGTTCGTGCTGGGCCGAGGCCACTTCATGGTGGTGCTTTTCAACGACCACGCCCATGTCGGCCATGGCAGCGAGCATTTCGCCACGGATGTCCTGGGCGCTATCGAGCGGCGGCACGGGGAAGTAGCCCTTCTTGAGACCGATATGGTGACCGGTGTTACCGGACTCATAGGCGGTGTCGTTGTTGGACGGCAGTTCAGGATGGTCAACTTCAAAACCCACCTTGTAGGGGGTGTTGGAGTACCGCACGTCGTCGAACATGAAGAATTCTGGCTCTGCGCCGAACACTACGGAATCGCCAATGCCGGAAGCCTTGAGGTATTCCTCGGCCTTCTTGGCAGTGGTGCGTGGGTCGCGGCTGTAGGGCTGGTAGGTCAGCGGCTCGAGAATGTCGCAGTTGATGACCATGGTGGACGCGCCAAAGAAGGGGTCCATGTAAGCAGATGACGGATCGGGCATCAGAACCATGTCGGACTCGTTGATGGCCTTCCAGCCACCGATCGAGGAACCATCGAACATGGTGCCTTCCTCGAACAGATCCTCGTCAACGATCGAGCAATCGAGCGTGACGTGCTGCAGCTTGCCGCGCGGGTCGGTGAAGCGCAGGTCGAGATACTTGATGTTCTCGTCTTTGATACGCTTGAGGAGGTCGCTTGCGGTGGTCATTCGGTATTCCCCTGTCTAATTAGGAACTTTTGTTATTGGCACGGCTGGACGCGTGCGGGGTGAACTACCCCGCCCAATGGGTTCGAAAACCCTAAAGCGCGTCGTCCCCGAATTCTCCGGTACGGATACGGATGGCTTGCTCGATCGAATAAACAAAGATCTTGCCGTCGCCGATACGTCCTGTCTGGGCTGCGTTGCGGATGGCTTCGATGGCCTTTTCGGCGAGTTCATCGGGGCACACGACCTCGACTTTCACCTTGGGCAGGAAGTCCACGACATATTCAGCGCCGCGATAAAGTTCGGTATGGCCCTTCTGGCGACCAAAGCCCTTGGCTTCGGTCACAGTGATGCCCTGGAGGCCTACTTCCTGCAGTGCCTCTTTGACTTCGTCGAGCTTGAACGGCTTTACGATAGCCTCGATCTTCTTCATTTGAGCCTCCACGGGTCTTTCTGGGCGGATACCGCATAGTCGTATGCACGGGGTGTGCCAGCTCGATTTTTCAACCGAAAAGGCAATTGGTACAACGCTTTACGTCAGTATGGCGGCGGTATTGCCTGCGCCGCCACGGGTGTCTATGCCTAATTGTTGTGCAGTATGGGTGTATTTTGTGCGGAATGTCGATGCCTGTCAGTCTGGTTCTGCCTCGACGCCGCTACATTGGGCAAACTGCCGGCCAAAGCCAAGCGGCATGTGGGGTCAGGGAGCAGAACCGCCCAGCAATCGGCGCAAATAGAGCAGCAAGGCTTTGACTGGCTTTCCGTCTTCATATAGATGCAACGCCAACCCGGCCAACGGGTCCTTTAGCGGGTGTGGCGGAACTGGTAGACGCACTGGATTTAGGTTCCAGCGCCGCAAGGCGTGGAGGTTCGAGTCCTCTCACCCGCACCAAATTTGGGATCTGGCCCTCCAGAGACAATGATCACGGGATTGAACCGAATGCAGGTTACCGAAACCCTCAATGAAGGTCTGAAGCGCAAGTTGAGCGTTACCATTCCGGCCGCCGACTTGAACGAGCGCCTCGGTGCCAAGCTCGAAGAGCTTAAGGGCCAGGCCAACATCAAGGGCTTCCGTCCGGGCAAAGTGCCAATGGCGCACATCAAGAAGATGTTCGGCCGTTCGGCCATGTCCGAGGTGATGACCGACGCGATCAACAACACCGTCACCGAGACGCTGGACAAGCGCGAAGAGCGCGCTGCCGCCCAGCCAAAGGTTGATCTGCCCGACGATCAGGCCGTGATCAACGAAGTGCTCGAAGGCAAGGCCGATCTGGCATTTGAAGTCGAATATGAAGTCCTGCCACCGGTCGAACTGATGGACCTCAAGGGCGTGCCGCTGACCAAGCCGCTCATCGATATCGCTGAAGACGAAATCGACGCCGAAGTGAACCGCGTGTTCGCGCAGAACCGTGGCTACACCGACAAGGGCGACGGCGCCGTTGTTGAGAATGGCGACCGTCTGGGTCTGTCGTTTGTCGGCAAGATCGACGGCAAGGAATTCGATGGCGGCAAGTCCGACCATGCGCACCTGACCGTTGGTTCGAACGAATTCATCCCGGGCTTTGAAGAGCAACTGATTGGTTTCAAGAAGGGCGAGACCCGCGAAATCGAAGTGACCTTCCCCAAGGATTACCAGAGCGACGAACTGGCCGGCAAGAAGGCGACCTTCGAGGTCACCGTGCTGCATGTCGATGGTCCGAACACTGGCGAACTGGACGATGAGTTCGCCAAGCGTCTGGGCGTTGAGAACGTTCAGGCCCTGCGCGATGCCGTCAAGGGTCAGATGGAATCGGCACTGGCGTCGATGAGCCGTCAGCACATGAAGCGTCAGGTGCTCGATGCGCTTGATGATGGCCACAAGTTCGACGTTCCAGCCCAGCTGGTTGAAGCCGAATTCGCCACCATCTGGCAGCGGGTCGAGCATGAAGTTCAGAGCCATGGCAAGTCCTTCGAGGACGAAGGCACCACCGAGGAAGCTGCACGCGAACAGTACCGCACCATTGCCGAGCGCCGCGTGCGTCTGGGCCTGGTGGTTGCCGAAATCGGCAACAAGAACGACGTGAACGTGACCGAGGAAGAGCATCAGCAGGCACTGATCGCCGAAGTGCGCCGCTTCCAGGGCCAGGAACAGCAGGTTTATGACTACTACCGTCAGAACCCGCAGGCGCTGGCTGGTCTGCGCGCCCCCGTCTTTGAGAACAAGGTCGTCGACTTTGTCATCGAGCAGGGCAAGATCACCGACAAGAAGATGACACGTGAAGAGCTGGCCAAGCTGATCCAGGCCGACGAGGACGAGGTTCCGGCAGAACATCACCACTAAGGTGCCCTGACCGCCAAATTTAAAGCCGCCCAGAAATGGGCGGCTTTTTTGTTTGTGGTGTAGAACAGGCCGACGATTCCCCGCCCTGCGAGTTCCCATGACCTCTTCGAGCGCCGATATTCTTCTGACTCCGCGACAAATGGGCGAGGCCGACCGGCTGGCCGCGCAGGCTGGCAGCAAGTCCCTCAAGCTGATGGAAGCGGCGGGTCGGGCGGTCGCCGAAGCGGTCACCGAGCACTATTATCAACGTTCGGTGCTGGTGCTGTGCGGACCGGGCAATAATGGCGGCGACGGTTTTGTGGTTGCGCGATTGCTCAAGCACAAGGGTTGGCCGGTACAACTCCGGCTGATCGGCGATCCGGCGGCGCTCAAGGGCGACGCGGCGGCGATGGCCAAGCAATGGGCCGGGCGGCTGGTGGCACCGACCGCCAAAGATGTGGACGAGGCCGATCTGATCATTGATGGCCTGCTGGGCGCCGGGCTGGACCGCGATGTCGATGGCGCGTTTGCCGAGATCATCGCGGCAGTCAATGCCAGTTCGCGGCCGGTTGTCAGCATCGATGTGCCCTCCGGGCTGGATGGCGCGACCGGTCTGGAGCGTGGCCCGACAATGGATGCGGCGCTGACCGTGACGTTCTTCCGGCTCAAGCCGGGGCATTTGCTGCTGCCCGGCCGTGAGCTGTGCGGCGAAGTGGTGCTGGCCGATATTGGCATCCCGTCAGCCGTCCTTGATACGATCGGGGCGGAGACATGGCAGAACTCGCCGACGCTGTGGTCGGTCCCGGTGGCCAGCAATGATGGCAACAAGTTTGATCGCGGCCACTGCGTGGTAGTTTCCGGCGGCCCGCTACAGACAGGGGCAGCCCGGCTGTCGGCCATGGCAGCGTTTCGCGTTGGCGCGGGCGTTGTCTCGCTGACCGGGTCTGAGGCCGCGCTGCAGGTGCATGCGCAGCATGTCACCGCCGTGATGCTCAAGCCGGCCGCTGACAGCGCAGCGCTGGCGGACCTGTTGACCGACAAGCGGATGAATGCGGTGGTGATCGGGCCGGCGGCCGGCATTGGCCCGCACACGCGTGACAATGTGCTGGCCGTCCTGCGCTCGGGCGCGGCTGCAGTGCTGGATGCTGATGCCCTGACCAGCTTTTCTGATGATTTCCAGACACTGGCCGAGGCCATCAAGGCACAGGACCGCCCCGTGGTGCTCACGCCGCATGCGGGCGAATTTGCGCGGCTGTTCGGCGATGTGCCGGGCGGCAAGCTGGAGCAGGCGCGCGCTGCTGCCGAGCATTCAGGCGCGATCATTGTGCTCAAGGGCAGCGATACGGTGATTGCCAGCCCCGATGGCCGCGCTGCCATCAATGCCAATGCGCCGGCCTGGTTGGGCACGGCGGGGTCTGGCGATGTGCTGGCGGGCATGGTCGCCGGGTTGATGGGGCAGGGCATGGCGGGCTGGGAAGCGGCGTGTGCCGGTGTCTGGCTGCACGCCGAGGCCGCCAACCGTTTCGGCGGCCCCGGACTGATCAGCGAAGATCTACCGTTGCTGGTGCCAGGGGTGCTGGCGAGTCTTTAATAGCGCAGGGTCAGGGGAGCTCAGTCCCACCGCACCATGAGCTTTTGCAGGCCGTGGAACGGATAGACGTCATTGTATTGAGGCGGCTCGGCCAGACGCAGGCGGGGCAGGCGTTCGAACAGGGTGCTGAGCGCTATCTGCAGTTCGATGCGGGCCAGCGGGGCGCCGATGCAGAAGTGGATGCCGGCGCCGAAGCTGACATTGGCGCCGTCGGTGCGGAAGGGATCGAAGCTACTGGCATTGGCGAAACGGGCGGGGTCGCGATTGGCAGCGCCCATCAACATGCCGATGACATCGCCTTTGCGCAGGGCAATGCCATTATAGTCCATGTCACTGAGCGTATAGCGGGTGAACAGATGCAGCGGCGCGTCAAAGCGCAGGCATTCCTCAACTGTGGCAGCCGTCTGGGCGTCGCTGGTAAACAGGGTGGCGGGGTCCAGTCCACTCTCGAGAATCGATTTGACGCCATTGCCGGTCGTGTGGACGGTTGCCTCGTGCCCGGCATTGAGCAGCAGGATGGCCGTTGAGAGCACTTCTTCGTCGCTCAGCCGCTCGCCATTCTGTTCGGCGGTGATCATGTGCGTGAGCAGGTCTTCGCGGGGCTGCTTGCGGCGCTCGGCGATCACGCCGCGCAGATAATCGGTGAATTCAGCGGCCGCAGCATTGGCGTCGAGCTCGACTTCCCGGGTGACGCCGAACATGTACATGGCAACCATGCGGTTGGACCAGGCCAGCAGTTGCGGCGCGCTTTCGGCGGGTAGTCCGATCATTTCGGCAATGATGATGGCGGGGATCGGGGCTGCAAAGGCCTTGATCAGGTCAACGCTATCCTGATCCTGGAAGGCGTCGATCATCTCATTGGCGAGCTTGAGGATGCGCGGACGCAATTGCTCGACATGGCGCGAGACAAAGGCTCGGTTGACCAGCGTGCGCAGGCGGGTATGGCCGGGCGGTTCAAGGTTGAGCAGCGAATATTGCTCGGTGAGATCGAAATCGGCCGTGTGCGCCTGGGGCTGTGGCATGCCGATTTCTTCGCGCGTGGCCACGTGCAGGATTTCGCGGCCGAAGCGCTTGTCGCGGAGCAGGGCGCTGACATCCTTGAAACTGGCAAAGCACCAGTGACCATACTGATCCCAGAACGCCGGTGCACTGACCGCGTGCAGTTGCTGATAGAAGCCATAGGGGTTCTGCACGAACCCAGGGGCCTGTGGGTCGGCGCTGATACGCGCAGTTTCGGGGATGTTGGTATAGGGGGTAAGCTGAACGATGGCGGCCATGCAGAGGGGTAACCGATGCTAGAAAAATACTGGTCCGACATTAGAAGGTCGGCACTGCAATGCAATCGGCGGGTTGCCCTTGCTGGAAAAATCGCTAGTTGAATGCCAACGAGCCATGGAGTGCCGACACGTGAGCGACCTGACCCTGAACCAAGCCATCGACAATATCTACGCGTCGATCAAGAATGATAACGACGAGCTGGACAGCCACATTGCCGCGCTCAAGGCTGCCATGGCGCGCGAAGGCGCCAAGGAAGCCGTGTTTGAGCCCGGCAAGCTGGCGCAGTCCAATCGGCAGGGCCGCAAGATCATGCAGTCCTACTTCAAGAAAAAGGGCGTGGCCGTCAGTTTCTCGGCCTAAGCCACTATCGGTGGCTGCTGGCGTCGCAAGGCGATCAGCAGCATACCACTGAACAGAATTGCGTTGAACATGGGGAAGCCCGACACCGCCAGCGGCAGCACGCCATTGGCGGTGTAAAACAGCCCTACGCCCAGATCGACGAGTTGAATGGCCAACATGGCCTGCAACCAGAGCGCGTCCACCTGCGGGCGGCGCGCCAGCACGATCAGCACCACGCCGAATGCCAGGAACCGCGCTGCCAGCATGCCGATGAGGTAAAAGCTGTCGCTTGGTGGTGTCGCCAGCCCCATGCTGGCGAGGAAGAACTCCGGCGCGAATAGCGTCAGGACGCCCAGCGCAAGCTGGGAGATGGCAATGAGCAGCAGAACAATGCGGAGATAGGTCATTTCAGATGCCTTTCGGTTGTTGATTGCCGAGAGGTAGCCTTTGCGCTATACAAAAGTAAGTAATTACAAAAAGTATAGCGCAAAATGATTGATCCCAACGCCGCATGTGAGCCGGAGTGTCCGGTGGCCGAGGCTGCCAGTGTGCTGGACGGCAAGTGGACCACGCTGATCTTCCGTGAATTGCTGGGTGGTACCAAGCGGTATAGCCAGTTGCAGCGCGCCATTGGCGGAATCAGCCCACGCATGCTGGCCATGCGGCTGGGTGATCTCGAAGCGCGGGGGATGGTGGACAAGACCATTTATCCCACGGTGCCACCCAAGACCGAATATACGCTGACCACGCTGGGGCGCTCGGTGGAACCGGTGATTGCTGCGATGGCGCAGTTTGGTGTGCAATTGCAGCAACGTGCAATTAACCCCGCGCCGTGAGAATGGCCTGAGTGGTGCTCGGCCTATTGAAGCGCGCCGCAATGCCGCCTATCTCTGCCGGTATCGCGCAGTGAGGCGGTTTCGACCGTAGTTGCGCAGTCGCGCTGATTCGAATTGACACGATCGCCGGATCTGGAATTTCCGTTCCGGTGGCTACCGTGTCCCAACAAACGACAAATGCTAGCCTGGTCAGCGAACCGGCACAGCAAAGGGGCAATACATGCGGGATCCGCACGATATCTACATGAATACGCTCGTTCCGATGGTGGTTGAGCAGTCCAACCGCGGCGAACGCGCCTTCGACATCTATTCGCGTCTGCTGCGCGAGCGCATCATTTTCGTGACCGGCGTGGTCGAGGACAACATGGCTTCGCTGATCGTGGCGCAGCTGCTGTTCCTCGAATCAGAGAACCCGAAAAAAGAAATCGCGCTCTACATCAATTCGCCTGGCGGCGTTGTGACAGCTGGTTTGTCAATTTATGACACCATGCAGTTCATCCGTCCTGCCGTTGCCACCATGGTGATGGGTCAGGCTGCATCGATGGGCTCGCTGCTGCTGGCCGCTGGCGAAAAGGGCATGCGTACCTCGCTGCCAAATTCGCGCGTGATGGTTCACCAGCCTTCCGGCGGCTTCCAGGGTCAGGTCACCGACATCATGATTCATGCCAAGGAAGTCGAGGGCTTGAAGCGTCGTCTTAATCAGATTTATGAGAAGCACACCGGCCGCACTTACGAGGAAATCGAGAACGCTCTTGAGCGCGATCGCTTCCTTTCGCCGGAAGAAGCGCTGACCTTTGGTCTGATCGACAGCGTCCACGACAAGCGCGCGGTGCCTGACACTGCTGAGTAATTTGTCCACGTTAAGCACAAAACCGTTGCGCCGTGGACTGTGATCCACACGCGATTGCACCAAGCCGGATCGATCTTTAGGATCGGTTCGGCTTAGACTTTCTTTAGGCTCAGGTATTACCGTCAGGGAAATGCCTGGTTTTGGGGGCGCTCTGCCCCCGGGAGTGACAAAGATGTCCAAAGAGACAACGAACGGCGAAACCTCTAAGAACACGCTTTATTGCTCGTTCTGCGGGAAATCCCAGCACGAGGTTCGCAAGCTGATCGCCGGTCCGACCGTTTTCATCTGTGATGAATGCGTCGAGCTGTGCATGGACATCATCCGCGAAGAGAACAAGACCAGTATGGTCAAGTCCTCCGAGGGCGTGCCGACACCGGCAGATATCTGCAAGGTGCTCGATGATTACGTTATCGGTCAGTTCCGCGCCAAGCGGGTACTCTCCGTGGCTGTCCACAATCACTACAAGCGTCTGCACCATGCGTCCAAGAACCAGGACGTTGAGCTTTCCAAGTCCAACATTCTGCTGATCGGTCCGACCGGTTCGGGCAAGACCCTGCTGGCGCAGACTCTGGCGCGCATCCTTGATGTGCCCTTCACCATGGCTGATGCCACCACGCTGACCGAAGCCGGCTATGTCGGCGAGGACGTGGAAAACATCATCCTCAAGCTACTTCAGGCCGCCGACTACAATGTCGACAAGGCTCAGCGCGGCATCGTCTACATCGACGAAGTCGACAAGATCAGCCGCAAGTCGGACAATCCGTCGATAACCCGCGACGTTTCGGGTGAAGGCGTGCAGCAGGCGCTGCTCAAGATCATGGAAGGCACCGTTGCTTCGGTGCCGCCACAGGGTGGCCGCAAGCATCCACAGCAGGAATTCCTGCAGGTGGATACGACCAATATCCTGTTCATCGTCGGCGGTGCGTTTGCGGGTCTGGAAAAGATCATCTCGGCGCGCGGCGAGGGGTCGGGCATCGGCTTCTCGGCCGTGGTCAAGGATCCCAATGATCGTCGTGTTGGCCAGATCCTGGCTGACGTTGCTCCCGAAGATCTGGTCCGTTTCGGCCTGATCCCGGAATTCATCGGCCGTCTGCCGGTGCTGGCAACGCTGGAAGATCTCGATATCGCCGCCCTGATCGAAATCCTGACTTCGCCCAAGAATGCTCTGGTGCGTCAGTATCAGCGCCTGTTCCAGATGGAAGAGGTCGAACTGACGTTCAAGGACGAGGCGCTGCAGGCGATTGCCGAAAAGGCAATCGAACGCAAGACCGGTGCACGTGGTCTGCGCTCGATCATGGAAGGCATTCTGCTCGACACCATGTACGACCTGCCGTCGCTTGAAGGTGTGGAAGAAGTGGTGATCAGCGCCGAAGTGGTGAACGGCAAGGACGTGCGTCCGCTGTACATCTACTCCGAGCGCAAGAAGGAAGAAGTGCCCGCAGGGGCATAAGCCTTCCCGCGACTGAAATTGAGAACGCCGGGCCCCTGGGTCCGGCGTTTTTGTTTGTGCACTGTCAGGCGGCGGCTTGTGGCTGCGGGCCGATATATAGCGATCTGGGGCGGATGAGCCGGCCGGTCTCGGCTTGTTCGCGGGCATGGGCAATCCAGCCGCCAACCCGACCCATGGCGAAGACGCCGGTGAAAGCCTGACGTGGGAAGCCGAGCGCCTCGAGCAGCAGGGCGGTATAGAATTCGACATTGGTGTCGAGCGGCCGGTCCGGCTTTTTGGCCTTGAGTTGGTCCAGTGCAGTGCGCTCCACGGCCTCGGCCAACGCCAGGCGGGCCAGGTCGATGGCGCCGGCGCCGGCGAGCAGGCGCACGGCAGATTTCAGCGCATCGGCACGCGGGTCGCGGACGCGATAGACACGATGGCCAAAGCCCATCAGCCGCTCGCCGCGCGCCAGTTCCGCGGCGATCCAGTTGGGTGCATTGTCGGGCGTGGCCGCAGCGTCGAGCATGTCGAGCACAGGGCCGGGGGCGCCGCCATGCAGCGGGCCCTTGAGCGCACTGAGGGCGGCCAGCACGGATGAGGTCAGTCCCGCCCGGGTCGAGGCCACCACACGGGCCGCAAAGGTTGATGCATTGAGGCCGTGATCGGCGACCGTCACCAGATAGCGATCAAGGGCTGCAGTCTGCTCGGGGCTCGGGATGTCGCCGGTCATCATGCGCAGCGTGTCAGCAGCGTGGCTGCTGGCAGGCTGGGGGGCTATCGCAGATTTGCCTGCCTTGAGCCGGAGGAGGGCGGGGATGAAGACCGCCGGGGCCGCAACCAGGCGAAGGGCGGCGGACAGATCATCTCCATCATCAAGGCGAGCGAGCAGGGCTCGCATGGCATCGACCGGTGGCAGTGTCAGAAGGGTCGGATCGACGGCTGTCAGGTGGTCGAATATCTCTGCACGGGCTGCGCCAAGTGCTGCGGGCAGAGAGGGTGTTTGCGGGAAGAAACCGGCAAACAGCAGGGCCAGTACATTCTCATAGCGAGCGTTCGCAACCAGATCATCAAGCGAGCTACCGCGGATGATCAGGCGACCATTCTTGCCGTCAACATCAGACAGCACGGTGCTGGCTGCGACGACGTCTTCAAGACCTGCGTTCATCTTGTTCTCCTGTGGTTGTTGCTGGCCAAACTAGGAGAGTTTAAGTTGACGTCAATCTTGACCAATTGGATCAATGTGACGCGATGGACTGGCTGAACACCAACGAAGCTCTGACGCTGCTGGGAACCCAGCCGCAGACCCTGTACGCCAATGTCAGCCGTGGCCGGATCAAGGCCAAGCGCGACCCCAATGACAGCCGCAAGAGCCTGTATCGCGGCGACGATGTGCGGCGACTGGCCAAGCGGGCTGCGGGGCGGCGGCGTCAGGAAACAGTGGCTGCCGAAGCGATCCGCTGGGGCGAGCCCGTCATGCCATCCAGCCTGTCGACCATTGAAGAGGGACGACTGCTCTATCGCGGGCAGGATGCTGTCGAGTTGTCCGAGCGCGCCACACTGGAGCAGGTGGCGGCCCTGTTGTGGGAGGTTGACGGTTTCCAGTTGCCGACCCGCCCGCGTGGCGTGGCACCATCCCTGCAGGCGGCGTTTGTGGCCATGGCTGAGCGCGCTGCCATCGATGCGCCCAGCATTGGACGATCCGAAGCGATTTTGCGCAGTGAGGCGATTTCAGTCCTGGCGACGCTGGCCAGTAGTCTGGTGGGCGGGCGATCGGCAACCGATCCGTTACATGTTGCGCTGGCGATCTCCTGGGATCGGGCAGGGGCGGCTGACATTATTCGCAGAGCGCTCGTGCTGCTGGCGGATCACGAACTCAATGCCTCAACCTTCGCGACCCGGGTGACGGTGTCGACGGGGGCTGCGCTATCCGCTGGTGTGCTGTCGGGGCTGGCGACGCTGAGTGGTCCGCTGCATGGCGGTGCGGGCAAGGCTGCACAGGCGCTGGGGGCAGAAGCCAAGGCCATCGGGGCCGAGGCGGCCGTCTTGGCGCGGCTGGGGCAAGGTGTGCCCTTGCCCGCTTTTGGGCACCAGCTCTATCCCGACGGTGACATCCGAGCGGCGGCGCTATTTGGGCGCTTTACGCCGCCTGAACATTTTGCGGCATTGCATGCCGCCGCCACCAAGATCACGGGCGAACGGGCCAATATCGACTTTGCCCTGGCGGCCTTGACCGAAGCGTATGATCTGCCCAGCGACGCGCCACTGGTACTGTTTTCGCTGGCGCGCTGTGTCGGCTGGCTGGCGCACGGGCTGGAGCAGGCGACCAGCGGCCAGTTGATCCGGCCCCGGGCGCACTACGTTGCGGTTGCGGGCGACCGCTAGCGGTTTCAGATGCCGCGCGTGGTGGCTTCTATGCCCAGGCGTCGGCTCTGCCGCGGCATGATCTGACGGCCGAACAGGCTGGCGGTCAGATCGACCAGCAGACGTGCGCTCATGCCGCCATTGTCGAGATAGGGGTTGAGTTCAACGATATCGAGCGAGCCCATAGTGCCGCTATCGTGGATCATTTCCATGACCAGATGGGCCTCGCGGAAGCTGAGGCCGCCGGCAACGGGGGTGCCAGCGCCGGGGGCAATGCCGGGATCGATCACGTCAACATCAAGGCTTACATGGAGGTGCCCATCGGCCTGTTCGACCTTGGCCAGCACATCGCGCATCAGCGCCACAACGCCGCTCTCATCGATGCGCCGCATATCGATCACATCGACGCCGCGTTCCTCGAGAAGTTGACGTTCGGGACGGTCAATAGAACGCGCACCAAAGACGGTGACATTGCGCGGGTCGACACTACCGCGCCAGTCGCCGGAATACTCCGGCCCGAAATCGGGTTCGCCGCATAGCAGGGCCAGCGGCATGCCGTGAATATTGCCGGTTTCGGAGGTGGCTGGGGTGTTGAAGTCACCATGCGCATCAACCCAGAGCACGAAAAGGGGCTTGTTGATCGCTGCGCAGTGTTTGGCGACGCCAGATAATGTGCCCATTGAGAGGCTGTGGTCGCCGCCGATGAACACGGGCAGGCGCTGTTCCTGAAGGGTTTCGAGAGCCAACAGGCTGCTGCGGGCGGCCAGTGCCAGCACTTCGGCCTTGCGACTGTCCGGTGTCTGCCAGGCTGGGCTTTCGGTCGCGCCGCCCGATTCGATATCGCCGCGTTCGGCCACGGTGTGCCCAAGATCGGCGAGAACATTAGCAAGTCCGGCAATGCGCATCGCCTCGGGCCCCATGATGCAGCCGCGCCGGGATGCGCCGGCGTCGCAGGGGATGCCGATCAGATCGATAGCGGTGTTGGCCGTTTGGCTCATGAGATTTCCTGAAAATGGCGGCGGGCGCGGCGTGGGTGATGGGAGACGAGAGTATGCAGGCTTAGGGCGACAAGGCAAAAGCGCATTTGCGCCGTTAACCGCTTTGGTGGCGATAGGGGTGCACAAAGCCGTCAACGCGCTTGATCGGTTCGGCTGGCCTCCCCAATTATCCCGTCATGGGAACAAGGTATTCGGACTTGTTCGCATCCGCTTTGCAGCCAAGGCACATGGGTGTTTCCGGGCTGGCACGCATATCTTGTGTGCATGGGCGCATTAACTGTCGGTTTTCCGCCAAGGTTGACTTGCAGCGGGCTTAGGCGGACCTATTTATTAACCGGAATCAGCCCAATCTTAAGGTTTGGAGCTGTCTACTAAGGGCGCGCACCACTCCTTCCTCCCGCGCGCCCCGGAAAGGATACGAGATGACGGACGTCAATCCCACAGGCGGCGAAACCAGCCGGGATCGCGTTTACCCAGTTCTTCCGCTGCGCGATATCGTCGTTTTCCCAGGCATGATTGTGCCGCTATTCGTGGGCCGCGAGAAATCGGTCAAAGCGCTTGAAGACGTCATGCGCGACGATAAGCACATTCTTGTCGTGACCCAGAAGAATGCGCAGGACGATGATCCGGCTCCCGATCAGATTTACGACACCGGTACCATTGCGACCGTGCTGCAGCTGCTCAAGCTGCCCGACGGCACCGTAAAGGTTCTGGTCGAAGGTCTGCATCGCGCAACCATTGATCGCTATCTGCAGACGGAAGAGTATTTTGAGGCCGAGGCATCAATTCTGCCCGAGCCCGAAGAGGACGCGGTCGAGATCGAGGCGCTGTCGCGCTCGGCGCTGACCGAGTTCGAGAGCTATGTGAAGCTGAACAAGAAGATTTCGGCTGAAGTGGTGGCTGCGGTCGGGCAGATCGAAAACCACTCCAAGCTGGCCGATACCATTGCCAGCCATCTGGTGATCAAGATCCACGAGAAGGAAGATCTGCTTTCGAGCATTTCGGTCATTGACCGCTTCCAGAAGATTCTTGGTCTGATGGAAGGCGAGATCGGCGTACTGCAGGTAGAAAAGCGCATCCGGAGCCGCGTCAAGCGGCAGATGGAGAAAACCCAGCGCGAGTACTATCTCAACGAGCAGATGAAGGCGATCCAGAAGGAACTGGGCGATGGCGAAGAGGGCTCCAACGAGATCGCCGAGATCGAGGAGCGTATCGCCAAGACCCGTCTGAGCAAGGAAGCCAAGCTCAAGGCTGAAGCCGAGCTGAAAAAGCTCAAGGCCATGAGCCCGATGTCGGCTGAAGCCACCGTGGTGCGCAATTATCTCGACACGCTGCTTGGCCTGCCATGGGGCAAGAAGAGCAAGGTCAAGCGCGACCTGGTTCTGGCTGAAAAGGTGCTCGACGAAGATCACTACGGGCTCGAAAAGGTCAAAGAACGCATTCTCGAGTATCTGGCCGTGCAGGGTCGTACAGGCTCGCTGAAGGGTCCGATCCTGTGCCTTGTCGGCCCTCCGGGCGTCGGCAAGACCTCACTGGGCAAATCGATTGCCAAGGCGACTGGTCGTGCCTTCGTGCGCATGGCGCTGGGCGGCGTGCGGGACGAAGCCGAGATCCGTGGCCATCGCCGGACCTATATCGGGTCCATGCCTGGCAAGGTGATCCAGTCGCTCAAGAAGGTCGGCAAGTCCAATCCGCTCTTCCTGCTCGATGAAATCGACAAGATGGGCCAGGATTTCCGTGGTGATCCGTCGTCGGCACTGCTTGAAGTGCTCGATCCGGAACAGAACCACACCTTTGCCGATCACTATCTCGAAGTCGATTATGACCTCAGCGATGTGATGTTCGTGACCACCTCGAACACGTTGAACATTCCCGGCCCACTGATGGACCGCATGGAGATCATTCGCCTGTCCGGTTACACCGAGCAGGAGAAGCACGCGATCGCCAAACAGCACCTGATTCCGGAAACACTGAAGGAAAACGGTCTGGCCCATGGCGAGTTCGAGCTGAGCGACGAGATGCTGACCGCCTTGATCCAGCGCTACACCCGCGAAGCGGGCGTGCGTAACCTCAAGCGTGAAATCAGCAAGCTGATGCGCAAGGCGGTGGCCGAGATCGTCAAGACCAAGGTCAAGACGATCGTCATCGACGAAGAGAAGCTGACGAAATATCTGGGCGCTGACATCTACAAGCATGGCGAGATCGAAGCCGAGGCTCAGGTCGGCCTGGTAACCGGTCTGGCATGGACATCGGTGGGCGGCGAGTTGCTGACCATTGAAGGCGTGATGACGCCGGGCAAGGGTCGCATGACCGTGACCGGCAACATCAAGGAAGTGATGAAGGAATCGCTGACGGCGGCCACGGCATATGTGCGGTCCAAGTCGATAGATTTCGGTATCAAGCCGCCCATGTTCGATACGCGTGACATTCACGTGCATCTGCCAGAAGGCGCTACGCCCAAGGATGGCCCATCGGCTGGTATCGGTCTGGCGACTGCTATCGTTTCGGTGATGACGGGTATTGCCGTGCGCAATGATGTGGCCATGACTGGCGAGATCACCCTGCGTGGTCGCGTGCTGCCGATTGGTGGCCTGAAGGAGAAGCTGCTCGCGGCGCTCCGTGGTGGCATCAAGACGGTGCTGATCCCTGAAGAGAATGTGCGTGATCTCGCCGAGATCCCGGACATCGTCAAGGATGGCATGGAGATCATTCCGGTCAGCCGGATGGATCAGGTCATCGAGCACGCCCTTGTCAGCAAGCCAGAAGCCATTGAATGGGACTTTGAAGCTGCTGCTGCCGAGGCGGCGCGCAAGCCGGCCGCCCCTGCAGATGATGCAGCATCGGGTCTGCCGCACTAGGCTGGACTGGATAGTAGAACCAACGGCGGCCCCTTGGGGCCGCCGTTTTTGTTGGGGGGACAGAACCGGGAGTGATGCCACGCCGGTTGTGGATCATCCCTGCGCCCGGAGGCTTCAATCGGGCAGGGCACCTCAGCTTCGACAAAGGCGCAGGAACGGCCTTGTCAGCCAGATGTGTGGCGTACATCTATGTTGGGTGGGGCCATGTGGCCCCTTGAGGGACTGGGCCGTGAACAAGGCGCTGATCGTGATTCTGGCGGCGGTTCTGCTTGATGCGGTGGGCATCGGCCTGATTTTTCCGATTCTGCCTGCGTTGTTGCGCGATGTCGGCCACATCAGCGAGATCGCCACTCTGCTGGGCATCATGCTGGCGCTGTATTCGGCTTGCCAGTTCCTGTTCTCGCCCGTGCTAGGCGTATTGAGCGACCGGTTTGGGCGTCGGCCGGTATTGCTGGTGTCACTGGCGGGGGCTGCCCTGGACTACCTGGTCATGGCGGTCGCGCCCGAATTGTGGATGCTGGTCCTGGGACGGGCTATTTCGGGCATGACCAGCGCCAATATGGCGGTGGCGACAGCCTATATCACCGACATATCGAGCGAAGAGGAACGGGCCAAGCGGTTTGGACTGTTCCACGCCATGTTCGGTATCGGCTTCATCATCGGGCCCGTGCTGGGCGGGGTGTTGGGTGATTACTGGGTGCGGGCGCCGTTCATAGCTGCGGCGGTTCTCAATGGCCTGAACTTTGCGCTGGCGGTGTTTGTGTTGCCAGAATCCCGGGCAGGGCAGCGCGACGCCAAGTTTGATCTTGATGCCCTCAATCCCTTCAAGCCGCTGAAATGGGCGCTGAGCTTTGTGGCGCTGATTCCCTTGATCGCGATCTTTGTGATTCTGAATTTTGTCGGCAGCATGTATGGCACGCTATGGGCGCTTTTCGCCGAGGACAGCTTTGCCTGGAACGGCATGATGATTGGCTTGTCGCTGGGGGCCTATGGCTTGTTCCATGCAGGGGCGCAGGCATTTCTCACCGGTCCGGCCGTCGCCTGGCTGGGCGAGCGCTGGGCGCTGATCGTGGGGATGATGTGCGAGATGGCCGCGCTGGCGGTGCTGGGACTGGCGACGCAAGGCTGGGTGGTGTTTGCCATCATGCCTTTGTTTGCCCTGGGCGGTATCGGCATGCCGGCGCTGCAGTCTCTGATTACGACCCAGGTCGGGGCGGACAAGCAGGGACAATTGCAGGGTGTGCTGGCCAGTCTGGTCAGTCTGGCCGCAGTGTTCGGCCCGCTGTTCTTCAGTTTTGCCTATTTTGGCATTCGCGACTCGTGGCGGGGGCTAATCTGGATCATCGGGGCCGCGATCTATTTGCTGGCCTTGCCGCTTATGCTGGGTATCCGTCGCCGGGTGATTGTCCAGCCCAAGCGCAGTGGATAACGCCAAAAACCAGCGGAAAAGCCCGGAAAACCAGCGCAAACCAACAATGCGGACTTGTAGAGGTGCTGTTTCCGGTCCATTAACAGCGTTGCACCGTTCGGCCTCGCGAGAAGCCCGGAAATCCTTGCGTTTCACTCAGAATCGACCAAGGGTTGCCGAGTTTTAACCTTTGCCAGCGAGGGCGGGCAATTTCACTCTGAGGAAACGCAATGAACAAGAACGATCTGGTTGGCGTTGTCGCCGACAAAGCGACGATTACCAAGGCACAGGCCGCTGAGGCTGTGGACGCAGTGTTCGCCGCAATCACCGACACCCTCAAGGCTGGCGACGAAGTCCGCCTCGTCGGTTTCGGCACTTTCGCTGTTTCGCAGCGCAAGGCTTCGACCGGCCGCAATCCGGCCACTGGCGCCGAGATTCAGATCCCGGCCTCCAATCAGGCCAAGTTCAAGCCCGGTAAGGGCCTGAAGGACGCGATCAACTAAGATCAGTCCTTCAGACTGGTACAGTTACCGGCCCCGTGCGTTTTCCGCCGGGGCCGTTTCATTTGGTGGTTGACGATAGCGGGCAGGGACCTTAATCAGAGCCACCTTGCTTTGGTCGTGATCGACCATACGGGCGATTAGCTCAGTTGGTAGAGCGCTTCGTTTACACCGAAGATGTCGGCGGTTCGAGCCCGTCATCGCCCACCATTTCCCCTGCCTCCCTCATGCACCGGTCCGGTGCACAATCCGGGTTCTCAACATCGCGATATGCGGCGCGAGACGGCGGGGTGTGCGGATTTGATACTTCACTTCAAGAAATATGCGGTAGCGCCTGTTTTTGTGGATGATTTCCACAGCGTCGCGCTTATTTTTGAAAATGTCGCATCATTCTGAATTTGGTCGCTTGACTTGATCGGAGGGGGTCGGTAAACGAACCCCACGTTGCGCGGACGACTTGGTCGCCGCCGCTGCGGGAGTAGCTCAGTTGGTTAGAGCGCCGGCCTGTCACGCCGGAGGTCGCGGGTTCGAGCCCCGTCTCTCGCGCCACCCTTTTTCAGGGTCTGCGTGTTTTCTAGATAGAGTTTCAACTTTTGAGTTGGTCGAGTTTCAACTATTGAACTCGCTTAGTTCATCACTTGGTTTTTGTGGGCGATTCGTCGCGCGTGCTCTGCGGCGTGTACAGCGACGATATTCACTGGCATTTAGACCTTTTGCAGTTCTCGGTTCTGGTCAGTCGAGTTGCCCATCTTGGCCGCCAACATTTCGAGTGATGCGTCCGCCGCATTTAGCTCAACTGCTTCCGTTCGGCGCTTGTTCATCAGGCGGCGCTTCTCGAGTGGTCCAAAAAGTTCGAGGCGTGTTGCTGCGAAATCGCTGGCCAACCCCACAGCTTGGGGAGCTGCACTCGGTTTGCGCACAGAAAAGACGCTTGCTGGAGCCTTAGGCTTTCCTGTTCAGCATCACGAACCCGACCCAGACGAACCAGGCAATGTAGCCAAGTCCGAACACAGAGCCCGCTGTGTCATTCAGCGCGGGAATGAGGGTCAAGAGGCCGGACACTCCAATCACGAGGCTGAAACAGCCAAGGGATTTCGGCATCAGTGCGGTGCGCAGCATGGCCGCACCGACAACCATGGCCCAAACGGCGCCGGCGATCTCATTACCGCCGCCAAGACCGTTTTCAACGCCCGAGAAGATTTGCCACATCAGCACGGCGCCCTCGGGGTCGGAAGCGTATTGGGTAGCGACGACTTCCTTGCCGACATTGGCGACCATTCCCGCTCCGACCACGAGGGTGGCCCAAAGCGCACCGAAAACCTGAACGACGCTAGAGAGCGTCGGCGCGTGCGGCTTGAAGATATCGGCGAGCGCGACCGCCAGCAGGGCAACCAGGAAGCCGTTGACCACATAGATGATCGTGTACCAGCTGGTCATGAGTGTCTGTTCGTTGATCACGAAGGAGACGACGGAGGCGGGATCGGCATCCGCCATACCGTAACCGGACCCGGCGAGGACTGTGAGGAGGAGGATGAAACCGAAAATATAGGTAGCGGCAGCACCAAATCCGGCCGCAGCGCCCCATTTTTGAAGTGAAAACATGTCTGCACCCTTTGTATTTTGGGCGGCGAAATCACCGTCCCCATGTTGGAATGGTGGGGGTATAGGCGACGCCTCTCCAGAGGAGCATGACCGTTGGTTTCAAGTCGTTGGCCTTGGGCGTCATGTTGGTTAAGGTCCAGCCCAAACGAGGATGATCAGATGAAACGCGCAACCGTTGCCGCAGGATTAGTCCGCTCGCTTGCTGCATACGCGACACGCTCGGGATTGCACCAGCCGGACATCCTTGGAGAGGTTGGATTGACCGAGGCTGAGCTACGCGATCAGGACAACCGCATCGGCTTTGACACCTACCTGAAACTCATTGATGTGCTCATCTCTCAAACAGGTGAGCCGGCTTTGCTGGCAAAGCACGCCGTTGAGACGCAACTTGAGAAAATCAGTGTCGTCGGGTTGATCGTTGGCTCCGCCGCCTCCCTGCCCGATGCGATGCAGCAGCTGAACCGCTACGCTACTCTCATGGTGGATATCGACATTATGGAAAGTGGCCCGCGGTTCAGCGTGTCGCGGGACGGCAGCGAAGTCTGGATCATCGACAACCGTCCCGATCCGAACCGAAGCCCTGCGTTGACCGAGGCTGCATTCGGACGGTTCATCGGCGAGTTCAGGCGCAACCTTCCCGAGCATCCGTTCGCCGTGCGAATTGAAATGACCCATGCCAAACCGGCGCATGCGGACGAACTTGAGCAATTGCTGCAATGCCCCATCACTTTTGGACGCACGCGCAATGCTATGCAGATCGCACCAGAATGGCTCTCGCGCCCTTTCGAGAACACGTCCCGGTACGTGTTCGGCATTTTTTCCGAGAAGGCGGACGCCCTGCTCCAGGACCTGGCAAGAGAAGATAGTATCCGTGCACGCGTGGAAGCTGGACTGATGCCTGGCCTTCACAAGGGCGAAGCCTCGATTGACGCGATCGCTTCCGAACTCGGTATGAGCCGGGCGACACTCTATCGCCGCCTCAAGCAGGAAGGCACGACGTTTGCCGAGGTTGCCGATGAATTGAGATGCCGCATGGCATCTGACTATCTCTCCGCCCGCAAGGTCTCCGTCAATGAAGCGGCTTATCTGGTGGGTTTTTCGGAGGCTTCCTCGTTTGTGCGTGCGTTCCGTCGCTGGACCGGGCAAACTCCGACCGAATATCGCGATCAATTGCTCGCGGCGTCAGCCTGATTGACGGCAAGCGACAATAGAACTTCCCCGCATCACGGTGCTGCGTCGTTAATGGCGCTCGGCGCTTATCGATGATGCCTTATCTCAACATGTGCCCAGAACTGACCGCTTTCGGGAAATCGCGAAGGCATGCCGATAGGCTGGAATGGGGTGCAAAGCAGAATGGTAGTGTCAGGGGGGGGCATTTTGGCAGCTCTAGGAACTAACGAATTTCACGCCCTTACCGAACTGCGTAGACAGCGATTGTTATGCCCTCAGAACTGGGCGCAATGGACGACAAGAAGACGGTGTCGCGCAGCCAGTGGTGAGGTCCATCGGGCGCGTCAAAGCGCGGCGTCGCGAAAAAATAGTACTCCGAGGGGTCAACGGGCTGACCCTGGCGCAGGCGTGCGAGCACCTCGGGCGAGGAGACGCGAAGGCCCTGGTTCTGTACGAATATCAGCGTGCCATCGTCGGCACGCATGGAGTAGCTGGCAGAAATTTCCGATGTTCCATCAGGGCGGATCAGGGGCCAGTCAGAGCCGCCGGGCAGGATCGTGCCCTGCAGGCGCGGCCCCTCGACCCGGCCGGACAGAATGGGAATGTGCAGCCTCTCGCCCTGAGCATGGCGACCCGCGCTGATGGGCTGGCCAATCGTCGCACTGATGGTGAAGGCATAGTCCAGCGTGGGCAGGCTGGGCTTGCTGGGCGGGGCGGAGGTCATGGACGGGAATTGATGCGGTCCAGCCAGGCGCACATGGCGCTCAGGCTGGTGCGGCTGGCTTCGCAATATTCCATGGCGCGCAAATAGCCGTGAATGAGGCCTTCACCGGTGTCCACCGTCACGGCGACGCCGGAGTCCTGCAGCTTTCTGGCGTAATCCAGCCCGTCATCGCGCAGCGGGTCATTCTGCGCCACGGCGATATAGGCGGGCGGCAGGTCGGCGTGATTGTCGGCCAGCATGGGCGCCGCCATCGGGTTACGCAGATCGGCCGGGTTGGGGCAGTACATGGCATTGACCGCCGGCATGCCGGCGACGCTGAGCAGGGGCGCTGTGGCGTTCTCGACATAGGCGGGGCGCTGCATCTCGAAATCGACAGCAGGATAAACCAGCAATTGTCCGCTCAGGGCAATGTCGCTGCCGCGGAAGAACAGGGCGAGGCTGGCGGCCAGATTGGCCCCGGCACTGTCACCGCCAACGGCGATCCGGGCTGGGTCAATGGACAGCTTTTCCGCATTGGCGGCAACCCAGCGCACCACGTCCTGACACTGGGTAATGGCGGCAGGGAAGGGGTGTTCGGGGGCCAGAGCGTAGTCGACACTGATGACGGTCTGCCGGTTGGCGGCAGCGATCCGGCTGGTGATATCCCAATGGGTCTCGGGGCTGCCCTGCATCCAGGCCCCACCATGCATGTAGATCAGGCAAGGCTGGGTGGAATCGTTGCCATGGCGGAACACGCGCACCCGCACATCGCCCGCCGCGCTGGGGATCCAGTGTTCGGCATCGGTCTCTACTCCCCGCGGCGTGGGCAGACGCATGTCCCGGGCAATGACTTCAAACAGGGCGCGGCGATCAGCCGGCTTGGCCCCGGCGGGAAGCTGTTTCCATTTTTCGTTCCAGACAGCCAGAAACGGTTCCAATTGTGGGTTCAGCACGGCTCTTCCTCCCAGTTACACGCGTCGAGCGGCATTTTGGCCCAACGTACTAACCAGTTCGTACATGTCAATGGGGCGTGCGGGAGGGTTGGTGTGGATATTTCGAGGCGGGATGGGTGCGGGGGTCAAGGAAAGGGGACGCTGCCAGAGCAAAGGCCCTGGGATAGGCAGGTCGTGCAACTGTGCGACGGCTTCACGACCCGGCAAGACCGGTCGCGCGGTTTGTGCCGATAATTCGGGGGGTGGAGTCGCGGGCCACGCCGCGTGCCGAGGGGGGGTAGCGACGTTGGTTGGCGATACCGCAATAGGCGAGCCTGCGCCGATCACCTTGCCGGTGCGGTCGGGTCGATCAGGGGGCGATTGCGGCCAGTTCAGTGGGCTCGATGACGAAGCGGAGAATCATCGCCACGACCTGATTGCGCAACCGGGTCTGTTCGCGGTCTCCCTCCATGGCACGCTCAAAGATGCGACTGAACGTGGCGCGGTTGGAGACATTGAAGAAGCAGAGCGCGCTGATGTGCCAGTGCAGGTCGAGCGGCTCGATTCCCTTACGGAAGACGCCTGCTTCCACGCCGCGCTGGTAGATGCGCTTAAGATTGTCGATGGCGGTGGCATTGAGCTGCTGAATGGTCACCGAGCGCTCGAGGAACATGCCGTTATGGATGTTCTCGATCATCACCATGCGAATGAAATCGGGATGACTGTTGTGGTGCTCGAAGGTGAATTCGACCAGGCGGCGCAGTGCGTCAGTGGGGCTGAGGTGATCGAGGTTGAGCTCGACCTCGCCGCTGCGCACCACGCGGTAGGCCTCTTCCAGACAACGCAGGTACAGGCCGTCCTTGTCGTCGAAATAATAGTAGATCATGCGCTTGGAGGCATTGGTCTTGGCGGCGATCTCGTCGATCCGGGCACCGGACAGACCATTGTCTGCAAATTCGCGCATGGCGACTTCAATGATGTTGCGTTTGGTCCCTTCTGGGTCTTGTGCACGGGTTTTGGCGGTCGCCTTTTTCCCGGTTTTACTAACGATTTCGCTCATGAAGCCCACCACAAATTGCCGCCCCGCCGCAACGCCGTTGACTAAACTAACCAGTTCGTACAAAGTGCATGCAACGTGTTTACCCTTGTTAACCGCCGCGACGACAAAAGCAAAGGCGGAGCAGGTGTGCAGATCGCCCCCAGAGGTTGGGGTGGTGGTCTTGGGGAGGTTTTCGTGCAGTTGACCCAGTCTGTCAGCGCTGATGTAGGCGAGGCCGTGCCGGCTCAGAACGGTCCGTCGGTGCTCGTTGGTCTGGTGGGTCGCAACATTCAGCGGTCGCGGACGCCGCGTATGCATGAGGTCGAGGGCGCGCGGCACGGCATGCGCTATACCTATCAGCTGATCGATGCCGCCATGGCCGGTGACAGCGCGCTCGGCATCGCCCAGATCCTGGAGGCGGCAGCGTTGTTCGGCTTCGCGGGGCTGAACATCACCTATCCTTACAAACAGACGATTATGCCACATCTCGACGAGATCGATGATGGTGCTGCGCGTGTCGGGGCGGTCAATACGGTAGTGCTCCGCAAGGGCAAGTCGCGTGGCTACAACACGGATCTGTGGGGTTTTGGGCAGGGCTTTGACCTTGAGATGGGCGATGCACCGCGCCAGACAGTTGTGCAACTGGGTGCTGGTGGCGCGGGTTCGGCGGTGGCCAATGCCCTTGTGGGCTGCGGTGTGGGTGAGTTGCTCATTGCCGATCTGGATCATGCGCGTGCCACAGCGCTTGTGGCGCGGTTGAATGGCAAGGGCGCCAATGCGGCGGCGCTATCGCTCGAGAGCATCGGGACGCGGCGGTTCGATGGCATCGTCAACGCCACCCCGATCGGTATGGATGCCACGCCGGGCATGCCGGTGGACCGCTCGGTGCTGCGCCCCGACATCTGGGTGGCCGATATCATCTATTTTCCATTGGAAACCGAGCTGCTGGCAAGCGCCCGGGCTCTGGGGTGCAGAACCCTGTCGGGCGCTTCAATGGCTGTTTTTCAAGCCGTGAAGGCGTTTGAACTGTTCACGGGCAGGCCTGCTGATGCAGATGCCATGCGCGCGACATTCGACGGCTTCGAGACAAGAGTTCCATAGCCCAGTACGGGCGGAGGAAAATGCCCGGATCCGCTGGACCGGGACGGATGCAAAAGGGAGGAACCAATGCGTTCAATCGTCGACAACAAGACCATCATGACCGGACTAGCTGCCCTGGCCATCAGCATGCTTTCGACTGCCAGCTTTGCGCAGGACAAGGTCGAGCTGATCTATTCCGACACCGTTGCTGAATCGGATATCCGCAGCGAATTGCTGCGCACCGAATTCGGTGGTTGCCTGGGTGACGGTTTTGACTTCAAGCCCTATTTCGGCGCGACCCTGTTCAAGCAGGGCACCGAATTGACCGCCATGCAGCGCGGCAATCTCGATATGGCCGGCCTGGCAATCTATGACTTCCAGAATCAGGTGCCTGCCACCGGCATTCTGGGCGCTGCCTATCTTTATCGCGACTATGATCACCTGCGTGCTGTCACCCATTCAGACGTTCTGAACGAGCTTTGGGGCGAAGTGGAAAGCGCAACGGGCGTCAAGGTTCTGGCCAATCCCTATATTGGGACGCGGCACGTCAACCTGCGTGGCGACAAGAAGATCATGACGCCCGAGGACATGGCCGGCGTCAAGCTGCGCATGCCGGGCGGCGAAGGCTGGCAGTTCGTGGGCGAGGCGCTGGGCGCCAACCCGACACCAATGGCGTTCACCGAAGTCTATACCGGCCTGCAGACCGGCGCGATCGATGGTCAGGACAATCCCCTGCCAGCCGACAAGTCGATGAAATTCTATGAAGTCACCGACCAGATCGTGCTGACCGGTCATCTGATCGCCAACAACCAATTCTCGATCTCGATGTCCAAGTGGGACAGCATGAACGCAGAGCAGCAGGCGAAGGTGCAGGAATGCGCGTTCAACTTCGAGGCGGCGCTGGACAAGGAAACGCTGGCACAGGAAGCGGTGCTTGTCGATTTCTTCAAGGGCGAAGGGCTGGACGTTTACGAGCCTAACAAGACAGCCTTCCGCGACCACGTTCTGGACATGTACGTCAATTCGGACTTCTCCAAGGACTGGCCAGCAGGTCTGCTGGACAAGATCAACGCCCTCTAGGGCGGGCCAGAAGCGACCCGGGCATTCCGGGTCGCTTCACTTCCGGGGAGGATGACCATGAGCCACCTAGCCTTGCTGTGGGGCAGACTGCACCGGATAGCGGAAGCGCTGATCGTGCTGCTGCTCGCCAGCATGTTCGCGAGCTTTCTGATCCAGATCGTGTTTCGCTACTTTCTGAACCTGCCGCTGGGCTGGACGGTGGAATTCGTCACCATTGCCTGGTTGTGGGGCATTCTGTTCGGCTATGCGTTTGTGCTGCGCGACGATGAGGTCATCCGCCTCGATATTGTCTATCTGGCCGTGCCGACACCGGCGCAGCGCGCCATGGACTTCCTCTCCTCTGCGGTGGTTGCAGGCATCCTGGTGTGGTCGCTGCCGCAGATCTACAACTACATCTCCTTCATGAAGATCGAGCGGACAGCCTTTCTCAAGATCCGCTTCGATCATCTGTTCGCCATTTACATCCCCTTCGTCCTGGCCGTGGTGATGCGCAGTCTGCGGACCTGCTGGCGTGCCCTGAAAGGGCAGGGATATGGGCCAACCGCCAGCAGCGAGGCTGCCGAGAATGTTTGATCCTTTCGTCTGGGCGCTCGTGCTGATCGTCGGGCTGTCGCTGTTCGGCTATTCAATCGGCATCGCCATGCTGGTGGGGTCAATCGTGTTTCTGGCGGGGCGCGGCTTTGACACCTCCATTGCCTCCGAAACGCTGCTGCAGGGCCTGTTCAACAGCTACACGCTACTCTCCATTCCCCTGTTCATTCTGGCTGCCGACATCATGAATGCCGGTTCGCTGGCGGATCGCCTGCTGCGCTTTTCCCAGGCGGTGGTGGGCCGGTTCCGTGGTGGGCTGGGTCATGTGAATGTGTTTTCCAGCCTGATCTTTTCGGGCATGTCCGGCTCGGCCATCGCTGATGCCGTGGGCATGGGCCGCATCATCATCAACATGATGACCAAGAACGGGCAGTACAGCCCCGCTTATGCTGCGGCGATCACTGCTGCATCGGCCACGATCGGACCGATCATTCCGCCGTCCATTCCGATGGTGCTCTATGCGCTGGTCTCGGACACCTCGATCGGCTTCCTGTTTGCGGCCGGTATTCTGCCTGGCCTGCTGATGGGCGTGGTGCTGATGGTGATGAATGGCCTGATTGCCAAGCGACGCGGCTTTCCGCGTGATGAAGTGGTGCCCCTCAAGGCTCTGCCGGGCGTCACCTTCCGGGCGATCCCGGCGCTGCTGTTGCCGGTGATTCTGCTCGGGGGCATCTATGGGGGCATCATGACGCCGACCGAAGCGGCGGCGGTGGCTGCGGCCTATGCGCTGGTGATCTCGGTTGTGGTTTATCGTTCAGTTTCGGCGGGGCAGTTCTATACGACGCTGCTCAACAGTGCGCGCTCGACCGCTGCGGTGGGTATTCTGATCGCAGGGGCCCTGGCGTTCAATTACGTGATTACCCGTCAGGACGTGCCGGCGAGCCTGGCCATGTTCATTCAGCAGTTTGACCTGTCGCCAGTGGGCTTCCTGATCGCCATCAATCTGTTGATGCTGGCGTTGGGCTGTGTGCTGGAGGGCGGCGCGATCCTGCTGATCATCGTGCCGATTTTCATCCCGACCGCCCAGGCAATGGGTATTGATCTGGTGCACTTCGGTGTCGTGGTGGTGGTCAATGCCATGCTTGGGCTGATCACGCCGCCCTATGGCCTGCTGTTGTTTGTGGTTGCCAACATTACCGGGCAACCCGTGGGGCGCATCATTCGGGAACTGCTGCCCTTTCTGGGGGCCCTGTTCATCGCCTTGGGGATCATCACCTTCGTTCCCGACTTCGTTTTGTTTCTGCCACGCCTGCTTGGCTATCGCGGCTGAGGAGAACTGCCATGAAAACCGGCATTGCCACCGTATCGATCAGCGGCGACTTGCGCGAAAAGCTCAGCGCCATCGCCAATGCCGGGTTCGACGGGATCGAGATCTTCGAGAATGATTTTCTAGCCTTTGAAAGCAGCCCGGCCGATGTGGGCAAGATGGTACGCGATCACGGGCTGGAAATTCAATTGTTTCAGCCGTTTCGTGATTTTGAGGGCATGCCAGAACCGGCCCGGAGCCGGGTGTTTGACCGGGCCGAACGCAAGTTTGACCTGATGGAACAGCTGGGCGCCGATCTCGTGTTGATCTGTTCAAATGTGTCGCCAATGGCGCTGGGCGGGATCGACCGCGCGGCCGCCGATTTTGCCGAGTTGGGGGAGCGCGCGGCCAAGCGCGGGCTGCGCGTGGGCTATGAGGCCCTGGCCTGGGGCCGGCACATCAATGATCACCGCGATGCCTGGGAGATCGTGCGGCGCGCCAATCACCCCAATGTGGGCCTGATACTGGACAGCTTTCATACGCTGTCGCGCGGCATTGCGGTGGATTCGATCCGCTCGATCCCAGCAGACAAGATATTTTTCGTGCAGCTGGCCGATGCGCCCCTGATCGATATGGATCTGCTCTATTGGAGCCGGCATTTCCGCAATATGCCAGGACAGGGGGATCTTGATGTCACCGGTTTTACGCGAGCCGTGCTGGCAACAGGCTACAGCGATGTATTTTCGCTCGAAATCTTCAATGACCAGTTTCGCGGAGGCTCACCGGCATCGATTGCGCTGGATGGCAAGCGCAGCCTGAGCAATCTGATGGACGCAGTGCAGCGGGTCGACGGGCCGGTTGCTGCACTGGCTGAGTTGTTGCCTCAACCGGCACAGGTGGAAGGCGTGGCCTTTGTCGAATTTGCCGTGGGCGAGGCCGAGTCAGACGATCTGGTGGCGATCCTGAGCACGCTGGGGTTTGGGCATGCCGCCCGGCACCGTGCCAAGGACATCGATGTATGGCAGCAGGGGGAGATCCGCATCCTACTCAACCGGGACCGTGAGGGTTTTGCGCATTCCTCCTACATCGTGCATGGCGCAGGCGTGTGTGACATCGGCCTGAGGCTGGACAATTCGACAGAGGCGCTGGAACGCGCCAAGGCTCTGGGCGCCAAGGTGTTCGAACAGGCCCCCGGACCGGGGGAGCTTGCCATTCCCGCCATTCGCGGACTGGGCGGCAGCATATTGCACTTCATTGACGGATCGGCCCCGCTCTCGGGTGTGTGGGAGCTCGAATTCGAGGCGGTCGATGCGCAGTCTCCAGTTGAGGAAGCAGGTCTGACCCGGGTTGATCACATTGCCCAGACAATGGACGCAAGCGAGATGCTGACCTGGCAGTTATTCTACAATTCGCTGTTTGCTACGCGCAAAACGCCAACGCTAGATGTCGTGGATCCTGCGGGACTGGTGCGCAGTCTGGCGATCGAAAACAGCGATGGCTCGTTCCGCTTCACGCTGAACGGCGCTGAGAACCAGCGGACCCTGGCGGGGCATTTCATCGCCGAGGGTTTTGGGTCTGCTGCCCAGCATATTGCGCTGCAAAGCAATGACATCTTTGCCACGCTTGCGGTTCTCAAGGCGCGCGGCTTCGTGCCGCTTGCGATCTCGCCCAATTACTATGATGATCTGGCCGCCCGGTTCGGGCTTGACGATGGATTTCTCGAGCAGTTGTCTGCCAGCGGTGTGCTCTATGACCGCGATGAGGGTGGCGAGTTCTACCAGGTCTATAGTCAGACCTATGCTGAAGGCTTCTTCTTTGAGATCGTGGAGCGTCGCGGCGGCTATAATGGCTATGGCGCAGCCAATGCGCCCTTCCGCATAGCCGCGCAGAAGCGTCAACTCAGACTGCCGTCAATGCCCCGCCACTAGAACTTTGCCAATGGCGGGCCGACATAGAGACAAGTTCACTTGCTAACCAGGCCTGCCTAGAGTGGGCTGGGGCTGCCCTACAGGGGCAACGTCGATTGACAAGGTGCTGGGTACGACATAAGCGTGCATATTATAAGTGTACTTACGGAAAACTCTGCATGGATGCCACCGACCCATGGAAACCGTCCATTGGTACTTTGTTGCACGAGGTCACGCGGCTGTTACGCCGGCGGTTTGAAGAGGAAGCGAAACGACACGGCCTGACGCTGGCGCAATGGCGAGCCATGGTCACCATTCACAAGCAGGATGGCATTACTCAGGTGGCATTGGCCGCATATATCGACTGCGATGCCATGACGTTGAGTGGCATTCTTGACCGTCTAGACAAGCGCGGTCTGATCGAGCGTATCGTGCATCCCGATGATAGTCGCGCCAAGCAGACCCGACTGACGCCCGCCGGTCAGTCGCTAATGGCCCAGTCACAGGATGTCGCGGCGCAGGTCTTTTCCCAAGCGCTAGAGGGGCTGGACGAGCAGGCGCGCCAGGCACTGACCGAAAGCCTGATGCGCATCCGCACCAATCTCTCCAGCCAAGAACCCAGCATTGTCGAAATCGGAAAGCCTGCTGAATGAACACCCGCGCTCCCGCTTCAGGCGAAGACATCTCAAAAACCGCGCCTGACGCTGTGGCTCCAGCCAATAAAGCAGCACAGAGCAATGCGCCGTCCCAAAAGGGTGGCGGCCCACGGCGACTGATCCTGATGGCCGTCATGCCGCTCTTGATCATTGGCACAGGAGCCTGGTTCTGGCTCACCGGCGGGCGCTTCGAAGAAACCGACAACGCTTATGTTCAGCAATCCAAGCTATCAATCAGTGCGGATGTGTCCGGTCGTGTCGCCGAGGTGCTCGTCCATGACAACCAGATCGTCAGCGCAGGCGATATGCTGTTCTCCATTGATCCGCAGCCATTTTCGATTGCGTTGAGTCAGGCCAATGCAGCGCTGGCTTCAGCTCGGGTCAATGTCGAGCAGCTCAAGATCGGCTATAGCACCGCACAGGCGCAACTCCACGCCAGTCTGGACACGCTGGCAATTCGTCAGGCCGCGTTTGACCGCAAGAATGCCTTGGTGAGACAGGGGCTAACCGCCGATGCCTCACTCGATGATTCCAAGTTGGCAGTACAGCAGGCGCAGAGCGCTGTGGACTTGGGCCAGCAGCAGGTCGCAGCAGCCATTGCGGCGCTTGCGGGTGACCCAGCGATTGCAACAGATGCCCATCCTGCTGTTCTGGCAGCATTGGCGTCGGTCGAACAGGCTGGACGCAATCTGAACAAGGCGTCTGTGGTCGCCCCGGCGAGCGGGATTATTTCAAATGTCTCGAGCCTCAATGTCGGCCAGTTCATCGCCGCAGGCGCAATGATCGCGGCGTTGGTTGAAACCGGCGACACCTGGATCCAAGCCAATTTCAAGGAGACCCAGCTGGCTGAGCTGAAAGTTGGTCAACCGGTCGAAATCCATGTCGATGCCTATCCAGATGTTCTGCACGGCACGCTGGACAGCTTTGGCGCGGCGACAGGGTCTGAATTTGCCCTGATCCCGGCGCAGAACGCCACCGGCAATTGGGTCAAGGTAGTGCAGCGCGTGCCGGTGCGTATTGTATTGTCTGAACGGGCTTCAGTTGTCTTGCGCACCGGGATGAGCGCCAAGGTCACGGTCGATACTGGGCGCTCCACGATCGACAAGCTCCGGGGCCAATAGCGGCGGCTCGGGCAGGGCGCTGGCACTAACTGACATTTGGAGGCCGACATGGCCCGCACGACCGCGCAGACAGAGTCGGCGCCAACACTTGTGGTCAAGAACAAGGGGCTGCTGACGGCTGCGCTGATGCTTGCGACCATCATGCAGGTGCTCGACACCACCATCGCCAATGTTGCCTTGCCCCATATGGCGGCCTCGCTGGGCGCCGCCCAGAACGAGATCACCTGGGTTCTGACCTCCTATATCGTGGCGGCGGCAATCGCGACGCCCCTGACGGGTTGGCTGGCCGATCGGCTGGGACAGAAACGCCTGTTTCTGATTGCCGTGATTGGCTTTACCGTCGCGTCGGCTCTGTGCGGCATTGCCACCAATCTCCCTGAAATGGTGGTCTTTCGCCTGATTCAGGGGTTGTTCGGCGCTGTCATTGCGCCGCTGGCACAGACTGTCCTGCTCAACATCAATCCGCGGGAAAAGATTGGTCAGGCCATGGCCATTTACGGCATGGGTATAATGGTCGCGCCGATCATCGGTCCCACATTAGGGGGCTGGCTGACCGAGAGCTTTGACTGGCGCTGGGTCTTCTTGATCAACCTGCCCGTCGGCATTGCTGCGGTCTTTATGCTGTGGGCCTTCATGCCAGCCACTGAAATCACAAAGCGCCGCTTCGACTTCTTCGGGTTTGGGATGCTCGCTATCAGTGTTGGTGCCCTGCAGCTCATGCTCGACCGCGGCGCTGACAATTTCTGGTTCGCCTCAACCGAGACTTGGGTTGAACTGGGACTGGTGGTTTCGGGGCTGTGGGTCTTTGTGGTCCATTGTCTGACGGCCGAAAATCCCTTCATTGATGTTCGCATCTTCAAGGACCTCAACTTCATGCTGGCGTCAGTGATGATGTTTGTCGTGGGGATCACGCTGTTTTCAGGCTTGGCGCTGCTGCCCCCGTTGCTGCAGACCCTGATGGGCTATCCCGTCATCTTCTCGAGCGTCATGATGGCGCCGCGCGGGGTGGCGACACTACTCTCGATGGTGGTAGTTGGAAGATTGAGCGGTAAGGTCGATCCTCGCATCATGATGCTCTTCGGCACGGGCTGCATGGCCTATTCGCTTTATGGCATGACCAGCTTCAACCTGCAGATGGATTATTGGCCGGTGGTGACCACGGGCGTGCTGCAAGGGTTTGGCATGGGCTTTCTATTTGTACCGCTTTCGACAATGGCGTTTTCGACAATCGCGCCGCGGTTCCGGGGGGATGCCACATCAATGTTCGCTCTGGTGCGCAATATGGGGCAGGGGGTCGGGATTTCGCTGGTCACCGCCGTGCTGGCCAGCATGATGCAGGTCAATCACGCCGAGCTGGCGGCCAGACTGACGGCTACCTCGCAGAATGTGGTCAATCAAATGCCGGGCCTGCCCACCGCTAGCCCACAGATCACCGCCATCGTCAATGGCATGGTCACCCAGCAGGCGGCCATGCTGAGCTATCTGGACGACTTCTGGCTTATGCTGATGCTAAGCTTGGCCGTCATCCCGCTGATCCTGCTCATGCGCGGGCCGAAAAGCCCAGACCGCGAACTGACAGATGCAGAAAAAGCTCTGGAGCGCGCCCACGCCATGGGAGACTGACTGGTGCGCCGACCAAGCCCGTGAAAGGGCAGGTCAAGAGGGTAGATGATCGACTTGTCCCTGCTCGAACCCATGTTCTCCGTGCTGAGGCCGGACGCTGCCATCTTCCGCCACACGGGGAACGTCAAAGAGCGCATAGGCTCGGCCTCCAATACGTCCTGTCCGCGCAATGTCCATGTCTGCCGGGACGGCATATATCTGGCGCTCTCCGGCTCCATCCAAGGCGGAAACTAAACAGGGCGCGTTTTCCATTGATCGATGCACCAATAGTTGCCCGGGCTCGTGCCATTGTGATGCGTGCCAATGCTAAATGACCGAATGTCGGGGTTGGTTTAGCTGCCGTGAGCAGCTGTCAGGGGCAATTTGCGTGTCAGGATGAGCATTTCTCTATCGGACAGCCTCGAGCGCGCACATTGGCGTTGCGGCGCGGCGCTTGCTGGACGAGCCTACGGCAGTCTGGTCTAACCGACTTCGAAAAGAGCATCTCTGTGAGTTGGGAATTACTATGTCCGACCAGAACGACGCATACGGTTTTCTCGCCGGCGGCGGAGAAATGGGCGCCCTTATGCGTGCTTATGACTGGCAAGGGTCAGCTCTAGGCGCTCCTGATGGCTGGCCGCAGAGCCTGCGTCTGGCCATTCGACTAATGCTGCATAGTCGCCAGCCCATGTTTATCTGGTGGGGCTCCGATCTTATCCAGTTCTACAATGATGCCTATAGGGAGACCATGGGCCCCGCCATGCATCCGGCTGCATTGGGTGCCAAGGGGAGAGAATGCTGGGCAGACATCTGGTCCATTATCGGACCGCAGATCGACTATGTCATGTCGGGCCGCGGTTCGACCTGGCAGGATGACCAGTTGGTGCCGATCAATCGGCACGGCCAACCTGAAAGCGTGTGGTGGACCTATGGCTACTCACCAATAGACTTTGAAGGTGCCGTCGGCGGTGTTCTGGTTGTTTGCAGCGATGTCAGCGACAAGCATCGTTATACCCAAGAGCTGCAGTCCCGTACGGAGAGACTGGGCCAGCTGTTTGAGCAGGCACCAGGGTTTATCGCCATACTGCGCGGACCTAACCATGTCTTTGAGCTGACAAATGCGTCCTATCGCAAGTTGACCGGGCGGGACGAAGCAAGTCTCATCGGCAAGCCGGTACGCGATGCTGTTCCTGACGCCGGAGGGCAGGGGTTCTTTGAACTGCTTGATCAGGTTTATCAGACTGGTGAACCATTTGTCGGCCGCCGCGTACCCATTGAGTTGCAGCCTGACGAGAAGACTGAAGCCGAAACGTTTTACCTCGACTTCATCTACCAGGCGATCCGGGAGTCTGACGGGACAATCAGCGGCATCTTCGTGGAAGGGCAGGATGTATCAGACCATGTGCTGGCCGAAGAGCGGCTGACCCTGATAAACGGCGAGTGGCAGCATCGGGTCAAGAATACGCTGGCAATGGTGCAGGCCATTGCCAACCAGACGCTGAAACCGGTAACCGATCGCGAACCGGTTGAAACCTTCGAAAAGCGCCTGTTTGCCCTGAGTCGGGCGCATGACACGCTTGTGCAGGAAAACTGGTCGCAGGCCGATTTTCGTATTGCTACCAGTTCTAGCCTGAGTGCGTTTGGGGTGGCCGACCGCGTTGCCGTCAAGGGCCCAAGTGTCGAGCTCGGCCCAAATGCCATTTTGTCGCTATCGATGATCCTGCACGAGTTGACGACCAACGCGGTCAAATATGGAGCACTCTCGGTCGAACGCGGTCACGTATCGATCACATGGGAGGTTGTAGACAAGGAGGATGGTCCGTTTCTGCAATTTGATTGGCAGGAGCGTGAAGGGCCCGCCGTTGTCAAACCGGAGCATCGCGGGTTTGGCTCGAAGCTGATTAGCCGCGGGATCGATGGAACCGGCGAGGTCGCCCTGGATTATGCTCCGTCAGGGTTTGCTGCGCATTTCACAGCACCACTGAGCGCACTAACGCGAGTGTAGTCTGAAATGGTCTTTCAACGCGGTAATCCGGTTGTGCTTGTCGTTGAAGACGAAGCCATGATCCTGCTCGATACGGTGGACATGCTCGAGAATGCAGGGGTGACAGCCATTGAAGCGGCCAATGCGCGCCAAGCACTGTCCATCCTTGAGGATCAGTCTGGCGTCGACGTGGTATTCACTGACATCGATATGCCCGGAGACATGAACGGCTTGGCGCTGGCAGCCGAGATCCGATCGCGCTGGCCGGCAATTCCCGTTATTCTCACATCGGGCCACATGAAGCCGGAATTGCATCAACTGCCGCCTGAGACGTCATTTTTTAGCAAGCCCTACAACCAGCGCGAACTGCTCACCAAAATATCGGGATTGATCTCCTCCGGGTAGCCAGAGGGATCTCGAATTCTGGCACGCAAGCCCTTGTGCTGTTGGTGCGAGTTCAAAGCGCCGACCCGGCCAGCGCTTTAAACACATCGCAATCAGTCCCGATCGCGAATAGCCTCGGTCAGCATCTGGCTTAGTCCGGTACCACACCTGCCGTCCTGGACGGGGAAAGTAACACGACGCAGTAGCTCGAAGCCTGGTTGATCCTCCTCCTGCTCAAAGGTGATGGCCACCGTGCGGCTATAGAGCTGGGAATAGTAGCGGGCGCGTGCTTCAAGCAGGATATCGGCGTGAAGAATACACAGCTCGATGGCCGCGCGATCAAGATCAGGGGTGGAGATATCGGCAAGTCCGGCATCGACAGCATAGGTGAGCGAGAGCTGGCCTGGCGTTAGGCCAGGCTCTGCCCAGCGCAGGGTTGCCTTGATCGCCGCGCTGAGGTCTGGCGCCAGATTGTCCAGCCCGACGCCCAACGGCTTGGGCGTACATGGAGCGCCGTCGGCAATGTCAAAGACCATCTCGTGAAAGCGCGTCAAAGTCATGTTTGCTGGAACGTCATCATCCCGCCTGGATGGGGTGAAATCCCAGCGAACGCGGACCGCACTGATATCCTGCTCCTGTAGAGCTTCTGCGCTATTTGCCACGAGGTTGCCGCACAGTGGCTGGACCATTCTGGCATAATGATCGGATGGGACTTCGCCAAAGGGTTCCGGATCGAAATTTGGCACGGCGCGCACGACAACCGTCTTATAGCCATCGGGATCAGTCTCGATGAGATAGTCAGTGATCGTCAGCGAGGTGCCATTACCGAGGATTATGCTCTCGTCCTGCGCCAAGGCCGTCGAGGCGCTGCTGAGTAGCAATGCCAACGTACAGCACAGGGCAGTCGAGATGAACGATGTCAGATACGCCTTGAACACGGAAAAAACTCTCCAGGACCTGTGACCAGTCGCGGGCAGAAAAGTCCCCGCTTCCGGATAATCTAGGTCCGTTGTGCGTATTCAGGCTCTCCCCCGTTCGGGGGATGGCGAGCCAGGCCATCGGCTCAATACCATTGCATTTGGCGTGGTTGAGCAGGGCGAAAAGACAATGCAGCACAGGATCCGGCGTGGGGCTGCCACCACCATTGTGACGTCATTGATGTTGCTTGGTGCATTCGTATCACCTGTGCTGGCAGGCACAGCTTCATTCGTGACGCTGCACTATTCGGCCGATCGCTTCGTGCCACATTTCCATTTTGATGGGCCTGTCATCGAGGGTGATGCGAAGGCTCTAGCCGCTCTGATCGACAGTTTCGTCGACTGTGAACCAGAACTGCTAGACATCAGAGGTAGCAATTGTGCGATTGTCACGCTGAACAGCCCGGGTGGTGACTATATTGAAGGCTTACGGCTGGCCGCCTTGATGCGCGATCGGGCAATTGGGACTGTGGTTGAAGACACTGCTCAATGCTACTCGGCCTGTGCGTTCGCTTTCCTGGGCGGCTCAGGCTACGCCCGCCAGCAGGGCATTGGCGCCTATATCGACCGGATGATCGAGCCCGGCGGGATCCTGGGCTTCCACGCGCCGTATTTTGCTTCGGACGCGCTTGACGGGCTGGTGGCTGACTTCGGCATGGATGATGTTCTGGGTGCCAGCCGCGACGACATTGCGCTGATGATACAGCAACTGGTCCAGTGGAACGTCAACGCGAACGCATTGAGCTATATTGCGAGCATGGGGCCCTCGCAGACCTACGACATTGTCGAAGGTGAGGACTACGCCATGCTGTGGGCGCAACTGCCGCCAGCGCCGCTCTACTATTGGAACAGCAATACCGCGGATGCGCTGCGTAATGCCTGCATTAATCTACTTGCCTACCACCTCGATAGCTGGCCTTCCGATGTGGTCGAGAAGGTCGCGCTGGCCCCTGAGACAAATCTGGCCAACAATGAGCAGGGCCATTCGTTGAGCGGTTTTCGCCTGACCACACATAGTCCACTAGAGCCCAGTTATTGCGCGTTGCCGCATGAGCAGTTTGACCTCAACGGCGACATTGATCTGGCGCTACTCACCGCCCCTGGCGTCTCCGGCGCAGCACGACCACTGGTCTCGCTGTTCAGCCGCGGCGACGGTTGGTCCACCATGGGCACTGGCGGCGACCCTGTGCGCCGATATCTGCAAAAGGGCAGCATGAGCCAGCTATTCGTACCGGTCAGAGGGGCCGTGGAGAGCGACTTCGTCAAGTTCATGGATTATCTGCCGCTACGCAAATTCGCCCGGTTCAACGCCTATAGCATGATTGACGACACGGTTGAGTTTCCGGCCTCCCCGCTTCCCATGTCGGTACTGGGGGAGAACGCCAATGCGCGCGTGATGAGCTATGGTCAACAGCAGATCGTTGTCCAGGCAGGCAGTCAGTTGCTCTACACCACGGCGAGACAAGAACACGCGAACCGAACTGATGTCGACGTCACCCTGACAACCGATTTTGAGAATGGGTTTGTTGTGGGGGGCTATTATTTCTCGGGTCGGCCATATCTCTGGGTTGGCCTTAAAGGGGAGAACGGTGCCGCGGTGGTGGTGCGCATCGAGACGCCGGAGATGCCGCAAGACATGACCGCTGCGCTGATCGAACAGGAAGAGATCGCCTGCAGTTTTTCGTTGCACGGCCATGGGCTTGATTGCTCATGAGACGACGTCAAAGCGGTAGGCGGGGTAGCTGAATGGGTAGCCTGATGCCGATATTTTTCGTCGTCCAAGGAGGCTTATTTCTGGCGTGGACCATACTCGTCTTCCGCTTTCTGTTCGCTTTGCGTGCCGACGCCGTCTCAGCGTCGGGGCGAACACTGCCCAGCATGGCGACGCAGTTGAGAGCGTTTTGTGGCGGGATGGTCGAGCCCCGCTACCGTGGTCAACGCGCTCGTCTCATGCTTCTGACGACCCTGCTGGTACTTATGTCCGCAATGTCATTCGTATTCTTCGCCTGATCACCAAACCGAGGTCTGTTGCCATGCTGCCCCATGTTGTTCGTAGCGTTTTGGTTGTTGCGCTCGGGTGGATCATGGGAGCAATTTCTACATTGGCGCATCCACCCATTATGTCATGTCCAGCAGATCAGGCGGTCTACCGACTGCAAACCGAGGATGGCCCGCTTGAGATCGGCTTTATTCCCGCAGTCAGTTTCATTTCAGCGGCTTCCGACCTCTACCTCTACCTGACCACGACGCAACGGACCTATTGGTTTAGTTTTTCGGTGTCGAACGGTTATAGCGGCATGACGCTGCATCCGGTTAGTGACCCTGCGGAAGCATCAAACGCCGGCAGGGAGGGTGGTGCGCGCGAGCTACTCGCAGACTATTTCGCAGCAGACCCGGACGCAGCAGAGCAAGAGGTCTGGGCATCGTTGCGCTTCTACTCGCTCGACAGTGATCTGACTTTCAAGTTCGAGCCTCCACTTTCCGGCGAGCCTGCCCCCGCCTATGTGATGATGCCCGAGATCGGCCTGACGCTCTGGTATGAGCCGCAGGTATTGACCGAGGACCCCGGGGCGGACCGTGACCCCATTCCGCGTGGCATATTTGAACTGACCGAGTGCCTGCCAGCGCCACGCGCCAAGGTACGCCTATGAACCTATTGATCTGTCAGGTCAGACCAAGTCGGTTGGCGTGCACTGCGGCTTCAGCCCGTGTGGAGATGCCAAGCTTGCGATAGATGGCCTTGATGTGGGTGGCGATGGTTGTCTCCGCCAGTCCCAGCGCCTGGGCGACATCGGCGTTGCGTAGCCCCTTGGCAATCAGGGAAAGCACCTCGAGTTCACGCGCCGTCAGCTTCTCTGTATCGCTCTCAATAGGACCCGTGCGTTGAAAATGTTCCATGATTCGCCGGGCGATGGTGGGCGAGAGAGCGGGCATGCCTTGCTCGAGTTGCACAAGTTGACGCTGGATCAGCGTGCTTGGCTGGCCTTTAAGCAAGTATCCTTGGGCTCCTGCGGACAGTGCAGCAACGATATGCGCATCTTCTCCGAGCACGGTGGTGACCACACAGATGGTATGGGGTGTCTGCTTTCGAATGCGGCGGATTACATCCAGCCCCGACCCGTCGGGTAGTCCCAGATCGATCAGTGCCATGTCCCAGCTCTGCTCGTCGACCCTGGCAACCGCGCCCGCAACGGTTTGTGCGGTGCTGATGGCCGATTGGGGGAAAGCCTCCCGTGCGATGCCGGTGAGCCATTCCCGCGCCTCGGCGACATCCTCTACGATCAGCAGATTGTTGATCACGCTATGCTTCCTTCCAGCAGTGGCATGCGGGCATGAATGCGTGTGCCGCTGGCGCCGGTGATCGACAACGAGCCGCCTTCGCCCAGCACACGGGAGGATATGTTCTCGAGACCGTGGCCGGGCTTGGGACCTGCATCAGCAAAGCCTATGCCGTCGTCCGAAATTGTCAGTGAGATTTCGTTATTGGTCTCAATGATTTCTATAGACAGCTGTTCGGCATTAGCGTGCCGGATGGCGTTGCTGGCGCCCTCCCGTACGATAGAGCGTAATGTATGGGCCAAGCGGGCGCTTACACCAATGGCGGGCGAACCAGACGAGCGCCAGTTCAACTGTAGCCCGGCCAATGCGAGACGCTCATTAGTTTCGTATCGCAACTCAGCCAGCACCTCGTCGAGCGCCATGCCATCACCCTGCACATTGCTGATGATATCACGCAGGTCGGCCAACGTTTCACTCACGATGGCATTCTTGCGCTGCACATCGGGTGTATGAAGTGTGCGCAGCAACTGGGCACCGATATTGTCGTGCAAGTCACGGGCGATCCGGGTTCGCTCTTTGCGGACACCCTGCTCATGAGCGTCGCTGCTATTGAGCGCGTGAGCAACCAAATCAACGAGATCCTGTGCTCGGCCGACATCATGCATTGAGAACAGCCGTCGCCCCCCAGCGGCGAACTGCAGGACGAGTGGCGGCAAGGTGGAGTGCCCGGGAACAACCAACCCCTGTCCATCATCGATAAGTGCGGCATATGCGGCTGGGGTGGTCGGCTGAATTGTCAAAGGGTCAAAGGTTTCGACCAGTAGAGCCTGCCATTTGGCGGACTGTCGCTCAGGTACCCGCTCCAAGCCGATCTCAACAAGTTGCGGGAAGCCCTGCTTGGTCAAGCCAGGACGTTTGTCGAACCAGCCACCGATAGCGTTGCGGAGTGGCAGATACACCAGACCCAGCACCAGCAAGGCTATGCCAAACGCGGGAACACGTTCAACAGCAACGCCGTAAATCAGAAACGCGTCGAGGGCGACCAGCAGAATTGCACCAACCAGGTAGGAGCCAAGACGGAACGCCCAGGCGCCCAGATCGAACAGTCGATAGCGCGCTACGCCAAGGGCCAGTCCGGCGTAAAAAAGCAAGACAATGCCGAAAGCGTGGGCTTGGGAAATCTGCGGTTCGAGCCCGATCAGCAGAGGGACTGCAATGGCCACCACAAAAACGATGCTGCCTGCCATGATGGATAGCCCAAACCAGCCCAGAGCGGCGCGGGCGACAGGATCGCGGCGGGTCAGCGATAGTTGGATCGCGACTAACCCGGCGATGACCAGAAGTTGCACAATGATCGTGGTATAGCTGCCGATGCTGGGCGCTGGTGCAATCTGGGCAATCCCGATCCACGGGGCCAGTCCCGATACGACCCAGACGGCAACAAGCACCGCATTGGGTGCAATGCGTCTGGGATAGACGCTCAACAGGCAGATGATCGCCGCGCCCCAGCTGACCGAACCGGCTTGATTAAGTGCCGTCAATGTCACCAGCTGTTCAGCGGGGAGAGCCAATTCCCGAGTGCCGTAGATCGCCGCTGATACCGCCGCCGCCATCAGCCCAACGCCGGAGACAGCCAAGAAGAACGGACCTGCTTCGCGCCGCCTCAACGCCCAGACCCAGCCGCCCAGTGCCATACCCGCAAAGCCGACAAAGATTTGCAGCCAGAACTCGAATGGCAGCGCCCATGCGGGCCGACCTGCCTGAGGCGCGACGTAGACGCGGTGCGTGCCTTCAGCGGCGCTTGTGACGTCAAGCCAGATCCGGTTCTCACTCATGATGTCGACGAGCGCAGACTGCTGGCGCCGGAAGGCGTTGAGCTCGGAATAAGACCCCAGCGTGTCGGGTTCTTCAACGATGTCTGTGGCATTAACAGAGATGCCGGCTGTGGTGTCTGAGCCGATCGCGTTCAGCCGCTCGCCGCCTTTCAACTCTGGCTCGAAGTCGTTGCGTTGCGCTTGGGCGATAACGATGCTGCCGTCATCTCCTGGTGACAGTATTACCCCAATCCAGGGTTGGTTGACGGCAAACGCCAATGCGCCCGCTGAAGCGAGGACCGACAAGCCCAGAAGCAAGACAAGCCAGAAAAAAGCTGGTGTTCGGATTTTTGCTGCTCCCCCGGGCGTCGTAGTCTAACGCGTTTCTCGCATTGCCCCACTCCTCTGAACAGGGGATGCCATAGAAGCAGGCAAGTGCCTAGTTTTGCGACCAGTATTTTGAGGAGCTTGGGAGCCAAGGTGTCCGCGTACGGTCGCAAACTGCGTCATAGGTCCGGTGTATGGCAAACGGGTAAGGTGATCCTTCTTGCGAGCCTGGCCGTGGTGCTGGCCGCTTTCCTGCTCTGGCCCAAAGCGCAAGCGCGTGAAGCGAGCAATGTTGATACCATCATGCAGATTGCTCAGGTATTTGGCACCGCTCGGCTGGACCGTGACAGCAACAGTTCTCCACGCATCAGCGCTGAGCTGGATGGCTTCGCCTACACCATAACCTTTTTCGACTGTGGGCCATCAGACACCTGCAGCAGTGCGCAGTTTGTGACCCATTTCGACGTGATGGCTGATCAGGCCAAACTCGATCAATGGAATGGCCAGACTGCCGGGCCGCGTGCGTATTTTGATGCTATGGGCGGCACCAGCCTGGCTCAGACCACCCAACTGGATGATGCCACTGGACCGGCCATTGTCATGGGGATGATCGGCAACTGGGGCAATGCAGTGTTCGATTTTGCCGCGCTCATCGACCCATAGGAGAAGTCCCCTGAGACCTTGGATATTCGCCACAGCAACGCTAATCGGCGTTGCTGCCAGCACCCCAACTCAGGCCCAATTTCCCCGTGAGGGTATCGCGGAGATTCCAATGGCGTGTCGACGCCTTTTGCGGGCAGGTGGTCGGTCGGCTTTCCTGAGGGGGACGGCATGATCAATGGTGAGCCGCTCGTCACCTGCGATAGGCCGGTGCAGTTGTTGGCGGTCGGCAAGAACGCCCTGAGTTATATCGCACCAAATGGCAACGAAATTCTGTTTGAACTGACGGCATTCTCTGGGCGCACTGCCTGGTTTCCGCCAGCCGGCGAGAGCCTCGTGGCCGTATGGACGTCCCCGGACGAGTTCTTCAGCTATTCAGTCGCACTGACTAATGGTCGGGCTCGCTGGGATGAACCGCATGTCTACCGCCGGTGTTAGTCGCGCTTCTTTGGTCGTCGTTCCGGCTTGGACTCAAATGGGTGAACCCAGTCTGTTGGCCGGATTGCTCTGCACATTGATAGGCTGCCCAAACACGGCATGCATTGTTCTCAACGCCCGCGGAACCTGACCTGTCTGGTGATATTCGCATCGTGGTCGCCTCAGGAAGGTAGATCACCGACTTGTCTGGACGACCCACACCGTAGTGCAGGGGGTCGAGATCTCTGGTTGAGGGCCGCTTTTTATCCTGTTTTGCTAGTGCCAGACAAACTCTCAAAGCCGTCGCATCCTCGCGACTATTCGGGATAGATAACCCCGATTTGCGCTCGAATGTTGTCAAGAGCAGCCATGATGGCGACGCTCTGGGCGATCGGCATTATCGGGCTTGACCGTTCGCCGTCCGCCACCAGACGTTCCAGTTCGGCAGCCTGGAACTGCATGCCACGGCCCTGTACGTTGGAGGTGTATTCCTCGATCAGCTGACTGTTCGTATCGTAAACCCGAAACGTGGTCGGCATGTACCAGGTGCGATCGATTTCGATATAGCCTCGAGTTCCGCAAATCTCGGCGCGATTGGGGCCTGGGGCATCACTGGCAGCAATGAAGCTCATGGTGGCGCCGTTGGCATAGCGCAGGATACTGGTGACCTCGGCGTCGGCACCAGTAGGCCGCAGGCGTCCTGTGGCCTGGATCGTCTGAGGCTCGCCAAGAATGTCGAAGGCGAAAGACACAGGATACACGCCCAGATCAAGCAGTGCGCCGCCGCCCAGTTCCAGCGCATTCAGTCGATGGGCAGGATCCGCTGTCAGGCTCTGTGTATGAGTGGCCAGCATGGTGCGGACCTCGCCAATAACGCCGTCCGCCAGTATTTCACGCAGTCGGATCATGTGCGGCAAAAATCGGGTCCACATAGCTTCCAGAACGACGACGTCGTGAGCCTCTCCAAGTTCAAGCAACCGTTGCGCTTCGGCAGCATTGAGGGTGAGCGGCTTTTCGATCAGGACGTGCTTGCCGGCGTTGATAGCAATCTCAGCGGCGATTATGTGACTCGGGTTCGCGGTCGCGATATAAATTGCATCGACTGTAGGGTCCTTCGCCAAAGCCTCATAACTGCCATGAGCGTGCGGCAGTCCGAATTCGGCGGCGAATGCTGCTGCCCGTTCGGCTGATCGGGAGCCTATGGCACTCACCGCGCGTCCCGACAGTTGCAGGTCAGATACGAAGCGCCGTGCAATATTGCCCGCCGCCAGAATGCCCCAGCGTAATTTGGTCATGATCGTTCTCCTGAAGCATGCAGTGGTGCCTGTTGGCGTCGCGGTACGGGAAGGGCGCCATTGCGGTGAGCCCGCATGAACGTCAGACGTCGGCGGTTGATTTAAGTTTACCCCGAGCGAAGCAGTCCAGCCAAATGGCTGTCCTTCTACATAGACTGGCAGTGAGGCATCTACGTCACTGGCACAGACTATTATCCGGGCTGTCGCGCTTCAGTTATCTTCCCCAGTTTTCGCGTGGGCGCTGCAGTTTCGATATTGGGCAGCAGAATGGTCAGGAAGCCGAGTAGCAGCAGCAATGAGCAGGCATTGAAGACGTATTCAATGCCGATCTGGTCGGCGACTGCTCCCAGCAGCGCTGCACCCAATGCGCCAATGCCAAACGCAAAGCCGAACACAAAACCGGCCACCATCCCCACTTTGCGGGGCAGCAGTTCCTGAGCATATACCACAATGGCAGAGAATGCGGACGACAGGATCAACCCCACAATGATGCTCATCACTGCGGTGCTAAACAGGTTCATGTGCGGCAGCAGAAGCGCAAAGGGGAGGGCACCAAGGATCGAGCCCCAAATCACCTTGATGCGGCCAACTCTGTCGCCAATCGGGCCGCCGAAGAATGTGCCCACCGCGATGGCCGCGAGGAATGCGAACAGGTAGCCCTGGGCCTCACGAACCGGGAGGGCAAACTTCTCGATCAGGAAGAAGGCGTAATAGGTCTTGAAGGTCTCAATGTAGACATACTTGCTCAGCAACAGGGCGCCGATGACGGCGAAGGCGATGACCAATTGACGCTGTGCGACGGGGGATCGTGCTGGCATTGTGGCGCCAGACTTCTTGATTGAAATCTGGTGATTGGCATACCACCGCGCTACATGCGTCAGCACGATAGCGCCGACCACAGCGAGCAAACCGAACCATACCGTGCTGATCTGCCCGAGAGGCAGAACGATCAACGCCGCGGCCAGTGGGCCAAGGGCAGTGCCGGTATTGCCGCCAACCTGGAAGCTGGACTGGGCAAAGCCCAGTCGTCCACCCGAGGCCAGCCGCGCAATGCGGGATGCCTCGGGGTGAAACAGCGCCGAGCCGACACCCATCACTGCTGCCGCGACCAGCAAAAGCAGGAACGAGCTCGCCGTCGCCAGCAGCACGATACCCGCTGCAACGATCACCAGCGACACTGCAAGCAGATATGGTTTTGGCTTTACGTCGCCATATAACCCCATCGCCGGTTGCAGCAGGCTGGCCGTGATCTGTTGCGCCAGCGTCAGCAGACCGAGCTGGAAATAGTCCAGATCGTAGTTGGCCTTGAGGAGTGGATAGAGCGCAGGCAGCAAGAATTGCAGTAGATCATTGATCAGGTGCGCGCCGCTAACCATGAAGATGATCGCGTAGGAAGGGCGGGTGGCTTTGTTGGCAGCGGTGGACATTTCAATTCCGGGCAAAGAAGGGCCATGAGGCCTGTGTGATGAAAATGAACGAGTGAAAATCGGCAAAAAAGGAGTCTAAAATCAGTGACGTAAGTCAGCTGCCGGCTAGGTACCGTGCCGCTGCAGACTGTCGTAGTCACACCGCACGAGTGCGCCGTCAGCTTCTGGCTGAAACAATACCATTTCGAGTTCCACCGCTTCGGGATGCTCCGGGTCCGAGGCCGGTGCAGCGAAAATCTGCCCCTCGGCCATACCCAGCAGCGCGAGGCCGCGGTGGGATTTGATCGACAGCCCCTGCTGCCGGTCCGTGTGCTGAGGGCTGAGGCAAAGCAGGTGCTCGCGTGCGCGCCCTCCATTGACACGATAGCGAACTAGGCTGCCCAGCGTTGCCAGTTCAGGTTCAATTGCTTCGACTTCAAGAACCAAGGCGTTCTGCAGCTTTTCCAGCAGTTGACGGAAATAGGCAGGTGAACCGAGCCCACCCTGAGTGGCTATCCCGGTGAGGATGGCATGGTCGCGCCTGCTCAGCAGGGGACGCGCGGATGTGATCATGGAATGTCTCGACGTGCGCCATGGCTGCAACGACATTGCAGCGCACGGGAACAAAGAATGAAACTGTCAGAATAAAGCGACCTGGGTCGGCTCTTGCGGGTGCAGGTAGCCGAGCCAGGCTAGAAGCCTATGAGCAGGCTCCCGCGCAACATTCTGAAAAGTACATTCGAGCACATGGGCGCCATACAACCATGTTGGCACCTAAAGTCAATCTTGCTGCGGCCCCTTAGTACTTGCCTCTTCATGCGAGGGACGTTGGGGCACTTGCCACACACGTCCATCTTGCGATGGTCAAACATGGCTGTCGTGCGCTTGCTTCGGCTCCGAATGGGGCGTCAGGCGGGGCCAATCTCGCGCAGGATGGGGCGCGTTGCTTCGGTTATGGGGGCCTCGACGGCTTTGAGCAGGGCGATGCGGTCGAACTGCTCCGGGGCTGCGGTCAAGGACTGACGCAAAGCGGCGCCGAACACCATGCGCAGCTCCGTGCCGATATTGAACTTGCAGACATTGGTGTTGTGGGCGAGGAACTGACGCATCTGGCCGGGCACACCGGAGCCACCGTGGATGACCAGGGGCACGTTAGTGGCCGCTTGAATGGCGCGGACCGCGTCCACGTCGATTGTTGCGGCCTGTTCGGTCTGCAGGTGCACATTGCCCACGGAGACCGCCATTGCGTCCACGCCGGTCTGGCTGGCGAAACGGGCGGCGTCGGCGGCGCTGGTGCGGGCCGAAGCCTCACCTGAGGCATAGCCGACAAAGCCGATTTCACCTTCGCATGAGACACCGGCGGCATGGGCCATTTCAGCAACGGCGCGGGTCTCGGCGATGTTCTGTTCCAGCGGAAGTCGCGATCCGTCAAACATCACCGAGGTAAAGCCGCAGGCGATGGCGGCCTGGCATTCATCGAGTGCGGTGCCGTGATCGAGATGGGCGACAACCGGCACGCTGGCGACCTCTGCCAGCGCCTTGAACATCGCTGCCAGCACGGGCAGGGGCGTGTGCGCCCGGCAACCCGGACCGGCCTGCAGGATCACAGGCAGGTTTTCCGCTTCAGCGGCACGGACATAGGCGCGGGCATCTTCCCATCCCAGCACCACAACACCTGCCAGGGCGTACCCCTTGTCGCGTGCGGGCAGCAGGACTTCACTGAGGGTGACAAGGCTCATTTGAATTTGGCGATCATGTCTTTGATGCCGGGGATGGTCTCGATCTGGGCGGCATGGGTGGGTTGGAAATACTGCACCAGCGAGCGCTGGGTCAGCCCGCCCAGAATGGTGAAGTAGTACATTTCATAACCCGGCAACACCGCGCAGGGATGGTAGCCCTTGTCGAGGCAGATCGTTGAACCATCAACGATGTGATAGGCGTCGCCGGGCTTGTTGTCCTCGCGCTGCAGCATCTGCACGCCAGAGCCGGTATTGGGGCGGAAGCGGAAATTATAGGTTTCGTCATGTCGCGTTTCGAGCGGCAGCCGGTCGGTATCGTGCTTGTGCGAGGGGAAGCCGGACCAGCCGCCCTGACCAACGGTGTAGAGCTCGCTGACCAGAAGCCGGCCAACCCGATCATGGTAGCGCTGGCCAAGGATGTGCTTGATCTTGCGGTGGGTCTTGGTTTCGTCCGAGCCATATTGGACAAAGTCAATCTCGTCGCTGCGCACGGCAAAGGGGGTGAGCACCTCGTCAAAGCGCGCCCCGGCGATGAAAACTTCGGCGGTTTCAGAAGTGCAGACCAGCGTGGCGCGGGTGTGTGAAGGCACATAGACGCCCTCGGGCTCACCATCCCACACATCCACCCCCCGACCGCCAATGGCGTCGAACTGCATGCCTTCAACGCTGACATCGATCATGCCGGTGGCGGGGACGATGCAGGTTTCATAGCCCGGCACGACATATTCAAAAGCCTGACCGCGGACCAGCTTGACGATGTTGAAATAGGTCAGCGGAACGCAGGCATCATCAATGTCGACAATGGGTTTGTTCTGATTGTCATAGGGGGCAATGTGCATGGCGCTCTACTCTGTTTGGGTTGGGCCAGGATGGCTGGCCATGAAATCATCCAGTTCGGCGCTTGTCGGCATGGCCGGGGCACACCCTACCTTGGAGACGACAATAGCGGCGGCTGCCGAGCCGTAGAGCACGGCCTGATGAAGCGGCCAGTCGCGCGTCAGACCGGCTAAAAAGCCACCCATGAAGGCATCGCCAGCGCCGGTTGGTTTAAGCGCGGTGACGTGGAAAATGCCGGTTCGGGTTTCGCCATTGGGGGTGATGGTGATCGCGCCAAATTCGCCCATCTTGTAGACGACGATGCGGCCCTGGCGCTGGGCCAGTTGGCGGGCAAATGCCTGCCCCTTGTGCTTGCCGCCAGCCATAAAGCCGAACTCGTCGTCATTGCCCACAATGATGTCGCACAGGGCGCTGGCGCGCGAATAGACATCGGCTGCCACCGCAGCGGAAGGCCAGGAATAGGGGCGGTAATCGACGTCGAAAATGACGGGCATCCCGGAAGCGCGGGCACGTTCCATGGCGGCGAAGGTCGCGCTACGCGATGGCTCGCTTGCCAGGGCCGTGCCGGCGGAAGCAAAGGCATCAAAGCTGTCGAAATCGACTTGCTCGACATCGGTCAGAGTGAGTTCGAAGTCGGCAGCACCATTGCGATAAATCACCGACTGGTGGTCCTCGATCCGGCTTTCCACCACAGCCAGTGAGTTGCGGGCTTCGCCGCCGACAGGGGTCACGTGTTGGGCGTCGATACCATAGTGGGCCAACTGATTGATGCAAAACCGGCCAATGGCATCGTCGGAAACGCGGGTCAGCAGCGCGGCCTGCAAGCCGTGACGGGTCAGCGCCACGGCGATATTGGCCGCCGATCCTCCGAGGGTAACAGCCATCTGTGTGGCGTCTTGGGTGCGGGTGCCGGGAGGATCGGGATAAAGGTCCATTCCAGCGCGACCCAGCACCAGGAATTTCTGGTGGGTACTGTTAATGGGGGTGGTCACCTCAAATTCCCTTGCGCTGGAGCAGTCGACCCGCTTCCTGTTCAAGATGGGCAGCACGCACGCTGTCATTGTGGGTGATGTGTGGCGTGCCCACTTCCCACCAGGCGTGGCCCTGTGTGGTCCAGCCCTCATAGGCATCGACCTTCATGCAGATGACATAGGTCGTCTTGCTGGCCTTCGCGCGCGCGAAGGCCGCTGCCAGATCGGTGGGGTTGGCGACGGTCTCGGCGACGGCTCCCATGGCGCGGGCATGGGCTTCGAAATCCACGGTGACGGGATTGGTCACCGTCGGATTGTCCGCGATCAGATTGTTGAACGAGGTGTTGCCGGTATTGTTCTGCAGCTTGTTGATGACGGCAAAGCCGCCATTGTCGAGCATCAGAATGATCAGTTTTTTCTCGCTCAGTACCGATGAATAGATGTCCGAGTTCATCAGCAGATAGGAGCCATCGCCAACAAACACGATGGTGTCAGCCTCGGGCTCCTGCTCCATCTGCGCGATGCGGGCGCCCCAGCCACCAGCAATTTCGTAGCCCATGCAGGAAAAGCCGAACTCCACATCGACAGTGCCGATATCAAGGGTGCGCCAATTGGCGGTGACTTCTGCGGGCAGGCCGCCAGCGGCAACAACGACGCGATCACGGGTGCCGCAATGGGCGTTCACCACGCCGATAGCCTGTGCATAGGAAGCCGGCCGGTTACCAATGCGTACATTGTCGGCGACGTAGGCATTCCATTTGGTGCGCTCGCCCTTGGCGAAGGCCACCCAGTCAGTGGGCGCGTTGTACTCTTCCAGGCTGTTGTCGAGCTCAGCCATGGCAAGCTTGGCATCGGCTACAACGGGCAGGGATTGGTGCTTGCCGGCATCATGGCGGGCGGCATTGAGCGCGATGATGCGGGCGTCCTTATCAAAGGCGGTCCACGACCCGGTGGTGAAATCCTGCAGCCGTGTGCCGATAGCGACGATAACGTCGGCCTTGCGGGCCACAGCATTGGCGCTGTCGGAGCCGGTGACGCCGATTGGTCCAATATTGAGCGGGTGGGTTTCGAGCATATTGGCCCGGCCAGCAATGGTCTGCACCACCGGGATGGCATGGCGCTCCGCCAGGGCGGTGAGTTCTGACACTGCACGGGCATATTGCACGCCACCGCCAGCAATAATCATCGGGCGCTTGGCGGTTCTGAGCATTGCCACCGCGTCCGCCATTTCCTCACCATCGGGACCCTGACGGCGAATGCGATGGATCTTCTTTTCGAACAGGCTGGCCGGATAGTCATAAGCCCAGCCCTGAACGTCCTGCGGCAATCCGATAAACGCCGGCCCGCTATCGGCGGGGTCGAGCATGGTGGCCAAGGCCGATGGCAGCGACTGGATGATCTGCGCGGGGTGGGTAATCCGGTCCCAATAGCGGGACACTGATTTGAAGGCGTCGTTGACCCCCAGAGTGGGATTGTTGAAATGCTCCATCTGCTGCAACACCGGATCGGGCAGGCGGGTGATGAAGGTGTCACCGCACAGCAGCAACATGGGCAGACGGTTGGCGTGGGCCAGGGCGGCGGCGGTCAGCAGATTGGTGGTGCCGGGACCCGCCGAGGCGGTGCAGAACATGAAACGCTGGCGCAGATGCTGCTTGGTATAGGCGGCAGCCGCAAAGCCCATGCTCTGTTCGTTCTGGCCGCGATAGACCGGCAGCTCGTCACGGTGATCGTATAGAGCCTCGCCCAGACAGGTGACATTGCCGTGCCCGAAAATGGCAAAGCCGCCGCCACAGACACGCTGCTCGTGACCGTCAATGACGATGTGCTGACTGGCCAGGTAGCGAATGATGGCCTGTGCGGTGGTCAGTCGAATGGTCTGGTCTGCGGAACTCATTGCGCCCTCATCGGTCACTGTCAGTGCGCGCCACAGCGTTTGCCAGTTGACGCGATATCGGTGGTTAGAATACAAGTTTTGCAACCGGTTGCAAGTAATTTGCAGGTAAATACCAAACTGGATGAGGGGGTCTGGGATGACCGAAATTGGAATCGGCATTGTTGGTGGCGGCTATATGGGCAAGGCGCATGCCGTTGCCATGGCTGCAGTCGGCGCGGTGTTTGACACCGCCTTGCGGCCGCGGCTGGAGATGGTCTGCGCTGCCAGTCCGGCCAGTGCCGAGCGGTATCGCCGCGCCTTCGGCTTTGCCCGCGCCACCGCGGATTGGCCCACGCTGGTGGAAGATCCAATGGTCGAGGCCATCATGATCGCCTCACCACAGGAAACCCATCAGGCCATCGCTGAAGCGGCATTCGCACTGGGCAAGCCGGTGTTCTGTGAAAAGCCGATGGGCGCCAGCTTGGCCGAGAGCGCGTCGATGACCGCGGCCGCTGCGGCCAGCGGCGCGATCAATATGGTGGGATTCAACTATATCCGCACGCCAGCCTCGCAATTTGCCAGACGGCTGATCGCCGAAGGTCGCATCGGCACGGTCACCTGGTTCCGGGGCGAACATACCGAAGATTTTTATGCGGATCCGCAGGCGCCTGCGTCATGGCGCACGGAAGGCCAGGCCAATGGCACAATGGGCGATCTGGCGCCGCATATGATCAATGCAGCATTGGCGCTGATTGGTCCGATTGATGGCCTGATTGCAGAAGTGGAAACAGTGCATCAGAGCCGGCCTGGTCCCAAGGGGCCGGTGTCAGTGAGCAATGATGATCAGGCACAGATGATGTGTCGCTTCACCAATGGTGCCATGGGTCACATGTTCTTCAGCCGTATCGCGAGCGGTCGGAAGATGGGCTACGCCTATGAAGTGGTCGGGACCAAGGGGTCTATCCGGTTTGATCAGGAAGACCAGAACGCGCTCTGGCTCTATGACAGCGACGACCGAGAGGCCGAACGGGGGTTCCGCAAGATCCTGATCGGGCCAAGCCATCCGGACTATCTGGCGTTTTGTCAGGGGCCGGGACACGGCACGGGCTATCAGGACCAGATCATCATCGAGGCGCGCGACTTTCTCAAGGCGATCGAAACCGGCAAGCCGGTCTGGCCGACCTTTGCGGACGGGCTGGCGGTCAATCAAATCGTTGCCGCGGCGCATGCGTCGAGCGCGAACAAAAAATGGGTTTCTGTACCGGCGGACTGACGCCTGGGAGAGGTTTAGTCATGACTATCAAAATCGCCAATGCGCCCTGTTCCTGGGGCATTGAATTTGCCGATGGTGCGGGCAATCCGCCCTGGCGCAAGGTGCTGCAGGAATGCGCGGAAGCGGGCTATAAGGGCATTGAGCTGGGACCGGTCGGCTATATGCCCGAAGACCCTGCTGTACTGGGCGCGGCGCTTGATGAGTTCCGTCTGGAACTGGTGGGTGGGGTGGTCTTCCGACCCTTCCACGATCCGGCTGCATGGGATGAAGTGCAAGACGCAGCCGTTCGGACCTGCAAGGCGCTTTCGGCGCATGGAGCGCAGCATCTGGTGCTGATCGACTCGATCTCGCCGCGGCGTGCGCCCACCGCAGGTCGCGCTGGTGAGGCCGAGAAAATGGATGCGGCTGAATGGGCTGCCTACCGCGACAAGTTCGCCACCATCGCGCGCATGGGCACTGAGGAATACGGGCTCACGGTTGGTATCCACGCCCATGCGGCGGGCTTTATGGATTTTGAACCAGAGCTTGAGCGCCTGCTCGATGAAGTCGACGAGAGTATTCTCAAGATCTGCTTTGATACCGGGCATCATTCCTATGCCGGGTTTGACCCGGTGGCCTTTCTCAGGCGCCATGTCGGGCGGGTGTCCTATATGCACTTCAAGGATATCGACCCGCTGGTGAAGCGCGATGTCATCGCCAACCGCACGGGCTTTTACGATGCCTGCGGGCAAGGGATTTTCTGCAATCTGGGGCAGGGGGATGTGGATTTTCCAGCTGTGCGTGACATCCTGTTGGAGAACAATTTTGATGGCTGGTGCACGGTGGAGCAGGATTGCGATCCGCTTGGCGACACGCTGCCGATCAAGGACGCTCAAGCCAATCGCCAATATCTGGAATCCATCGGATTCAACTAGGGAATAGTCACATGAAGAAGCTGAACTGGGGCATGATTGGTGGCGGGCAGGGCAGCCAGATCGGCCCTGCCCACCGTCTGGGATCGGGGCTGGACGGCGCATTTTCGTTTGTCGCTGGCGCGCTCGATCACAACGCTGATGCCGGACGTGCCTATGCGCAGACCCTGGGTATCGCGCCTGATCGTGCTTATGGCGACTGGCGCGAAATGCTGGCCGGCGAGAGCGCGCGCGAGGATCGCGTTGATCTGGTCACCGTGGCGACGCCCAACGCGACGCATTACGAAATTACCAAGGCCTTTCTCGAAGCCGGTTTTCACGTGCTGTGCGAGAAACCGATGACCATGACGGTTGCGGAGGGCGAGGACATCGTCCGCACTGCCGCCGCGTCGGGTAAAATCTGCGCGGTCAATTACGGCTATACTGGATATTCGCTGGTGCGCCATATGCGGGCCATGGTGGCTCGTGGTGATCTGGGCAAGGTTCGTCTGGTGGTTGCCGAGTTCGCGCATGGCCACCACGCCAATGCCGCCGATGCCGAAAATCCCCGGGTGCGCTGGCGCTATGATCCAGCGCAGGCTGGCGTATCGGCGCAGTTTGCCGATTGCGGTATCCATGCGCTGCATATGGCGAGCTTCGTTACCGGCCAGGAAGTCGAGAAGCTGTCAGCGGACTTTGCCTCGTGCATCGAGTCACGCGTTCTGGAAGACGACGCGATGGTCAATTTCCGCATGAATGGCGGTGCCGTGGGCCGGTTGTGGACATCGTCGGTGGCGATCGGCCGTCAGCATGGCCTGACCATTCAGGTGTTCGGCGAAACCGGCGGCTTGCGCTGGGCGCAGGAGCAGCCCAATCAACTCTATTGGACGCCCCTTGGAGGTCGGGTGCAGATCATTGAGCGGGGCGAGGCCAATCTGTCCCCGGAGGCTGATCGCACAAGCCGGGTCACTGTCGGGCACGCCGAGGGCATGCCGCTTGCTTTTGCCAATATCTACTCGGACCTGGCCGAGATGATCAGCGCGACCAAGGAGGGGCGTGCGGCCGATCCTGCCGCTTCACTGTGTCCACTGGCAGTGGATGGTTTGCGGTCCATGGCAGCTGTTCATGGGGCCGTTGTGTCGGCCAAGGGGCAGGGCGAGTGGGTCGATGCGCGGCCGCCCATGTTTCGCGACTAGGTGAACTTTCAAGTGCGGGGTCGCAAGGTCCCGCGCTCTACAATCCGGCAGGCAAAGGTGCGCGCCTCGGGGCGTCGATCCGGGTTTGCCAGCAAGGACTCGATCAGCTCGATCGAGGAATTGACGATGTCTTCGACGGGCTGATGAATGGTGGTCAGGTTGACCGATTCCCAGCCGGCTATTTCCATATCGTTCAGGCCCAGTACGCCAATATCCTGGGGTACGCGCAGCCCAGCGTCGCGCATGGCGCTGAGAGCGCCCAGCGAGATGACGTCGTCGGCACAGAAATAGGCTTGTGCTGGTTTCTCTGCGAGCAGTTTGGTCATCGCTTCGCGCCCCGCGGGAAAGCTATAGGCCTTTGCGTAAGTGCAGGACGCCCTGACATTGGTGTGTTTGCGCAGCTCGGTGGCGAAACCCTGCCAGCGATCCCTGGTCGATGAGGCCGTCTCGGGCCCGCCCAGGAAGCCTACATTTGTGTAGCCACGCGCCAGGAATTCCTGGGCGGCCATCTGGCCGCAATATTCATTGTCGATGCCCACGACATGAACTTCGGGCGATCCCGACTTCTGCCCGAAAGTGTGCACGACCGGTATGGCCGCGGCGCGGAACGCCTTGGCGAAATCCTGGGGCAGCGTGGACGATGCAACAATGACGCCGTCTACTGAGTATTGCCGCAGCATCTGTACAGAGTGTGCCGGGTCGGTCTCATTGGATAGGTTTACCAGCAGCGGCCTCAGGCCTCGTTCCTGGAGTCCCAGGGTGAACAGGTCGAACACCTGCAGGAAGAACGGGTTCTTGAAGTTGCTGACCACCAGACCGATGAGCTTGGTGCGGCGGGTGGTCAGGCTGCGCGCCAGAAAATTTGGGCTGTAGCCAAGTTCGGCGGCGGCCTTCTCAACCTTGATGCGCATCTTCTTGGAGACCGACGCGCCTTCGGTGAAGCAACGCGAGACGGCCGAACGGGAAACCCCGGCGCGTTCAGCCACGTCCTTGAGCGTCGGTATCATTGCGTCATCTCCACACGAACTAAGCCCACGCTACTTACAGCAAAACTCCCGACGGGTTCAGTATCGATAGTATGAGAAATTTTGCAACCGATTGCAAATGCGGTTCCTGTGTGTATTACTGATTAACAGAAGGTGGAGAAACGCTGCCTTCCCTGGACGGAACGCCGAAGAAAATTCTGGGAGGAATTTATGAAGTCGATGTTTAAGGCCCTCGCGCTGACGGCCCTGGTTGCGGTTGCCCCACTCGCCTCAGCGACTGTGGCGCAAGCCGAAGGTGAGAAGTACATTCTGGTCAGCCACGCACCGGACTCCGATAGCTGGTGGAATACAATCAAAAATGGCGTGGCGCTTGCGGGCGAGCAGATGGGTGTTGAGGTCGAGTACCGCAATCCGCCAACAGGCGATCTTGGCGACATGGCCCGGATCATCGATCAGGCCGCGGCCTCAGGCCCCAACGGGATCATCACCACACTGGCCGATTATGACGTGCTCAGTGGCCCCATCCGTGCCGCGGTCGATCAGGGCATCAATGTCATCATCATTAATTCAGGCTCTGCAGAACAGGCACGCGAAGTTGGCGCGCTGATGTTTGTGGGGCAGCCTGAGTACGATGCGGGCTATGCTGCCGGTCTACGTGCCAAGGGCGATGGTGTTGAGAGTTTCGTCTGTGTGAACCACGTGATCTCGAACGCTGCGGTGGCTGAGCGCTGCCGTGGATTTGCTGATGGTCTTGGTATTGATCTGGGCGAGTCGATGATCGACGTTGGCCAGGATCCAGCTGAAATCAAGAACCGCGTGATGGCCTACCTTTCGGCCAATCCCGACGTTGATGCGATCATCACGCTTGGCCCAACCTCGGCTGATCCGACAATCCTGGCGCTTGAAGAAAACGGCATGGCTGGCGAAATCTACTTTGGTACTTTCGATCTGGGCACCGAAATCGTCAACGCCATCAAGTCCGGCGTTATCGAGTGGGGTATCGACCAGCAGCCCTTCCTGCAGGCCTACCTGCCAGTGGTGATCATGACCAATTATGATCGGTATGGCGTTCTGCCAGGCAATAACATCAATTCGGGCCCCGGTTTTGTCACCAAGGACGGCCTCGAAATGGTTGAAAAGTACGCAGGTGAGTACCGCTAGCTATCGAGATGGGGCGGCTATTCAATAGCCGCCCTTTTCATATTGGGGAGGGTTAGCATGTCGGATCCGGTACAATCTGGTTCAGACGACGAACGCGTCAAATCTACGTCGCCTTTGCGCAAGGCACTGCTGAGGCCTGAACTGGGCGCCATATTTGGCACCATGGTGGTATTCGCCATGTTTGCCTTGCTGGCTTCCGATTCAGGGATGTTCTCGGCGGCGGGCATTTTGAACTGGTCCACCGTGTCAGCACAGTTTGCCATTATCGCGGTAGGCGCCTGCCTGCTGATGATTGCGGGTGAGTTTGACCTGTCGATTGGCTCGATGATCGGTTTTGCCGGCATGTCGATCGCGCTGTTGGCTGTCACCTTTGGTTGGCCCATGTGGGCCGCGATCCTGGTGACATTCGGGGTCTGCCTGGCCATTGGCGCGCTGAACGGTTTCATCGTGGTCAAGACAGGGCTGCCCAGTTTCATCGTTACGCTGGCGCTGTTGTTCATTCTGCGTGGCTTTACGATTTTCGTGCCACAGACGCTCGAGCGTAAAACCATCATTGGTGGCATTCGCGAGGCGGCGGAGGGCGATTGGGTTGCCTCGCTGTTTGGGGGCAAAATCCTGCAGCCGCTCTTCTCGTGGATGGGCGATAATGGCTGGATCGAGGTCTATGACCGCGGGATCAATGCCGGAAAACCCATTGTGGACGGGATTCCCGCACTGGTCGTGTGGGCCCTGGTGTTGATCGTGTTTGCTCATGTGCTGCTGACTCGCACCCGTTTCGGCAACTGGATCTACGCTTCTGGCGGTGACGCCCGGGCGGCCAGCTATGTTGGTGTGCCGGTCAATCGCGTCAAAATCCTGATGTTCGTTTTCACGGCCTTCTGCGCCACCGTGCTGGCAACGTGTCAGGTCATGGAGTTCGGTTCTGCGGGCGCCGACCGCGGGGTGCTCAAGGAGTTCGAGGCGATTATTTCAGTGGTGATCGGCGGCGCTTTGCTGACCGGCGGCTATGGCTCGATTATCGGGGCAGGGCTTGGCGCGCTGATTTTTGGCGTCGTGCAGCAGGGATTGTTCTTTGCTGGCGTCGAAAGTTCGCTGTTCCGCGTGTTCCTGGGCCTTATTCTTCTGCTGGCTGTGGTGTTGAATACCTATATCCGCCGCCTGATTACCGGGGAGCGCTAGGATGACCAAACCCGTTATCGAGATGAAGAATATCGAGAAGCACTTTGGCCAGATTATCGCTCTGGCCGGGGTTTCGCTTGAGGTGATGGCCGGCGAATGTCATTGCCTGCTTGGGGACAATGGGGCCGGCAAGTCGACCTTCATCAAGACCATGTCTGGAGTGCACAAGCCAACCAAGGGCGAGATCCTGCTCGATGGTGCGCCGATGAGCTTCACCACGCCACGCGACGCCATCGATGCCGGCATCGCCACTGTGTATCAGGATCTTGCGATGATCCCGCTGATGTCGATCAGCCGCAACTTTTTCATGGGCAACGAGCCCCTGACGGGGCGGGGGCCTTTCAAGTTCTTCGACCATGATCTGGCCAATGAGGTCACCATGAGCGAAATGCGCAAGATGGGCATCAATCTGCGCGGGCCGGATCAGGCGGTGGGGACGCTTTCGGGTGGCGAACGCCAGACCGTAGCAATCGCGCGCGCGGTGTATTTCGGCGCCCGGGTGCTGATCCTCGACGAACCGACCTCGGCGCTGGGTGTGCGGCAGACCTCCAATGTGCTGGCGACCATCGACAAGGTGCGCAAGAAGGGCGTGGCTGTGGTGTTCATCACCCATAATGTGCGCCACGCGATGGCCGTTGGGGACCGGTTCACCGTCCTCAACCGCGGCAAGACGCTCGGCACCGCGCCGCGGGGTGAAATCAGCTCCGAGGAGTTGCAGGACCTGATGGCTGGTGGGCAGGAACTGGCTGTGCTCGAAGGTTCATTGAGCGGCACTGTCTGAGCTGCAAGGCACGCACTACGAATAGCGATGGGTCCCACACCGTTCAGCGATGGTGTGGGGCCTTTTTGTTGGGTGATGAGAAGGTATCAAGAGGTCCGCGGCACGGCTGTCGGTGCTGCAATTGGAGGGGCGTTCAACGCGAATGTGACCTCAACCATCTGATCGCAAACATCAAAATCGGTGCCGGATCCGGAAGGAGTGCCGAAATGCAGTGTCGGCCGTGAATGCGCGTTTGGTTTCTTAATGGTGATAATGCGCGGCATATTTGGTTTCGATTGACACTCGATTTGGTTTCGTATTAGCTCGGATTGTGCTCGAGATGACTGGATAACCAGCGCCGGGCGGCCGGGAGGAATCAATGATTTGCACTTGCGTCCATGGCGTATTTGCCGATGGTGACGCCGTTGTCGGGTGTTCCAGTCCGGCGCGGCTAAGGCCGGCTGTATCGCCCAATGTCAGGGTCTTCACATTTCGCATTGCGGCTGTCGTCAAGTCGGCTGCTCAGGCGTATGGTCTGATAGATCTACCCGACCCCGCACGCTTGGCACCTTTTGGCGCTGCGGCGAACGCCGTGTCGGAACTTGCTGCAGACCACGGTGATCCTGGCCAGCATTTTGGACCCGATCTCAGTGCAGATGGAATGCGTTCCGCGGTTGCCCGGGGATGGGCGCAAATCCGCGAAACGATTGTAAGCCGCCTCCGGCCTGGCACATCGGACACGATGGGCTGCGCCGCGTAACTCAACTGCTACCTGGCACTGATTGGTGTTTGCGACGCCGGCTTAGCTGGTTGGAAAGGATCAAGAGCTTGCTCGAACTCGACAGCATTACCAAGGTGGTCGGCGCACAGACCCATATCAGCGATGTGTCGCTAAAGCTGGAGCGCGGGACGCTGAACGTGCTGCTGGGCCCGACATTGTCGGGCAAGACCAGCTTGATGCGCCTGATGGCAGGGTTGGACAAACCTACACATGGCCGACTGAGCTTTGACGGTGTCGATGTTACGGGGGTGCCACCACAGAAGCGTGACATCGCCATGGTGTTTCAGCAGTTCATCAACTACCCCACCATGACGGTCTATGAGAATATTGCCTCGCCGATGCGCGTGGCCGGGGCCGACAAAAAGGCGATCGACGAAGCGGTACAGAGCGCCGCTGAACTGATGAAGCTGACACCCTACCTGCAGCGGACACCGTTGAACCTGTCGGGTGGTCAGCAACAGCGCTGCGCGCTGGCGCGTGCCATTGTCAAGAATGCCGGTCTGGTGCTGCTTGATGAGCCACTTGCCAATCTCGATTACAAATTGCGCGAAGAACTGCGCGCGGAACTGCCGCGCATCTTTGCTGAGGCTGGCACGATCTTCGTCTACGCTACGACCGAACCATCGGAGGCGCTCTTGCTGGGCGGCAATACGGCCACCCTGTCGGAGGGGCGTATCACCCAGTTCGGCAAGACCATCGATGTTTTCCGGCAGCCGCGTGACCTGATCACAGCGAAGACCTTTTCCGACCCGCCGCTCAATATCATTACCATGCGCAAGGCGGGCACGTCGTTTCAGATTGAGGGGGGCTTCGGCTTTGCCGTGCCGCCGCATCTGGTCAGCATCCCTGATGGTACCTACACGATCGGCTTTCAGCCGCATCATTTATCGCTGACCCCCGCCAATGCCGCATCGGTGGCAATCAACGCCAGTGTGACGGCCATGGAAATTACCGGATCAGAGAGCTTTGTGCATTTGCGCTATGCCGATGCGCGCTGGGTCATGCTGACCTCGGGTGTTCATGACTTTGATGTCGATTCACAGATTGAAGTGTTTCTGGATCCGCAATTGCTGCTGGTCTTCGACGAGCAGGGGCGTTCCGTGACCACCAGCCAACCAGACGCTACAGGGGAGGCGCGCAATGGCACGAATTGATCTCGACCATATCCGCCACTCCTATCTCCCCAACCCCAAGAGCGATGCCGACTTTGCGCTCAAGGAAGTCCATCACCAATGGGATGATGGCGGCGCCTACGCCCTGCTCGGTCCCTCAGGGTGTGGCAAGACCAGCCTGCTGAACATTATTTCGGGGCTGGTTCACCCCTCGCGCGGCCGTATTCTGTTCGACGGCAAGGATGTGACGGCGCTGACGCCTGAACAACGCAACATCGCTCAGGTTTTCCAGTTCCCCGTGATCTACGACACCATGACGGTGTACGATAATCTGGCGTTTCCGTTGCGAAACCGGCGGTTCGCCGAGGACGATATCAAGCGCAAGGTCACCGAGACGCTTGAGATGATCGATCTGTCTGATCTGGCGCATCGGAAGGCGCGCGGCCTGACCGCTGATCAGAAGCAGAAAATCTCGCTGGGCCGTGGTCTGGTGCGCTCTGACGTCAACGCCATTCTGTTCGATGAACCACTCACGGTGATCGATCCGCACATGAAATGGGTGCTGCGCAGCCAGCTCAAGCAGCTGCACAAGCGCTTTGGCCACACCATGGTCTATGTCACCCACGATCAGACCGAGGCGCTGACCTTCGCTGACAAGGTGATGGTGATGTATGAAGGCGTTATCGTGCAGATCGGCACGCCGTCGGAACTGTTCGAGCGCCCAAGCCATACCTTTGTTGGTTATTTCATCGGCTCGCCCGGCATGAATGTGTTTCCGATAGCCTTGGACGGCGCCGTGGCGCGCCTTGGCAATCAGAGCGTTGATCTGCCTGGCTCAGCCAAGGTCGAAGCGGACGCAAAGACCGAACTCGGTGTTCGACCGGAGTATGTCCAAGTTGGGCGCCAAGGGCTGCCGATCACTGTTCATGCGGTGGAGGATATCGGTCGCCACAAGATCGTGCGGGCCCGGCTCGACGGTCTCGATCTGGCCGCCATAGTTCCTGAACACGGTGAGATCCCTGCTGATCCACACATCACCTTCGATCCGAAGGGCATCAATATCTACGCCAATTCCTGGCGCCAGGACTTGAGGGGCTGATCATGGAAAGAAGCTGGAACAACAGAGCCTGGTTTCTGGTGCTGCCGATGCTGGTGCTGGTGGCATTCTCGGCGATCATTCCGCTGATGACGGTGGTCAACTATTCGGTGCAGGACACTTTCGGCAATAACCAGTTCTTCTGGGCGGGGCTGGAGTGGTTTGAGGAAGTGCTGCACTCGGATCGCTTCTGGAATGCGCTGGGGCGCAATCTGATTTTTTCCGGTCTGATCCTGGCCATTGAAGTGCCGCTGGGCATCCTGATTGCGCTCAACATGCCCAAAAAGGGTCTGGGGGTGACGGTCTGTCTGGTGCTGATGTCGCTGCCATTGCTGATCCCGTGGAACGTGGTGGGGACCATCTGGCAGGTATTCGGCCGTGTCGATATTGGCTTGCTTGGCCATACGCTGGCTGGGCTGGGTATCGACTACAACTATGTGCAGGACCCCTTTGATGCCTGGGTCACGGTGGTGCTGATGGACGTCTGGCACTGGACCAGCCTTGTCGTACTGCTTTGCTATGCCGGTCTGGTCTCGATCCCGGATGCCTATTACCAAGCGGCGAAAATTGATGGCGCCTCGCGCTGGTCGGTCTTCCGGTTCATTCAACTGCCCAAGATGCAACGCGTGCTGCTGATCGCCGTGCTGCTGCGCTTCATGGATTCGTTCATGATCTACACCGAGCCCTTCGTGGTGACGGGCGGCGGGCCGGGCAATTCGACGACCTTCCTGTCCATTGATCTGGTGAAGATAGCAATTGGGCAGTTTGACCTTGGCCCTGCTGCCGCGATGTCGCTGATCTACTTCATGATCGTGCTGCTGATGAGCTGGGTGTTCTACACCGTCATGACCAATCTGGGGCAGGGAGACGACCGATGAGTGATCCTGCAATGGGCGCTGCCGCCCCGATGAGCAATGCTGCCTTGGACCAAACGCAACAGGGTGGTGGCGTTATCAGTCGCCGTCCGCGGACAGTCAGCTATTCCTGGCTGATCCCCACCATCTACATCGTGTTTCTGCTGCTGCCGATCTACTGGCTGGTCAATATGAGTTTCAAGACCAATCAGGAAATCACTGCATCCTTCACCTTGTTTCCCAACGAGTTCACCTGGCACAATTACGCCGTGATCTTCACCGATCCGTCCTGGTATTCGGGCTATATCAACTCGATCATCTATGTGGCGCTCAATACGGTGATTTCCTTGCTGGTGGCGCTGCCGGCGGCCTATGCCTTCTCGCGCTACCGCTTTTTGGGCGACAAGCACCTGTTCTTCTGGCTGCTGACCAACCGCATGGCCCCGCCTGCGGTGTTCGCGCTGCCGTTCTTCCAGTTGTATTCATCGTTCGGTCTGATCGACACCCATATCGCGGTGGCGCTGGCGCACTGCCTGTTCAATGTGCCTTTGGCGATCTGGATCCTTGAGGGCTTCATGTCGGGCGTGCCTAAGGAAATCGACGAGACCGCCTATATTGACGGCTACTCGTTCCCGCGTTTCTTCATCAAGATTTTCATGCCGCTGATTGCTTCGGGCATCGGTGTGGTGGCTTTCTTCTGCTTCATGTTCTCCTGGGTCGAACTGCTGCTGGCCCGCACGCTGACCACCACGGACGCCAAGCCGATTTCAGCGATCATGACTCGAACGGTTTCGGCCTCGGGGATGGATTGGGGGGTGCTGGCAGCAGCCGGGGTTCTGACCATCATCCCGGGTGCTTTGGTCATCTATTTCGTACGCAACTACATCGCCAAGGGCTTTGCCCTCGGGCGGGTTTAGGAGGGCGCTATGGACTTCTCATGGATGGCCTGGACCTGGCCGACGGCGTTGTTCTTTTTCACCATTTTTGCGCTGCTGGTAGGTATGGCCATCTGGGAATATCGCGTTCCCGGCGGCAGCCCTCGCGTGGGCATTCTCAGGTTCGAAACAACGCGCGGTGATCGCCTGTTCGTGTCGCTGCTGGGCAGTGCCTTTATCAATCTCGCATGGCTTGGGCTGATCGGGCCCAACCTGTGGTGGAGTCTCGCCGTGTCGGTGGTCTACGCGATCTGCGTGTTCCGCTTTGTCTAGGCGAGGGGATGGGGGGCGGCCCCGCATGGTGGCCGCTTTCAGACGAAAATCAAAAGACTAGGGAGGACTACAATGCGACTGAACTTGCTTACATCGACTGCAACGCTCGCCCTGATGCTTGCAGGCACACCGGCTTATGCCGGCATGGCGGAGGCGGAGGCATTCCTTGACGCTGAAATCGGCGAGATGTCGACGCTGTCACGCGCCGACCAGGAAGCCGAAATGCAGTGGTTCATCGACGCCGCAGCGCCATTCGCAGGAATGGAAGTCAAGGTGGCCTCGGAAACCCTGACTACGCACGAATACGAGTCCAAGACGCTGGCACAGGCGTTCTTCGATATCACCGGTATCAAGGTCACCCATGACCTGATCGGCGAAGGCGACGTTGTCGAAAAGCTGCAAACCCAGATGCAGTCGGGCGAGAACATCTATGACGCCTATATCAATGACAGCGATCTGATCGGCACCCACTGGCGCTATCAGCAGGTCCGCAATCTGACTGACTGGATGGCTGGTGAGGGCGCTGCCGTTACCAATCCTGGTCTGGACCTCGAGGACTTCATCGGTTCCTCGTTTACGACGGCACCTGATGGAAAACTCTACCAGTTGCCCGATCAGCAGTTTGCCAATCTGTACTGGTTCCGTGCTGACTGGTTCGCCGATGAAGCCAACAAGTCGGAATTCAAGGCTAAGTATGGCTACGATCTGGGCGTTCCGGTGAACTGGTCGGCATATGAGGATATCGCCGAGTTTTTCACCGGTCGCGAAATCGACGGCGTGGAAGTCTACGGTCACATGGACTACGGCAAAAAGGATCCTTCGCTGGGCTGGCGCTTCACCGATGCATGGCTCTCCATGGCCGGCAATGGCGACAAGGGCATTCCCAACGGCCTGCCCGTCGACGAATGGGGCATCAAGGTCAACGACAAATCCCAGCCTGTTGGGTCGTGTGTCGCCCGTGGTGGTGACACCAATGGACCGGCAGCTGTCTATTCGATCCAGAAGTATCTCGACTGGCTGAAGGCTTATGCGCCACCAGAAGCGCAGGGCATGACGTTCGGTGAATCCGGCCCCGTGCCATCGCAGGGCAATATTGCCCAGCAGATCTTCTGGTACACCGCCTTCACCGCCGACATGGTCAAGCCCGGCCTGCCAGTGATGAACGAAGACGGCACGCCCAAATGGCGTATGGCGCCTTCGCCACATGGCGTTTACTGGAAAGACGGCATGAAGCTTGGCTATCAGGACGTGGGGTCCTGGACACTGATGAAGTCGACCCCGGTTGACCGCGCATCGGCTGCCTGGCTGTACGCGCAGTTCGTGACCTCCAAGACCGTGGACGTCAAGAAAAGCCATGTTGGCCTGACTTTCGCTCGCGAAAGCACGATCCGTGACCAGAGCTTTACCGATCGCGCTCCACAACTTGGTGGTCTGGTCGAATTCTATCGCTCGCCTGCCCGTGTGCAGTGGTCCCCAACCGGTACCAACGTTCCTGACTATCCAAAGCTGGCTCAGCTCTGGTGGCAGGCGATTGGTGATGCTGCAGCAGGCGCAAAGACACCCCAGGAAGCCATGGACTCGCTGTGTGAAGAGCAGGAGAAGGTGATGTCGCGCCTCGAACGCGCTGGCATTCAGGGCGAATTCGGCCCCGTGCTCGCTGAAGAGCATGATCTGGCCTACTGGAATGCCGATGCAGTCGCCAACGGCAATCTGGCGCCACAGCTGGCAATTGCTGATGAAAAAGAGCAGGGCATGACCGTCAATTACGACGACCTGCTCAAGAGCTGGGCTGACGCTCAGAAGTAACCGCACGTCTCTCCCAACAGAGGCAGGCGTCGGACCGGGTAATGCCTGGCCCGGCGCCATTTCTATGGTTTCAATAGGATTGAGGCTGCGAGGAGCTCTTGGCCTCTATCATTGGTTTTCAAAACCGCGAGACCTTTGATGCAGGTCAAAAGCCTTGCTTCAGTCTCTTCTAGGCTCCTGATCGGTCGGCAGTGCGTCGATCCAGTTCGGGAGTTGTCGAGTGCCAACCAAAACCGCTGAGATCGAATCCATACTGCGTCAGGCCAAGCCGCAACACAGATGGGTCTGGCCGACCGTGATTGTGGTTGGGCTGGCTGCGGTTGCTGGCGGGGCATGGATTTGGTGGCAGGGCGCAGTTGGCGAGAGCGCGCCGTCATATGTGACGCAGGTCATCGATAGTGGCGACGTGACTGTCACTGTCACTGCCACCGGTTCGGTGGAGCCCACAAACACGGTGCAGATATCGACAGAATTGTCTGGCACGGTTCGATCGGTCAATTTTGACTTCAACGACATCGTCAAATCCGGCGATGTGCTGGCCCAGCTTGATACGGCAACCCTTGAGGCCAACCTTACCCGTGCGCGGGCCAATGTTGACGCTGCACAGGCCCGGGTGGCCGAAGCCCGGGCAACGCTGGATGAGACCGATCAGGCCTATGAACGCTCGCTGCAACTGGCCGACAAGGGCGTAGCGTCCGATCAGGTGCTGCTGAGCGCCAAATCCAATTTCGCCCGTGCAACCGCTGCACTGCAAAGCGCGGCGGCCAATGTCGCGATTGCGCAGGCCGACCTGGCGCTTAACGAAGCCAACCTGACCAAAGCCTGCATCTGCGCTCCCATTGACGGGATCATTCTTGATCGCAATGTCGAAGTTGGCCAGATTTTGGCAGCGTCTTTCTCCGCCCCAACACTGTTCACGCTGGCCGAAGACCTCTCGCGCATGCAGTTGCAGGTCGACATCGACGAGGCCGATATTGGGCTGGTGTCCGAAGGCGATCGGGCCAGCTTTACGGTCGAGGCATTTCAGAACATGTCGTTCCCGGCCGAGATTGCCGAACTGCGCTTTGCGCCACTGACCGTCAACGGCGTGGTGACCTACAAGGCCATTCTAGCTGTCGACAATTCGGATCTCCTGTTGCGCCCCGGCATGACGGCAACGGCCTCTATCATTGTGGCGGAGTCCGCAGGTGTGTTGCGGGTGCCCAATGCGGCATTGCGGTTCACCCCAGACACGCCAATAACACCACCTTTGGAGCCAGCAGGGCAGCGAACAGTGTGGGTTCTGCGCGGTGATCAAGCGGTGCCCGTTCTTATGCAGCCCGGCAGTAGTGATGGCAGCTTTACGGTCGTTCTGGATGGCGAGCTTGGCATTGGTGATCGGGTGATCGTTGATGCGGGCCCGGCCTGATGCTTGCCCCCACTGAGATGCCGCACGCCCCTGACGTGGCTGAGACCCTTATTGAACTGCGCAGGATCACCAAGGTCTTTGGCACTGGTGAGGCCGAGGTGCATGCCTTGCGCGGCGTTGATCTGACCATTGCTCGGGGAGAGTTTGCCGCCATTATGGGCCCAAGCGGCTCGGGCAAGTCGACAGCCATGAACATAATCGGTTGCCTCGATAGCCCAAGCGCGGGCAGCTATCTGTTCGGTGGCGTTGACGTCGGCGGTATCGGACGCAATCAGAGTGTGCTGCTGCGGCGCAATTTCCTCGGATTTGTTTTCCAGGGCTATAATCTGTTGGCGCGCACGTCAGCCCTCGACAATGTGGAACTGCCGCTCATCTATCAGGGTATTGCTGCAGGCCAGCGACGACGCATGGCGCTCGAAGCGCTGGCAAGGGTCGGTTTGAGCGGGCGCGAACATCACGACCCATCGCAATTGTCTGGCGGTCAGCAGCAAAGAGTGGCCATAGCGCGCGCCATAGTCAGCCGGCCCGATGTGGTTCTGGCGGACGAGCCGACCGGCAATCTTGATACGGCAATGGCGGGCGACATCATGGAGTTGCTGGTCGCGCTCAATCGAGATGAAGGAATCACCATTGTCATGGTGACCCACGAGCCGGACATGGCGGCGTACGCCGATCGGCTAATTAGCTTTCGCGATGGTCGTATCGAGTCCGATGTGGTGACCAAGGGGCGTCTCAAATGATACTTGAAACCGGTCGATTGGCCATTCAGGCGATCTTTCGCAATGCCCTGCGCTCATCGCTTACCGTGCTGGGCGTGGTGATTGGTGTGGCGGCGGTCATTGCCATGGTGACACTGGGGCAGGGCACCACCGCCAGGGTCGCCACAGAAGTCGCCCAGCTGGGCAGCAATCTGTTGATGGTCATGCCGGGCCAAGAGGCCGGTGGGCCCGCCTCCGGCGGCGGTAGCGCGGCCAGCTTCACCATTCGCGATGTGGACGCGGTTGCTGATCAAATTCCGGGCGCACTGACAGCCGCTCCCTTTGCCTCACGCACGATGACACTGGTTTTTGGAGCGCAAAATCACAGCTCTGCGGTGACGGGTACCGATAACCGATATTTCATCGCCCGCGACTGGCCCATTGAATACGGACGGGATTTCTATGAAAGCGAGCTGCGGGCCGGTAGTGCCGCATGCGTCATTGGCGACACGACCCGCAGCCTGTTCTTTGGAACAGGTGACCCGATCGGGGAGACTATTCGCGTCGGCCAGATTTCCTGCCGGATCATTGGCGTGCTCGTGTCACGTGGCAGTTCGAGCTTCGGCTCTGATCAGGATGATATCGTCATCATGCCGCTGCGCACCTTTCAGCGCCGCATTGCCGGCAATGCCGACGTGAACATGATCTATGTCGCGGTGCGGGAGGGGTTCTCAACCGCCAAGGTCATTCGCGACATTGAGCTACTGATGCACGAGCGTCGTCAGATCGCCACGGGCGAAGAAGACGACTTTAATGTTTTCGACATGGAGCAGGTCGCCTCCATGCTATCGACCGTGACTGGCATTTTGACGGGCCTTCTGGCCGCGGTGGCCGGCGTCAGTCTTCTGGTGGGCGGTATCGGCATCATGAACATCATGCTGGTTTCGGTGACCGAGCGCACCAAGGAGATCGGCATTCGACTGGCGATTGGCGCCTCAGAGCGCCAGATCTTGATGCAGTTCCTCGTCGAGGCGATCGTGTTGTCGCTGTTCGGTGGCATTATTGGCATTGGTCTGGGCCTGGCTCTGGCGGCCATTGCCGGCAGTTTTCTCGATGTGCCGTTCATCATCGACCCGCTCGTGGTGTTTGGCGCCTTTGCCTTCTCGGCAGCCATTGGTGTGATCTTTGGATATTTCCCGGCGCGACAGGCTGCGCGTCTCAACCCCATAGAAGCACTCCGTCGGGAATGAGGTCGCCCTGAAAGCGCGCCGCCTAACGTTGCTGCAGCGGGTGGCGCGGATTACTGAGGCGGGTCCTGACGGGGCTCATCGTCCTCGTAGAGAATACGTTGGGCGGCGCCGTCGAGGTCGTCATATTGGCCATCGCGCAAGGTCCACAGGAAGATTGCCAGACCGGCAGCCCCCAGTACGATCGAAACGGGTATGAGAAAGAAGAAATCGCTCATGTCAGTGCTGACGCAGGACGGCTCGACACGATGGGCGGCCGCTTGAACTGCGGGTAACCGCGCCAGCCAAGACGCAGCGCGTTCAGTACCACCACGATCGACGAAAGCGACATGGCGATTGCGGCGAGGAAGGGGTTGACCAGACCGGCCAGAGCGACGGGCAGGGCGACCACGTTGTAGAGAACCGACAGCGCCAGATTCTGTTGCACCAGCTTGCCCGCGTCACGGGCAATCGCCAGTGCCAGTGGGATGGCGCTGAGATCATCATGCAGGAAGACGAAATCCGCCGCACTACGTCCGACATCGGCAGCACTGGACGGCGCCATTGAGGCGTGAGCCGCAGTGAGAGCTGGGGCATCATTGAGGCCGTCGCCCACCATCAGTACCTTGCGTCCCTGCGCAGCCAGCGCTGCAATAATTTGGGTCTTGCCGCCGGGCAGTATATCGCTGGCGAAGCGGGGAATGCCCAGCGCTGTGGCGACGCTTGCCACTGGCGCCGTGCGGTCGCCCGAAACGATCTCAAGCTGCAGGTCCCGACCCTGCAATGCAGCGACGGCATCTATGGCCTGCGGGCGAAGGGTCTCGGTGAAATTGAAGTTGTGCACGGCAAAACCATTGCAGCTCAGGACTGTACCGGTGGTCTCTGTGTTATCCGCTATGGCCCAGTCGGCGCGGCCGAGGCGATAGGTGTCGCCATTCAAGGTGCCTTTGATGCCCAAGCCGGGGTGCTCGGTCACATTGTCAAAGACAATGCCGGACGATTCCTTTTTGCCGGCCTGGGCGATTGCCCGAGAGAACGGATGCCGGGAATAGCTGGCCAGGGCTGCGGCGCGGCCAAGTAGAGCTGGTTCGATATGTGCCGGATCCTGCAATTGGGGCGTGCCCAGGGTCAGGGTGCCGGTCTTGTCGAAAATGATGGTGTCGATTTCCGCCAGCCGTTCAAGGGCCGAGCCATCCTTGACCATGATGCCAGCATCGAACAGGCGGCGGGCGGCCACGACCTGCACCATGGGCACGGCCAGACCGAGCGCGCAGGGGCAGGTGATGATCAGCACGGCAATGGCCACAGTAATAGCGTTATGCAGATCGCCATTGATGACCATCCAACCCACAAAAGCAGCCAATGCCGCAAGGTGCACCACGGGCGAATAAAATTCGGCTGCGCGATCAGCAATGCGCCGATAGCGGTTGCGTCCGCTCTCGGCGGCTTCCATCAGTCGGACCATCTGCGCGAGCGTGGAATCCTGTTCGGCGGCTTGGGCCCGAAGGGTGAGGGGGCCGGTCAGATTGAGCGTTCCCGCTTCAAGCAGGAGGCCTTCCGATGCGGCGACAGGCAGGCTTTCCCCATTGATCAGGCTGCGGTCGAGGTCCGAGCAACCGCTCAGGACGACAGCATCGACGGGGACGCGTTCGCCTGCGGCCAGCAGGATGGTCATGCCGGGGACGATCTCGCGCAGAGGCAGGTATTCGCGGTTGCCGTCTTGAGTGAGGACCAACGCGCCGCGAGGCGCCAGCTTGATCAGGCCCTTGACCGCATTGCGAGCGCGCTCGCGCATGACGTGATCAAGCGTGCGGCCAATAAGCAGGAAGAAGATCAGCGAGACCGCGGCGTCGTAATAGACCTGATCGCCCTGAAAGATGGTGTCATAAAAGCTCAGGGCGAACGCCAAGGTGATGCCGATGGTGATGGGCACGTCCATATTGGTGCGGCCATGTCGAACAGCGTTCCAAGCCGAGACATAGAAGATACGGCCTGAATAGAGCATGGCAGGCAGGGCCAGAGCCGCGCAGATCCAGTGCAGCACGTCGCGGGTAGCATTGTCGGCGCCAGCCCAGACCGAACCGGATAGCATCATGATGTTCATCGAAACAAAGGCTGATACCGCCAAAGCGCGCAACAGGCCAGGCAGGGTGCGGTCTGCCTGGTCTTCCTGGGTTTCAAACAGATTAGCGGGATACCCCAAATCGGCCAGCGTCCTGACCATGGGTGGTGGTGCGGCGGTATCGCGCCAGCGCACGGCCACGCGTTTGGTCGACAGGTTGACCCGGGCCGAGACGATGCCCTCGATGCCGCTCAGGGCTTTTTCGATGCTGCGGATGCAGCCACCACAATGGATCGAGGGCACGGACAAATCGGTCTGGCGCAGGCCATCGCCGATATCGCGACTGGCCAGGCGCAGTTCGTTATCGCCCGGGCCAGGCTGAGTGGGTCCCGCGACAGCCTCGATGAACTCTGGCGGCGGCAGGCAACAAGTCATGTGTTTAGTTCCGCACGGCTGCGTAAGCGTGCCAGGTGGCATGGCCCAGCAGTGGGAAGATGATGATCAAGCCAATCAGGGCGGTGCCAAGGCCAATGGCCGTCAGCGCGAGCACGATTGCGCCCCACAGCAGCGCTGCAGGCAGGTTGTTCCAGACAAAGGACATGGACAGGCCCATCGCCGAGAAAGCGTCCAGACGCCGGTCCAGCATCATGGGGATGGAAAAGGCGCTGATCGCAAATGCAAAGGCAGCAAACAGGCCGCCGATTGCCGTACCGACCAGCAGCATGGCAATGCCGGTAGGGGTGGTGAACAGCGTGTTGATGATCTGGTCAAAGCCAGGGAACGGGCGCACGCCGAAAAACAGGGCATAGAGGAGCACTGCGGCGCGCACCCAGATCAACATCAGCATGAGCAAAATAGTGCCGACATAGAGCAGGTGCGTTCCGCCACCGCGGCGGGGGAAGACCATTGCCCAGAAGGAGACCTTTTCGCCGGCTTCAATACGGCGGCTCTTTTCATAGAGTCCTGTCGCGAGCAGTGGCCCGACCACGAGAAATCCAGCCAGGGCAGGAAACAGGATCTGGGCCCAGCCAAAGTTGACCATGGCGCCGATCACCAGCAGGGAGAGCAGCGCTATACCAAGGCCATAGAGCAGGCTGGGAAGGGGCTGTGTCCACAGATCACGCCAGCCCAGAGAGAGCCATTTAAGGGCGTCGGTCGCGGGTAGATGGCGATTATGATCGACGGCCTTGGGCAGCGCCGGGACGGTATCGGGAATGGGGAGCAGTGTCTTGGCCATGATGCGATCCGATTATTGGCTGTCTCAGCAAGCTGACTTGGCGGCGCGATAAGTGCCGTTTTCACCAGCGTCCTGAAGATGGGTGATGCAGTCGGGCTGCGAGGAAAAAGCCACGTAGACCAGGTGCGCATTGGCGGCCAGCAGGACGCCGATGAGCACAAAGGCCACGGCCACCATCATGCGGCGTGTGTCGCTCGGACGAGTGTCGACGCCCTTTAGGTGACCGGGCACAGTCATTGCGCGTTGGCCCGCAGATCGAGGACATAAAGCGTCAGCAGCTTGATGTCGGCGGGCGTCAGGCGCCCCTCCCAGGATGGCATGACGCCTGCGCGGCCGGCAAAGACCGAGTGGCGGATGGCAGCGCGGTCGCTACCATATATCCAGAAAGCGTCTGTCAGATTGGGGGCCCCGGTATCAGTGAGGCCCTTGGCCGTCTCGCCATGACAGGCGGCACAATTTTCAGCAAAAATGGTCGCGCCCGTTGCCAGGAGTTCTGGATCGGTTGCCGCTGCCAGATCGGGCTGTGACAAGGCCTGCACATAGGTCACGACCGTGTTGATGTCTTCGCTTTCGAGCATCTGGTCGCGTCCAAACGCCAGCATCTGGGCATAGCGCGTGTCGTCGCTGGAGCCATTGATGCCCACGCGAATGGTTTCGGCGATGATCTCTGGATCGTCGCCCCACATGGTGGGGGCCTGGGTCAGATTGGGGAAGCCGGGATTGCCAGTTGCGCTGGTGCCGTGACAGGCGGCGCAGTTGTCGCCAAACAGCGTATTGCCCGTCTCGCGTACAATGGTCATCAGGGCTGGATCAGCCTGAATTGCAGCATAGTCCTCAGACACAATTCGATCCGTCCAGGTTGCCCTGTCCATTTGTGCCTGCTGCACCACCTCGGCTACTTCTGCCTTCTGGTCAACGCCCAGAAGGCCGCGGAAATAGCCATTTATGCCAGGCCAGCTAGGATTGAGGATGGTCCAGATGACAGCAAAACAGACCGCGATCGTCAGAACGATATAGAGAATTTTGGGAACGGGTGTGTTGAGTTCCTTGATGCCATTCCATTCATGCCCGGTGGTCATCTGCCCCGAGATCTTGTCGCGTTCACCTACCGCCATGGCCGGTCCTCCTCTTCAAGGATCGGCATTTTGGCAGCTTCATCAAACCCCTTCTTGTTGGACGGCCAATAGGTCCACACCAGTGCAATAATGCTCAGGGCGACGAGGTAAAACAGGCCGAACGACTTGGAAAAGCCGACGATTGTCTCGTGATCGAAGGGCATCTATTCGGCCTCCGCCTGGTTGGGTTGGTGAGCGGCATTGGTCAGGTTGCCGAGGATCTGGAGATAGGCCACCAGCGCATCCATTTCGGTGAGACGTTCGGGAACGCCATCAAAAGTGCGAACATTGGTGGCGTCGCCATAGCGTTCAAAAACGCCATCGCCTTCTGGCGTATCGGGATTGGCCTGTCCAAAAGCGTCCAGGCTGGCGTTGACGATCTGTTCGTCGCTATAGGGTACCCCCACGGTACGTAGCGCGGTCAGGTGTTCACCCAGATCGTCGGTGCGCAACGAGTTGCGCAGCAGCCAGCGATAAGCCGGCATCTTGGATTCAGGCACCACGTCACGTGGGTTGTTCAGATGAAGGGTCTGCCAGTCATCTGAGTACTTGTTTCCCACGCGGGCAAGGTCAGGACCTGTACGCTTGGAGCCCCAGAGCATGGGATGGTCGTAGCTGCTCTCCACGGCCAGCGAATAAGGTCCGTAGCGTTCCACTTCATCGCGCAGGGTTCGGATCATCTGGCTGTGGCAGGCATAGCAGCCTTCGCGGATGTAGATGTTGCGCCCCGCCACTTCGAGCGGTGTGTAGACGCGCATGTCGGGCGCCTCTTCGACGGTCTCGTCGATAGAAAACAGGGGGGCGATCTCGATCAGGCCGCCAATCGATGCGACGATGACGATGAAAACAACAAGCCCAATGGCGCTGCGTTCAAGATTGTAGTGAAGGCCGAACATCAGGCTATTCTCCGGCTTGCAGTGCAGGGGTTTCAAGATCGATGGTGTCGGCCTCCGTCGCGGGCATGCGGATTGTCATGACCACGTTGTAGAGCGCGACCAGTGCGCCAAGCAGAAACAGCAGGCCACCGAAAGCACGCGCGATATAGTAGGGGTGCATCTCCACCAGGCTATCGATGAATGAGTAGCTCAGCGTGCCGCTCTCGGTGTAGGTGCGCCACATCAGGCCCTGGATGACGCCCGAGTTCCACATCGCGAAGACGTAGATAACCGTGCCCGACAGGGCGAGCCAGAAATGCACTTCGACCAGCTTGTTGGAGTACAGGCTCGGTTTCTTCCACATTGATGGCACCAGGGCATAGAGCGAGCCGAAGGTGATCATGGCGACCCAGCCGAGCGCACCAGCGTGAACGTGGCCAATGGTCCAATCGGTATAGTGCGAGAGTGAGTTCACCGCACGAATGGCCATGAACGAGCCTTCGAAAGTGGTAATGCCGTAAAAGATGGCCGCCAGAGCCATGAAGCGCAGAACAGCGTCATCGCGCACCTTGTGCCAAGCGCCGTTCAGCGTGAGCAGGGCGTTACCGGCGGAAGCCCAGGATGGGACCAGCAATACCAGCGAGAAGGCCATGCCCAGCGTCTGCACCCAATGGGGCAGGGCTGTGTAGTGCAGGTGGTGCGAACCGGCCCACATATACATGAAGGTGATGCCCCAGAAGCTGATGATCGACATCCGATAGGAAAAGATGGGACGACCGGCCCGCTTGGGCAGATAGTAGTACATCATGCCCAGAAAGCCGGCGGTGAGGAAGAAGGCCACGGCGTTATGGCCATACCACCACTGGGTCATGGCGTCCTGAACGCCGGAGAACAGCGAGTAGGATTTGGCACTGCCAAACGAGACCGGTACGGCCAGATTGTTGACGATATGCAGAATGGCAACGACCAGAATGAAGGCCATGTAATACCAGTTTGCCACATAGATATGGGGCTCCTTGCGGCGGGCCAGTGTGCGCATATAGATCAGGAAATAGACGACCCAGACGACAACCAGCCAGATATCGGCGTACCATTCGGGCTCGGCATATTCCTTGGACTGCGTAAGGCCCATGAGATAGCCGCTGGCAGCGATCACGCAGAACAGATTATAGCCGAGCAGCACAAACCAGGGACTGATCTGATCGGGCAGGCGAGCACGGGTGGTGCGCTGCAACACATGAAATGAGGTGGCGATCAGGGCATTGCCGCCAAAGCCGAAAATGACGCCGCTGGTATGGACCGGACGCAGGCGGCCAAAGCTGGCCCAGGCTGCGTCGAAGGTCATGTCTGGCCAAGCCAGCAGGGACGCGACCCAGAAGCCTACGCCCATGCCCACAACGCCCCACAACAGGGTCAGGATGATACCGACGCGCGTTGGTGCGTCGTAATACTCATTGAGACGGTCATCGCTGGGTTCGGGCGCGTCCTTGCCGCTCATCACGATAAAGAACCCAATTAGCCCAGCTGCCATTACGATCCAGCCGTGGATGCCAATCAGGTCGTCACGACCTGCCACTGCCATTGCCAGCCCGACAATGCCCAGCCCTCCCAGGATGAGCATTGCCCAGAGCCGTTCGGCTCGTGTCAGATCTGCAATCATTATTGTTGTGCCCCAACGTCGGATGCTGGCAAGTTTGCCCAGTTAGGTCCAACCCCTAGCGAAAAAAATACGGGCGTCTTTGATCTGGCGCAAAGACGGCGTCCTTCATGGGGAGTGAGCGTCAAATACATGTGGCATTGCACGGACTTATTTGTGCGCCGACAAAGTTGCCCGTTCAGCCTGCGGTTAGCTTAAGGCTGAGGGAGAGCCGCCAAATCTGGATGAGGAGGATACGCTGTGGATGATCTTGAGCTCGATGTGCGCCCGATTCTTGCCAGTGGCGGAGAGCCGTTCGGCGCCATAATGAGTGCAGTAAACAAGTTGATCGGTGGCCAGAAACTCAAGCTGATTGCGGGGTTTCGACCCGACCCCTTGTTCAAGGTTATGGCTGAAAAGGGCTTTTCGGCGACCAGCACGTCGCTGGACAGTGGCGACTGGCAGGTCGTGTTCACGCCGATGCCGGTTTCAAATCCTGCCAGACCCGAAACCTGGCCTGATCCTATGGATTATCTGGACTGCAGTGGTTTGGAACTCGTCCCGGCGCAGCAGAGCGTTGAGGTCGCACTGGCTTTACGTGGCGAGGGCGACGTATTGTTCGCACTGTTCTCCGAAGAACCGCTGGCGCTGTATGCGCGGTTGAAATCGAACGGGCACGCCTGGGTGGGGGATTTTGACGATACCGGAGAGGCGTATCGTTTGATGATACGCTGTGGACATGGCTGAGCGGGTTCAGCCACGCTCGCGTCGTTGCCGCGACAGCACAGGGCCATATTCGAAGACGTAAAGCCCGAAGGCGAAGATCCAGCCCATACCAGCGACTGTGAGCAGTTCCATGTGTGCGGCTGGCCAAAAACTGGTCATTGGACGTGAAACTGCTGCGATCAGTAGTGCGGCATAGCTTGCGATCGTGGTTGGCGACGCTGCCAGCGGCAAGCCGGTATGCCCCCGTGTTGCGCGGGTCATAATGGCCAATGTCATAACCCCGATAACCCCGACCGTGAAAACATGAAGTGCTGCGACGGGCTCAAACCAGCCGAGTTGGGCCAAGGCAATCAAGCCAAAGCCGAACGGTACGAAACCGTAGCCAAGATGCAGAATCAGTACGAGCTTTTCGTCCCAGACCTGCCAGCCGTGCCAACGCAACAGCCGTGCCAGATGTAACAGTGCCGCTGCGCCGCACGCCAGCGCTGACCACATCGTTCCCGGCATCAGGACCCACAGTGTCAATGCTGCCAGACTCACCAGCAAGACCAGGGCATCAAAGCGGTTATAGGAGACGGGCAGGCGGTCAACATGGTGTTTGGACAGCCAGTTCCGGGTGAAGCTGGGAACAACCCGCCCACCCATGATCGATACCAGCATCACATAGGCGCTGACCGCCAGACGGTTGGCCAGGCCAACGTCGCCACCGGTGGCAATCAGCGTGTGGAAGCCGATATTGGCCAGCGCCAAGGCCGCGATGCCGCCGAGAATTTTGAGATCCTTCCACTTTTTTCCGGCAATGATCTCGCGCGCACAGATCGCCAGCAACATGGGGAGGAAACTGGCTTCAATCAGCAGAGATGGCAGCAGTCCCAGGGCATCGGGCGCCAGCATGGTGAGGCGACCTGCACACCACAGGGCGAACAGAAACGCCAGCGGCGTGCCAGATACCGGCAGGCGGCCGGTCCAGTTGGGCACGGCGGTGAGCAAAAATCCGGCTAGCGCCGCTGAGCTGTATCCAAACAGCATTTCATGGGCATGCCAGTAAGCGCCGCCATAGCTGCCGCCAATTTCCCAGCTCGCTATCAGAGCGCCGATCCACAGGGCCATGGCGGCAATCGCCCAGATGCCAGCCGCCAGAAAGAAGGGTCGGAATCCGTAGGAGAATAGCACTGGACCGGTGCGGGCAATGCCGCGGGGAATCGGTTGGCGTTTGCGTGCCGACGGATTGCTGCCTGCCATACTGAATCTCCATCGAACCAATTGGCTCAACAGGCGTCTAGTGGCTCAGCGCGCCGGCGTCATTGCGATGGCGCAATCAGCGCTGTTTAGTCGGTGCTGCCTTCTGCCAAAAGACGCAGTGCCGTGGCGTCGCGGACCAGCAGCTTCTGTCGTCCACCCTGGACCAGCCCCTTGGTTTCCCATGCGCTCAGGATTCGGGACACGGTGTGCAGGGTGGTGCCGGTCATCTCAGCGATGTCCTGGCGGGAGATGGGGAAGTCAATACGGATGCCGGCACTCTCGATCTTGCCGGCCTGTTTGATCAATCGAAGCACGGCGTGTGCGACGCGGCGTTCGACTTCTTCGGTCGCCATTTCGCGAATACGCGTATGGGCTTCCTGCAGGCGCTCGCCGATGGTCCGCATGGCGTTGACCGCCAGATGCGGGTTCTTCTCGACGAAGAGATCCCACACCTCCGTTGGCCAGCAGATAACCACGCTTTCAGCCGCTGCTGTGGGTGTGCCGGGATAATCCTGCCGTTGCAGGGCCTTGGCAAAGCCGAAGATATCGCCGGGGTGAACAACCCGGACGATGATCTGCTGCCCGTCAGCGGTGACCTGGGTCACCTTGAGGCGTCCGTGCAGCAGCAGGAAAAAGTGTGTTGCGGCAGCGCCCTGTTCGAAGACTGCCTCGCCAATGGCAAACCGGCGGAGAGAGGCTTGCGCCAACAGGTCGTCAAGCTCGCTGTCGCTGAGCTTGTTGAACAGTGGCAGGGCGCGCACCAAACTTCGGTCTATTCCGGCCAAGATCACCGTCCCATCGTGTCGTTGGCTTTGCCTACCACGATTGACGGCTTTGGGGGTACAGCGAAATCAGATGTGCAGCATGGTCCGCAGTTGCTCGGTCCAGCTGGGACGGCGCACGAGGCGGAAGCCGAAGTTGGCAGGCGGGGTGCCAACCGAGCATCCACCGCTCTTGGCGTCGCGCACAAATACACTCATTGGTGCACGGTGCTGGCCATCCAAAACGCGGATTGAGCAGGCCGGCGTCTCAGTCAGGATAACGCCAGCCGCATCGACTTGCACGCGGCGGTGGCAGGTCTGGGTCCATTCCCACACATTGCCAGCGATGTCGGCAACGCCGTGTTCGTTCGTGCCAAAGCTACCCAGCGGCAGTGGCATACGGCCGCTGGCGGTTTTCCGTTTGGCTTCCAGTTCATAATCAGCCAGCCAGCGCAGTGCTGGATTGGCGCTATCGTCGACGCCGAGGGCCTCGTCGGGCCGGTTGGCACCGGCCGCGAATGCCCATTCCCGATCCGTCGGGAGGGTCCAGGTCTGACCGGTCTGGCGAGACAACCACCCCGCATAGCGGATAGCGTCCTCATAGTTGACACCCGTTACCGGGATATCGCCTTGACCGACATTTTGCGGTGCCGCCGGCGCACAAGCGCCCTGGGTGACGCAACGTGCGTAATCGGCATCGCCGACCTGGAACTGCATGATGGTGAGGGGCGCGGGCAACCTGGTTTTCAGCAGTGGCGCGTCAATCGCGTTGCCCTCGCGGACAAAGCTGCCGTCAGGGCGATAGATGAAATCTGCCGGGGCTAGCGTAACGATCGCCGGACCAGCCATGGCAGCAGATCGGCCAGTGATATCTGGCAGGTTCAGTTGTAAGCCTACCAGCACAACGCCGACGAGTAGCAAACCCGCGGGCAATGCCATGGAATTGGCGATGGCGGTCCAGGGGCGGGGCAGGGCGAGCATTGTGGCGCTCCAGGTGGGGGGGGGATGCGGCACACCAATGGCGCCGCACCCATGTTTGGGTATTTCAGATCAGATTGGGCTGGGGGCCATGACACCGGTCATCAGGTCGTCATCCCATTCGCCGGTCACCTTGAAGTGGCCTGCAGCGCCCAGTTCGAACGCCTCGATCAGGTTGTGGTTGACGTAGGCGTAGATGCCGGGTTGCAGGAAGGTGTAGAGGGCGACGCCCGCAGCACCGCCGGCGACGAACCAGGTCTCGAGGCCGACGTCAGGCTGATTGCCGAACTTGCCACCGGGCCAGACAAAGTCGCCGTGGCCACCAATCAGGTGCGGGCGGGTGTCTCGGTTGGCCTGGGAATGGACCACGAGTACGCGTTCACCCACAGCGGCCGTCATGGCATTCTCGCCCGTCAGCGCGCCGACCTTGCCATTAAACACGACATGGCTGGGTTTAAGTGTGCGCATCACCTCAAGAGTGTCAGCATAACCGTCACCAATGCTCTCGTAGGTGATGTAATTGCCGTCGGCGTCTTTGGGCACGTAGAAGTCCTGCTCGCCGACATAGTAGACGCGGTCGTAGCCAAGAGCATTGCCCTTGCCGTCATTCAGGCCCTCGCGTGGCAGCACCATGATGGCGCCGTTCATGCCGGCGGTGACATGCCAGGGGACCATGCCGGAAGGCGCGCAATGGTAGACGAAGGCGCCAGTCTTGGTCGCCTTGAAGCGCAACACAGCCTTTTCGCCAGGGTTTACCTCGGTCAGTTGGGCGCCGCCCAGCGCGCCCGTGGCGGCGTGGAAGTCGATATTGTGCGCCATCAGATTGGTGTCGGGATTGATCAGCGTCAGTTCGACGTAGTCACCTTCGTGAACAACCATTAGCGGCCCGGGAACCGAGCCATTGAACGTCATCGCCCAGATGGTGGTGCCATCTTCATCGACTTCGTGCACTTTTTCTTCGATCACCATGGTGAATTCGACGATCTTGGGACCGCCTGTAGCCACCTGTTCATGCGTATGCACGAAGGGTGGTGCCACCAGCTCGACCTTTACCCGTTCCAACGTGGAGACATCAACGACCGGCGCCATTGCTGCTTCAGCGGTCGCAGGCAATACTGTGGCAAGCTGAACTGCGGCGCCTATTGCTGTGGCACCAACAAGTAGATTGCGGCGCGAAATCCCATTATTGCTTGTCATGATACTTTCCTTAATTCCGGGTTCGGCCTGTCAGTGCCGGTACGGTTTCGGGATAGGCCCAATATCATTGACTCTCTTTGATCAAGCGCAAATTAAAATCATATTTTCGGCCGCGGAATTTTTATAATTATTTGATTTGGGACAAAGATAGACGAAGGGCTTGCGCCTAGAAGGTCGCCAACGGGACCGCTCTGGCCCCATTTCTATAGGAGACCGAAGATGAGCAATGTCCTCAAAGCCCTGATCGCAGCCGCCGCAATTGCCGGCTTCGCGGTTGTGCCAGCCATCGCTGCCGATTTCGAGATGCATATGCTCAACAAGGGGGATGCTGGCGCAATGGTATTTGAACCTGCTTTTGTTCAGATCCAGCCCGGCGATACCGTGACATTTGTACCCACTGACAAAGGGCACAACGCCGAAACTATCAAGGACATGATCCCTGAGGGTGCAGAGACTTTCAAGAGCAAGATCAATGAGACCTTTACCGTCACTTTTGATGTTGCCGGTGCCTATGGCATCAAGTGCACACCACACTACGCAATGGGCATGGTCGGTATGATCATGGTCGGTGACGACCTGGCCAATCTGGACGCCGTCAAGGCCGTCAAGGTTCCCAGGAAGGTTGGGGAACGCTTCGATGCCGTTTATGCCGAACTTGGCCTGTAGGCCACACCGCATCAACACAAAGCCCGCAGGGTCACCTGCGGGCTTTTTTGTCTCCGGCTCGCCCGTCACCGGCCGCAGCGATCTCGGTACTATCAGACCAACGAAGCTAGACGTATTGGCGCCAGTTATGCTGTTCCTTGAAGCCGAGGACGTCACGGATCTTGCGATTGGAGATCGGTGCTTCTGTTGTACCCATCGGCCGGGTAACAGGGGTATTTGGTGCCCATTTGGCAAGGAACTCTGCGGTCGGCTGATCAGCCGTGATCTCGTCGTTCACCGCATTGAATACCTGATAGCCGAGGCCATCCTTTTTCACGCAGAGATCAACGATCTGCCCAAGATCACGGGCATCGATATAGCTCCAGGCATTGCGTTTGCGCGAAGCCGGGTTGGCGATGAAGTCGGGGAACATGGCGTATTCATGTGGCTCGATCACATTGCCGATACGCAGGGCATAGATGTCGATACCGCTGCGCATGGCGAAGGCGCGTGCCGTCTTTTCATTGACCACCTTGGACAGGCCGTAGCTGTCCATTGGATCGCTGTCATAATCTTCCTCAAGCGGGAAGCTGTGATAGTCCTTGTCGCCCTCGGCAAAGCACACCCCATAGGTGGTCTCGCTGGATGCGATGATGACCTTCCTGATCCCCAGCTTTACCGCCGCTTCGATGACGTTATAGGTCGAGATAACGTTGGCACTGAAGGTGGTGTTGTCCGGGCGTAGCAGCACGCGCGGCACCGCTGCAAAGTGGACGAGGGCGTCAACTGGTGCTGGGCCGGCGCCGGTGGCGAAGCCATCGAAATCAAAGTGCATCGAGAGTGCGTTGAAGGCCTGTCCACTCTCGGTCAGGTCTGCGGTCAACGTGTTTACGCCGGGATGGTCCAGCGGCACCAGATCGACGTTGAGAACGCTGTGGCCCTGATCGAGCAGGTAGGGCACGACATGGCGCCCGGCCTTGCCGCTGCCGCCGGTGAAGACAATTCGCTTGCTCATGATTGCAGTCCTTCAGTGAGAGTTAGCGCGCCGACCAGATAGGGCTGGCGCTAAAATCCGAGGTTCTGGCGCCAGGCCAGGCCGGCGAGCGTGTCGCCCGCGGGGCGATATTCGAGGCCGACGAAACCGTCATAGCCACTGGCATCGAGGTGACGCAGGATGCGGCCGTCATCGAGCTCCCCGCTGCCTGGTTCGTGGCGGTCGGGAACGGCAGAAATTTGCACGTGCCCGATCATGCCGATCAATGTGTCGATGCTGCGGATGATGTCGCCGTGCAAGATCTGCCGGTGATAAATATCGTATTGCAGTTCGAGATTGGGCAGACCGAGTTCAGTGACGAGGTCGGCTGCAAAGCCAAAATCACTGAGAAAATATCCCGGCATGTCGCGCGCATTGATCGGCTCGATGACCATGGTCAAGCCATGCTCAGCCGCGCGCTGACAGGCATGCGTAGTGTTTTCGCGGTAGGTCGCGACCGCTTGAGGATCCGTCCTGTCGGCTAGCCCGCTCATCATGTGAAGGCGATGGGGGCGCAGGACGCTGGCGTAGCGTAACGCGGCGCTTACCGATTGTTCAAAGTCGTTTCTACGCGCGGGCAGGGCCGCCATACCGCGGTCGCCAGCCTCCCAATCGCCTGGCGGCAGGTTGAAAAGTGCGAGTTGAAGATTATTGCGCTCCAACTGCTCAGCAATCTGGTCTGGCTCATGGGCATAGGGAAACAGGAACTCGACCGCTGAGAAACCAGCCGCCGCGGCTGCGGCGAAGCGGTCCAGAAACTCAAGCTCATTGAACATCATCGACAAATTGGCGGCGAATTTGACCATTGCCTAGTGCTCCTTGGCCTGAGGAAGATTGATGCCGGTTATCTGGGCGATGAGGCGGGCGGGCGATGCGTCATCATCGCGGCCCATGCCCGCAGCGGCGGTGGCCAGAAAGAGTTGCAATGCGGAAGCGGCAATCGGCAGGGGAAAAGTCTCCGTTCGTCCGATATCGCTGACGATGCCAAGATCCTTGGTGAAGATGTTAACGGCGCTTTTGGGTGCGTAGTCACCTTCGAGGATGTGTGGAACGCGGTTCTCGAACATCCACGAATTGCCAGCAGAGGCGGTGATAACCTCATAGACCTTGTCGATATCCAGGCCGAGTTTGCTGGCAAAGGTGATGGCTTCGCACGCGGCGGCGATGTGGACCCCCGCGAGCAGTTGGTTGACGATCTTGAAGGAGGCGCCGATGCCGGGCGCTTCTCCGAGTTCGTAGACCTTGCCAGCCATGGCATCGAGTGCGGGCCGCGCAACGGCGAACGCGTGCGGAGATCCCGATGCCATGAAGGTCAGTTCGCCCGTGCCGGCGCGCGCAGCGCCCCCACTCATGGGGGCGTCGAGGTAGTGGATGTCGCGTTGACTGCATCGTTCTGCCAGGGCGCGAACCGCGTCAGGAGCCATGGTGGCGCAGGAAATCACCACGCCGCCCGGCACCATCGCCGGCACAATGCCGTTGTCGCCAAACAGCACTGCTTCGGTCTGCGCTGCGTTGACCACAACAACCACCGCGATTTGTGCGCCTTTGGCCGCATCGGCTGGACTGGTACAGGCCCGAGCGCCCAAGTCACCGAGTGCGGCGGTCGCCGATGCGGTAACGTCATAGCCACTCACCGTATGGCCAGATGCCAGCAGCGATTTGGCCATGCCAAGTCCCATGGACCCAAGTCCGATCATCGCCACAGCGAGGCTGGTTGTTTCTGTCATTGGAGGGCTCCGCGTGAATTTGGTGCGCTGGAGTATTCGGTCGTTTCAGAGATTGCGATCCCCGGAAATGCCAATTATGTTAGCGCTGTCATGTTGCTCGATCATGGCTACTGTCGGATAGGGAGTCAATGAAGTCAGATCAGCCCAAGTTGACGTCGTCGGTAGGCAAACGACTGGCGCAGCGGCGTCAGGGTGTCACGCTCGCGGACGTTGCGCGCATAGCAAAGGTCAGCGAAATCACGGTGTCGCGGGTTTTGCGGCGTCAAGGTGCCATTGCCGAGTCGACGCGTGAGCGGGTCTTGGATGCGGTTCAACATGTCGGCTATGTGCCCAACCGGCTGGCAGGAGGACTGGCATCTTCGGGATCGAAGCTGGTGGGCGTAATCGTGCCGTCGCTGACCAATATAGTGTTTCCCGAGGTGCTGGACGGTATTCGGTCGGCGCTGGCCGATACCGGGTTTCAGGCCGTTATCGGCGTGAGCGACTATGATTTGAACACCGAGGAAGAACTGGTGGCGTCCTTGTTGGCCTGGCGCCCCGAGGCGATGGTCATTGCTGGCGTCGAGCACACGCCCGTGGCGCGGGCCATGCTTGAGGGCAGCGGCGTGCGGATTGCCGAAATCATGGAAATTGACAGCCAGCCCATCGATCTGGCGGTTGGCCATTCGCATCGGCAGGCCGGCTATGACACGGGCCGGTATCTGATCGACAAGGGGTATCGCCGCTTTGGCTATGTCGGTCACGACTGGACAGCGGATCGGCGCGCGCAGCTTCGCCATGATGGCCTGGTCATGGCGCTCGCCGAGGCTGGCCTCGAGCTGATTGACCGATCTCTGCACGATGGGCCGAGTTCGACAGCATCTGGCCGTAGCGTGCTGGCCGCACTTCTGTCGCGCCAGAGCGCGCTTGATGTCGTGGTATTTTCCAATGACGACATGGCCACGGGTGGCGTGTTTCACTGTCTGAGCGCGGGCATTGTTCCCAAGGTCGATCTTGGCCTGTTTGGCTTTAACGGCCTCGATATTGGCCAAGCGCTGCCCACACCGTTGTCGACACTGCGGTCAAACCGTTTTCTGACGGGCAGGACGGCGATCGAAATGCTGCTCAGGCAACGTGATCGACCTATGCAGCCGGAGATCATCGATACCGGCTACCAAATCCTTCCCGGCGCCACAGCTTGAGGGCCACATGACCAATTCCATCCTGCTCGGCGCGATTGCCGACGATCTGACCGGGGCCACCGATCTGTCGCTGATGCTGGCGCGCAACGGCATGAAGACCGTGCAGGTGATCGGTGTTCCTGAAGAGGGCGCTGATTTCGGTGATGCCGAGGCTGTCGTGGTGGCGTTGAAGTCTCGGACGATTCCGGCTGATCAGGCTGTTGCCATGGCGCTGGCGTCAGCTTTGGTGCTGCGTGCCGCTGGCACCGAACAGTTCCTGTTCAAATATTGCTCGACCTTCGATTCGACAGATGCGGGAAATATTGGCCCGGTCGCCGAAGCGCTGATGGATCTCCTCGACGTGCCCATTGCAATCGCTTGCCCGGCATTTCCCGCGGCCGGGCGATCGGTTTACCAGGGGCACCTGTTTGTCGGATCGTCGCTGCTCTCGGACAGTGCGATGCGAGATCATCCTTTGACTCCCATGCGCGATCCCAATCTGGTGCGGGTGCTGCAAGCTCAGTGCGCGGCCCGCGTTGGACTTCTGCCACTCGATATCGTTTCGGCCGGGGCCGAGGTGATCAATGCGGTCCTGCACAAGGCGCAGCAAGCCGGCTTCCGTCTGATGATCGCCGATGCGGTTCGGGATGCAGACCTTCGGGTTCTCGGCAAGGCGCTGGCCGGAGCCAGGCTGATCACCGGTGGGTCTGGTATCGCCATGGGATTGCCTGAGAACTTCCGCTTGCAGGGGCGGATTGGTAGTGCGGCGGTACCAGAGAAAATGGCAGCCCCTGCTGGCAAGTCAGTCATTCTTGCCGGCTCCTGCTCGGAGGCAACGCGAGGGCAGGTAGACGAGGCGATCGCGGCTGGTCGCCCAGCCCTGAAGATCGTGCCAGCTGATGTGGCAGCTGGTAGCCAAACGGTTTCCGATGTCGCCAACTGGGTGCTGGCCAATACCGGTGCCGGGCCCGCGCTGGTTTACTCCAGCGACGAGCCTGATGCGGTGCGCGCGGTTCAGGATAAGCTCGGCAAAGACGAGGCCGGGCTGCTGGTTGAGCATCTACTGGCCAACCTTGCCGTCATTCTGCGCGACAACGGTTTTTCTCGGTTCATCGTGGCCGGGGGCGAGACTTCAGGCGCGGTTGTTGCCGCGCTGGGGGTGTCCAGCTTGCGGATTGGTCCGGAGATCGCGCCAGGGGTGCCGTGGACCCGAAGCGTTGGTGGGCCCGATCTGGCGCTGGCGCTGAAGTCGGGCAATTTCGGCGCGCCTGACTTTTTTCAGACGGCCTGGGACTTGCTCCAGGAGTGAGCTCTCAATTCAACGCGAACAATGGCGCTGCAAAAGCAGCGGGAAAGGACAATCCAATGTCTGAGGAGACAATCGAGCGCGAGGCCGTGGGCTTTATCGGGCTGGGCATGATGGGGCACGGCATTGCCAAAAATATCGTTGAAAATGGCCATCCTTTGTCGGTCATCGCGCACCGCAATCGCAAGCCGGTCGAGGACCTTGTCGGGCGCGGCGCTGTTGAGGTGACCTCATTGGGTGAGTTGGCCAGGCAATCGAATGTGGTCTTCTTGTGTCTAACCGGTTCGCCGGAGGTTGAGGCTGCCGTGCGCGGGCCGGACGGACTGTTGACCAATCTGCGGCCTGGTTCGGTCGTGGTGGACTGTTCCAGTTCTGATCCGACATCGACTGCCATGCTCGCGGCAGAGTTGAAGGCCAAAGGGATCGATTTTGCTGACGCGCCGCTGAGCCGGACGCCGAAAGAGGCCTGGGAAGGTACGCTCGACACCATGGTGGGGGCGGATGATGCGGTGTTCGCTCGGTTGCAGCCAATCCTGGATACCTGGGCGGGCAAGATCGTGCATATCGGTGGGGTTGGTGACGGCCATCGAATGAAGCTGCTCAACAACTTCATTTCGCTTGGCTATGGAGCCATTTATGCCGAGGCTCTGGCACTTGCTGAGCGGGTGGGCATTTCGGCCGAGCGTGTTGATAGCGTGATCAGCGGGGGGCGCATGGATTGTGGCTTCTACCAGACCTTCATGCGCTACACGCTTGAGGGAGATCGCGATGCCCACAAGTTCAGCCTGGCCAATGCCTTCAAGGATTTGCGCTATCTGGAATCGATGGCCAATGGGGCAGGGCTGGTCAACCCCGTGGGCAATGCGGTGAAGAATTCCTATGCCGCAGCCGTGGCAGCAGATGGTGCCGGCGACTACGTGCCCATGCTGCCCGCCTATATTGACAGGCTAAACGGCGGCAAGTCCAAATAGGGACGACCCGAAGCCCACGATCGGGGCTTCGGTCAGCAAAGATGCTGGTCAGGGATTGGTAAAGTCGAACGGGTGGCGCCCGCGTTCGACTTTAGCCGATATACCAAATCTTGCGCGGGTCGTCGGGAGCTCGCTGATAGTCGAATGCGTCATCGACCAGTCGCGCCATGTCGTAGCGCGGATGCCAGTCCAGAAATTGCCGGGCCTTGGCATTATCGAGCCAGTTGGAATGAAACGGCGTCTCGATTGTGACGCTGGTCAGGTTACGCGTCTGTTTCAGGTGCTCGGCCACGGCGCCATAGTCAACCGGTTGGTTCATCGCAATATTGAACAGGTTCTGGCGACTTGCGGGATTGTCGAGCGCAGCGAGCATGGCATTCACCAGATCAGTCACATGGATGAAGTTGCGCTTTAAGGTTGCGCCGGTGCTATCGAGCAGAATCGGAACCTTGCTGGTGGTGGCGTACTCAGTTCGCTGCGCGGACGTCAGCAATTGGTCCCAGTCGGGACCGCCGAACTGTTGGTCAAAATCCAGCACATGGCGGAAATCATCCTTTTCCATGATCCAGGGTGCCCGCAGGCAGCAGCCATTAATGCCGTACTGGACGTAGTACTGCTCCAGCATCACTTCTTCGAGCACTTTGGATAGGGCGTAGACGCCGGGGTAAGGCTTGCGGGGCGAGTTTTCGGTAATGGGGGAGTCATAGCTGTTGATGATGTGACCGACGACGCAATCGCCCCCAATCAACATGAACTGACGCGCCGTGGGACTCTGACGATAGCTTTCCAGCATCCAGAACATGCCTTTGACCGACACATCCATGGCGGACAGAGGGTCTTCCTTGACGGTTGCCATGTGGATGACATGGGTCACACCAGCCATGGCCTGCTCGACAGCCTCGCGGTCGGCGATAGAGCCGCGCACCGATTCGAGACGGTCGCGCGCGGACAGGGTGCGATTGTGGCATAGGGCGCGGATGCGCAGGTCAGGCCAGCGGGGGTCTGCAAGCAACTGATCAAGAAGTACGCGGCCGACCTTGCCTGTCGCGCCGGTTACCAGAACGAGCATTGCGATAGTCCCTTGATTATACGCGCGCATTTTGCGCGGGTTCTGTCGTCATCGGGCAATGCTAACGCATGAAACGCAAAAGAACGACCGTGTTGTTGATGGTTCTTTAGGCGTGACCTGTCCGACGCTTTCCCCGGAATTGCGGGCCTGAACGGATATCTGTCTGCATAATTCCCCTTGCCAATCACAACGTAGTTGATAACGTTATGACGTAATTGATCGGGTAACGTCAAAAATGGCGACCGGTCTATGGGAGGAGAAATCGATGACTGTATCCATCAGAATTCCGTCTTCTATCCGTCGCCGTGCCATCCTGGCTGGCGCGACCGCTGCGCTGCTTGCAAGCGTGGCACCGCACGTTGCATTGGCGCAGGACCTCAGTGGGGAATTGTCCATTCTGCAGTGGCAAACCGGCACCGATGGCAAGATGTGGCAGGAGATCGGTGAGAAGTTCACCGAAATGCATCCAGGCGTGACCATTCGCGAATTTCTGCCGGCTGGTACCCAGGGTGATCCGCGCGCCGGCATTCGTACCGCCATCATGAGCGGCGAAGTTGTCGACGTGATCATCAATACCTGGCCGGCCTTCCGGGCAGAACTGGTTGACGCCGGCATTTTGCGTCCGATCGATGATGAGTGGGCGCAGTTTGGCTGGGACGACAAGCTGAACCAGTCGTGGCGTGATCTGGGGTCGATTGATGGCACCACCTATGGCCTGACCTACACGTACGGTGATCGCTCGGGGATCTGGTACAAGACCGCGCATATGGAGAAAGCGGGTATTACTCCACCAAAGACCTGGGATGAGTTTCTCGCCAGCTTCGAAAAGCTCAATGCGGCAGGCTATGGAACCGCTGTTGCAGTGCCTGCCAAGTTTTGGGCACACGCAGAGTGGTTTGAATCGCTTCTGCTGCGCACGGCAGGGGTCGAGACTGCCGCGCAACTGGCCGCACACGAGATCGCCTGGACCGATCCCAAGGTAAAGGGTGCGCTGGTCAAATTCGCCGAGATGCTCAATGCGGGTTGTTGCGGTGATCCAGCGGTAATGTTCGCCAATGATCTGGGTGAGTCCTACGCGCAGATATTCCGCGCCGATGAGGCCAACTACATGCTGATCGGTATGTGGACCAATTCGCTGCTGAAGAACGATTACGGCCTAACCGAAGGCGAGGACTACTCACTGCTGCAGTTCCCGGCTCTGGGCATGGGCTTTGACGACACCTCCAGTGTCGACACCAAAGAGCTCAACGTGACGACCAATGGTAGCAATCCCGAGGCCGCTAACGCCTTCCTCGACTTTATCGTTAGTGCAGAAGCGTCCAATATCATGGCCAGCTATGGCTATGCGTCGCCGAGCAAGGCAGCCGATGCTTCTCTATTGGGGCCGGTACAGCAGATTGCGACCGAAGCGGTCGCGCAATCCAAGGTTCAGTTTGTGCTTGGCGATTTGCTGCCGGGTGACCTGGTCGATGAATATCGTGTCCAGTTGCAGAAGTTCCTGGCCGATCCGTCTGAAGCCAATATTGACGCGGTGTTGACCGCTATCGAAGCCAAGGCAATGGAAGCCTACTGATGGCACAACCCGTCGCTCCTTTTGCGCCAGTCGCGACGGACAAGGGTTCCTCCCCCCTGGGTGGTGGGCAACGCGAGCTGCTTGCCACCCGCGGGTGGCGGCTCAAGGACACGCCTGCGGCCTGGTTGCTGATCGCGCCGGTGTTGATCCTGTTCGGTATCGCGGTGGTTTATCCGCTGATCGAGACCATCCGCCTGTCGTTCTTTGACATCAAAGGGCTGGGCAAGCCGAAATATATCGAATTTGGCAATTACATCAGGCTGTTCTCCGACCCGGGGTTCCGCAGTACGCTGACGACAACGCTTATATTCACTGTTGGAACCGCCGCGATCTCGGTGACGCTGGGCTGGATTCTGGCAATGCTTTGCGCCTTCGCGCCCCGCGAGACACTGCCATTTCGCGTCATGATTTTTGTGACCTTTGGTATATCCGAGGCGGTCTCGGGCTATATCTGGATCAATATCCTGCGGCCCGACTCGGCGGGACTGCTCAACAGCGTCATCGGCATTTTCTCGCCGGGCTTTACCCATCCGTGGTTGGGGGACGCCAATACTGCTCTGGCATCACTCATATTTGTTGTCGCCTGGAGCGGTGTGGGGCTGCCGCTCATGCTGTGTTTTGCCGCGGTGCAATCGATCCCCAAAAGCGTATTGGAGGCCGCCTATATGGATGGTGCCAAGCCGCTGTCGATCATGCGCCACATCATGGTGCCGCTGTCGCTCCCGGGCGTGCGGGTGGCTATTTTCATCAACCTTCTTGGCGCCTTGCGCGCCTTTGACATCATTTATGTGCTGACTGGTGGCGGACCTGTTCGCGCCACTGAGACGGTGGGCTTTTTCATGTACCGGGAGTCCATGACGCAGTTCAAACTTGGCTACGGCGCTGCGGCGACCGTGGTGTTGCTGGTTGCCGTGTTGATCGTTTCAACACCGGCCATCATGCAGCGTACGGCAGGTGCGAAATGAACGGTCGAGTTCCGTATGGGATCGTTGCGCTGGTTGGCGTATTTGCCTTCATCTGGCTGATCCCTGTGGTGGGCATTGTCGTCACGTCGATCCGACCGCCGTCCGAGATTACCTTGGGGTGGTGGCGGCTGGATGAAGTCAGTTTCACTCTGAGCGCATGGATCCGGGTGTGGGAGGAGTACCCACTGGCCAATGCCTTCTGGTTTACGGCACTCTTGGCCGGAATAGCGACGATCAGCACGATGCTGCTGACGCCGGCGGCGGCCTATGCATTCCACTTTCTCAAGTTTCCATTCCGCCGCCTTTTGCTGGTGCTGATCATCAATGCCTTCGTCTTGCCGCAGCAGGTGGTGATCATTCCGTTATTCCAGTTGTGGCGGGACCTCGGGCTGATCGACAATATCGCCGCCGTGCTGATCCCTTATGTCGGGCTGAGCTTTGCCTGGTCGATCTTCCTCGTGAAGAACTTCCTTGAGGACTTTCCCAAGGAACTTATCGAGGCAGCCCGGATCGACGGTTGCGGCGCAATCTCTTCGCTACTGCATGTGGTGCTGCCCAATGCCCGCAGCCCGATCTTTGCGGTGGGTATTCTGCAGTTTCTTTGGACCTGGAATGCGCTGCTGCTGCCCATGCTGTTCCTGCGCAGCAATGTGCCGCTGCCGGTACTGCTGACCAAGGTGGCAGGTACCTATGAGTCCAATTGGGATCTGCGCTCGGTCGCCGCGATTGTCACCACCATCGTTCCATTGCTGGTCTTCATGATTTTTCAGCGTCAGTTCGCAGCCGGGTCGCAAACCCGTAGCGGCGCCAAGGAGTAGTTATGCCCACACGTACCAATAAGCCGCTGCGATACCGCCAGATCCATCTTGATTTCCACACTTCGGAGCACATTCCCGGCATCGGTTCGGCATTCGATGCGGAGGACTTCGTTTCGACCTTCAAGGCTGCTCATGTTGACTCGGTGACCATCTTCGCCAAGTGCCATCATGGCTGGTCCTATTACCCCACAAAGGTGGGCGAACAGCACCCGCAGCTGACGCGCGATCTGATGGGTGACATGGTCACGGCCCTGGTCGCGGCAGATATCGAGTGCCCGATCTACATCTCGGTGCAATGGGATGAGCGGAACGCGCGGCTACACCCCGAATGGCGCGCGCGCTCAGCGACCAAGAACCGCTTTGATCCCAGCCAGCTAGAGGCGGGCTGGCACACATTGTGCCTGAACCACAAGGCGTATCGAGACGAGTTGCTCGAGCAGGCGCGCGAGGTGGCGCGAAACTATCAGACGCCCGGTCTGTTCTTCGACATCGTGCTGACGCCCGATTGCGTTTGCGAGCAATGTCTGGAGACGATGGCCGAGCAGGGGCTTGATGCCACCAAACACGCTGACCGCCTCAAAAAGGATGAGTGGGTCAATGAGGTGTTTCGCAGCGAGATGAGTGCGGCGCTTCGCGAGGAGTTTCCCGGACTGCGCGTCTTCTACAATTGTGGTCACATCCACAAGCAGGGACCGCAGCGCTTTGCGCCTTACAGCCATCTTGAACTGGAGAGCCTTCCGACCGGTGGCTGGGGGTATGACCACTTTCCCTCCAGTGCGCGCTATGCGGCGACGCTTGGGCTCGATTTCCTCGCCCATACCGGGAAGTTCCACACATCGTGGGGCGAGTTTGGCGGCTTCAAGCATCCAGACGCGCTTGAATATGAGACGGCGCAGATGGTGGCGCTTGGCTCCAAGTGTCTTGTGGGTGACCAGTTGCATCCCAACGGGGCGATCAACCCTGATACCTACGCGTCGATCGCCCCGGCCTATGCGCGGATCGAAAAGCTGGAGCCGTTTCTGGACGGGGCCAAGCAGATATCGGAAGTGGCCATTCTGTCGGCCGAGTACTTCCATCCGGTTGGCGACCGCAACAACCATGCTGACGATGGCGCAGCGCAGATGTTGCTTGAGCTGAAACGGCCTTTTGATGTGATTGATCCAAGCGCGGATTTTGGCAGTTATCGGGTGATCATCCTGCCTGACACGGTCCCGGTGGATAGCGTGCTGGCTCACCGGCTTGATGGCTATCTAAAGCAAGGCGGCAAGCTGCTACTGTCAGGGTGTTCGGCTCTTGGTGCCGATGGCGAATTCGCTGTGCCGACAGGCGTACGTAGTGGTGGCGAAGTTGGTTTCGAGCCGTCCTATCTCAGGGCTGGCAAGGCGCTTGATGCAAGTATGACCGAAACGCCGTTCGTCGTTTATGGGACCGCACAGGAGATCGAGTCTCAAGGAGCGCAGGTGCTGGCCGATGTTGTTCGCCCCTATTTCAACCGCACCTATCAGCACTTCTCATCTCACGCCCATGCGCCGGATGATCCGGATGCCAAGCCGCTTGGTGCGGGTGTGACGCTGCATAATGGCGTGGGCTATGTGGCCTATCCAATCTTCTCGATCTACCACGCCATGGGGCAGCCACTGTACAAATATGTCGTGCGTGGGCTTCTGGACAAGTTGCTGCCAGACCCCGCATTGCTGACCGACTTGCCATCGGCGGGTCGCGCCACACTGGTGCGGCAGGCCGAGCACGGACGGCACATGGTGCACTTGCTTTACGGTCCCCCCCAGGTGCGGGGCAAGGCCGTCCCCACCGATGAGGGGAGCCGCGTCATGGAGATGATCGAGGATATTCCAGCCATTGGACCGGTGTCGGTCCGGGTGCGCCTGCAAGAACGGCCAGGTCGCGCCTACGAAGCACTATCCGGTGCTGAGTTGCCCATCACGGATTTCGGCGACGGGTACTATGGCGTGTCCGTGGACAAGCTGAGAATCCATACCGCGGTTGTGTTTGAGGATCGCGAATAGAGCGACTTTGGTTTGGCTTGCGGCAGTGACAGGCAGGCCAAACCATGACTATGCAGAAAGAAGGCGCCCGACTGCACGAGTATGGGGGCATTCATGCGGAACCAGTAGAGTTATGACAGAGATCAGCATCAAGCCCCGACCCGCCACCATTGTCGACGTCGCCCGCGAGGCTGGCGTGGCGGTTGGTACGGTGTCGCGCTACATTAATGGCTTGCCAATCCGGGGCGGCAATCGCGAGCGGATAGCCAAGGTCATCGATGATCTGGGCTATCGGCGGAATAGTGCTGCAGCCTCGATAAAGACCAAGACCACCCACATCGTTGGTATGCTGGTGCCTGCAGTCAGTGAGTTCCACGCGGCTTTGCTGGACCAACTGGCGCGCCGTATGCGCCAGACTGGGCGAGCCGTTGTGTGTTTCTGCCACGATACCGAGCCAGAGGCCATTGTTGATGGTCTGGAGTTCTTTGCGGGTCACCGTGTCGACGCGGTGGTGATGGATGGCAATGAAGAATTGCGGCAGCGCCTGGCGCCGTACATTGAGCAGGGCATGCTCGTGGTTCTGTACGACAATGACCTGCCAAACCTGGCGGCTGACCGGGTGTTTGTGGACAATCGCCGGAGCAGCAGACGGCTGGTGGACCACCTGCTGGACCTGGGTCACGAGCGCGTTGCCATTATTCACGGCAATCTGCGCGACTCCGTCGGCCGCGATCGCCTTGAAGGCTATCGAGACGCGCTCAAGGCCCATGGCGTGCGGGAGTACCCCGAACTGGTGATGGACGGGGGCTGGAGCGACCAGCGCGGCTATACCAGCATGGGCGATCTGATGAGCCTGCCTGAGCCCCCAACGGCCGTGTTTGGTGCCAATTACAATATGAGCATTGGCGCACTGCGCTGGTTGCGCGAGCACGACATGACCATTCCCGATGATATTTCGCTGGTGAGCTTTGACGACGTTCCGGCGTTCTCGGTGCACCAGCCCGGCATTACGGCGGTCGGGCAGCCGGTTGAGAAAATCGCGGAGTCCATCGTGTCTGTTCTGGCCGAGCGGCTGGGCCAAAATGATCCGCTGGGCAAGCGAACAGTGCGCATTGATGCAAACATCATACTGAGAGGCTCGACCCGCCGTTTGAGGCGTTAGCGAGCCGCCCGAGGAGGCAAGAGAATGGCCGATGTGGTCCTGAGCAATGTCGACAAGTCCTACGGTGCCCTCGAGGTGATCGGGGGGCTCAATCTGAGCATTGAGGACGGCTCATTCACCGTATTTGTCGGACCCTCAGGCTGCGGGAAATCCACGCTGTTGCGGATGATTGCCGGTTTGGAGCCAATTTCAGGCGGTGAGGTGCAGATTGGTGGTCGACGGGTCAATGAGGCCGAGCCGATCGAGCGTGGCGTTGCCATGGTGTTTCAGAACTATGCGCTCTATCCGCATATGAGCGTGGAACAGAATATCGGGTTTTCCCTGCGGATGGCTGGGCTCAACCGGTCACAGATAGCAACCCGGGTGGCCGCAGCAGCGGCGAGCCTGCAGCTCGAGCCCTTGATGAAGCGCAAGCCGGCAGAACTATCCGGCGGCCAGCGGCAGCGTGTGGCGATCGGGCGGGCGATTGTACGCAATCCCGAAGTATTCCTGTTCGACGAGCCATTGAGCAATCTGGACGCTGAACTGCGCGTCTCCATGCGCGTTGAGATCGCCAAGCTGCACCGGCAGTTGGGATCAACCATGATCTACGTGACCCATGACCAGACCGAGGCCATGACACTTGCGGACAAGATCGTGGTGATGCGGGCGGGAAAGATCGAGCAGGAAGGCACCCCCGAGGCCCTCTACGAGGATCCGGTGAACATGTTTGTCGCCGGGTTCATTGGATCGCCGCGGATGAATTTCCTGCCGGGTACGGCAGGAGATGGCCAGGTGACGCTGGCAGACGGCACGCGCTTTGCCGTTGCCGGGCTCGCAGCAAAGGGCTCGGTTACGCTCGGGATCCGGCCAGAGCATTTTGTCGTCGCGCAGGGCGGCGAAACGCCCATGGAAATGGTTGTTGACGTGGTCGAGAACCTCGGTGGGACCCGGTTTCTTTATGGTGCGCTAGCCTCGGGGGAAGCCCTGGTCATTGAGGCCCGTGATCAGGCCGGCATTCGCTCGGGGGACAAGGTGGCCATTGGCGTCCAACCCGACAGAGCCTTTGCCTTTGACGGTGACGGCAATCGGCTACGCGCAAACAGCTAAAGACCATTGGAGACTATGATGAGTGATCTTGAGCTCTGGTACAAAACACCAGCGGCGGAGTGGACCGATGCCTTGCCCCTGGGCAATGGCCGCCTGGGCGTCATGGTATTTGGCGGCGTTCCGCGCGACGAGTTCCAGCTCAATGAGGACACGCTGTGGAGCGGCGGGCCATATCAGCCCGCCAATCAGGACGCACGGGCTCATCTGGACACTGTTCGGGCGCACATATTTGCTGGCCGATACGCGCAAGCGCAGTCCTTGGCCAACCAGCACCTGATGGGACGTCCCTATCTGGAAATGTCCTATCAACCGGCGGGCCATCTCTATCTGGATGTGGCCCACGATGCGCTGTTTGAGAATTACCGGCGCTCGCTGGATCTCGACACGGCAGTGACGCGCACGGTCTACCAATCGGGCGGCGTGGCATTCAGGCGTGATGCCTTCGTATCGGCGGCCGATGGGCTATTGGTTGTGCGGATCTCCGCTGATGCGCCGGGAGCCGTCAATGTCGGTGTGGAATTGACCAGCCCACAACATGGGATCTCGTCGGCTGACCCGGATGGTATTGTGCGGTTCGCCGGGCATAACCGAAGCGAACATGGCGTTGATGGCGCTTTGCGGTTTGCGATGCGAGCCAACGTGCAAGCGGAGGGTGGCACAAAGTCAGTGGTCGGCGCTCAATTGCGCGTAAGCGATGCAGACTCCGTGTTGATCCTGCTCGACATCGCCACCAGCTTTGTGCGCTACGACGACGTCTCGGGTGATCCTGAGATGTCGATTGATGCCCGCATGGATGCCGCGGGAGGTAAGAGCTTCGATACGTTGCTCATGGCCCATATTGCCGAGCACCAGTGCCTGTTCCGGCGCATGGGCATAGATCTGGGGCGCACTGAATCCGCCGACCTGCCGACCAATGAACGTATTGCCGGTTTTGCTGAAGGGGACGATCCCGCTCTGGCGTCGCTCTACGTCCAGTATGGCCGGTATTTGATGATTACCAGCAGTCGCCCCGGAACCCAGCCGTCAACCCTGCAGGGTATCTGGAACAAGGAAACCCGGCCGCCCTGGGGTAGCAAATACACCACCAATATCAACCTGCAGATGAACTACTGGTTGCCCGATCGCGCCAATCTGGCGGCGTGTTTTGAGCCGGTACTGGCGTTGCTGGAGGATATTGCAGTCACCGGGCAGGTGATGGCGCAGAGCCATTATGGGGCGCGTGGCTGGGTACTGCACCACAATACTGATCTGTGGCGGGCGACGGGACCGGTCGATGGTGCTCAGTGGGGGCTGTGGCCAACGGGCGGCGCGTGGATTTGCGCCCAGGCCTGGGAACATGTCGCCTATGAGGGTTTTCCAGCTGAATTGGTAACGCGCCTGTATCCAATTCTTAAAGGCGCCGCTGAATTTTTCGTCGACACGCTTGTCGAGTTGCCGGGCACTAGTCACCTCGTGACCAATCCTTCGCTGTCGCCTGAAAATGTCCATCCGATGGGCGCGTCGATCTGTGCGGGACCCGCAATGGACAGTCAGATCTTGCGCGATCTTTTTGACGCAACAATCGCAGCAGCGGGACGGCTTGGCGTTGATCGGGAGTTGGTCGAGACCCTTGGAGCGACACGTGACAGGCTACCGGAAGACCGGATCGGTGCGGCAGGGCAATTGCAGGAGTGGCTGGAGGATTGGGATATGGATGTGCCCGAGATTCACCATCGCCACGTCTCCCACCTTTACGGGCTTTATCCTAGCCACCAGATCACTGCGGAAGAAACCCCCGCACTGTTTGACGCCGCGCGGCGCTCGCTGGAAATCCGAGGCGACGATGCCACGGGCTGGGGGATTGGCTGGCGGATCAATCTGTGGGCGCGCCTGCGCGATGGTGACCAGGCTCATGATGTGTTGCGGCGACTGTTGCATCCCGAGCGCAGCTACACCAATCTGTTTGACGCGCATCCTCCGTTTCAGATCGATGGCAATTTTGGTGGAGCCGCCGGTATTCTCGAGATGATCGTGCAATCATCCCAGAAGGGCATCCGGCTTCTGCCCGCTTTGCCGGGTTGCTGGCCTGCGGGAAGTCTTCAGGGTATGCGGGTTTATGGTGGCATCGAGCTTGATATGGCCTGGTCGCGGGGCAAGGTCACAGCGCTCTGTTTGAAGTCGCAAGCTGACCGTGACGTGGTTGTCGCCGTTGGCGACGCGATGCAGACCTTCAAGCTGGCGGCGGGTGTCTCAACTGATTGCGTGATTGCGTGATTTCAGGATAGCGCCGGAGCGCGACTACTGCACCGTTGCGGTCGGCTGGCCTGTGACAATGATTGACGCAGATCAATAGGCGCCTGCTGCGGCGGTCTATGCTGTGCCTGCACAACGGCATCGGTTTGAACTGCGCTGATTGGCTCGGGACTGTCGATGCTGCCATGATCAATGCACCGAATTGGTGCTTGGTCGTGTTGCAGGAAAAGGTCCGCAGCGTTTGAACAAGCCATCTGCCCATGAGCGCGTATCTGAAGCAAACACCGGCGTGGTCACCGCCGTGCGTGGTAGCGTGGTGGATGTGCGGTTCAACGACCGCTTGCCCGGGATTCATTCGGTCTTGCGCATCGCGGCCACCCAGCCTGTTGTTCTTGAAGTTCTCGCGCAGCGCGACGTCCACCACGTGCGATGTATTGCTCTGACGCCCACACAGGGGCTGGCGCGGGGCATGAGCGTTGCTGACAGCGGCGGTCCCTTGCTCGCACCGGTCGGTAGGTCGGTTCTGTCGCGCATGTTTGACGTGCTGGGCAATGCGATTGACCGCAAACCCGCACCTGACGATGTGACCTGGCGATCCGTGCACAATGCACCGCCGCCGCTTTTGCAGCGGATCACCAAGGCTGAAGTCTTTGAGACCGGGATCAAGGTGATCGACGTTCTCGCGCCGCTGGAACGCGGCGGTAAGGCCGGACTGTTTGGTGGGGCAGGGGTCGGCAAGACGGTGCTGCTGACCGAAATCATCCACAACATGATCGGCCATCACGGTGGCGTCAGCATTTTCTGCGGCATCGGCGAACGCTCCCGAGAGGGCGAGGATCTCTATCGGGAAATGGAGCAGGCTGGCGTTCTGGCCAATATGGTCATGCTGTTCGGGCAAATGAACGAACCGCCGGGCGCGCGTTTTCGGATTGGGCATGCTGCGCTGACCATGGCGGAGTACTTCCGCGACGACGAGCATCGCGACGTGCTCTTGCTGATCGACAACATATTCCGGTTTATCCAGGCGGGCTCGGAAGTGTCTGGATTGATGGGGCAGATGCCGTCGCGCCTTGGCTATCAGCCCACCATGGGGACTGAGTTGTCTGGTCTTGAGGAGCGTATCGCCAATACAGCGAGCGGTGCCATTACCTCGATCCAGGCTGTCTACGTGCCCGCCGATGATTTCACGGACCCTGCTGCCGTTCATACTTTTTCACATCTCTCAGCGTCGCTGGCGCTATCGCGCAAGCGGGCTAGTGAAGGGCTGTTTCCGGCGGTCGATCCCCTGCAATCGAATTCGAAGATGGCAACGCCGGGTATTCTGGGAGAGCGGCATTTCCAGCTCGCGCAGGCAATCCGGCGGACATTGGCGCAATATGCCGAGCTCAAGGACATCATTGCCATGCTGGGGCTGGAGCAGCTCTCGCCGGATGATCGCAAGATTGTTGCGCGGGCGCGTCGGCTGGAACGGTTCCTGACCCAACCTTTCTTCACCACCGAACAATTCACGGGCATCAAAGGCCGGCTCGTATCGCGCGCCGATGCTCTCGATGGCTGCGAGCGCATTCTGAACGACGAGTTCAAGGATTACCCCGAAAGCGCGCTGTACATGATCGGCGCTATCGATGAGGCCAAGGAGAAGTCCTCCGCCTCGACAGAGACTGCAGGGGGGATGCATGCGACTTAAAATCCTGCTGCCATTTGGAGTATTCGCCGATCTCGAAGCCGTTGAGCGCATCGTGGTCACGACAACGGCCGGTTCACTGGGCATTCTTCCCAACCGGCTGGACTGCGCTGCGGCCATTGTGCCGGGCATCGTGGAGTACCAAACCGCGGCCGACGGCGTCCGTTATGCCGCGCTTGATGAGGGCGTGATGATCAAGACCGGTCGCGAAGTGGTCATTTCCGTACGCCGCGCCTTTGCCGGTGATGGTCTTGATCTGCTGCAGGCGCAATTGGAGCGCGAGTTCCTGACCCAAACGGCGGCTGAACAGGAAGCCCGCGCCGTCTTGGCCAAACTTGAGAGCGGGTTCCTGCACCGGTTTGTGGACGTCCGCCATGAATGACCCTGACCGGGACAAAGGCTCGGGGCCGACAGGATTTGTCGATCGTGTCGGGCGACAGGCCAGACGTCGCCTGAAAGTCCAGCGTGATGGCGAGCAGAACGTCTGGTTTGGCCTGGGCATGATGGGTTTGATCGGTTGGTCGATCGTGGTGCCAACCCTGCTTGGTGCCTTGTTAGGCCAGTGGCTGGACAGCCAGAGCGTGGGGGGCCGGTCATGGACGCTGGCCTTGCTGGTCGCCGGGCTGGTGCTGGGCTGCTTGAACGCGTGGCACTGGGTATCCAACCAAGACAGAACGATGCGCGAGGAGGACCACAATGACCATGAGTGATGCAGCGCCTGCAATTCTGTCGGCTTTGGCCGGCGCAGCATTGGGCGCGGTGTTCTTTATCGGGCTATGGTGGACAGTGCGGCAGCTGTTGACGGCGTCACAACCAGCCCTGCTGATGCTGGCAAGCATGCTGGGTCGGACGGGTCTGGTTTTGGGCGGGTTCTATCTGGTTACCGACGGTTCCTGGAAACGTTTGTTGTTTTGCCTGGCGGGGTTTGTCGTGGCTCGCATGGTGGTGACACGATTACTGCCAATGGAAACGCCGGGCACCGCAGCGGGGCACCGCGATGCGGCTTAGTCCCGACGAACTGGTGCTCTGGACCGTGGCGGGCGTCAACATCAATGCGACGCTGGTGTGTACCTGGGTTCTCATGGCGGTGCTGGCCCTTGGCTCGTTTGTCGTGACCCGAACGCTGACGACAGGCGAAGAACGCTCAAACTGGCAGAACCTGCTCGAAATTTTGGTCACGGGAATTCTGGATCAGATCCGGGAAATCGGACTGGAGCACCCGCGCAAGTACCTGCCTTTTCTGGGCACGTTGTTCCTGTTCATTGCGGCATCGAGCCTGTCGAGTATCGTTCCGATGTTCGAGCCGCCAACGGGATCCCTGTCGACGACCTTTGCGCTGGCATTGTGCGTGTTTCTCGCCGTGCCGCTCTATGGCATTTCCGCGCGCGGTCTGGGGGGGTACCTCAAATCCTATATCGAGCCGACGGTGATCATGTTGCCGTTTAACGCCATCAGTGAAGTATCGCGCACCCTGGCGCTGGCGGTGCGCCTGTTTGGCAACATGATGAGTGGGGCGATGATCGTCGGCATTCTGATCAGCATCACCCCTTTGCTGTTCCCCATCGTCATGACGGCGCTGGGACTGCTCACCGGCATGGTCCAGGCGTACATCTTCAGCATCCTGGCCGCGGTCTATATCGCAGCCGCAGCCAACCAACCTCAATCGTCAAAACAGCCACCGCCCGTCGCGTCCAACGTGGTCTAGGCGCACAGGAACGAAAGGACTTTTCCATGGACTATCTCGGTCTCGTCGCCATTGTCTCGATTGCCGTCGCAGGGATCACCACAGGGTTTGGCACCATGGCACCCGCGCTGGCGGAAGGCCGCGCTGTCGCTACGGCGATGACGGCACTCGCCCAGCAACCCGATGCATCCCCGACCATTACCCGAACCCTGTTCGTTGGCCTGGCCATGATCGAGTCGACAGCCATCTACTGTTTCGTGGTTTCCATGATCTTGGTCTTTGCCAATCCGTTCTGGAATTATGCGCTGGCGATGGCTGCCGCCCAGGCAGCGGGGAACTAGCCGATGGAGATCGACTGGTTCACCATTGGTGCACAGATAGTCAACTTTCTGGTCCTGGTGTGGTTGCTTAAGCGGTTCCTCTACCAGCCCGTGCTCAACGCCATTGATCAACGCGAAAAGCGGATCGCAGCCGCCCTGGACGATGCAGCGTCAAGCAAGGCCGAGGCCGCCATTGAACGGGACGCGCTACAGGCCAAGAGTGCCGAGCTTGAGAATCAGCGGGCAGGCCTTCTCGCGCAGGCCGTCGCGGATGCGGATGCAGAGCGCACGCGCTTGTCCAAGGCTGCTCGGGCCGAGGTTGAGACCACCAAGAAGCAGCAACGTGCTGCTCTGGTTCTGGACGCTGCAAACCTGAGCGCGGAGATTGCCCGGCGGGCGCAGAACGAGGTATTTGCCATTACGCGCAAGGCTCTGGTGGATTTGGCGGACGAGACGCTGGAGGCACAACTGACCCGCCGTTTCGTCCGCAAGCTAGAGGCCCTCGACAAGGCCGAAACGGCGGCCGTGGCACAAATGCTTACATCAACTCGGGCGCCAGCGGTGATCCGATCCGCCTTCGCGCTTACGAGCGCTCAGAAGGCCAGGATCGGCAAGGCATTCTCGGCAGCACTAGGTATCGACGCACAACTTGAGTTCGAGATCGACGCGGATCTGATCAGCGGCATTGAACTGGTCGGTGGTGGGCAAAAGCTGGCCTGGAGCGTGGCTGACTATCTCAAAACGCTGGAGAAGAGTGTCGGTGATTTGATGGGCCGCGATGCCCTGGGGACTGGAGGGGCGGCATGACGCTGCGTGCTCAAGCCTCCCCGTCAATTGATGTGTCAGCTGCCTTTGCCGCGCTGGCGGATACGCGGAAGCGCTTCGTTCCGGATTTTTCGGCTCGCGAGATTGGGCGCATTATGCGGGTTTCAACCGGCATCGCATCAGTTTCCGGCCTGTTCAGCGTCGGCGCTGAAGAGATGTTGGCGTTTCCCGGAGGGGCTTTTGGCATTGCCTTCAATGTCGACGAGACCGAAATCGGCGTTGTGCTGCTGGACGATTATGCGCACCTGCATGCCGGCGATATGGTCGAACGCACGGGTCGGGTGATGGATGTCGCCGTTGGATCGGGCCTGTTGGGCCGGGTGATCGATCCACTGGGCCGTGCTGTCGACGGTCTGGGGCCGGTCATCGTGGACAAGCGTCTGCCCATTGAACGGCCTGCTGCGGCCATTATGGATCGGGCAGCGGTGTCGGAGCCCTTGCAGTCGGGTCTGAAGGTGATCGACGCGCTCATTCCCATCGGACGTGGGCAGCGCGAACTGATCTTGGGTGATCGGCAGACTGGCAAGACCGCGATCGCCATCGACACCATTCTCAACCAGGCCGGCAAGGATGTGGTCTGCGTCTATTGCGCCATTGGTCAGCGCGCCGCCGGGGTCGCCGCGGTGATCCAGGAGCTGCGTGCCCATGGCGCTATGGAGTATACAACCGTTGTGGTTGCAGAGGGTAACTCACCACCCGGGCAAATCTACATCGCGCCCTATGCCGCAACCAGTATTGCCGAGCATTTCATGGAGCAGGGCCGGGATGTGCTGATCGTCTATGACGACCTAACGCAACACGCGCGCGCCTACCGTGAACTGTCTTTGCTATTGCGGCGCCCGCCAGGACGTGAAGCCTTCCCTGGTGACATCTTCTATATTCATGCCCGGCTACTGGAACGCGCGACGCACCTGCGAGAGGGCCTTGGCGGCGGCTCGCTGACGGCGCTGCCCATTATCGAGACTGAAGCGCAAAATATTGCCGCGTATGTGCCAACCAATCTGATCTCCATCACTGATGGCCAGATCTACCTGTCGCCGTCTTTGTTCGAACTCGGTGTGCTGCCTGCGGTGGATGTGGGGCGGTCGGTGTCACGTGTTGGTGGCAAAGCGCAGCGTGCGGCCTTCAGGGCGGTCTCGGGTGATCTCAAGCTCGCTTATGCCCAGTTTGAGGAACTGGAGAGTTTCGCGCGCTTTGGCGCACGTCTGGACGCTGATACGCGAAAGACGATCGAGCACGGCGAACGCATTCGCGCCTGTCTCAAGCAGAATGAACTCAGTCCGGAGACAGTGCCGCAACAACTGACCATTCTACTCGCTTTGACGGCCGGCTTGCTTGATGCGGTGACTGTTGCCTCCATGGTCGAGGCACAAGATGCGCTGCGGGAAGCTGCGCGAGACATGCCGGCGGATGTGGTCGCACGACTGGAAACGGCATCGCGCCTGAGCGCCGAAGACCGGGCAATTATCGTAGAGTTGGCGCGCACAGCTTTGCACAACTGGTCCGGGTCGCGCCTGGTCGGTTCGGTGCAATGAGCTCGACGATTGCAGGGCTGCGCAAGACGATCGACAGTGCCCAGGACCTGCACGCTGTTGTGCGCACCATGAAGGCGCTCGCCGCGTCCAGCATCATTGAATACGAGCAGTCGGTGCATGCGCTCGATGATTATTACCGGACAGTTCAACTGGGGCTGGGAGTTTGCATCCGCAATGGGGGCGACGCGGTGTTGCCATTGAAGCACCATCAGGGCGTTGCCGCCGTTGTGGTTTTTGGCTCGGATCAGGGATTGGTCGGTCGCTTCAATGACGTTGTCGCCCATCAGGCGATTTCGTCATTCGGGAATAGCCCGCATACGCGGTTCTGGGCTGTCGGAGAGCGGGCTTCTGAGCCGCTAAAGGATGCGGGCCTAACGGTGGATAGGCTGTTTGGGGTACCTGTGTCGGTCAGCGCAATTGGGTTGCTGGTCGCAGAAATACTGGGGCACTACGAGGCAGCGTTCAGCCGTGGCGAGATCAATCAGTTGCATGTCGCCTATAACAAGGCCGGGTCTGGTGTGGCCTTTGCACCGTTGGCCGAGAAGGTGCTGCCGCTTGATGAAAACTGGCGTAAGACGGTTAGCGCCTGTCCATGGCCATCGGGTACCTTGCCCGAAGAAATCGGCACAGGCCCCGCAACGTTAAGCGCTTTCGTGCGCGAATTTCTGTTCGTATCGCTCTTTCGGGCCTGCGCGGCTTCGCTGGCGAGCGAAAATGCCAGTCGGCTTGCGGCGATGCAGCGTGCCGACAGAAATATCGACAGCTTGCTGGGTGAGCTCACCAGCCAGTTTCATCGAATGCGGCAGGATGGCATCGATGAAGAATTGTTCGACGTCGTCGCAGGCTATGAGGCGCTGAACGAGGGTTAGCCGCGCAGCGCCCGAGGGTCGACTAGCCGTGCATGCGATCAGCGCCATTGAAATAGGTGCGCGCGGCAGCCACGATCTGGGGATCAGTGGGATGGTCCATCGGCTGGTTGTCCCACACATTGGCCGCAATGGCCGGATGAGATTTTTCGAGAAAACGCATCAGTACGATGCGGGCCTGTCCCGGGCCAGCGAGCAGAATGGCCTGCGCGCCCACCAACGTATTGGCAATATCGGTCATGAAGGCAGGTTCGAGCGCGGTTTTTCCCAGTCCTAGGTGGTCTGCCTTTCGATGCACGTGATGGTTGGGGACGCTATTGTGCACGGCATCCTTTTCAACGTCCTGGGTGGTGAGATGGAAGATTTTGGCTTCCTGGTGATCGATCCAGACGGCTGCGTGATAGGTCATTGGTATTCCTTGAGGTGTTCAGTGGGTCGTCAGGATCGGCAGTCGCGTATGCTCGAGAATGGAGCGGGTTGCGCCACCTAGAACCAGTTCGCGCACACGGCTGTGGCCATAAGCGCCCATCACCAGCATGTCTGCGCCGGCTGCCAGCGCGGCAGCCTGCAATGTCTCGCCCACCGGCACGGTGCCGCGTGAGCGAGTCAGCAAGCGGGAGGCGATGCCGTGGTGACCCAGCCAATGGCTAAGAGCCATGGCGCTTTTGCCCTCGATTGCCTTGTCATCATCTACAACGACGATGCTGACATCCTTTGCGGCCTTGAGGAACGGCATGGCATCGCGAACAGCGCGCGCGGCGGCGCGACCGGCATCCCATGCGATGCAGACGCCAAATACTTCATCGGTGGCAGGCACCTCGATGTCGGGCACGATCAAGGCGGGGCCGCCATTGGCAAAGACCAGATCGATGACCATAGCTTCCTGCTGGTCACTGCCGGGCGCGGCAAGAATGGTGAGATCGTTGGTGCGGGAGGGAACGATCCAGTTGTCGATCAGGTCCTCGGGGCGACACCGAATTCGCTGAATGGAAATTGGTTTTGCCAGTTCGTCGGCCTGTTGCTTGAGCCATTGCGCCATCACACCCGCGGTTGTCTTGCTGTCGGCTTCGGCGCGTTCTGACATGGCGGTCACATTGATTGCCATATCCGCCAGAACATTGCTGACGGGCGCGATATCGACCTCGTGTACCGAAGCGCAAAAACGTGCATCGATCCGTGCAGCGATTGCCATCCCCAAAGAGATTGCCTGCCGGGGCGTGGCATCTGGAAAGGTCGCTATTGGTAGAAAGCAATCGTAGCTCATGATGAAGTCGCTCCTCGTCCTTGATGGCAAGAGTATGGACCGTAGCGGCGTTGCGGCTGTTGACCGGGATCAATTTGAGCGCCGAATGCGCCACGGGGAATTGCCCTCAAGTTGCGCGAGATCAAGAACAAGGGCGTGTGGGCATGATCTGAGTTGGCATCGGAATTAGGACGAAGCTGCGTGGCTGTCATTACGCCCGCAATCGACCTTCAGGTCCCTCAAGGAGATTTTGCTATGCCTTATGATTTCAAGGACAAAGTTGCTGTCGTCACCGGCGCAGCTTCGGGTATCGGTGAAGCGATTGCGCAGCTTTTGGCGGCATCAGGCGCCAAAGTGCTGGTTGCCGACCTTAATGAGGATGGCGCCCGCAGCGTGGCCGAGTCGATCACCGCAAAGGGTGGTGTGGCCAAGGGTATTGCGGTCGATGTGAGTGATGCTGTCGAGGTGGAAGCCATGGTGGCAGCGGCGCAGCGCGAGTTTGGTGCGCTGCATCTGGCGGTCAATAATGCAGGCATCTCCGGTGCAGCGGCGACAACGGGCGAGTATCCGCTCGACAGTTGGCACAAGGTTATCGCGACCAATCTGAACAGCGTGTTTTATGGCTTGCGATACCAGATCCCGGCCATCATTGCGTCGGGTGGCGGCTCCATCGTCAACATGGCCTCAATCCTCGGATCGGTCGCTTTCGCGACCGCGCCAGCGTATGTCGCGGCCAAGCATGGCGTCGTCGGGCTGACCAAGACTGCCGCCATCGAATATGCCAAGCACGGCATTCGCATCAACTCGATCGGCCCTGCATTTATCGACACCCCATTGTTGAGCAATCATCTCGATGCCGCGACACTGACCGCTATCGCCGGAATGCACCCGGTTGGTCGGCTGGGCACCTCCGCCGAAGTTGCCGCATTGACTGCGTTCCTGTTGTCCGAGGACGCCTCCTTTATCACCGGCAGCTATCATCTGGTGGATGGCGGATACACCGCGCAGTAGCGGGAGCGACCTGATCATGACCAAAGCACCACTGTACCGCATTGAGCTCGAACTTGCCCGCGAACCGGGTCACCCGCAGGGCGATCAGGCGCATAGCTATCGCCTGTATTTTCCGCTCACACCGGAGGGACACATCGATCCCTCCGCCTATCGCGACACGCCTGACTGGTGTCGCGTGGTCCGGCGCAGGCCGGGCGAGGAAGAGGCTCGTGGGCGCATTGTTCGGGGCCCCAACAATAGCTGGGTCTTCGATTACGTCGAGGAGACCACCACCGATGATGAGGTCGGGTTCAGGCTCGCAGAGGAACGCTTCGTGTTGGGCGAGTACATATCGATCCGCGAGGATGACGGCAAAATGCACGTATTTCGTGTTATTTCCGTTCGACCGGACTGATCGTCTGTTGCCGACGTTCAGTCGTACCCCCACCAGAGTAGCGCCGGATTTTTTTGATGACGAACACGAGCCTGAACCATGCCTTGGCCCCTCGATCCGTCGCCCTGATCGGGGCGTCTAAACGCCCCGGTTCGCTCGGTGCGCTGGTGCTGTCCAATATCGTGACTGGCGGCTTTAGCGGCGCGGTCTATCCGGTCAATCCAAAATATACCGAACTGGGCGGCTTGCCGTGTGTGGCGCGGGTGGGGGACCTGCCTGCGGTCCCCGACCTGTGTGTCATCGCAACGCCGGCGCACACGATTCCGAATTTGATTGCCGAAATCGGCGCTGCCGGCGGACGCTCCGTGGTCATCATTACAGCGGGTATCGGCAAGGCGGATGATTTGCGCGAGCGCATGTTGGCAGCAGCTGCCGAACATGGCGTCAGGATCATTGGACCCAATACCATTGGACTGCTGGCGCCTCTGGTCGGGCTTAACGCGAGTTTCACCCATATTCCCGCCCGTCCGGGATCGCTAGCACTACTGTCGCAATCCGGCGCGATCATTTCCTCGGTCATTGACTGGGCGGAGGCCGAGGGCATCGGTTTTTCCCAGATCGTGTCGCTGGGTGACATGGCCGATCTTGATGTCAGCGACTTTCTGAGTGTGCTGGCGGAAGACGCCAATACGTCGGCGATTTTGATGTATCTGG